>Ga0299913_10001305_pt1 | contig 18164 bp, 17 predicted proteins | sample RVTome_9_FD_201360 | JGI IMG/M metagenome (GOLD analysis project Ga0299913, IMG submission 201360) | Soil microbial communities from uranium-contaminated site in the Upper Colorado River Basin, Wyoming, United States - RVT155D38 (version 2) ... | reverse complement strand
CCACCCCCGAGGACTGATCGACGTCGCGGGCGGGATCGGTGACGACGGCGCCCGCGACCTTCACCCGTCCCGCGGCGATCAGCTCCTCCGAGCGCCGCCGCGAGGCGACCCCGGAGTGGGCGAGGTACTTCACGAGCCGCATGATCGGACGCTAGCTGCTCGCAGGAAGGGGGCGGGAATCGGTTCGCTGCGCACTCAGACCGGTGATGGCCGGCATGAGTGCGCAGTCGAGGGCGGCGTGGGCGCTGGCGGAGCGCCAGGACGGCGTTATCCGATGGGACCAGCTGCTCACACTGGGTTTCACGCGACACGCAATCGCGCATCGGGTCTCCCGCGGCCGTCTCCATCGGCACTGGCCGGGGGTGTACTCAGTCGGGAGGCGGGAGTTGACCCGGAGGGGTTTCTGGCGGGCCGCCGTGTACGCGGGCGGTGAGGGGGCGGCGCTGAGCCATCGGAGCGCCACCGCGTTCTTCGAGGTCCTTCCGGAGGTGGACGACGTAATCCACATCTCGGTGCCCTTCCCGCGTGCCCCGCGGCTTCCCGGCATCCAGGTTCACCGCCGCATGAACCTTCGCGCGGACGAGGTGGTCGTTCAAGACGGCATCCCTGTCACCTCAATTGCGACAGCCCTCATCGACGTCGCGCCGATCCTGACCGCCGCTGAACTCAACATGGCAGTGAGGAAGGCCGACGTACTCGAGCTGATCAGCCCGGATGAGCTTCGGGTGGCTGTCGCCCACGCTCCCCGCCGGCCGGGCGTCGGCGTTGTCCGCGACCTGCTGGAGCGCCACACCTTCGTCCTCACTGATTCCGAGCTGGAGCGACGCTTCGTCCCGCTGACGCGCCGCGCGGGCCTCGGCAAGCCGCTGACCGGCGTGTGGCTGAACGGCTTCAAGGTGGACTTCTACTGGCCGGACCTAAGACTGGTGGTCGAGACGGATGGCCTGCGCTACCACCGCACGGCCGCACAGCAGGCGCGCGACCGCGAGCGCGACCAGGCCCACACCGCAGGTGGCCTCACGCCGCTGCGGTTCACGCACGCCCAGGTCGCGTACGAGGCCCGACGTGTGGTCGCCACCCTCAGCGCCGTGCGCCGGCGGCTCGCTGCGCGCTCAAGCCGGTCATAGCCAGCTTGAGTGCGCAATGAAGCGGTTGGGCGGCTACCCGGCCCGCTGCTCGCCCGCCCGCAGCAGGCGCTCGCGCAGCTCGCGCTGGTCCTCGGGCGTTGGGTCGAAGCGCGAGGGATCGGGCAGCGCGTCGAGCCCGGTAAGGCCGAAGAGGCGCTCGAACAGCTGGGTCGTTCGGTAGACCACGGCGCCGAACTGCGAGCGCCCCGACTCCTCGATCAGGCCGCGCTCGGCGAGCGTCTGCGTTGCCGACTCGGCGTTGACCCCGCGGATGCGGGCCACCTCCGGGCGCGACACCGGCTGCAGGTAGGCGACGATCGCGAGCGTCTCGGCCTGCGCCTGGGTGAGCGGCGGCGTCCGGGGCTTCGCGAGCAGCCGGCGGGCGGCGCCCTCCGCGACCGGGTCGGCGGCCAGCGTGTAGCCCCCCGCGACCTGCCGCAGCACGACCCCGCGCTCGCCCTCCGCCAGCGACGGGCCGAGCGCGTCGAGGGCACGGTCCACCTCGGCCTCGGTGACGTCGCAGGCCTCGGCGAGGTCCGCAACCGAGACCGGCCCGGGCGAGAGGAACAGCAGCGCCTCGATCGTGCGCTCGAGAGTCGTCATCTACAGCGCCTCCACGTGGATCGGTCCGAAGGTCTCCTTCTGGGTCCAGCTCGCCTCGCCTCGCTTATGCATCTCGAGCAGGGCGAACAGGGTCACCGCCTGGGTCAGGCGGTCCTCGTCGGCGAACAGCTCGTCGAAGTCGAACGAGCGTCGCCGGCCAAGCAGCTCGCGCAGCACGGTCAACCGCCGTTCGAGCGACACGGTCGGCCGGATGTGGCTGGTGTCGGGAGCGGGCGGGGCCCGCAGCAGGTCGCCGAGCGCTACCGCGAGCTGCTCGGGCTCGTATGAGGGGCGGGCGCCCTCGAGCGAGACCCGGCGAAGCTCGGGCGGCAGCGGCGCCAGCCGGTACAGGTAGCGCCGCCCGGCGCCGAACAGCTCCTTGAGATGTGCGGCCGCGTCCCGGTAGCGCGCGTACTCGAGCATGCGCGCGAGCAGCTCGTCGGCGGCCTCCTCGGGGCCGAGCTGGGCCTCCTCTTCGTCCCCTCGCGGCAGCAGCAGGCGGGACTTCAGCTCCAGGAGTGAGGCGATCAGCACCAGGAACTCGGTCGCCGCCTCGAGGTCGAGCTCGCCGGCGGCTTCGAGGTGCTCGACGTAGGCGACGACGACCTCGCCCAGCGCGACCTCGGCGAGGTCGAGCTCCTCGCGCAGGACGAGCGTCATCAGCAGGTCGAACGGACCGGCGAAGACGTCGAGATCGAGATCGAGCTCAGCGGCCCTCATCGCCGTCAGGTTAGGGCCACCGGAAGACGCCGAGCGCTGCCAACGAGCGCCGGCCCACGTCCAACCGCTACGCGACCGCGTAAAGGCGCCACTCGCCGGGAACGCCCTTGAGCTCGACCGTGCCCCTGTCCTCGAACTCGATCCCCGAGCCGACCACCAGGTCCTTGAGCGTGCTGGAGACGAGCACCTCGCTCGCATCCGCGCGCGCCGAGACACGGGCGCCGATGTGGACCGCCATCCCGCCGAGGTCCTCGCCGCGCCGCTCGCACTCCCCGGAGTGAAGCCCGGCGCGAACCTGGATCCCAAGGGCCGGGACTCCTTCGACGATCTCCCGCCCCGCCTCGATCGCGCGCGTGGGCCCGTCGAACGTGGCGAGCACCCCGTCGCCGGTGCTCTTGACGACACGCCCCTGGTTGCGTCCGACCATGTCGCGCACCATCGCATCGTGACGATCGAGGACCTCGCGCCAGCCACGGTCGCCAAGCTCAGCCGCCCGGCGTGTCGACTCGACGATGTCGGTGAACAGCACCGTCGCGAGCATCCGCTCGGGCGGACGCACCTGGCGGGTCCCGGTCAGGAACTCCTCGACCTCGTCGATCACGGCCTCGGCGTTCTCGGTCCAGAGCAGGTGGTCACTGCCCTCGAACTCGACGAAACGCGCGCCCTGGATGCCGTCGGCGACGTACCGGCCCAGCGCGATCGGCACGGGGACGTCACCGCTGCGGTGCATGACGAGTGTCGGCGCCGCGATCAGCGGCAGCGCCTCGCGCACGTCAAGCTCCTTGTAGAGGGACATCAGCGCAGCCACGCTCGAGGGACTGGTGCCGGCTCGCAGCAGGTGCGCCCACCAGTCCTGGACCACCGGGTCGTCGGCCCTGCTCGGCGCGAACACGCTCAACGACACGGGGCCTCCCCAGTTGCGCCGCAGAGTTCCGGCCCACTGGTCGAGGCCTTCGGGGGGGACGCCGTCCGGGTAGTCCGGCGCGCGTGCGAGCCTCGCGTATCCGCCCCAGATCGCCAGGTGGGTGCAGCGGTTCGGGTATAGGGCGGCGAACATCAGCGCCGCCGCCGCGCCCTCCGAGATGCCGAAGATGGCGGCCCTCTCGGTCTCGGTCGCGTCCATCACGGCCCGTAGGTCGTCGACCATCTCCTCGATCGTGGGCGGTCTCCCAACCCGGTCGGAAAGCCCCTGCTCGCGCTTGTCGAACACGATCAGGCGGCAGAACGACGCCATCCGCCCCATGCCCCGCGAAACCTCGGGTAGCTCCGGCAGCACCTCCTGGTGCGAGACGAACCCGGGGGCCGCGACCACCGTCAGCGGCCCGTCGCCGTGAACGCTGTAGGCGATCGAGATCCCGCCGCTGTCCGTGTAGTGGATCTCCCCGTCCATGCCGCGCGCCTAGCCTCGTGGAGGCCCGATGCCCATTCGGTCGCGCACGTCGGCAAGGGTAGAGGCGGCGATCTCACGGGCCCGCGCGGCCCCGTCCCCCAGGGCCGCCTCGAGCGCCGCCTCGTCGCCTCGAAGCCCTGCGTAGTGCTCGCGCACCGGCGCCAGGTACGCGACCACGGCATCGGCGACCGCGGCCTTGAAGTCCCCGTATCCGGAGCCTGCGAACTCGTCCTCGACCGCGCCCGGATCGACGCCGCGCACGACCGCGTGGATGTCGATCAGGTTCGTGATCCCGGGCTTGTCGGGATCGCGCCGGATCTCTGAGCCCGAGTCGGTCACGGCGCTCATCACCTTCTTGCGGACGACCTCGGGCTCGTCCAGCACCAGCACCGTCCCCGCCTCGGTGCCGCCGGTGGTCGCCATCTTGGTTGCCGGATCCTGGAGGTCCATGATCCGCGCTCCCAGCTGCGGGATGCGGTGCTCGGGCACCGTGAGCGCGTCGCCGAAGCGCTCGTTGAAGCGGCGGGCGATCTCGCGCATCAGCTCGATGTGCTGGCGCTGGTCGTCGCCGACCGGCACCTCGTTGGCGCGGTAGGCGAGCACGTCGGCGGCCTGGAGCACCGGGTAGGTGAAGAGGCCGGCCGAGACGAACGCGCCCCGCCGGCGCTCCAGGAGCTCGCGCTTGTCCTTCCACTGGTGCATTCGGTTGAGATCGCCCCAGGCGGTTACGGCGCCCAGCAGCCAGGCCAGTTCGGTGTGCTCGCGCACATCGGACTGGCGAAAGAGGATGCAGCGGGACGGGTCAAGCCCGGCCGCGAGCAGGATCGCGGTCGTGTCGTAGAGCCGCTCGCGCAGCTCGGCCGGATCGAAGTCCACCGTGATCGCGTGCAGGTCGACGATGCAGTAGATCGCCTCGCCCCGGTCCTGTCCCTCGACGTACTGGCGGATCGCGCCGATGTAGTTGCCCAGGTGCTTTCGCCCGGTCGGCTGGATGCCGCTGAAGATCCTCACCAGAGGGAATCTAATCCGGGCGCCGTCACAGGGCGGAGTCGATGCCCGCACCCGTCGGCTCGGGGGAGAGCGACCCGGGCACCGGGCTCGGCTGGCTCGGCTCCCCGGGACGGCCGCACTCGCCCGCCGCGGCCGCGGCGGCCGGGGGCACGGACGCGCCCGGCTTGGGCTCGCGCCTGGGGTTCTGGACGCCGGCCAGCCCGATCGCGCCGCCGATCACCATCAGCCCGGCGCCAATCAGCATCCCCAGCCGAAACCCCGACACGGAGGAGTCGGTGACCGCGGCGCTCAGCTCGCGCCGGGTTCGCGGAGCGAGCCCGCCGTCGACGCCTCCGGAGAGCGGCTGCTCCTTGGCCTCGGCGACGGCGTTCGCTACCTCGCCCGCACGTGCCCTATCACCCAGCTGGTCGTCGAGCTTGGCGGAGAACTGCGCGGAGATCACCGCGCCGAAGGCGGCTATCGCGAGCAGTCCGGCGACGCGCGCCGCCGCGTTGTTCACGCCGGAGGCGATGCCCGAGTGGCGATCCTCCACCGCGTCCAGCACGGTCGTCGTCAGGGGCGCAACGGTCATGGCGAGCCCGAACCCGAACAGGAGCAGCGCCGGCAGCACCGTCCCCAGGTAGTCCCCGCCCGCGTCGAGGCGACCCATCAGCAGCAGCCCGGCGGCGCTGACGAGCGGACCGATTCCCATCACGAGCCGCGGTCCGATCCTGCTGGAGAGCGCGCCGAAGCGCGACGAGAGCACGAACATGATCACGGTGACCGGCGTCGTCGCGAGGCCCGCCTCGAACGGCGTGTAACCGGCCACCTGCTGAAGGAACAGGGTGAGGAAGAAGGTCGCCCCGTAGAGCCCCGCGTAGACGCAGAGCGTGGCTCCATTCACCACCGAGAAGTTGCGTGAGCGAAACAGCTCGAGCGGCATCATCGGCGCCCGAGCCCTCGACTCCCACCAGACGAATCCGGCAAGGCAGACGACCCCGGCGAGCAGGGGGATCGCAACCAGCGGGTGACCCCAGCCGTAGGTCGGCTGCTCGATCAACGCGAACACCGGACCTCCCAGGCCGGCGGCCGAGAGCCCGATCCCCACGCCGTCGATCCCACGAACCGCGTCCGGATCCGAGCTCTCCGCGACCGCCCGGCGCGTGAGCATCAGGGTGACCGCGATCAGCGGCAGGTTGACCCAGAAGATCCAGCGCCAGTCCAGCTCGATCAACAGACCGCCGCCGGCCGGGCCGATCAGGGTCGAGATGCCGGCCCACGCCGTCCAGGTGCCGATCGCCCGCCCGCGCGCCTCGCCCTCGAACGTCGCCGCGAGGATCGCCAGCGAGCCGGGCACAAGTAGCGCCCCGGTCGCCCCCTGGAGGGCGCGGGCGCCGATCAGGAACTCGGCCGACGGCGCGATCGCACACAGGACGGAGGTGACGCCGAAGCCGGCCAGACCGAGACCGAACAGCCGCCGCCGTCCGTAGAGGTCGCCAAGCGAGCCCCCAACTAGCAGGAATGCGACCAGGGTCAGCAGGTAGGCCTCCATCACCCACTGCTGCGCGGCGAGCCCGGTGTCGAGGTCGTCCTCGATCGCCGGCAGCGCGACGTTGACCACCGTCGAGTCGAGGAAGACGATCGTCGATCCCAGAATCGTCGCGATCAGCGTCAGTCGCTGCGGGCGGGTCACCGAAGTGAGTTTGCCAGGCGCTCAGGGCGCCGGTGGCTCGCGAAGCTGGTGCGCCGGGGTGAAGAAGCTGCGGTAGGAGAGCGTCGTCGCCAGCACCGCGGCGATCGCGACGCTGCCCAGGAGCGCGTAGAGCAGGATCAGCTGGAGGCGGACCGCGTCGATCGGGTCGGCCCCGGCGAGCAGCATCCCGACCATGGTCCCGGGGAAGAAGATCAGCCCGGTGGTCTTGGTCGAGTCGATCAGGGTGATCGTCCCCGAGCGCAGCGCACGGCGAAGGATCGGCGTCGCGGCCTGGGTCGCGGTCGCGCCCAGCGCCAGGGTGGCTTCGATCTCGCGCGAGCGGTCGTGCATCTCGTCGCCGAGGCGGTTGAGCGCGACCGCCGCCGCCGTCATCGCGTTGCCGATGACCATGCCGCCCACCGGCACCAGGAAACGCGGCTCGGGCTCGAAGATGCCGAGAGCGACCACCAGGCCCAGGGTGCTCACCCCCGCGACCGAGAGGGCGATCAGGAGCGGTACGAACGAGCGCGGAACCCGCTTCGCGCGCTGGCGCGCCTGAGTCGCGCCGAAGAGGACCATCACCGCGATCAGGGCCGCCACCAGCGCCAGGCTGTCCTCGTCGAAGATCGCCTGGATCACGTAGCCGATTGCGGTCAGCTGCACGATCGAGCGGACGACGGCGATGCCGATGTCGCGCTCGAGGTCGGCGCGCCGCCACAGCGATAACGCCACCGCCAGCGCGACCAGCACCAGGCTGGCGGCGACCTCGCCAAGGCTGATCTCGATCGAGGAGGTCACGAACGACCTGCGACGGCTTCGCCGCCTGACACGCCAGTTTCGGGGCCAAGGCCGCTCATGACACCCGCAGGAGCTCCCCGACCGGGCCCTGCTCGACCGCGCGCCCCCCGTCGATCCGCACCACCCAGTCGGCCATCCGCCGCGCCTGCTCGAGGTCGTGGGTGACCAGCACCGTGGAGATCTCGAGTCGCCGGTGCAACTCGCGCAGGGTCGCCTCGATCGCGTCGCGGGCGTCGGCGTCGAGCGCCGAGGTCGGCTCGTCCAGCAGCAGCACCCGCGGCTCGACCGCCAGCGCCCGCGCCAGCATCGCCCGCTGCTGCTCGCCGACCGAGAGCTTCGCGGCGTCACGTCCCGCGAACGAGCCGTCGAGGCCGGCGAGCCCGAGCAGCCGCTCGACCTCGGGCTCGCGCCCGGCGCAGGACCCGGCGAAGCGGATGTTCTCCTCGACGGTCCCCTCCAGCAGCGCCGGGAGCTGCGGCACCAGGCAGACCTCGCGCCGCAGCCCGAGCGGGTCGCGGTCGCGCACATCCTCGCCTCGGTGGAGCACCCGGCCGGCCTGCGGGTCGGCGAGCCGGTTGAGCAGCCGCAGCAGGGTCGACTTGCCCGAGCCCGACGGACCGGCGACGCAGGAAGGGCCCTCCGGCAGCCTGGCGCTCAGTCCCCTCAGCACCGGGGTTCCGGAACGCGAGTAGTCAACCGCCTCCAGCTCGAATAGCACCGGCTGATTATCGACGGCGCCGCAAGATCCCTGCCGCGTGCATGAAAAGGGAGGCGACGTGGGAAACTGGAGGGCATGGCAAGAGCGATTTGGAGCGGCTCGATCAGCTTCGGCCTCCTGAACGTGCCCGTGAAGCTGTACAGCGCCGTCTCGCGGCGGCAGATCAGCTTCCGCGAGCTGCGGGCGTCGGATTCCTCACGCGTGCGCCACAAGCGGGTCGCGGAGTCAGACGGCGAGGAGGTGGCCTACGACGACATCGTCAAGGGCTACGAGCTGGGGCCCGACCAGTACGTGGTCTTCTCACGCGACGAGCTCGAGGAGCTGGACCCGAAGAAGACGAAGGCGATCGAGGTCGAGGCCTTCGTCGACCTCGACGACATCGACCCGATCTACTTCGTCCAGCCCTATTACCTCGGCCCGGAGCCCGGCGCCGAGCGCGCCTACGCGCTGCTGGTGAAGGCGATGTCCGACGAGCGCAAGGTCGCGGTGGCCCGCTTCGTGCTGCGGAACAAGGAGCACTTGGCCGCACTGCGCCCGATGGGCGACGTGCTGACGCTGACCACGATGCGCTTCGCCGACGAGATCGTGCCCCCGTCGGAGCTTGACGGCGTCGTCCCGGATGAGGTCGAGAACCCGAAGCGCAAGGAGCTGGAGATGGCGAAGCAGCTCGTCGGCTCGCTCACCTCCGAGTTCGACCCCGACGAGTTCCACGACGAGTATCGCGACGAGCTGATGGCGCGGATCGAGGCGAAGGCGCAGGGCGAGGACGTCGTCCAGACCGTCTCCGAGGAGCCGACGCCGACCAAGGCGCCCGATCTGATGGCAGCCCTCGAGGAGAGCCTCGCGGCCGTCAAGGGCGAGCCGCTGGCGACCGGGTCGAAGGGCAAGGGCGCCTCGAAGCCGAAGCGCAAGTCCGGCTCGAAGCGCGCAGCGAAGTCGCAGTCGAAGTCGAAGAGCTCCTCGCGATCGCGAAGCAAGGCCAAGGCCGGGAAGTAGAGGTCGAGGGGCGCCGGCTGGCGCTCACCAACCTTGACAAGGTGCTCTGGCCCGAGGCCGGGTTCACCAAGGGCGAGGCGATCGACTACTACGCCCGTGTGGCGCCGGCCATGCTGCCGCACGCACGGGGTCGGGCGTTGACCCGCGTACGGTTCCCGGACGGCGTCGACAGCCAAAGCTTCTACGAGAAGCGGGCCCCCTCCCATACACCTGAGTGGGTTCGCACGGCGCCGATCGTGATGGGCCGCGAGGGCGAGCTGAGCTTCGTCGTCTGCGACGACCTCGCCACGCTCACCTGGCTCGGGCAGCTGGCGGCCCTCGAACTTCATCCGTCGCTGGCGCTGGTCGACGATTTCGAGCGCCCAACCGTGGTCGTGTTCGACCTCGACCCGGGCCCGCCCGCCGATGCGATCGACTGCTGCCGGGTGGCCCTGCGACTACGGGAGATGTTCGCCGAACTCGGCCTCGAGTGCTTCCCGAAGACCTCGGGCTCGAAGGGGATCCAGCTCTACCTGCCGCTCAACTCCGAGGCCGGCTACGAGCGCACGAAATCGTTCGCCCACGCGGTCGCGCAGACGCTCGAGAAGGACGACCCCAAGCGGGTGGTGTCGAAGATGAAGAAGGAGCTTCGCAAGGGCAAGGTGTTCGTGGACTGGAGCCAGAACGACCGCGCCAAGACCACGGTCCTCGCGTACTCACCGCGCGCCCGTCAGCGACCGACGATCTCGACGCCGCTCGCCTGGGGGGAGGTCGAGGCGGCGGCCCGCGGCGGCGACGCCGAAGGCCTGCGGTTTGAGGCCGCGGACGTGCTCAGGCGCATCGACGAGCATGGCGACCTGTTCGCGCCGGTGCTCGAGCTTGAGCAGCGACTTCCTCAGGCCTGAGCGTTCAGGCCACCGGCAGCGCCTCGCGCTGCCGGTCGGCCCGACCCACTGCCCGGATCGCCGCCGCGAAGCGCTTCACGCCCTCGCGAAGCTCGGGAGGGTCGAGGTAGCCGAACGAGAGACGTGCGTGAGCACGGCGCGGGCGTTCGGGCATCATCGCCGCGCCCGGCAGAAAGGAGACGCCCTGGCGCCCTGCCTCCTCGTAGAGGTCACGCTCGTCGATGCGCTCGGAGAGCGACAGCCAGAGGTGGCCGCCGCCCAGCGGGCGCCGCACCTGGGCGATCCCGCCCAGGTACTCGTTCACGGCCCCGAGCAGGGCCTCGCAGCGCTCGCCGTAGAAGGCGATTGCGGCGTCGAGCTGGTGTCCGTAGCCGCCGTCGGCGAGGAAGCGCGCCAGGGCCAGCTCCGTGATCAGCGGCGTGTGCAGGACGGCGCTTCGCTTCTCGGCAAGGATGCGTTCGAACACCGGCCCGCTGGACGCAACCCAGCCGACCCGCAGGCCGGGGGTGACGGTCTTCGACAGCGAGGAGACGTAGATGACGTGTTCCGGCGCCTCGGCCCGGAGGGCTCCGGGCGACTCTCCCTCGAAGCGCAGATCGGCGTAGACGCCGTCCTCCACGATGAAGAAGCCTTCGTTGCGGGCCAGCTCCGCCAGCCGGCGGCGTCGCTCGGCCGAGAGGTCGCGCCCCGTCGGGTTGTGGAGGCGCGGCTGAAGCGCGACGAGCTTGATCTGGCGGCGGCGGGTGAGCTGGGCCAGCGCGTCCACGTCAAGGCCGTCGTCGTCCACGGGAACGGGCCACAGCGAAGCGCCGGTCGCCCGAAGCGCGTTCAGCGAACCCGGGAACGTGGGTGATTCCACCGCGACGACATCGCCGGGGCGAAGCAGTGCCCGCGCCGCCAGCGTGAGGCCATGGGCGGCGCCGGTGGTCGTGATGATCTCTTCGCCGGAGGACGCGAATCCCTGCTCCCGCCCGAGTGCCCCCAGCTCGTGGCGCAGCTCGGCGGCGCCCTCGACGTCGCCGTACTGATGCGACCGCGCACCCTCTGCGGCGGCGACGTCACCGAGGATCGCCGCGAACCGCTCGGCCGGGAACAGGGCGTCGCCCGGGTAGCCGATCATCAGCGGGATCAGGTCCTCGCGGCGGGCCTGGTTGAACATCTCGCCGACGATGCGGTCGGAGGGCGTTTCGACCTCGTCGGGGAGCGCGTAGAGCTGCCACGCCGACCCGTCGCCCGCCTCGGCCAGCGCCTGGCCCGCCCCGGGCGCGTTCTGGCGCACGAAGGTACCGCGGCCCACGCGGCCCGCGACCAGGCCCAGCTCGGCCAGCTTCCGGTATGCGCGGGCGGCGGTGAGGTGGTTGACGCCCGCCAGCTCGGCCAGCCGGCGGGTGGGCGGAAGCTGTGCGCCAGGCTCCAGCTCGCCCGCCTCGATCGCCGCGGTGAACACGTCCACGATCTGCGCGGTGATCGACCGTTCGCCTTCACGGCTCAGGTCAGACAATCGGTGTTTGTAGGACCTTGACATGTAATACGGCCCTTCCTAGAGTGCCGGAATCGCGCTTATCCATGCGCGATGTACCCGTAAGTATTACCTAGGGAGCGTCAAATGTCAAACACCAACGGCAACTACGCCAAGACCCGGTACTCGAAGGTCATCGTGCGCGAGGCGACGCCCGCCGACGGCGCAGCCCTCGCTCGCCTCGCCGGCCTGGACTCGGCATGCGTCCCGGCCGCGCCGCTCCTGGTGGCGGAGACGGACGGCGAGCTGCGGGCAGCGATCTCGGTGCTGGATGGCAGCGTCGTCGCCGACCCCTTCCACCCAAGCGCCGAGCTGGTGGCGATCCTTCGCATGCGCGCCGGCGCCGAGCCCGCCCGGGGCCCCTCCCGCCTGGCGGCGCTGTGGGGCCGCGGTTCAGAGCACATCGGCCCGCGTCCGAGCGCACCGAGCGTTCCGGGGCTCCCGGTCCTCCCCAGCCGTTCGCTTTAGACAGTCGCCGGCGTTCCTGGCGACTTCGCCCCCGAACGGAGCTCAGCGGTGGATTTCCCCACCCACCACGCGGCCCTGGGGGTCGCGCCGGACCGACCCGCCGTTTCCGCTCCCCGTCCGCTCCTCCTGGACCTCCGTGCGCTCCTCCGGGACCTCCGTGCTCGACCGTTCGGCCTCGAGCTGCTCGCCGATCTTGTCCGCGCGGTCGAGCAGGTCCGCGATCGCCTTCCGCGTCAGCTCCATCCGCCGCTTCGCATCCTCATGGCCGGCGCCGATCACCCGCTTGGCCTCGGCCCGCGCCTCGGTCACGACGGTCTCGGCCTCTGCTTTGGCGTCGTCAACGAGCTTCTTCGCCTCGGCGCGCGCCTCGCTCGTCTGGCTCTCAGCCCGCTCGCGCGCCTCGCTTTGAAGCTCGGCCGCGGCGCGCTCGGCCGCCTCGATGACGCCGCTGAGGCGTTCGGTCGCGGTTTTCGCGAGGGCTCCGGGGGGGTCCTCCAAGAGCTCGGCGACCGCCCGCAGGTGCTCGCGTACCTCGCGGGGGTCCCAGCCCTTGCGGACGGTCCGGAAGTCGTTGCGGACGATCTTGTCTCGCGGCATCGGCTCGTTCACGTTGTGGATCCCCCTCCATCACAGGCTCGCAGGAAAGGACATTGAAGCAAGCCGACTCGCGAGACACGCCGGCGGGGGATCCCGGCCTACGCCCGCAGCGCCTCGAGGTCGCGGCGAAGCTCCTTCAGCTCGTCGCGGATCCGTGCCGCCTCCTCGAACCGCAGGTCCTCGGCGGCGACGAGCATCTCCTCCTCGAGCTGGACGATCACCTTCTCCAGCTCCTCGGGGCCGGTGACCTCGTCGCCGGTGCGGGCGCGCCGCCGGCGGGAAGGCGCCTGGCGCGACTCCATCGCCAGGAACTCCGAGATCTCGGAGATGCCCTTGCGCACCGTCTCCGGCGTGATCCCGTGCTCGCGGTTGTAGGCGATCTGGATCTCGCGCCGGCGGTCGGTCTCGGCGATCGCCTTGCGCATCGCCGCGGTCTCCTTGTCCGCGTACATCAGCACCCGCCCGTCGACGTTCCGCGCCGCGCGGCCGATCGTCTGGATCAGGCTGGTCTCACCGCGCAGGAAGCCCTCCTTGTCGGCGTCGAGGATCGCCACCAGCGACACCTCGGGCAGGTCGAGCCCCTCGCGCAGAAGGTTGACGCCCACCAGCACATCGTACTCGCCGAGGCGAAGGTCGCGGATGATCTGGATCCGCTCCAGCGTGTCGACCTCGGAGTGCAGGTAGCGGACGCGGAAGCCGTGCTCGAGCAGGTAGCCGGTCAGGTCCTCGGCCATCTTCTTCGTCAGCGTCGTCACCAGGGCCCGCTCGTTGGCGTCGGCGCGCCTGCGGACCTCGTTCATCAGATCGTCGATCTGGTTGCGCGTCTCCCGCACCACCACCTCGGGGTCGACGATTCCCGTCGGCCGCACGATCTGTTCGACGATCCGCGACGAGGTGCCGTGCTCGAACTCCCCGGGGGTCGCCGAGACCAGCACCACCTGATTCACGCGCTCCATCCATTCATCGAACTTCAGCGGGCGGTTGTCGAGCGCCGAGGGCAGCCGGAAGCCGTGGTCCACCAGCGTCTGCTTTCGCGAGCGGTCGCCCTCGTACATCCCGCCGAGCTGGGGCACCGTCTGGTGGGACTCGTCGATGAAGCAGACGAAGTCGTCGGGGAAGTAGTCGATCAGCGTGTGCGGCGGGCTGCCGGGCTCGCGGCCGTCGAAGATCCGCGAGTAGTTCTCGATGCCCGAGGTGAACCCCAGCTCCCTCAGCATCTCGATGTCGTACTCGGTCCGCTGGCGCAGACGGTGCGCCTCGAGCTCCTTGCCGCGCTCGGAGAACCAGGCGAGGCGCTCGTCCAGCTCCCGCTTGATCTCGACCACGCCGCGCGCGAGCGTGTCCTCCTCGGTCACGTAGTGGCTCGCGGGCCACACGGCGACGTGGTCGACCTGGTCGAGGACCTCGCCCGTGAGCGGGTCGAAGTGGTGGATCGACTCGACCTCGTCGCCGAAGAGGTTGATCCGGTAGGCGGTCTCCATGTAGGCGTTCCAGATCTCCAGCACCTCGCCCTTGGCGCTGAACGTGCCGCGGCTGAGGACGGTGTCGTTGCGGCCGTACTGCATACCGACCAGCTTCCTCAGCAGCTCCTCGCGGTCGATCCACTCGCCGACCTTGAACAGCTGCATCTGGCGCCGGTACAGCTCCGGCGAGCCGATCCCGTAGATGCAGGACACCGAGGCGACGATGATCACGTCGCGCCGCGCCAGCAGCGCCGCGGTGGCGGCGTGGCGGAGGCGGTCGATCTCGTCGTTGATCGATGAGTCCTTCTCGATGTAGAGGTCCTGCGCCGGAACGTAGGCCTCGGGCTGGTAGTAGTCGTAGTAGGAGACGAAGTACTCGACCTTGTTCTCCGGAAAGAACTCCCGGAACTCGTTGCAGAGCTGGGCGGCGAGCGTCTTGTTGTGGGCGATCACCAGCGAGGGACGCTGGAGGCGCTCGATCACGCCCGCCATCGTGAACGTCTTGCCGGTCCCGGTGGCGCCCAGAAGGGTGAGGAAGCGCTCGCCCGCGTCGATCCCCTCGGCCAGGCCGGTGATCGCCGCCGGCTGGTCGGCGGTGGGCGTGTAGGCGGGATTGAGTTTGAAGTCCGGCACCGGAGCCGAGAGTAGCGGGAGCACCAGCGCCGTCCCATCGCTCACGAACCCCGGGTTTTCCTCGCTCAACGAGGTCTCGGCTGGGCTCGTGCGGCTCGGCGGTTCACGGGATCAGGTCGCGCAGCAGGCCCCCCGGGTCGTCGAGGAAACCCGCTTCCCGGCCAAGCAGCCCCCGGACGTCCTCGAAGATCGCCCTCGCGTCCTCGATCAGCGCGATCGCCTCCTCCACCGGGATCCGCTCGAAGACCGCCCGCAGCGGGACGGCCACCACCGGGCTCAGCGCTCCGGCCTCCTCGGCGTCGTCCACTGCGCGAAGGAGGCCGGCGCGGATCGCGGCCTCGAGCCGCGCCTCGTCCACCCCGTACTCCTCGATGAACTCCCGCCGCCCCTCGCCGCTGGCGATGGCCACGGCCAGCGTCTCCCGCGTCACCTGCAGTTCACATGCCGCCCCGTCGAGTGCCGACAGCGCGAACTGCTCGGCCGATTCCTCGATTCCCTCCGGCTCGCGCCAGGGCCGTGGCTGGCAGGGATCGCGCACCTCGGTGGGCTCGTAGGCCGAGCCGCCGAGGGCCAGATACGTGCCGAGAAGCCCCAGCGCGATTAGCGTGGAAAGCACCACCATCCGGGGTCCGGCTCTGGCTCCAGCGGGCATCACAGGCTGGGCCTCCCGCGCGCCAGCGCGATCGCACCCAGGGCGGCCAGCGCGAACGCGGCGGCAACTGCGAACGAGCGGCTGAAGGAGTGGGTGGCGGCGCGATCAAGCTCGTCCTGAAGCCGGGCGCGCAGCTCGAGAGCGTCGTCTCGCTCGTCGGGATCCTCCGGCAGCGGCTCGAACGCCGGGGCCAGCACCGGCACCTTGTCGCCCTCGGCCTCGAGGCGCTCGCCCAGCCGCTCGGCGAGGGCGATCTTCTCGGTCGAATCGAGGCGGGAGTCGAGCAAGGCGGCCGTCCCGGCCTGCTCGGCATCGGCCCGCTGCGAGTCCAGATCGGCGGTGAAGAGGGGCGTGAGGACGAGCAGGCCGGCGACGACACCGAGGTGCCGGGCGGCGATCGTCCAGCCACCGTGGATCGCCTGCGGCGCGCGGCCCTCGAGCGCGGTCTCGGTGAGCGCCTCGAGGGTCAGCGCCAAGCCGGCCCCGATCAAGAGCTGCGGAGGGATCGTGGCGAGGACCGTGGCGCTCGGCAGCAGCGCGAGTGCGGCAAGGCCGCCGGCGAGCAGGATCACCCCCGCTGCCGCCCGCTCGCTCACACCGATCGAGCCCAGGTCGAGCCTGCCCGTCGCAAACGCCGCGATCGGAACGACGGACACGGCCGCCGCGGCCGCGATCGGGCTCATCCGCCACCCCTCGATCAGGAGCAGGACGACGAGGAAGAGGGCCGCAGCGAGGGCGGCGGACACCAGCGCGAGCGCGGCGTTCGCGGAGAGGTGCGGCCTGCCCGCAGGGCGGATCTCGGCCGCGATCGTGCTCGCCCGACCCTCGCGCACCGCCGCGCCCAGCAGGGACGCGGAGAGGACGCAAGCGGCCGGCACCTGGAGCAGGAAGATCGACTGCCACGAGATCAGCTCGGTGAGCACGCCGCCGGCGCCCGGGCCCAGCGCCGCCCCGATCGTCCCCGCCCGCGCCCAGTGGACGGCCGCAGCCCGCTCCGATCCGCTCACGGCCGGAAGCAGCTCGAGCGCGCCGCAGATCGCCGCTGCGCCGCCAACCGCCTGGACGCAGCGAGCGGTGAGCAGCACGGCGATGTCTCCGGCGAGCCCGCAGGCCAGGCTCGCGAGGCCGAAGACCACCAGCCCGGCGGTCGTCACGCGAGCGGGTCCCATGCGCCGGGCCGCGTGTGCGGCGGGCAGCGCCGAGGCCGCCAGCACCAGGTTGAAGGCGACGAGCACCCAGGTGACCGCGCTCACCGAGACGTCCAGCTCGCGGTAGATCTCCGGCAGCGCCAGGACTACCACCGAGGAGTCCGCCAGCACGAGGCCGACCGCCACGGCCAGGGATGTGCGCGTTCTGGACATGCCGGTAGGTTGACGAGGTGACCGGCTCGCAACGCGCCCTCGCCACCTTCTTCACCGTCGCGGGAGTCATGCACTTCGTGATCCCGCGCCGCTACGAGGCGATCGTGCCGCCCTACCTCCCCTACCACCGCGAGGTCGTCGCAATCAGCGGGGTCGCCGAGGTGGCCGGTGGCCTTGCCGTGATCGCGCCCTCCACCAGGCGCCCCGTAGCCCGCTGGTGGCTGATCGCCCTGCTCGTCGCCGTGTTCCCGGCCAACGTCCACATGGCCATTCACCCCGAGCAGGTGGAGGGGCTCGGCAGGAGCCGCGCTTCCCGCTGGGCGCTTTGGGCTCGCCTGCCGCTACAGCCGCTGATGGCCTGGTGGGTGTGGAGGGCAACCCGGGACTAGCCACGGGTCGCCCGGTTCCTCAGCGCAGGCGCTCGATCCAGTCCAGGCGCCGGCCGCAGAGCTCGGTCGCGGCGGCGGCGCTCATGCGCTCAACCGTTGCCGCTGAGGCGTCGGACAGGCTCATGACCAGCGGGCCCAGCGGCGATGGCGGCCCCCCGCTCCCCGGGTGGCGCAGGTCGGAGCCGCTGTAGACGAGCTCGAGCGAGTGCTCGCCCGCCTCCAGCTCAGCCTGTCCCAGCTCCGCGAACAGGCCGGCGTTGTTCAGCAGATGGCGCACCGAGCCCGCTCGGACGCCGTCGATCCGCAGTTCCATCCGCCCCCGGATCGAGCCACGGATCCACACCCGCCAGGTCCCGGCCTCGGGGATGCTCACCGTTCCCGACGCGGCGCCGCCGCCGAGCGGGGTGAACGTCCCGTCGTCACCCGGCGCCCATGACGCGGGAAGCGTCAGGTTCGGGCCCGCCACGGCGACCGTCGGTGGACGCTCGGCGAAGGCGATCGTCCCCGGCCCGGCGTCAGGGCTCGCCAGGCGCCGGACCTCGCCGCAGGGAGCGCGCGCGGCGGGATCGAGGCCGCCGCCGAGCGGCAGGTGCTCGACGATCGTGGACGACGGTTCTGCGGGGCGCTGCCAGACCTCGTAGTAGGTGCCGGTGAAGGTCAGCTCATACGGGGCCGGCGGGCGGCTTTGGGTCGGGGAGCGGCGCAGCACCAACGTCCGGTAGACCGTGAGCCCGTCCAGGGCGAGCTCGTCGGTATCGGCCCACAGGCCCTTCTCGACGTTGCCGCCGCCGCGCAGCGGGACGCGACGCCTTCGCAGCTCCGATACCGCCTCGGCGTCCGCCTCGCGAAGGAAGTGGCGCGCCCCGTAGGTCTGGTACTCGGTCATCAGCGCCGGCCCCTGGCCGGCGATCCTCTCGCCGATCTCCTCCAGCTCCGCCAGCTGGTCGTAGGGGGCGAGGTTGGCGTCGCGGTATGCGAGCGCGTTCGACCACAGGACGCCGGCCACGATCGCGGCCAGCACGACCACGCCCTCGACCCGGCGCCCGCGCGCGATCCCGGCCGCGGCGGCCGCCGCGGCCAACACGAGCAGCGCGGGCGACGCGGTCGCCATCGCCTTGCCGTCCACCCACGGCGACCCGATCGCGACCAGCAGAAGGCAGGCG
>Ga0299913_10001304_pt1 | contig 18171 bp, 9 predicted proteins | sample RVTome_9_FD_201360 | JGI IMG/M metagenome (GOLD analysis project Ga0299913, IMG submission 201360) | Soil microbial communities from uranium-contaminated site in the Upper Colorado River Basin, Wyoming, United States - RVT155D38 (version 2) ... | reverse complement strand
GGTCGAAGACGGAGTCCAGCCAGGCGCCGAAGCGCGAGAACGTGCGCGTGTAGCGGGCGAGCTGGCCGTCCACGCAATCGGTCGTGAACGCGAGCTGGAGCAGGACGGCGCCGGCCACCAGGCCCCAGCGCTCCCCGGTCGCGAAGGCGGCGGCGGCCAGCGCCCCGATCGCCATCGAGGCGATCGTCACCTGGTTCGGCGTCAGGCCGCGGTGCGCCGCCCAGCGGGCGATGTGCTTCGAGTACGGGCTCACGAAGAACGTCGTGAAGAAACCGTCGTTGCCCTTGACGGCCGAGTCGAGCAGCCGCGCGTCCTCGTCGGCGGCCCGGATGCGCTCGGCGGCCCGTTCGGGCGCTCCCGGCAAGAGCGGACGCGTCCACATCAGCCGCCGCAGGTACACGGTGCCGATCGTCGCGCCGCCGCGGACGAGGCCGACGAGCAGGAGCGGGACCACGTCCTCGCGCGCGGCCGCGACACGGGTGGCCGCGCGCCGGCGCTCCTCCTCCGACAGCGTCGGCTGGTCCGCCGGCTCGTCGGCCCAGTCGTTCCTGGCGTCGTCGAGCTCGTCGGGATCGAAGAAGTCGTCCGTGCCGGATGCGTCGTCCGACGACCCCGAGTCCGGAAGCTCCACGTGCCATCGCCGCGTCTTGCGGGCGAACTCCTCGCTCCAGGCCGGCGGGAGGTCGTCGACGAGCCCGGCGAGCCGCGAGGCCGCGTCGGCGAGCGCGCCGAGCTGGTCGGCGCCGACCTTGAGCACGCCGAGGAAGCTGCCGTTAGCGCGCAGCAGGCTGTGGTACGCCGAGCTGGCGCCGATCACGCGGCCGCGACGGGTCTGGACGCGCTGTGCCAGGAAGCGCCCCGGCGCGCCGGCCAGGATCCCGCTCGTCACCCGCGGCTCCGTCGCCAGGCCGGCGAGCGCGGCCTGGTGGGCCACGATGTCGCCCTGGGCGAGCAGCACAGTGCCGGGAGCGCTCGCGGCAATGCGGGCGACGAGCCGCAGGTCGGCCGCCGGCGACTCGGCCACCTCCACGGCGACGCCGCCGACCGGCCCCACCGTTGCGCGCACCGCCGCCCGCCAGGCCGGCCGGGTGACGACCACGATCGACGGGATCCCGAGGTCGCGGAGCTGGCGCACGAGGCGGCTGACGATCGTGTCGTCGAGGAGCGGCGCGAGCGCGGCCGCCTCTCCGCTCGCCCCGGGCGTGGCGGCGAGGACGACGGCGATCGCCACCGGGGCCGGCGGCGCCTCCGGCGCCGTCGCGGCGGCCGCGCTCGTGCTCCCCGCGCGGTTGTCGGTCAGACCGGCTCGCAAAGCGCTGGCAGCCTAGCGAGCGCTCCCGGACAGCTCGGCCAGGAGCCGGTCGAGCCGCGGCACCACGGCCTCGACGTCGTACTCGCGCGCGGTCGCCAGCGCCGCCAGGCCGTAGCGGCGGCGGCGCTCGGGGTCCTCGATCAGCGCGACGATCGCGTCCGCGAGCGCGCCGACGTCCTCGGCGGCGGCGAGGAGCCCGTCGCGGTCGCTCGTGATGATGCTCCGCGGGCCGTTGGGGCAGTCGAAGCTGACCACCGGTACGCCGTGGCTCATGGCCTCGAGGATCACCATCCCGAAGCCCTCGAAGCGGGAGCTGAGGGCGAAGATCGAGGCCTCCGCCATCGCCGCGCCGAGGTTTCGGCTGCGGCCCATGAGGCGGACCGCGTCCTGCAGGGCGAGCCCGTCGATCTGGGCCTGAAGGCGCGCTCGCTCCGGCCCGCTGCCGTAGATCCGCAGCCGCCAGCCGGGATGCCGGCGGGCGACCTCCGCGAAGGCTTCGATCAGCAGGTCGAAGCCCTTCTGGTTGGTCAGCCGTCCGGCCGCGACGACCAGCTGCGCCTCGCCGTTCGACACCGGCCGGTCGGCCCGCGGCAGCGGGTTGGGAATGCACGCGACGCGGGTCCGTGCGCCGCCGAGCAGCGCGCGGTAGTCGCGCTCGTCGTCCGCGGTCAGCACCGTGAGGCCGTCGAGGCGCCGGTAGTGGCGGCGGATGTCGGCGGCGAGTCGCGGGCGATGCGCGCCGAGGTGCTGGTGCTCCTGCGCCACCGTGACCACGGAGCGCGGGGCGAGCCGCGCCGCGAGCAGGTTGAACGCCGGCCGCGTGGTCACGAGCACGCCGCCGTCGAGCGAGCGCAGCCAGCGCACGAGGGCGATGTCGGTCCGCAGACTGCACCACGGGTACGCGTAGTCCTCGGGGTGGACGAGCACGCTGGGCAGCGCGCCGAGCGGCCCGCGGCGCCGAACGTCGTCGAGCGCCGTCACGCGCAGCCCCGGCGCGAAGCGGAAGAACGGGTGGTCGCGGCGCCGGATCACGCTGACGATCTCGACGTCGCGGCGCTCGGCCAGGTGCGCGGTGACCGTCAGCGTCGTGCGGATCGTGCCGCCCATGCCCCACGCGTGCGCGAGCAGGACCCTGACGCGGTCGCCGCCGGGCTCGCCGCGCGGCCGCGGCAGCGCGGCCAGCGCGGCCAGGGCGGCGCGGTGCACGGCGACGGCGAGGGCGCCGAGCAGGCGGCGCCGGAGCGACTGTCGCTGCGCGGGCACGCTACGCCGCGCGGGTCGGCCCGCCGGCGGCGTAGCGCCGCCAGCGGTCGCGCTCGGGGGTGAGCCGCGGCTGCCACGGCTTGACGCCGTCCGCCCAGTGGATCAGGCCGCCCTCACGGCGGGGCGTGCGGGTCGGCACGACCGCCCAGCGGTCGGGGATCGCGGCGCGATCGGGGCCGATCAGGTAGTGCAGCGCCTCGGGCGCGCTGAGGCCGAACGCGTCCACCAGCGCCAGCGCGCGGGCGCCGAACCCGTCGCGGCGCAGGCGCTCGAGGTCGAGGACCAGCACGTCGTGCCCGAAGGCGTCGAAGTCGAAGCGATGCCGGGCGTGCGCGGTGCGGCGCAGCTCGGCGGCGGCGGCGGTGCGGTCGCCGAGGCGCGCCGCGGCGGCGTGGATGAGGCCGAAGCCGCTGACGTCGGCGCCCGGGAGCCGGGCCGCGGCGAGCGCGTGGGCGCCCAGGTCGAGGTCGGCCAGCTCGGCGACGTCGCCGGTCGCCACCGCCGGCAGCGGGAGCAGGACGACCCTGCCGACGGCGGGCAGCAGCTCGCCGATCAGCAGCCGCGCGGCGGTCTCGGCATCGAGCCGAGGACCGGCGGGGTCCTGCGGGTCGCGGCGCAGCCGCCCGGCCGGCACCCAGGTCACCGCCAGCTCCGGGAACCGGGCGGCGAGCCGCCGCATCACCGGCTCCGAGGCCGAGAGCGCGAGCACACGGAGGTGCAGCGGTCGCGAGGCGTGCTCGAGCAGCGAGGCGGCCAGCACCTCGAGGCTGCGGCCGCCGCCCTTGGGCAGCAGCACCGCGACGTCGACCGGCGCCGTGTCCCCGGCGACTCCGACGTCGCTCGGCGCCGCGTCCTCGGCGACTCCGACGTCGCTCGGCGCCGTGTCCCCGGCGACTCCGACGTCGACCGGCCCCGTGTCCCCGGCGACTCTGACGTCGCTCGGCGCCGTGTCCCCGGCGACTCCGACGTCGCCCGGCGCCGTGTCCCCGGCGACTCCGACGTCGACCGGCCCCGCGCCGCCGGCGGCGCGGTGGTGGGCGACGGTCTCCGCGAGCGCGCGGTCGATGCGCGCCGGGAGGTTCGCGCGCGCGGGCGCGACCCGCGGCTCGGCCGCGAGCCGCTCGCGGGCGGCGGCGACGTCGGACGCGGTGAGGTCGCGCCACAGCGCGTACACCTCGGCCTCGGGGCGGCCGTTCAGGACGGCTGCCATCACCGGCTCGAGCTTGCCGAGCAGGTCGCCCCGCATCGCGTCGAAGGCGTCGTCGTCGACGTCGAGCAGACCGTCGAAGCGCACGTCGGAGCGGTTCGCCGGGCGGAACTCGACGTCCGTGCCGATCGACCGCAGCGGCAGGTAGCAGTGCAGCCGCGACGTGGCGACCCGCGAGTGGCGGCTCCGGTACGTGTCGAGCCGGTCGAGCGCGACGCGCAGGTTCGCGACGAACGAGCGGCGTCGGACGGCCGGCGAGCTGTGCCCGTAGCGCTTGCCGGCGGGGTCGTCCGGGCCGGCGACGGCGTCCACGTAGGCCACGGGCGCATCGGCCGCGGGCGGCTGCTCGAGGTCTCCGAACACCGTGTCGATCGTCGTCGTCAGGCAGCCCGAGAAGAACGCCGGCACGCCGGTCGAGAGCAGCAGGTACACGGTCGTCCAGTCGCGGCAGCCGACCGGGCCGTAGCGGCGCAGGTACTCGAGCGCCGCGGGCGTCAGCAGCGCGCGCTTGTTGCAGTGGAAGGAGACGAAGATCGGGCGCAGGTTGCGGTGCAGCGGGAAGCCGTGGCGGACGCCGAACAGCGCGTGCATGTACCAGCCGAAGCACAGGACCCAGGTGCCGCGCGGGATCGCCTGGTACATCGACGCGTCGCGATGGACGGTGAGGACCTCGAGGTCCGCGTCCACGTTGTGGCGCGCGCGCTCGGGGCGGGTGCGGTCGCCGAGCGCCCGCAGGACGTCGACGAGCTCGTCCGGCCCGTGCAGGCGCACGCCGCGGTGGCGGACGAGGTGGCCGAGCGCGGCGATGCTCTGGATGTGGTCGCCGATGTTGGCGGAGGCGCGGTTGGCCCCGGGATGGCCGTAGTCCATGACCGCGAAGCTCGGGCGAGCGGGGTCTGGCGCGGTCGGCGAGTCCGGGTCGAGCGCGATCCAATCGCGCAGCCAGTCGCGGTGGGCGGCGGCGCCGTCCCAGCCGCGCGCGTCCTCGCGCACGCGGCGATCGAAGATCGCGAACGCGGCGCGTGCGAGCTCGGACTCGCCGCGCCCGTAGAGCGGCGCGAGCACGTCGAACCAGGCGCGGGCGCTGACGTAGGGAGGGTCGGCTTCGATCAGCGCGCGGAGCTCGCGCAGCGCGTCGGCGGGCGCGACGGCCAGGCCGGAGCGGACGTACGCGGTCGAGGCGAGCGCGGTCCACGTCTCGCGCGGCAGGCGCCGCAGCTCGTCCCACGCCAGCTCCGGGTAGCCCTCCCGGAACGCGACCAGGCCGGCGGCGAGATGGCCGAGCGGCGCCGTCGCGTCGCGCGCCCTGAGCGATTCCGCGAGCGCCCGCGCCGCGTCCGCGTCGCCGTCGTCGAGCAGCCGGCGGACCTGGCCGGCGACGGCCTGCTCGAGGCTCCTGCCGCGCTCGAGCGCGTCGAGCAGGAACTCGCGTGCCGTGTGCTCGCCGGCGGACGGCGGGGCCTCGGCCGGCGGCCGGCCGTCGGAGCGCAGCTCGCGCAGCGCCCGCCGCAGCCGTGCCCGCAGCTCGCGCCGGCCGAGTCCGCGGCGACGGATCATCCCGAGCGGCGCAGCCGCCTCCGGGTGAGCCGCACGTGCTTGCGGCCGCGCCGCAGCCACGGGTGCAGCCGCAGTCGCGTGCCCTGCGGGAGCACGCGCCAGGCGCGGACGAGGACCGGCGGCTCGACCTCGGGCGCGGGCGGGGCGGGCGGCGCATCGGGCTTGGTCTGCTTGCTCTGGAGCTTCAGCCTTCCCGGGTGGTAGAAGCGGCTGTTGAGCGGCCGCGTGAGCGCGTGACGCAGCGCGAGGTCCGGGAAGCGGTCGATCCGGTCCCCGACGGTGGCGCCCGCGATCAGCAGGCTGCCGTCGCGGCCGAGCGGCTCGAGGGCCAGCGGGTCGTCCACCGCGTAGCCGAAGAAGCTGCCGAGCCTGCCGAGCGAGTGCCCGAGGGCGCGCTGCTGGCGCTCGGTGAGCGTGTTCTGCCACTTGCTTATGCGCGAGGCGTCGATCGGGTCGTCGCGACGGCTCTGGCCCTCGACGGTCTTCCGTCCGTCACGCTCGGCCTGCACGGTGTGATGCTCGAGCACGCGGTCAGACCACGGCTCGCCGAGCCACTCGAGCAACTCGCGCAGCAGCGGTTCGGACCGCAGGACGAGTTCCTCGTAGCGCACGAGCGCGAACCGGTCCCGGTAGTTGCCGGCCTGGCGCGCGAGCTCGCGGTTGTAGCGGTTGACGTGGCTCACGGCCTGCTGGAACTGGTGGCCGAAGCGCGACATGTTCGACGCGACGTTGCCGCCGGGGTGGCGGACGATGCCGACGAAGACCGCGTCCGGGAACACGCGCGCCATGGCGTCGATGTGCCAGGTGTGGAACGGCGTCTTGTCGCCCCAGCGCTGCTTGCCGTGCCGCTCGACGTTGCGGGAGAAGATGCGGTGGTAGAAGGCTGCCAGCTCCTCGTCGAGCTCCTCCCGGCTCCAGCCCATGCGCTTCGCCCAGCTGCGGCCGGACCACTTGAACGGGATGAACTGATGCGCGTTGTAGGCGCGCATGAACCCGGTCTCCTGGGGGATCGCGATGTTGTCGTGGCTGTCGAGTATGAGCCGGAGCAGCGTCGATCCGGATCCTTGCGCTCCGACGATGAAGATCGGGCCACGCCGTTGGGCCGGCTTCAGCGGACCCGCTTCAGGCACGGCGACTCCTGTGCGTTGGTGGTTGCGGCGGCGAGTCTAGTGTTCCGAGTCGGACCTCGCGGCGCAGTGGAGGGTCGGGAACTACGGCTGGGTGGGGCGGCGGCGGTGCAATTCGTTCCCCGCGTGACCGATCTCGGGTCGCAGGGAACGAAACGCACCGTAGAGGTGCGAAACGTTCCGCCGGCCGGGAGCATCGGGGACCGGGGAACGAAATGCACCCCACCCACCCCACCCAGCCGAAGTTCGTCCCGACGGGACGGTTGCGCGCGCGGGTCTCCCGGCCGAAAGTGGCTCGCTAGGGTGGTGTCCTCTTGCCGGTCCGGTACTGGAGCCCGCCCTGACGATCCGCTTCCTCCTCATGAACGCGTTCGCGGTGGGCGGCACGATCCGGACCACGCTCAACACGGCCGGAGCGCTCGCCGAGCGGCACGACGTGGAGGTCGCGAGCGTGTTCCGGAGGCGTACCGACCCCGAGCTGCCGGTCCCGCCGGGCGTCCGGCTCCGGGCCCTGACCGACCTGCGCGAGGAGACGCTCGACCGCGGCGTCAGGCGCCGGGTCGCGGCACAGCGAACGCGGCTGATGTCGACGCGCGACTTCCGGCACCCCGAGTTCAACCTGCTGACCGACATCGGCCTCGTGCGGTACCTCGCCTCGGTCCGCGACGGCGTGCTGATCGGCACGCGGCCGTCGATCAACCTCGCGGTCGCGCACCTCGCCGCCCCGTCGGTCGTGCGCGTCGGCCAGGACCACATGCACCTCACCGCCTACAGCGACGAGCTGCGCGCGCAGATGGGCGCCGTCTACCCGCGGCTCGACCTCGTCACGGCGCTCACCCGGCGCGACGCCGCCGCCTACCGCAAGCACCTGCGCAAGGGCACGCGGGTCGAGTGCATGCCCAACGGCATCCGCGCACCTCAGGGGCGGCCGGCGGCGCTCGACGCCAAGGTCGTCGTCGCGGCGGGCCGGCTGGCGCGCCAGAAGGGGTTCGACCGGCTGCTGGCGGCGTGGGCGATGGTCGCCGCGCGGCATCCGGACTGGCAGCTGCGGATCTTCGGCGACGGGATGCTCCGGTCGCGGCTGGAGGCGAGGATCGCCGAGCTCGGGATCGCCGGCAGCGCGCGCCTGATGGGCTTCACCCCGCGCCTGCACGAGGAGCTCGCGGGCGCGTCGCTGTACGTGATGAGCTCGCGCCGCGAGGGGTTCCCGATGGTCCTGCTCGAGGCGATGGCGGCCGGGCTGCCGGTCGTCAGCTTCGACTGCCCGACGGGCCCGCGCGACATCGTCCGCGACGGCGTCGACGGCTACGTCGTCCGCAACCGCGACGTCGAGGCGCTCGCGTCGGCGATGTCGGAGCTGATGAGCGACGCGGACCGCAGGAAGGCGTTCGGCGCCGCCGCGCGCGAGGGGGCCGCGCGCTACGACCTCGACGCCGTCGCCGCGCGCTGGGAGGCGCTGCTCGCCGAGCTCGCGGCGGCGAAGTCGCCGGAGGCGGGGACGACGCCGGCGCGGCCGACGCTCTCGCTCCTGGGCCGCGTGGTGGGCAGTCATGCGCGGCGGCTGGTGCCGGGCCGGTGAGGTCGTGAGCCCGCGCCTGAGCGTCATCGTCGTCGGGCACGACGACGCCGAGCTGCTGGAGGCCTCGACGGCCTCGGTGCTGAGCCAGGACGTCGCGGGCGTCGAGCTGGTGCGGGCCGGGTCCGGCTCCGCCGCCGACCGCACCGCCGCGCTCGACGCGGCGCTCGGCGACTACGCATGGTTCCTCGAGCCGTTCGACGTGCTGCTGCCCGGCTCGCTCGACCACGTCCTCGCGCGCCTCGACGCGACGGCGCCGGACGTGCTCGTCGTGCACCACGCCTCGATCGATGCTGCCGGGCGCGTCCACGAGGGGCCGCACCGGCGCCTGCTGCGGCGGCTCGCGGACGACGGCGTCCACACCCTCAAGGAGCGCCCCGGCCTGGCCGACACCGCGCCGCGCAGCTGGAACAAGGTGCTGCGCGTCGAGCACCTGCGCGCCGCGGGCGCGCGCTTCAGCGCCGGCGGCCACGGCGAGCTCACGCTCACCTGGCCGGCGCTGCTGGCGGCCGAGCGGATCGCCGCCGCGCCCGCAACGTGCTACGTCCGCACGCGCCCGGCCGGCGCCGGCGACGCGCCGTTCGACGTCTTCGCGCGCTACGACGCGGTGCTCGCCGCCGCGACTGACGCGGCGCTCGTCGTGCCCGCGATGCAGCGCCATCTGCTCGAGCTGCTGCGCCGCCTGCCGGAGGCCCGGCGGCGGGAGTTCTTCCACGCGATCTCCGAGATCGTGCGCCGCCACCGGACGGGCGCCGAGCCGCCGCCGGCCGGCCGGCGCGCGCGAGTGCGCGCGCGCCTCGTCGCGCGCGACGCCTATGCCGCGTTCCGGCTGCTCGAGGCGGCGCGCCGCCGCCCCCCGTCGCCACGGCGCGTGCGGAAGCGCGCGCAGGCGCGTGCCCGCCGTCGCGGCCTCGAGCGCCACTACCGGGCGCGGCTGCGGGAGCAGCTCGACCCGCAGCTCGCCGTCTACGCCGCGTACTGGTACCGCGGCTACGCCTGCAACCCGCGCGCGATCTACGAGAAGGCGCGCGAGCTGGTGCCCGAGATCCGCGCCGTGTGGGTGGTCAGCCAGGCCAACGCGGGCGAGATGCCCGCGGGCGTCGACCACGTGGTCTCGGGCACGCGCGAGTACTTCGACCTGATCGCGCGCGCGAAGTACTTCGTCAACAACGTCAACTTCCCGGACCACTTCGTCAAGCGCGAGGGGACCGTGCACGTGCAGACGCATCACGGGACGCCGCTCAAGCACATGGGGCTGGACCTGCGGGCCAGCCGGGGCAGCGGGCGGCGCATGGACTTCGACGCGCTGCTGCGGCGCGTCTCCCGCTGGGACTACAGCGTGTCGGCGAACCCGCACACGACGCCGATCTGGGAGCGCGTCTACCCGGGGGAGTACGAGACGCTCGAGGTGGGCTACCCGCGCAACGACGTCCTCGCCAACGCGACCGACGAGGACGTGCGCCGCGTGCGCGCGGAGCTCGCGATCGAGCCGGGCCAGACGGCGGTGCTGTACGCGCCGACGCATCGCGAGTACCAGCCCGGGTACGTGCCGCTGGTCGACCTCGGGCGCGTGGCCGACGCGCTCGGCGCCGGCCACGTGCTGCTCGCCCGCCTGCACTACTTCTATGATGCCGACCCGCTGTTGCGGGACCTGCACCGCGCGGGTCGGATCCGCGACGTCGCGCAGTATCCGTCCGTCGAGCGGCTGTGCCTGGCGGCCGACGTGTTGGTGACCGACTACTCCTCGCTGATGTTCGACTACGCCGTGCTCGACCGCCCGATCGTCATCCACGCGCCCGACTGGGAGGTCTACCGCGCGCTGCGCGGCGTCTACTTCGACCTCATGCGCGAGCCGCCGGGCGTGGTGGCGCGGACCGAGACGGCGCTGGTCGAGGCGCTCGCCTCCGGAGCCGCCGCGGGCGCCGATGCGAGCCGCGCGCGGGCCGCGTTCCGCGCGCGCTTCTGCTCGCTCGAGGACGGCCGAGCGGCCGAGCGCGTCGTCCGGCGCGTGTGGCTCGGCGAGCGCCGTCTGCCGGCGCCTGCGCAGGTGTCCGGCGCCCGATGAGCACCGCCGGAGAGCGACAGCTCGTGCTGGTCGTCGGCGTCGGCCGGAGCGGCACGAGCCTGCTGTCCGGCATGCTCGGCCACCTCGGCTTCCACATCCCCCAGCCCGAGGTCAAGGCCGACGACACGAACCCGCGCGGCTTCGGGGAGCCGCGCTGGGTGGTCGACTTCCATACCCGTCTCCTGCGGTCGCGGCGCGTGACGGTCAACGACGCCCGCCCCGAGGCCTGGGCGACGATGAACGCCACGGCAGCCGACGGCGCCGCGAGGAGCGAGCTGCGAGACTGGCTCTCGGGTCAGCTTCGCGAGTCGCCGGCGCTCGTCGTCAAGGACCCGCGCACGGTCTGGTTCCTGCCACTGTGGCTGCGCAGCGCGTCCGAGCTCGGCCTCCCGACCGCGTTCGTCACGATGCTGCGCCACCCCGCGGAGGTCGTCGCCAGCGCTCGCAGGTCGTACGGCGACACGCTGACGACGGCGACGCGCGCGTGCGCCTGGACGAACGTGATCCTCGAGACCGAGCGGGCGACCCGGGGCGCCCGGCGCGCGTTCGTGGCGTACGAGCGGCTGCTGGCCGACTGGCCGCCCGAGGTCCGGCGCGTCGGCGCGCTCGCCGGCGTGCCGCGGCTGGCCGCGATCGAGCGCGCCGACCATCCGGCCGTCGACGGCTTCGTGGACCCGACGCTGCACCGCAACCGTGTCGGCTGGGACGAGCTCGAGGTGCCCGAGCGCGTGCGCGAGCTGGCCGACGACGTCTGGGAGCGGCTGCTGGCGCTCGCGGGGGAGGGCAGCGCCGGAGCCGATCCGGCGGCGTTCGACGCGGCGCGCTCCGCCTATGACGCGCTGTACGGCGAGGCGGAGGCGATCGCGCAGTCGTCCGTGATCGCGGCCAGGCGCCGGGCGCGCGCGCCCGGGAGCCCCGGATCGGCGCCGCCGTCGCTGCGCGTGCGGCTCGCGCGCCGGGTGCCCGCGCGCCACCGGCGGCGCCTGAGGCAGGCGATCGCCGTCCTGCGCCCGCGCTCATAACATGGCCGCGGTGCCGCGCATCAGCGTCGTCGTCCCGATCTACAATGTCGAGGACTACCTCGAGCCGTGCCTGCGATCCGTCGCCGAGCAGACGGTCACCGACCTCGACGTGGTGATGGTCGACGACGGCTCGACCGACGGCAGCGCCGACATCGCGCGCGAGTTCGCCCGCAGCGACGACCGCTTCCGGCTCGTGAGCCAGGAGAACGGCGGCCTGAGCAAGGCCCGCAACACCGGCGCGGCGGCCGCCGGGGGCGAGTACCTCGCGTTCGTCGACAGCGACGACGTGCTGCCCGCCAATGCCTACGAGCTGCTGCTCGGCGCGCTCGAGAAGACCGGGTCGGACTTCGCCAGCGGCAACGTGCACCGGCTGACGCGCTTCGGCGCCACGCAGTCCAAGTTCGTCGCCAGGGTGTTCGACGAGACGCGCCTGAAGACCCACGTCACCCGGTTCAGGCCGCTGCTCTCGGATCGGACCGCGTGGAACAAGCTCTGGCGGCGGTCATTCTGGGAGAAGCACGCCTTCCGGTTCCCGGAGGGCCGGCTGTACGAGGACATCCCCGTCACCCTCCCGGCGCACTTCCTCGCCGGCACCGTCGACGTCCTCGCCGAGACCGTCTACTACTGGCGCGCGCGCGAGGGCGGGGAGCTCTCGATCACCGAGCGCAGGCTCGAGAAGCGCGCGCTCCTGGACCGCCTGCGGTCGGTCCAGGACGTCAGCGAGACGCTGGGCAGGCTCGGCCCCCGCGGCGCCAAGCGCTGGTACGAGGAGACGGTCGTGGCCGACGACCTGCGCTACTACATGAACGCGCTCGACATCGCGGACGACGACTACGTCGAGCTGTTCCTCGATCGCGTCAACGCCTACCTCGACCGCGCGAGCCCGCGCATCTACGACCCGCTGCCTGCGATCGAGCGGCTCAAGTGGCACCTCGTGCGGCGGCGCCTGGTCCCCGAGCTGCGCGAGGTCCTGCGCTTCCAGCGGACCGAGCTCGCGAGCACGCCGCCCGTCCAGGTGCGCGGGAAGTGGTACGGCGATTTTCCCTTTCGGCTCGACCGGCGGCTGCGGATCCCGCGCTCGGTGTACCGGCTCGAGGGCGAGCTCGCGCTCACCGCCGAGCTCGAGGCGATGGAGCTGGACGGCGATCGGCTGCGGCTGCGCGGCCACGCCTACATCGGCGGCATCGGCGCCGCGACGCCCGACGCTCAGACCGTCGACGTCTCGGTCCTGCGGCCCGGGCGGCTGCGGAGGGTCCGCCTGATCACCTCGGCCGTCCGGCAGCGCGCGACGGCGACGCACCGCCCCGACATCACCGCCGGCGTTCGCCAGGCGATGTGCGATCTGTCGTGGTCCGGGTTCGAGGCGACCCTGGACCCCAAGCGGCTGCGCCGGGCGGGCCGCCGGCGGGAGGGCACGTGGGAGCTGTATGTGACCGTGCGCGCGTCCGGGACCAAGCGGCGCCGGTCGAAGTTCTCCTTCGGGCGGCCCCTGCGGGCGCTGCGGGTGCCGGTCGCCGCCGACGTCGCCGTCGAGGCGTCGATCACGGAGGAGGCCGGCGTCGCGCTCGACGTCCGCGGCCAGGCGGCCACCCTCCGCGGCGCCCGGGAGCTCGAGGACGGCGTCGTCGAGCTGGCGCTCGAGCTGCTGGCCCCGCCGGCCGGGAAGGCCGTCCTCGAGGTCAGGCGCGAGGCCGACCGCAAGCGCCGCCGGTATCCGCTCGCCGGCGCCGGGCTCGCCGCGCGCGTGCCGCTGGGCGACCTGCTGGCGCCGGCCGCCGATGCGGACGAGCAGTCGGCCTGGGAGCTGTCGGCGGTCGTGGGCGGTCGCCGCTTCCCGGTCGTCGCCGACCCTCCGCTCGACGCCGTCTGGCGAGCGGGCGGGCGAGAGCTGGCCGGTGCGGCCGGTCCCCGCGGCGCCGTCCTCGTCGAGCGCCACGAGGGCCCGCTCGTGGACGGCGCGCGCTGGCTCGCCGACGGGCGCCTGGAGCTCAGCTGCCGGTCGGCCGGGCACGCGGACGAGCTCGTCCTGTCGAGCATGGGGTGGGACGAGGAGCACGGCTTCGTGCTCGGCGGTGGCCGCGTCGCGGTCCTGGCGCCGGCGGCGATCGACTCGCTCGCCGGCCCGCGGCCGCTGAGCGCGGGCCGGTGGGAGCTGCGGGCGCGGCGTGCCGGCGAGCCGGCCACGCACCCGGTCGCCGTGACCGACGAGCTCGAGGCGCAGCTGCCGCTGCGCACCGTCGTCGACGGCAAGCGGTTCTCGTTCGACGTGCTCGGGGACGGCCGCCGCGCGCTGGCCGTCCAGCAGGACCTCGCCGACGACGAGCGCGGCAGGTACAACCAGCGGCGGATGCGGCGCACGGTCTATCAGGACGGCCGCTCCGAGCCCCTGCGCGAGGCGGTCCTGTACATGAGCTTCGGCGGGCGCCAGTACTCCGACAGCCCGCGCGCCGTCCACGAGCAGCTCGTGCGCCGCGAGGCCCCGCTCGAACACCTGTGGGTCGTGAGCGACCTCCGGTTTCCCGTCCCCGAGGGCGCCGTGGGGCTGCGCGAAGGCAGCCGCGAGTACCACGAGGCGCTCGCGCGCGCCCGCTACGTCGTCGCGAACGACTTCCTGCCCGACGCGTTCGTGCGCAGGCCCGACCAGGTGTGCCTGCAGACCTGGCACGGCACGCCGATCAAGCGGCTCGGCGCCGACGCGCCCACCGCGCGGCGGCGGCGCCGTCGCGGCGACCTGTCGTGGCAGGAGCAGCCGGCCAACTGGCAGTACCTCGTGTCGCCCAACCGCTACTCGACCGAGCTGCTGCGAGGCGCCTACGCGTTCGAGGGCGAGGTGCTGGAGACCGGCTATCCGCGCGTCGACCTGCTCACGCGACCGGACCGGGCGCAGCGCGAGCGCGACCTGCGCCGGCGCCTCGGCATCCCCGACGGCGTGCGAGTCGTCCTCTACGCCCCGACGTACCGCGACCAGGTCGTCGACCGGCAGGGACGCAGGCGGCTGGACCTGCGGCTCGACTTCGAGCGGCTGCGCGCCGCCGTCGGCCCCGAGACCGTGTTCCTGTTCCGCAAGCACCATGCCGTGTTCGACAGCGCTCCGGCCGCGGCGAGGCCGTACGTGCGCGACGTCTCGACGTTCCCCGACTGCACCGAGCTGATGCTCGCGGCCGACGTGCTGATCACCGACTACTCGTCCGCGATGGTCGACTTCGCCAACACGGGCCGGCCGATGCTGTTCTTCGCGTACGACGTCGATGTCTACGAGAGCGCGGTCCGCGGCCTGTACCTGGACCTGCGCGAGACGGCCCCGGGCCCGGTCCTGGGTACGACGGACGAGGTCGCGGACGCCCTCCGCGACCTCGACCGCGTCCATGCGGCCCACGCCGGCAGGTACGAGGCGTTCCGCACGCGCTTGTGCGAGTTCGACGACGGCCATGCGACCGAGCGTGTCGTGGACCGCGTGTTCGCCGGCTGACGGTCGGCTGCCGGGGGCGAATCGAACCCGCGCGGATCGTGTTCCGAGCTTCGTGCACCGCCTGATCCTCGTCATCGCGCTCGTCGCCGGCGCCGCCGCGCTCGCGCCGGCCGCCCACGCCTGGCAGGGCCGATGCCTGCCGCCCGCGCAGGCCGAACGCTGCGACATCACCCGCGGCACCGTCACCTACATCAGCGACGGCGACACGTTCTACGTCGACCTGGCGAGCGACCGGTCGCGCGCGACGGTCCCGGTGCGGCTGATCGGCGTCAACGCGATGGAGCAGACGGCCTACAGCCGCTTCGCGAGCCGGCGCCGCGGCGAGTGCCACGCGCTCGAGGCGACTGCGCGGCTCGAGCAGCTGCTCGAGCGCGGCCGCATGCGCGTGCGCCTGTACGCGCTCAGCCCGGAGAGCCGGTCGGGCAAGCGGCTGCGGCGGGCCGTCGGCGTCAAGATCAACGGCCGCTGGAAGGACGTCGGGCGGCGCCTGATGGCCGAGGGCCACGGGCTCTGGCTCTCACGCTGGGACGAGCACGCCTGGAACGCCGACTACGCGCGCCAGGGCGAGTACGCCGCGTCGCTGCAGCGCGGGCTCTGGAACCCGACGCACTGCGGCGCAGGGCCGAGCGACGCGTCGCCGCTGAAGGTGACCGCCAACGGCAACTCGAAGTTCCTGAACGACGAGTGGGTGCGGGTCCGCAACCTCGATCCCGTCAACACCGTGCCGCTCGGCGGCTGGTGGGTCCGCGACTCGTCGCTGAAGCGCTACGTCTTCCCCGACTGGGCGACGCTGCCGCCCGGAGAGTCGCTGACGCTCTACGTCGGGGAGGGCACGGACACCTGGACCGAGTTCTTCTGGGGGCTGCGCAAGCCGGTGTTCAACAACATGACCCGGCGCGCCACCGGGGACGGGGCGTACCTGTTCGACCCGCAGGGCGACCTGCGCGCCTGGGTGACGTATCCGTGCATGAGGGACTGCGCCGATCCGTACGCCGGCGCGCTCGAGGTCGGCGCCAAGCCGCGCGGCCGCGAGCACGTGACGGTGCGGAACGTGGCCACGTTCGCCGTCGACCTGGACGGCTACCAGCTCCAGAGCCCGCCGTACAGCTATCCGTTCCCGCGCGACTCGGTGCTGCAGCCCGGCGAGGAGATGCAGGTCTCGATCGTCGGCGATCCCGCCGAGGACACGCGGCTCGAGAAGTCCTGGGGCGAGACGGGACGGATCCTCAACAACAAGGGCGACAAGGTGCGGCTGAGCAGCCTGCGCGGCGTCCTGATCGACTGCTTCACGTACGGCACCGGGCAGTGCTGAGCGGTCCTCGGCGGAAAAGTCCCTGTGGCCCGGGGTCCCCGGTTATGATCGCCTGACCGGCTGCCCACCACGGAGGTCGCCGTGACGACAGGAGGTACCGCGGCGCTGCAGCGGCCGTCGCGGGAGGCGGCGATACACGTACGGCTGCTGCACGGCTTCGAGCTGCGGTGCGGCGGCCAGCAGATCCAGCTCCCGCTGAGCTCGCAGCGGCTCGTGGCGTTCCTGGCGCTGCACAACCGGCCGCTGCTGCGCGTCTACGTGGCCGGCTCGCTGTGGATCGACGCCAGCGAAGCGCGCTCGCACGCGAACCTGCGCTCGGCGCTGTGGCGGCTGCGCCGGTCCGGGCACTACGTCGTCGACGCCACGCCGAGCCACCTCTCGCTCAGCTCAGGCGCCGAGGTCGACGTGCACCGCGTGCTCGCGCTCTCGCGCGGGCTGCTGCGCGACCCCGACACGGCGGGCGGGCTCGACCACGAGCTGACCGGCGACCTGCTGCCGGACTGGTACGACGACTGGCTCGACGTCGAGCGCGAGCGGTTGCGCCAGCTTCGCCTGCACGCGCTCGAGGCGGTCGCCGAGCGGCTGCTCGCCGAGCGGCGGTTCGGCGAGGCCGTCGAGGCGGGCCTGGCCGCCGTCGAGACCGATCCGCTGCGCGAGAGCGCCCACCGCCTGCTGGTGAAGGTCTACCTGGCCGAGGGCAACTGGGGCGAGGCGCTGCGCCAGTACCGCGTCTTCTGCAGCCGCCTGCACGACGAGCTGGGGCTGCGGCCGTCCGGCCAGATGGAGGCGCTCGTGCGGCCGCTCGGTGACGTCGCGGTGACGGCGTCGTGACGCCCGCGTAGGGCGCGCGGCGACGGGGCGCGGCACGGCGGCGCGACCGGCGTCGCGGAGACTGGGGCGACCGAGAACCCAGCCCGGGAGGGACGGCGATGCCAGTCCAGACAACGTATCCGGGGGTCTACATCGAGGAACGGCCCTCGGGTGCGCGCACGATCGTCGGCGTGAGCACGTCGGTGACGGCCTTCGTGGGGGCGGCCGGCCGCGGGCCCGTCGAGACGCCCGTGCGGATCTTCAGCCTGGCCGACTACGTCCGCACGTTCGGCCCGCTGCTGGACGAGGACCGCCCGATGGGCCACACGGTCTCGCACTTCTTCGCCAACGGCGGCGGCCAGGCGGTCGTCGTGCGCGCGATCGCGGCCGACGCCACGGCGGCCGAGGCGACGCTCGACACCGGCGGCGCCTCCGCCGTCGACGTGATGGTGCTGCGGGCACGCGGCCGCGGCGCCTGGGCCACGCGGGTCGCCGGCTCGGGGCTGGAGGCAGCGGTCGACTATGGCTCGACCGCGAATCCCGACGACCTGTTCACGATCGTGCTGTCGTACTTCGACGTCGACGCGCGCACGAACCAGTCGGTCCTCGCGGCGCAGGAGACACACGCCAACCTCTCGATGTCGCCCGCAAACCCGCGCTACGCGCTCGAGGTCCTGCACGGGTCGCAGCTGGTGGAGCCGATCGAGGCCTCGCCGGCGCCGACGTCGACCACCGCCGGCAGCTCGGTCGGGGACTCGGCGGTCACCAACCCGACGGTCTTCTCGGCCACCAACAACACGCTCAACGTCGCCGTCGACGGCGGCCCGCCGGTCGACGCCGTGCTCTTCCCGGCGCAGACGGCCGGCAGCGGGACGATCTCGCGCACCCCGGCCCAGATCGTCACCGAGCTCAACGACAACGCGCTGCCGAACGCCGGCCTGAACGCGACGGCGTCGCAGTCCGGCAGCGTCATCACCATCACCTCCGACACGCCGGGGCTGAGCTCGGCGGTGACCGTGCGGCCCGCGGGGTCGAACGACGCGTCGCGCGACCTACGGCTAGGGCTCGCGTTCGGCGGGACCGAGGTCTCCGGCGCGGCGGGCGTGCGGCCGGCCGAGACCGGCGGCACGCCGGCCGCCTTCGCCGGCGGGACCGACGGCAGCCCGGTCGGGCCGGACGACGTCGTGCCCTCGGGCGGCAGCGGAGGCGTGTTCTCGCTCGGCTCGCTGCTGTTCCCGCGCTTCAACCTGCTCTGCCTGCCCGGGCTGACCTCGGCCGACGAGGTCGAGCTGGGCAACGCGCTCTCCTACTGCAAGCGCGAGCGCGCCTTCCTGGTGGCGGACTCGCCGCGCGGCGGCTTCGCGGCGATCCCGCCCAACCTCGGCGGCCTGCCGGCGCTCGGCGAGCACGGGGCGGTGTACTACCCGCGCGTCGAGCAGGTCGAGATCCAG
>Ga0299913_10001303_pt1 | contig 18180 bp, 14 predicted proteins | sample RVTome_9_FD_201360 | JGI IMG/M metagenome (GOLD analysis project Ga0299913, IMG submission 201360) | Soil microbial communities from uranium-contaminated site in the Upper Colorado River Basin, Wyoming, United States - RVT155D38 (version 2) ... | reverse complement strand
CACCTCCACCGAGTACGGGTTCACGTCGATGCCGACGCCGCGGCCATCGAGGTGGTGCAGGTTGCGACCGATCCCACACCCGACGTCGAGCACACGACCCTCTGCGATCCTCCTGACATGACGCCGATAGGGAGCCTGGGCACCGATAAGACGCTTCCAGCCCCGGTGAGTCTCCGCCTGGAGACGTGCGGTGTAATCACGGTCTGCGCTCATTGAATCGACGAGGATAAGCCCATCAGTCGCTTGGATATATGCTCCTGGTCCCGTGCAGTCTGAGCCGTCCGTCTCAGTGATCCTTCCCGTTCTCGACGAGGCCGAGTCGCTCGACGACGTCCTGCAGGACATCCTGGCTCAGGATTACAGGGGCCCTCTCGAGGTGATCGTCGCCGACGGGGGCTCGGAAGACGGCACCTTGGAGCGGCTACAGGACTGGGCGAAGAGGGACTCCAGGATCACCGTGGTGCACAACTCGAAACGTCGACAGGCCTTTGGGCTCAACCTGGCAGCGGCCCGGGCGACGGGAGCGGTGCTGGTCCGGGCGGATGGACACACCAGGTACACGTCCGACTACGTGTCCAGATCTGTCCGTGCCCTGCACGAGCTTGGGGGAGCAGTTGGAGGCCCGATGACCCCGGAAGGATGGACGTCGTTTGGGAGGGCGGTGGCCGCGGCGATGAACAGCCCGCTCACCATGGGGCCGGGGCGGTTCCATCACGCCCGTACCCGGGAAGAGGTGGATACGGTGTACCTGGGGGCATTGGCACGATCCGAGTTCGAGGAAATCGGGGGGTTCCGGGCCCTCCCTTCGGGCTCCTCGGAAGATGCCGACTTCTACTTCCGTTGGCGCCGATCGGGTCGGAGGGTCCACGTCGACCCGGCCATCGTTTCCGCCTACCGGCCGCGGGACACACCAGGCGCGCTGTGGCGCCAGTACTTCCGCTACGGCCTGGGCAAGGCCGAGATGCTCTGGCTGAACCGGTCTCTCCCCTCCCTCCGCCCCTTGGCGCCGACGCTCCTAGTCGTCGGGCTCGTTGCCACGCTGGTGTTCTGGGCCTTTACCGCGAAGTGGTGGCCCGTGGTCGTGGTGCTGGGGGGATGGGCCCTTCTCCTCATCTTTGTCGCGGCCCGCAGCCGCGCCCCATCTGTCGCCGTCATAGCCGCAGCGGGGATCATGCACCTGGCGTACGGGGTGGGGATGGTGTGGGGCCTGCTTCGGGGCCCCGGCCCGATCCGTCATCTCCGGAATGCGGAGTGTGATACCAGCCGGTGACCCGTTGGGAGAGGATCCGAATCGGCACCCACAAAGCAGCGAGCACGACCAGCAGGGGATAGCGAACCAATCGCTTCGGCTCGACCCCGTCCCGGGCCAGGAACGGTATCGGCTCGAGCACTTGGACGGCGGTGGCTACGCCCCAGAGCTCCCAGGGAAGTAACCAGCGCGACCTGGTCGCCCAGGCGAGCACGGTCATCGACGCAGAGATCAAGGCGACAAAGGACCGACCCGGCTGGACGAGACGCAAGGCCAGATCCAGCGATTCCGGGGTGGCTTGCCTCAACAGGGGGACAAAGTGCTTTCTGGCCGCAACACGCTTGCCTGCCATCCACCTGGCCCGCTGGCTCACGGCCACCCCGATCGTCTCCGGTTTCTCGTCACGCACCCTGACGTCGTGGAGCCACTCGACCCTGTTCCCCGCCAGGACCAGTCTCGCCCCCAGCTCCTGGTCCTCGGTGAGCGAGCGACCGAAACCGCCGATCTCGTCCAGGGCCGCGGCGGTGAGGGCCATCCCGGTGCCGCCCAGGTCGGCCGACCAGCCCAGGTTGGAGCGAGCCAGCTGCACCATGCGGTTTCCCGCCCAGTAAGAGAGGGCCGAGGCCTCGGTGAGGAGGGAGCCGTCGGGATTGGCTACGTCGAGATAGCACTGCACTACCTCGTGGCCGTCATCGATCTCATCGGCAATGCGCCCCAGGACATCGGGTGGGAGCCGGTTATCAGCATCGAAGAGGACCAGCACCTCATCCGCGCCGAGTGGGTGTCCTTCCAGATACCAGGCGAGAGCGGCACCCTTGCCCGGCTCGCCATCCCCTCGCGCTGCGACATGGGCGCCCATGCCTGACGCGGTCTCGGCGGTGCGGTCGGTGCACCGATCGGCGAGGACCCAGAGGTCAATCCGCTCCTCGGGATAGTCGACCCGGGCGACGTCCCCGAGAAGGCCGGCGATGACGCGCTCCTCGTTGTGGGCCGGAACCACTACCCGCAGGTCACGACGGCGTGGACCTATGGGAGCGGCGGGGCGATCACGCCAACCCCAGAGTGCCGTGATCGCGTTGTAGCCGGCGAGAAGCAGCAGTAGGAGCTGCAGGATTATGGTCGGCAGTCTCAGCATGGGGGGCCAACTAGGCTAGAAGTGGTCGCCGTTTCAGCACGACATGTCGGCCTCCACACGGCACGGCCATGTCCTTTCGATGAACGATCCGTGTACCATGTGAGGCAGACACCCGATTTTGGGCGCCGGAGCCGAGAGCGATAAGCGGGGGCACCGGGAGAACGACCAGCCCAGCCAGTCAAGCCGGAGGCAGTTTCATGCAACAGACCGTACACGTGTTTGCTTATCTCGATGCCGGGACCGGCAGCATGCTCCTGCAGATCCTCCTCGGTGGGGTCGCTGCGGTCGGTGTCGGTGGACGCGTGCTCTGGCAACGTATGAGGGGCAGGGCGCCCAAGACGGATTCGAGCCGAGATGAGTCCTCGCTGACGGAAGACACCCACGATGCGGCTCGCGAGGAGACACCGGCGCTCGACCCGGATTGAGAGCCGAGTAGCCGATGGGATCAGACCTCGATGGGCGGGGTCGGCGTTCCTCTAACTACCTTGTCGACTTGCATCTCCCACAAGCTTCCGGCGGACCGGGGAATGCCCGGCAACGCCGATCAGAGTTCGGGGCTGCGTGATTCCTACGCCTTCACTTGAACCTCGAGTCCGTGGCCTCGCCCGGTTGCGAAGGTTTCGGGATCCCCTGATCCTGGCGGCGCTTGCCAGCTTCGCCATAACCCAACCTCTCCTCAGCGACTTTCGGGCCGGCGCCGGGTTCTTCGTTGCCCGGCGTAGTCAGCCGGTCGACATCGTGCTCCTTGCCTTGACCCTCACCGTCGTCCCCGGACTGGTCGCTGCACTGCTGGTGTGGATCGCAGGCCGGTTCTCGGCGCGAGCGGGCTCTGGAACTCGGATCGGGCTGGTCTGGCTCTTCGCTGCCTTGACCGTTCACACCGCCCTCGTTCGTTTCTCGTCGTGGCCGTGGCCCGCCTTGATGGTGATCTCAGGCTGCGTGGGAGTCGTCGTGGCGGTTGGCTATGTCCGCTCGATCTCCTTGCGCAGCTTTCTGACATACGTCATTCCGGCTCCTCTGATCTTCCTTCTCTTCTTCTTGTTCACGCCTCCGGTGGCAGGACTGGTCCTTCCGAAGAAACCGGCCGTGCAGCAGGTCGAAGTGGAAGCTACGGCGCCGGTGATCGTTCTGATACTGGACGAGTTCCCGGTGGTGTCCCTCCTGAATGCTGATGGCGAAATCGACTCGACCCGGTATCCGAACTTCGTCGAGCTCGCCTCACTATCGACCTGGTACAAACACGCCGCCGCGGTCCACGACAACACGCTGTTTGCCGTCCCATCGATCCTCTCCGGAGTTGCGCCCAACAGCTCGCTGCTTCCGACATCGGCGAACTACCCCGGCAATCTCTTCACACTCTTCGCACCGTCGCACCAGATGCATGTCATTGAGCCGTTCACCGATCTATGCCCGGTCGAAGTATGTGGCGAAGCGCCCCAGGCAGGCTTCTCGGAGCGAGCCACTGGGCTCCTGGGGGACTCGGTGTTGCTCTACCGGATGTTGCTCACCCCCGATCCGACCGAGTCGGTCTCGGTCACGGATCCATTCGATGAATTCCTGAGCGGAGCAATGAGCAGGGTGAATGAGGAGGCAGCCACCGATCAGGTTGGCAGATTCGGCGAGTTCCTGGATCAGATCGATGGTACGTCGTCGACGCTCCACTTCATGCACCTGTTTCTCCCTCACGCCCCATTTCACCTGTATCCATCGCGTGTCCAGTACAACAGTGGTGACGAACTCTTGGGCCAAGAGGAGGGAGTCTGGGTTGACCCGGTCCTGGCCGCTCAGGCTCAACAGCGTCATCTCCTGCAGGTACAAGCAGTGGACAGCCTGATTGGAGACCTCCTCCGCACCCTCGAGGTCGAAGGTGTCCTCGATGAGGCTCTGATCGTTGTGACCGCCGACCACGGAATCAGTTTCGAGGTGGGCGAGTCTCGTAGGAGCGCAACCCAGTCGAATGCCTATGAGATCGGAATGGTCCCCCTGTTCATCAAGGCGCCCAACCAAGACGAGGGCCGGGTCGACCCCAAGCCGGCGCGATCGATCGATGTGCTCCCGACTCTCGCCGATCATCTCGGGGTGCAGATTCCGTGGGATCACGACGGCCGATCGTTGCTCGAAGAAGTCGACCCGCCTCCGAACCTCACAATCGAGTCGATATCGGGCAATCAAATCGTTCTCGACCAGGTGGAACGGGGGCTGGCGGCCGCCGTGAATCGAGTCTCGGAGTCGTTTCAAGGTGATGGAGACGGCGTCGACCCCTATGCAATGGGAGATTTCGGCTCGTTGGTCGGGAGCACGAGTCTGGGCGTCAATGCGACCGAAGCCAGCGGCATCGTGGCCCGAGTCGCGGAGGCCGGCCGGTTCGTCCATGTGCAACCCGAAACCGGTTGGGTCCCGGGATTCATCCATGGCGTCGTGACAGGAGAGGTAAATGGCGGGCTCCACGTGGCCTTGGAATTGAACGGTGCGATCGTGGCGGTGGTGCCGCTCTATGGCATCGAGTCCGGCCGGGCCTCATTCAGCGCGATCCTCCCGGAAGGTGCTTTTGTCGAAGGGTTCAACTCGTTGCAGGTCTATGCCGTATCCGGGTCTCCCCAGTCCCCTGCGGTCGCTGCAGTCAGATTTGAGGACCTGGTTCGTTATGAGCTCGACGAGACTGGGCAAGACGGAGCGACTCTCGTGATCGACGCAGACGGCCGATCCTGGTCGCCGGACCCGGGCTCCGCCCTCATCGGCTACGTGGACACTGCCACTTGGGTCCACTCGGGATTCGAGAGCTCGAGCCCGACCGACCTTCAGTTGCAGGGCTGGGCTATCGACGAGGCGGTACCGAAGCCGGCTGAGCGCATCGTCTTCTTCGCGGATGGCGAGTTCGCCGGATCGACCCCGCTCGAGGTTGAGAGACCCGGGCTGGTCGACGTGTACGGGACGGATGATGTTCTGGTCAGTGGCTATCTGGCGAGGCTGCCGTACTTCTCGCCGGACGTTCCGCCCCAGGTCAGGGCATTCGCTCTGTCCGACGACGTTGCAGTCGAACTGGTGATTGTCGACTCTGCCCTGTCGATGATCGCGGCCGGTTGAGAGCGAGGTCGGTATCTTGTAGCAGTGTTTCACCGAGTCTGACCCATTCAGCACCCGGAAGAAGGAAAGCGCTGGCTGTCCTAAGATTCAGTATCGCCTGTCCGCTGCCAGTGGGTTTAGGATCATGAATTCTCAGGCGGCCGGGCGCCAACGAGCGCTTGCAGAGCCGAAGCAGTCCCTGCCGCTATACGCGGTTCGACAGATTGCCGTTCACCTTTTGGCCTTAACCGGGTTGGTTGTTGCCCAGCCGGTGTTCAGCGCATACCAGGGCAATCCAGAACTCTTCGTTGCCCGGTCGACTTCTTCCATCGAGTTGATCGCCCTGGCACTCCTCGTGGCGGTGGTGCCGCCGACGATCCTGGCGATTATCGCAGCGATCCCGGGGCTGTTTCACCCTAGAGGGCGGATGGTCGCCGCCGCCCTGCTGGTTGCAGTACTCGTAGCTCTCTTGGTGCTCCAAATAGCTGCGAGGTTCTCGGGGATCCCTCTGTACGCATCAATCGGAGTCGCGACACTGGCTGGAGGAGGTGCGGCCCGAATCTACTCACGACGGGTTCTGATCGGAAGCTACCTGGCCATGCTCTCGCCTGTCTCTGCTCTGTTCGTTGGGCTCTTCCTGTTCACGCCTCCGCTCTCTGCGTTGGTAGTCCCTCATGGAGTCAACGCTATCGAGGGCCCCACCCTGACGTCTGATGCCTCGGTGGTGTTCATCGTCTTGGATGAGCTGCCTCAGGTCTCACTGCTCAACGCCGACGAGGAGCTCGATAATCTGCGCTACCCGAACTTCGCAAGGCTCGCAGAGGGTGCGACTTGGTTTCGGAATGCGGCGGCTGCGTACCCCTTTACGTCCCGATCTGTTTCCTCTCTCCTGTCGGGTGAGCTGCCTGATCCAAAGACAATAGCGTCAGCGGCCGATTTCCCGACCAGCATCTTCACCCTGTTCGCGCCCTCGCACGATCTCCATGTCACTGAACCACTCACCGACATCTGTCCGGAGTCGGAGTGCGTTGTGACACAAGAACGTCCCGCATCGATTGGGTCGGAGCTGGCGGCATTGGCACGTATCACCTATCAATTGTATCAGAGGATCATTGTGCCGCAGGCATTCAATGACCGCGTTCTAACAATCGACGATCCGTTCGCGAGCGAGGATTCAATCAACGGTACGGACCTGATAAACGCAGAGATAAATGCTGATCAGCGGCAGCGCTTCCGAGCCTTCATTCGACAGATCGACGCGACGAACAATCAGTTCTACTTCGGGCATTTCTTCCTTCCCCACGCCCCGTACCACTATCTGCCCTCGGGTATGTCGTATAACAAGCAGGGGGAGGCGATTCCGGGTCTCGACGAGGATGACATCTGGTCTTCAGATCCGGTGCACGCCATCGACAGCCACCAGCGACACTTATTGCAGGTTGGGGCGGTCGACATGCTGCTTGGCGAGCTGATCGACCATCTGCAGGCCATAGACGCCTTCGACAAGTCGTTGATCGTGCTCACATCGGATCACGGTGTGGCTCATGTTCCTGGCCAGCCTCGGCGCAGGGTCACCAATGCCACGCTTTACGACGTCGGGTTGGTCCCATTGATCATCAAGGCACCCATGCAGGCAGAGGGGCGCATCGATGATCGCCTGATTCAATCGGTTGATGTCGTTCCAACGATCGCTGACCTAATGGGTGCGGACGGACCGTGGCCAGGCGACGGTGTTTCTCTCACACAAGGTGAGGGGAGGTCCGACCTCTACATAAGGGATCAGGAGCACGACGATGTCAGAATCGACGTCGACGGCGGTGGGCGCCGAGAGGCCGTTCTTAGACTGATAGAGCGATTCGGGGAGAGCGGGAAAGAACAGGATCTGTTCGCTTTCGGTCCGTTCGCGCACCTGGTCGGCTCGCCTGTAGCGTCTTTGTTGCCCGGTCCGCCGGTCCTCACGGCCTCGATCGAGGATCCCACGATTTATCAATTCGCTGATCCTGGCTCTGGTTTCATCCCGGCATACGTAGCGGGAGTGGTTGAGGGTGGCGCCGAGCTTGCGACCGAGCCTCATATCGCTCTCGCCCTCAATGGGGTGATCGGGGCGGTAGTGCCCCTGCACGATGTACACGATGAGCAAGATGCGCACAATAAGATCGGCTTTGGCGGTGTGATCAACGACTCGTTGTTTGTCGACGGACCCAACACGCTATCGGTTCTCTCTCTCCACTCGCTGGACGGGCGGATCGTCGCCAATCACGTAAAAACCAATGTTGCTCCGAGGCTTTCCGTGGTGATCGATGGTGGAACAGTTGCCCTTCAGTCGTCTAATGATGACACGTACACCGTGAAAACCGACGCCGTAGAGGGCTATATCGGCACGGCAACCCAAGAAGCGGGACAGATCACCTTCGATGGCTGGGCAATCGACCGCGCGACGATGAATCCAGTGGATGCTGTCGCCGTGTTTGTAGGTGATCGGTTCGTGGCTAGCGTGATTCCGAGTTTGGAGAGAAAGGGTCTCGCGGAGGATTTCGGCACGGACGCAGTATTGATGAGCGGCTTTTCGATCACGATCCCGGCGGAACTGTTGAGAGAAGGCTCGCAATCGATGGAGGTCTATGGCGTATCGGGCACGGCTGCGAGTGAACTGATGATCATCAAGCCTGACCAAGAGGATGTAGAGGCGACTCAGTGATTCGGCATCGATGGAATCCCACATCAGGGAGGGCTCGACCACTTCTGATTGCGTGCTCCCTTCACCATAGACAGCCAAATCATGCGGGCTGGACGCCGCGGTGCCTTATGGACCATGCTCGATAGCGCCTCTGGTCTGTCACCAGGTTCAGTGGCCATAGTGCTGGGTACCCGTCCCGAGATCATCAAACTCGCGCACATCATCCGCCTTCTCGGCCCGGCGGCGCGAGTCGTGCACACGGGGCAGCACTATGACCGTGGTCTCTCGGCGTTGTTCATAGAGGCATTCGAGCTCCCGCCACCTGATGTCCACCTCACAATCGGAGGCAGCTCACGGGGCGCCCAGATCGGGTCGGCGGTCTCGGCGCTCGACGTGCATCTCGGTGAGACCCGGCCGCTGGCGTTGATCGTCCAGGGCGACACCAACACGGCTCTGGCCGGGGCGATTGCGGGCAACGCACAGGAAATCCCGGTGCTCCACGTCGAGGCGGGCCTACGAAGCTACGACCGCCGCATGCCCGAGGAGCACAATCGGGTGCTCATCGACCATATAGGAGATCTCCTCTTCGCTCCCACCGACGTTGCCGAGAAGAACATGTTCGAGGAAGGAGTCCCCGAGTCACGGATTCGGGTCACCGGCAACACGGTGATCGAGGCAGTAATCGAATTGCTTCCCGGTGCCGAGGAGCGACAGAGATTGCTCGATCGGTATCACCTGACATCCGGCGGCTATGTCCTCTCTACGTTTCACCGCCCCGAGAACGTCGACGATCCGGAACGTTTCGGATTCGTGCTCCGCGAGCTTGCCTCGTTGGAGGTTCCCGTGGTTCTGCCACTCCACCCACGCTCCAAGGATCGTGCCGCAAGATATGGATTGGCCCCACTTCTCAAGGCGATCCGCGTCATCGAGCCCGTTGGCTACCAGGACTTTCTCGGTTTGGGTGCCGAGTCGGCGTTTCTCGTGTCCGACTCCGGTGGTGTCCAGGAGGAGGTAACGGTGTACAAGCGGTCGGTGATCGTGGTGCGCCGGAGCACCGAACGTCCCGAGGTCTTGGGGACTTTTGCCGAGCTGGTGGAGCCTGGTGCGGATTTCTCGGCAGTGGCCGAGCGGTGGATGGGCGATCTCGCAGGGCTCCATCAGAGCCTGGCCGAGCTGCCCTCTCCCTACGGGGATGGCACCGCCTCGGCTCGGATCGTCGACGAGATCGGAGCGATGGTTGGAGGCACGTGACCTCGCTCGGAAGCTGATGAGACGGGGCGGGCAGGCTTCTAACCCTCCCAAGCTTTCATTCGGTTCCTGGGACGACTTCCCAGGGCAGGACGATCAGGTGGTGCAGATCTGTCACCCGGATTGGCGCGGCGTGCGGACTGCCGCATATGCCTTTCGCTCTCCCGTCGTCGAGTGTGATGATCTGGACGTGTGGGGAGAGAGTCTGCTCTCCGGGATCCGGTCGGCAGGCATCGGGATCGTCGTGGTGCAGGGCTGGCCACCGGGAGCTCCAAGTTTCGTCAGAGCAGCAGATAGCGCGGGGATCAGGGTGAAGTGCGTCCTTCATTCCTCGCCCGCCCAGCACGGTGCCGAGGCAGCCGAGGCGGCAGTGGCCGACGATGTCCTCGGCTTGGCCGCGAGCGGTGTGTTGGCCGAGGTGGGCATGGTCAAGAAGGGAGTGGGAGAGGCGTTCCGGGCTGCAGGTCATGCCGTGACTCACGTGCCCAACCGAGCGCCGCAGCTGCCGACGCTCGAACGGATCGACCTCGGTCCCGGGTTGCATGTCGGGGTCTTCGCGGAGTCCTTCTGGCGGAAAAACGTGGTCACTCAACTCTTAGCGGTGGGTCTGCTCGACGATGCCGTGGGTCACGTGATGCGAAAGCCACTCGTCCACTATCTGTCCGGCATTCGGATGGTCGAGCATGGAGACCTGCCCTGGGAGAGGTTCATGGCAATCCAGGCGTCGGTGGACCTGAACCTCTACGTCACACTCAGTGAATGCCACCCGCTGTTGCCGATCGAGTCGTACCTGCTCGGGGTTCCCTGTCTACTGTCGCGGACCTCTGGCTTGTTCCGTGAGGATGGGGAACTCTGGGACCTGACCACCGTCGACAGATTGGACGAGCCGACCGCCATCGCCGAGGCGGCTCACAGCCTCCTGGCCCGCAAGGAAGAGGCCGTGGTACGAGCCCGGACCTGGATCGCTGCTGCCGACCTCAAGGCCAAGCAGACGTGGGAGGAGTTCGTGACTCATGGCGACGCTTCTGCATCGGCCTCCCGCCGATAGATCAGGGTCGCCGAGGCCACCACGCGACGTCGGCCGAGCGTTACGGTTGTGCCGTGGCTAGCCTCCGCCGGCCCTCAACCACCTGGAGAGTCCAAATAAGTGCCCCGTAATCGACGCGTTCTGGTCACCGGAGCCGATGGCTTCATCGGCAGTCATCTCACCGAGGCGTTGGTGCGTGAGGGCGCCAAGGTCCGGGCCTTCTGCATGTACAACTCGAATGGCTCGCTTGGGTGGTTGGACCGGGCCGAGCCCGAGGTGAGACAGTCGATCGACTTCTTCCTCGGAGACATCCGCGACCAGAGTTTCGTGGAGGAGGCGTGCGAAGACGTGGAGATCGTCTTCCACCTGGCGGCACTGATCGCCATTCCATACAGCTATGCGGCCCCATCGTCGTTCGTCGAGACCAATGTCAACGGAACCCTCAACGTGCTCGAGGCAGTGCGGAGGAAAGGCTGCCGGCGGCTCGTCCACACCTCGACCAGCGAGGTGTACGGCACGCCTGAGTCGGTGCCGATCACCGAAGACCACCCTCTGCGCGGCCAGTCGCCGTACAGCGCGACCAAGATCGGAGCCGACAAGCTGGCCGAGGCCTACCACGCCAGCTTCGGGGCGCCGGTGGTGACGCTGCGCCCGTTCAATACCTACGGCCCGCGACAGTCGACCCGCGCCGTGATCCCGACGATTCTCTCCCAGATGATCGCCGGCCGCAGCGAGATCCGGCTCGGCAATCTGGAGCCAAAGCGCGATTTCACATTCGTGACCGATACCGTGACCGGGTTCATCGCCGCCGGCATCGCGCCGGGTATCGAAGGCGAGGTCATCCAGTTGGGCACCGGATCCACCTATTCGATCGGTGAGATCTTCGAGATCGCCAAACGACTCACCGGGTCGGACGCGGTCCCGGTGTCGGAATCGGAGCGGATTCGCCCTGAGAAGAGCGAGGTGATGGTTCTCCTCTCCGATCCCTCTCGCGCCGGAGCATTGTTGGGGTGGGAACCGACCGTGTCGATCGAGGACGGGCTGAGCCAGACCGCCAAGTGGGTGGAGGCGAACCTCGAGCTGTTCGACCCGAGCCGATACCACGTTTGATGGCTTCGCACCTCACCAGCGGCGTCACCGGGCGCGGGCGGCGCTCATGAGAGCGGTCATCCTGGCCGGAGGTGCCGGAAGCAGGCTCAAGCCTTTCACCTTCACCATTCCCAAGCCCCTGGTCCCGATCGGCGAGATGCCGATAATCGAGATCCTGATCCGCCAACTGGCGGCTCAGGGCTTCGACCGTATCACCATCTCCGTTGGTCATCTCGCCCAGTTGATCCGCGCCGTTTGCGGGGATGGCTCGCAGTGGGATGTGAATATCGACTATGTCGAGGAGGATCACCCGCTCGGGACAGCAGGCTGTCTCTCCCTGATACACGATCTCGACGAGAGCCCGATCTTGGTGGTCAACGGCGACACCCTGACCGACCTGGACTTCTCGGCGGCCGTGGGCGGGCATCGCGACGAGTCCGGGATCACCATCTGCACCAACCAGCGCGAGGTGGCGATCGACTTCGGAGTGCTCGAGATCGATGACGAGGGTTTGCTCCTCGGCTATCGGGAGAAGCCGACCCTGGACTACCTGGTGAGCATGGGTGTGTACGTGATCAGCCGCTGGGTCGTCGACGACCACATCCCGGACAACGAGAGACTCGACATGCCGGATCTGGTCAGGACCCTGGCCGACCTGGGCCATCCGGTCCGCACCCACAACGCAGAGGCCTACTGGCTCGACCTGGGTCGAATCGACGACCTGGAGCAGGGTGATGCGGTGTTCCGCAACCAGCGGTCGAGGTTCCTGCCCGATTGAGCAAGGTACTGGTGGTCGGGGCGACGGGTCTGCTGGGTCGACCCGTCTCCAGGGCGCTCGAGATCGGAGGCCATGAGCTCCATAGAGCGAGTCGCAGCCTCGATACCTCGAGCACGTCGCACCGGCTCGATCTCTCGGACGTCTTCGAAACGGAACAGACCTTGAACGCCATGCGGCCCGATGTGGTGATCCAGATGACGGGTGGGGTAACTCGGGATCCCGTGCGTCTGGCACAGATCAACATCGTCCCGACGGTCAATCTGATCACCGCGGCATCTCGGAGTGTGGCTCGGCCGGCGATCTTCGTCACCGGGTCGGCCGCCGAGTATGGGGACCCCGGCGAGGGCATGGCGTCCGAGGACTCGGTGCTGCACCCCTTGTCGCCCTACGGGTGGGCCAAGCTCGCCGAAACCGCAACGGCCGCAGAGCTCGCCCGCATTCACGGCCTCCACCTCACGATTGTCCGGCCGTTCAACCCGGTGACGCCGGAGCTTCCTGAGACGACGGCTCTGGGGAATTTCCGTCGTCAAGTCCTCACCGGCAGCGGTCGAGTTCGGAAGATCGTGTGCGGGCGTGTCGACGTGATGCGTGACTTCGTCACCGGGACCTTTCTCGGTCAGGCCATGGTGGAGCTGGTCAGAAGCCCACCGGGGGGGATCGTCAACCTCTGCTCTGGTGTGGGTGTGCGTCTGGAGACGGTCATGCGAGCTGCGGCTTCTCTTCTCGACGTCGAGATCGAGCTCGAAGAAGACCCTGTCTTGGCCGGTCTGCCGGCACCTGCCGTGATCGTCGGCGATCCGGCTCGTCTCCATGGACTGATCACCGCACGAGCGGACTCAACCCCGGAGAGTCTGGCACTGGAGCTGATCGGCCCATCCTCAAGCTGAGCTCGCCGGCCTACTCCTCGCCGAACAACAGCCTGTCGTACTCCTCGAGCATCGCGTCGGCGGAGAATCGCTTTGGCAGCTGGATCGCACCACGGTCGGCGTCGATCAGTTTCCTGACAGCTTGGACGAACGCATCGAAATCGTCGGGATCGGTCAGAGTGATCCCCTCCTCGTCCTCCAAGTCGGGCAGGCCGCCGACACGGGTGGCGACCAGAGGTGTGCCGAGAGCAAGGGCTTCCATGACGATCAGTGGTATCCCTTCGATCTTGCTCGGGAGGATCAGGAGATCGGCTGCCGCGATCGCCGGCTCCACCTTGTCCAATTCCGGGATCCACAACAGTCGGTCGAGGGAGTCTGCGGCCTTTGCCACTTCATCACGGAGCGGCCCGTCGCCGACAATCAGGATCTGCACCTCGTTGAGGTCGGGCTCCGCCGCGAGACGAATCACCCATTCCGGGCGCTTCTCGTCGGCAAGACGACCGACGAACAGGGCCAGCCGCGTCTTGGCCGAGATCCCGATCTCGTGGCGAAAGGCGGCGATCTCCCCGGGGGTGGGCTGGGCCATCAGGTCGATGCCAACGTAGATCGGTGCCACCGGAGAGAGTCTCCCGTCGTTCGCGATTTCTTCGGCCAGGCCGTCGTAGGCGGCGATGGTCAGGTCGATCACCTCGGCGACGCCTCTGTTCCTCGGCAGATGGGCAAGGGAATTGAATTGCTGATCGACGATGCGGGCTTTGGGAAAATCCCGCCGCAGGGCCTTGGCGTTGTCGTAGCACCACCACGACCCGATGTTGAAGATGACAGGCGACTCCAGGGCGTCGACAGTCGACGTCACGAACTCGTACCACTGGTGCACCGGCAGGAAGTCGTTCAGGGGATAGACATAGGGCGTCACCAGGTCGAGCTCGTGACGTCGGTCCGACATTCCGGGCGCCAGGGGGGTTGTGGTGAACACCACAACCGTTCGACCATTGGCAACCCAATGTCTGCACAGTGAATCCACGACGCGATCCGCCCCGCCAATGGTGAACCAGGGAAGAAAGAGGACCACCGGCCGACCGGTCCCTCCCGGGAGCTGCCGTTCCCCGAGCTCGGATCCAACGGGCCGCACTCTGGTCGCTGTCGGCCGGTCGAAGGGGACGCCGGTCCGTGCCAATCGGGGATGGAGTCTGGCTATCTCCTCGACGAGCTGCTGGTGCCTCTCCCTCGCCTGTGCATCACGCGACTCCTCGGAGTCGAGGCTGAACAGGTATGTCAGGAGATGAGAGGGGATGGACTTGCCGCGAAATCCCAGCTCTGCTGCATGAACCCAGAACTCCCAATCTTCATAGCCATGCTTCATCAGTGGAGAGAATCCACCGGTCTCGACGAAAACCTCCCGGCGGAACACTGCACAAACCGGGAGGTGGTTTGTCCTGGTGATCAGGCTCGGATCCAGGTCCTGGGTCTCCCATCTCTCCTCGACGTCACCGATCGAGTGGACCCACGGATAGGCGATGTCGTATTCGGGTTGGGCTTCGAGGAGGGCCACGGCCATCTCCAGGTAGGTGGGAGCGATTTCATCGTCGGGGTCGAGACAGCAGATGTATCGACCTCGGGAAAGGGACATGGCACTGTTGCGCGCCCCCACAACTCCCTGATTCGCGGCTCGGAATACCGTGACATCGGGCAGGCCGGCCACTTCGTCGAGAACCCTCACGGTCTCGGGGTCCACCGAGCCGTCATCCCAGACCAGGACCTCGACCGAGGTCAGCGTCTGCGACAGAACGCTCTCGATCGAGCCGCGAAGTGTCGACCCCTTGTTGTATACGGGCATGACCACCGACACCAGGAACGGGTAGCTCTCAGTGGGTGCGAGCCAGCCCTTCGGGCTCGGCCTGTGATCGGACGGGCCGGCCGACGTCTCGGCTTCAGGCGCCGTCCTCAACTTGGCTGCGACCCTGCTTGGCGTGCCGATGATCCTTCGCAGCCGCGAGATCAATCGCCAGGCACGGGAGACGTATATCTCATTGAGGTTGTTGCGGAGCAGGGCGTTGTCGTTTCCCAGCTCGGTAGCGAACGCTCGCTCGTTGGACAGCTCACGGTGGATGTCTTCGATCTCGGCCTTGGCTGCCTCCAGCTTTGCCTCGGCCGCGGCCGCGGCATTCGAGATCTCGTGTTGCAGGCCAGCAACCTCGGTCTCCAGAGTCTGCGCTCGCCGGGTCAGGGCCTCGATCTCGTTCTGGTAGCGGATCACGTGTAGTCGAGTTCGCTCCTCCTCGAGGAGGAGATGACGCGCTCGTTCGACTCCCAACGTTGCCGAGAAGAATCGGGCGTTCAGGTCGGATCGCGTCTGGTCCAGGAAATAGGTGGGCGCCATCGCCGAAGCGATCCGACGTCGCGTCGCTCCGAGCAGGTCGTCCCGAGTCGCCGGATCGCTTTCGAGGATGCTGCTCAACAGATCGGCTCTCGCCGCTCCGGGGACGTGGTCGTCCCACCCACGGCTGAGGGCGGAGGCGTATTCGGCAAGCGGGCTGTCCGACTCCCGTCCGAGGCGCGCCAGTTCCCGGAACAGCCCAGGGGAGTGACTCTCCCCGTCGAGGAGGGCTGGCCAGAGACAGGTGAGCTCGAACGCAGCTATGTCGACGGCGATTGCCTCAGGGGACCCCGGCTGGACCGAATTCAGGTCCACCCACACAGCGAGCTGTCGCTGCCCCATCGTATGGACATAGCCATTCATCAGCGCCGGGTCGCCGTGAGCGATGCCGAGCTCATGGAGCTCTGCGAGCCCGGAGACGAGCTCCGCGAGTCTTTGCTCCAGCGAATTCGGGGTCCAAGCGATGCGGCGCTCACGAGGGTGAATCAGGCTGTTTCCGTCAGCCCCGAGCCCGAAGTCCTGGATCGGGTGCCCGGCGAGGAGGGGGGATGTGTACGAGCATGCGCAGACCTCGGCGACCGGCACTACGTGTTCCGGGCTCCCATCCCTGATCGCACGTAACAGGCCCGCCCGTTGTTCGATGGTCGACCGTGCCGACGACTCCAGAAAGAAGGGATGCCCCGCCTCGGGCCCACCATCCGCGATCCTGCGGATGACCATGCCATCGATGACCCAGGAGTCCTCCTCCCTGGCCGAGACAGAGAGGGGCTGTGCCTTGGACGTGTCTTCGGGTATCACGCAGTCCGGGCTGCAGCGGCTGGGGAGCGTCATGCCAGGTCCACCCTGTACAAGCGGCGCGGCTTGCCGTTTGTGGCGATGGTGCTGGAGATGAGTGATACGTCGACTGCCTGACGTGAGTCGAGAAACCACCTGGGGAAGACGAATTCTCCCTCAGGGTCCGGCGGCATCTCGACTGCCTCGTCCTCGATCGGCACCTCGAGGTAGATGCAGTGGCGTACCCGTGAGCAGAGATCGATCAAGGTCCGCTCGACCTCGCTTCGGTCGAATCTCGCGGTGCCCGTATATCCATAACCTGACAGCCAGTGGTGGAGGACACTCAAGAGGAGGACCACGTCGTAACTGTCGTCGTGGTCCTCGAGGAACTGGCGCAGGTCGGTCCTGATGAACCTGAAGTTCTCGCTGCCCAAGCCCTGGCGAGCCGAGCTCAAGGTCGCTTCGTCCTGCCACTCCTGAACACCGGCTACGACATCGCTGTCGATCCCGGTGACGGAATACCCGATCTCAGACAGCAGGAGCCCGATGGTTCCCAGGCTGCAGCCCACGTCTAGTACCGAAGCGTCCCGTCGACTGCCACGGACCGCCATATCGACTGCGATCGCCATCGCACGATCCACACCGACGCGCTCATAGCTCGTGTCTCTGCTCAGCTCGGTCAGCACCGGCTCTGGGTCTCCAAGCCCGAATCGTCGCAAGGCCTGTGCGGAGAAGCCATGGGGCAGGTATGTCGTCCCTTTGGTCAGGAACTCGGTCACGGCAGCTCCTTTTCCCGAGTGCCTCCGAAAGTCGCCTGGTAGGCGCTCACAACATCGTCTGCACTGCCAATTGCCTGCACCGTCCCGTGGTCCAGCCAGATGACCCTGTCTGACAACTCGCGCACGGTACCCAGGTCGTGGGAGACGAAGAGCACGGCGGCTCCCTTGTCGATCATCTCGATCATCCGGTGCTTCGACTTCTCCTGGAAGGCCGCGTCACCAACCGACAGGACCTCGTCGACCACGAGCACCTCGGGCAGGATGTCGGTCGCCACCGAGAAGCCGAGCCGGGCCAGCATCCCGGAGGAGTAACTTCGAGTCGGAACGTCTATGAAGTCGTTCAGGTCTGCCCAGTCGCAGATCGAGGCGACACGCTCCTGCATCTGTCCCGGAGTGCGTCCGAGGAGGGTGCCATAGAGGATGATGTTCTCGTATGCCGTCATCTCGGGGTTGAACCCGGCACCAAGCTCGATCATCGGCGCCACCAGACCCCGAACCACCACTCTGCCCTCGGTCGGCGGGAGGACGCGGGCCACCATCTTCATCAGGGTGCTCTTCCCTGCGCCATTGGGCCCGATCACGCCCAAGACTTCCCCTGGGGCCACTTTGAAGCTGACATCGCGGACCGCCCAGAGCCGTTCCTTCTTCACCTTGCGTTTCACGGTCTGGATGGCGAACTCCTTGAGGGTCCCGGCCCGGTCCCTGGTGAGGTGGAAAGCCAGGGAGGCACCGGTCAGCTCGATCGCCGGGGTCATATCAACACCACGAGGCTCTTCCACGAGCGGGCGAACACCCAGGCCCCGATGAGGAGGAAGCCGAGTGCGGTGACGAACATCACGATGAAAGCCCATCCGGGGGCAAACACCCCCTCGTAGACGAATCCCCGGAACACCAACAAGAACGAGTACAGCGGATTCGCCTGCACGATGGGGAGGAATCGATCTGGGACGATCGATATGGGATAGAAGGTGGGGGTGAGATAGGTCAGGATCTGGACGCCGACAGCAGTCAGGTCGAGCACGTCGTAGAAGAAGACTGCGGCCGAGGCCACGAGAAGGCCCAACCCTGCGACCAGCATCAACATGCATACCGCCGGTATCGGAACCAAGAGCACCGTC
>Ga0299913_10001302_pt1 | contig 18187 bp, 13 predicted proteins | sample RVTome_9_FD_201360 | JGI IMG/M metagenome (GOLD analysis project Ga0299913, IMG submission 201360) | Soil microbial communities from uranium-contaminated site in the Upper Colorado River Basin, Wyoming, United States - RVT155D38 (version 2) ... | reverse complement strand
CCCGATGCCGGCGCCACCCTCCAGAACCAGCGCCCGCAAGCCTTCGACCGGGCGATCGAGAAACGCCTCGACGACCGCGAGCTCGGCATCCCTTCCAACGATCTCGTCGGTCATGGCGCGGCCTCTACAGCCCGCCTCGAACCTTGGGAATGGATGCTCACCTTGGTGATCCTACGCGTCGCATGATCGGCAAGGCGAGTCTGATTCCTCGGCTCGGCCGAATCCCCGACGTTGCGAGCGGCCAGCGCCGCGGTCCATCGCCACGTCGCGCGCCGCTCCGACTTCCACAAACTAGGGCCACCTTGGTGACGACGGACTGGCGACCCATCCTCCGCACAAGCGGCCGGCGCGCCAAAGTGCCTACTCGCTTCGCTGCAGCCCCTCACGCGCCCGTGCCACGGCCTCGCCATCTGTGGGCAGGGCGAATTCGGCGACATAGAGCGGCATGCGGGCCTCCGTGGAACGCGCCGGACGCCGTCAGGTCCGGACGGTGGGCTGGTTCGGATCGAACTGGGTGGGTCAGGGATCGAGAGGGTCGCCGTCGCCGGCGAGCGCCCGGTGCCCGGCGGGATCGATCAGCGAGGCCGGATTGGCGTGGCATGCAGGAAGCAGATCATGCTCAGCGGGATCCGGGCGCTGCCCACCACGCTGTCGAGCTGGGTACCTCTGCGCCTCGCGAGCTGGCCGGTCAGCGCCGGAAGAGATCGTCCTCGTCCACCTCGTTCGCCTTCGGGTCCTCGAGACCTTCGATCCGCTTGTACTCGTCCGGCAGGTCGGACAACTCATCCACGTTCGTGACCTCGAGCCCATCGACCTGCTGCTTGTCGATGGTGAGGTCGATGACGTCCTCGCCAGCCTCCGCGACGAACTTCTTCGGGATCACGTAGACGTGGCGGTTGAGCAGTCCTCGGGTGACCTCGAACCGATCGTCAAAGACGGCGCTCACCTTGCCGATCTCGTCGGATCCGGCGAACACCTGCATGCCTTCGTGAACGTCCTGAGGAAGCATCGCTGTCATTGCGGATGACCTCCGCCTGCTGGTTCCAGCAGAACGAGGCTAGACGGGCTCGTTCATCAGTCGCGCCACATGAGGAGCGGCTGATCGCGTTTCACGCGCATAACAGCGTCCGGCCGGGAATGTGGCGTCATCGAGGTGGAGATCGAACATCCTCGCGGGCCCCGAGCGGCTCGCTCGCCGGCACTGGAATCGGAAGCGGCGGTCGAGAGCTTGTGAACCGAATACCCATACTGAGCCCCCGGAGTTTCTCGTCTGTCACCAACCTATTCGGGAGCCACAGCTCGATGGAGGCTCGGGACCGCCATGATTTCACGAAGCTCACTGGCGGTCGGACTCGCTGCCGCCACCCTCGTCGTGTCCGTTGTTGTCATGGGCATGGGCGGGGCGTTGCAGGCTGGGCTCGCGCCATGGCCGGGCATCGGCGTTGCCGTGCTGGCGATCTCTGCGTTCGCCGCCTCTCGCGAGCGCCGATCCTTCGTCGTGTCGGGACTGCTCGCGGTGAGCGGCGTCGTCGGCGTCGTATATGCATTGGTCAGAACGGAGTTGTTGACGGCCGCCATGTTCCCCGGTCCGATCTTCGGACTCCTCCTTGGGATTCCGGTCCTCGGCCTTGCCATCGCAGAGGCTGCAGGTGCCCTCCGGGATCGACGGAACTGAGAATCCTCGCTGTGCGATCGCCAACGGTTAGCGAGGCCGGGTCCCTGCGCCGCGACGGATCGTCAGCCCGACCCTCCCGCCGCGCTCGGGTTTCTCGCCAGTCATAGCCGAAGCCTCTGCTTCGGACGCGTCATGCCCCAGACAACTCCATTGGCAACTCGCGGGGACGGTCTGTAACACAGGTCGCGGTCGGCCAGCGGGTCCACGCCGACGCCTTCGATCGGGATCCGGACATCGAGTCGATGCCCTTCTCGGCCATGAGATGGGCGCGCCGAGGAGGCCCAGGACGCCGACCTCAAGCTGCGAGCGCAGGACACCATTGCGCTACCGAGCAGAGCGGCGCACGTTCAGAGTTGAGCCAAGGGCCCAACCACGCTCGTCAGGAGGACGCGCCGGAACTCGTCGTCGGCGATAAGGGTTCAGCCGGGTCGCAACTCGACCTGGCTGAACGTGAATGAACAAGTTTGGTACCGCATACCGGACTCCCGGTGAACCGTCTCATGCGTCTCAGCCAAAGCCAGAAACGCCTACCAAGAGACGCATGAGACACAAGAAACAGAGCCCATAAGGGGACCATGAACGCCAGAGCAGGCCGGCGAGCTCGCTTCACGTGTTCGTGGGCGGAGTCAACTCCGGCAGGTTGAGCCGCCGCAAGACTTCACGGAAGCGCGGTTCCTCTCGCAAGCCGTCGAAGAACGGCTCGGGCGCCATGATCCAGTTCTGCGCGGATCCTTCGATGGCGCATCGCTCGAGCTGGCTCAACGCCTCGTCGCGTTCGCCAAGGCCCGCGTGGACGAGCGCGAGGTTGAAGGGATCGACATAGCCTCCATCGCGTCCGATCATCTCGAAGCTGCGGAGAATTTCGCGGGCCTCCTCAGGGGCGCCTGCCGCGCCGAAGACGGCGCCCGCGTAGGCACGCCCGATCGAGTGCCAGGGAGCCGCGTCGAGCGCCCGACGCGCCAGGCCGATCGCCTGGTCTGGCCGGCCGAGGAAGGCGTAATTGCAGGCTAGCCAGAACGGGGCCCAGAGAAACCCGGGCCAATGCGCTACAACGAATTCCAGCTGTTCGGTCGATTCTTCGAACTGCCTGCGCTTGTGCTGGATCCAGCCGATGGCGAACTGGGCGCCAACACCGGGCTCAATGTCCAGCCACTCGTTCGCAAGCGCCACCGCCTCGTCGAACCGACATTGTCCGACGAGGAACAGCCCGTACTCCGGGTGGGCACGAACATCGCGACGCCTCGCCTTCAGCGCCCGTAGAAATGCCGCTTCGGCAGCCTGCCAGTCGTATTTGAACAGCATCAGCCAGCTGCCGCGGACGGCCTGCGCCCACTGCAGGTCCGGCCCCTGCTCCAACGCCAGCTCCACCTCGCGGCGCATCGGCTCCGCCAGCTGGGGACCGGCCAGCATCGCAATCCTGCCGATGGCGGCAGCCATGCAAGCGTGCGCTTCGGCGAAGTCCCGCTCAAGCTCGATCGCTTTGGTGTACTGCTCCACCGCTTCGGGGAACTGGTTTTGCCCGAAGAGGGCGAGGCCGCGCAGGAATCGATCGTAGGCGACGGGATGCACCGACCGCTGCGCACGCTGGCTGAAGTGTCGTTGCTCCTCCCCCGTTAATTTCGCCGCAACTTCTGTCGCAACGGCCCGGGAGATCTCCGAGTACATCGGGAATACGTCGCGCATGTCGCGATCGTAGGCAACGGCCCACAGGTGCTCCTCGGGCTCGACCCGCACGAGTTGAGTGACCACGCGGATCCGGTCACCGGCGCGTAGCACCGATCCCTCGAGCACCGCGTCGACGCCTAGCAGGTCTGTGACGTCCCGGAGCGGCCGATCGGATCCCTTGAAGGCACGCACGGACTGGCGAGATACGACACGGAGAGCGCCTATCCCCGATAGCTCGGCGGTGAGCATCTCGGTCATCCCGTCCGCGAAATACTCGTCCTCCGCGCGCCCTGTGAGGTTCTCGAGCGGGAGCACCGCGATCGAGCGGATCGCCTTGCGGACCGGGTTCAGTGGAGTCGGCCTGGGCAACGGCGCGCGGCGGTGGCGGATCTCCTCAACCAGCGCTTCTGTCTCGGGCGATGGTTCGACTCCGTAAGCCTCACGCATGAGATCCCTGAACCGCTCGTAGGTCCTCAGCGCTCCCGTACGGTCGCCCATGCCGTCGGTCAGCACGAGCAGGCGCCGGAGTAGCACCTCATCTGTCGGGAGGAGCTCGACGGCCTGCTCGAGCCAATGCATCGCGGCGATCGCGTTTCCGTCCTCCTCGGCGCCGTCTGCGAGAGCCGCGGCGGCTTTCCAGGCACGTCGTTGGAGGCGCCAGGCTTCGCTCTCCTGCCAGCGATCAAAGCCCATCGCGTCGCCGATCACGAGGCCGCGCAGGAATTCACCGCGGTACAGCCGCAGTCCCTCTTCGAGCGCGCCGCGCTCGAGGCTTTCCTCGAACTCCACAGCGTCGCAGCGAAGGCGAGCGGGGTCGACTCCGATGAGCTCATGACCCTGTGACACCAGCACGTGCTGTCCGACGTCACGGCGGATGGCATGGAGAGTCTGACTCAAGGCGTTGCGCGCGGTCTGCTCGCTCTCTTCGGGCCAGAACACGACGAGCAGGCTGTCACGCCGTTGCATGCCGCGCGGCCTCGCGGCTGCGAGATAGGCGAGCACTGCCAGGCGTTTGGGCTGAAGGTGAACGCCTCGTTCGGGCGAGCCCGGCAGCCGGACCTGGGTCGCGCCGAGCGTGCGCAACTCGATCATCCGGCCCTTCTCTCAGCTTGCAGCTGCGGTGGCAGCCGTCCGGATCAGACAGTACACCCGCCCTTACCGCGGCAGTAAGACTTCACAGCAGAGCGCGATGACGAGCCCTCCTTACCGTGCGCTCAGCCAGTTGGCTAGCAACGCGGCTCGTGGAGGAAGCAACGTGATCGCTCAGCGGAATTCGATGTGGCGCCGAACTGTGGGGAGTCTTGGCGCTGCCCTGCTACTGATGTCCGCCCTGACGGCATCTGTCACGGCGAGTGAGCAACGGCCGATGCGCGGCCACTACACCATCGCTGTCGTCCCGGTAGAGCAGCGCTGCGGCCCCAATGGGCTGACGATCGGCTTCGAAGGGGTTGGCATCGCCACCCACCTTGGACGCATGGAGGGAACCGGCTCGAACTGCACGAGCTTCAACCTGGCGACGGAAGCCGTGCCGATCTGGGATGGCCTGGCGACCTTCGTGGCCGCCGACGGGTCATCGATCACGATGACCTACGAGGGTGAGCAGGATCCGCCCGTGGATGGCAGGGCTACCGCAGCGTCCACTTTCATCGTCATCGCCGGGACTGGCCGGTTCGAAGGGGCCACCGGGAGCTGGCCGTCGTCCGGGGTGATCGACTTCACGACTGGAAGGTTCCGCGGGTCCTTCTCCGGCTGGATCAGCTACTGAGCCGGACGGTCGCAGTGAATGCTCGTATGGCGCCGGGCTTTCGTGGCCCGGCGTCCTACAAGGAGGTAATGACATGAACACACGCCGCCTGGCTGCCTTCTTCGTTCTCTCTCTAACGGTGGTCGCCTGCGGGTCGCCTGCGCCGGCGGAGAGTTCGCCGAACGAGCCGATATCGTCAACCGGCACAGCTCACCCAAGCGCAGAGGCTGACTTCTGCGTCGGTCGGGAGCAGGCGCTCGGCTGGGACCGCGTCCCGCCGATCATCCGTCGTCTGGGGGACGCATGGATGGCACCGGATCAACCAACCAGGCTGGCCGTCCTCGAGGAGATCTGGGCCGACGACGGTGTCTACGTGAACGCCTTCGATGAGGGGCTGGTGGTCGGGCGCCAGGCCGTGGCTGACTACATGGCTTTCGGCATGGCCGACAACTACCTCGAGATCACCGACTGGAAACCCATCTACCTGCACAACGAGCGGGTCCAGATTCGCTGGCGCGACTGTTGCCCTAACGGCACGATCCTGTTGACCGGCACAGAGTACGCCGAGTTCGATTCGGACGGCCGTTTCAGCCGGGTCACCTCATTCTGGGATCACGTCATCGAGGAGGTTGCCGCCGACGCTTGCGGCTGAAGCGCGCAGCCAGCTGGTCGGACACAGCCCCAGGAGGAGACGACCGTAATCGCTCAGCGGAATTCGTTCCCACGCCGAACTGTTGGCAGCTTTGGCGCTGCCCTGCTTCTGGCTACTGTGGCAGCGTGCTCTGGGGGCGCGCCACCTTCGGCAGGCTCGGCCACCCCCAGCTCTTCGGACGGGCCGAAGTCAGCGCCAGCGTCTTCCGAGCAACCGACGTCGCAACCCTCACCCGCTGACAACTCTCTGGACCTCACAGCGATCGTGATCCCGCCCGAATCTCCCCCGAGCGGAATGACCTTGTCGGACCGAGGGGAAGGTCGGGCAACCTTGGAGCAACTACCGCTGTTTCCGGACACGGCAGCCGACCTGCTAAGCGCGCGAGGCTTCGTCGACGGCCGCTGGAGCCGCTTCGCCGGGTCACTCGGGGCCTTCGAGGCTTCAAAGGGATTCATCTTGACGTGGGTGGCCCGGTATGCCTCGCCAGAAGACGCTATGGAGGCCTTCGCGATCTTGCTCAATGAGCTCACGTCCGATGACCACTATGGGTGGGACGGTGAGGATGTTGGCCTCGGCGATGAGGATACGTGCGCGGAAGGGAACAATCCGCAGATGGGCGGGTTGCACAGACGATCTGCGTGTGGCGCCATGGTCCGCTCGTCATGGTCGCTGGCGGCGGAAGCGAGAATGAGACGCCGATTCAGGCAGACGCCGAGGCGATGGATGCTCGCGCCGACGCGTACGTCCCCTGACATCGTTTCGGCCATGTCGGCGTGGCGGCCCTGATCTCCGCGATCGACCATTGCTGCCGGCGCGTAGACGTTGCTCCCGCTCTTCACGAACAAGGGAATCCCAGAGGCCGCCGGGCCGGCCGAAATGTGGTCCGGATCAGGCCCTGAAGTGGTACCGCACGGGGGTCGCTAACGTACGGATCGGTGATGACCACAAGATACTGTGGCGTGCTGGCGCACAGACCACAAGATGTTGTGGTGAGGAAGTGGTACCGCATACCGGATTCCCCGTGAAGCGTCTCATGCGTCTCAGACTGAGTTCAGAACGACCACCAAGAAACGCATGAGATACAAGAAGCAAGAATCGTAAGGGCTCCTATAAGGGCTCCAACCTAATGTGCTACTGTTAGCACATGGCAACCTCCGGAATTCGCGAACTACGCCAACGCGCCAGCGAGCTACTGCGACGGGTGGAGGCCGGCGAAACGATCGAGATCACCGATCGCGGCCGACCGGTGGCCGTGCTCGCGCCCATCCCGAACCAACGGCCGATGGACCGCCTGCGGGCAACCGGCGATCTCAAGCCTGCTGGTGCCGACCTGAATGACTTGCCGGAGCCGTTGCCCCTGGCTCCCGGGCAGGATGCCCCGTCGAGCGTCCTCGATCGACTGCGCCGCGATGAGCGCTGAGCGGGCGACGTACGTCGACTCGTCGGCGCTCGTGAAGCTCGCCGTTCGTGAAGCCGAGTCGGCGGCATTGCGCCGCTGTCTCCGTCGCCGCCGGCCGCTCGTATCGAGTGCCCTTGCCCGGACCGAGGTCGTCCGCGCGCTCCTGCCCTTCGGATCGGAGGCTGTTCGGCGCGGCAAGGAGGTTCTCGCGCGGGTGGACCTTCTGCGGGTCAACGATCGCGTCCTCGACGCGGCCGGGCTGCTGGCGCCGGCCGATCTTCGGTCCCTGGATGCAATCCACCTCGCGAGCGCCGAGCAGCTCGGCACGGACCTGGGGAATTTCGTGACTTACGACGAGCGCCTCGCAACTGCGGCCGCCGGCCGAGGTCTCCGGGTGATCCAACCGACCTGACCGCCGAACAACCCGGCGATGGTGAGCGCAGACGCAGACGCAGCCGGGCACTGTCAGTCCTTCAGGACCAACGGTCCGGCTCGCTGAGGAACAGCCGGGCGAGGAGCCGGTCATAGGTTATTCGCGAGCATGCCTTCACTCCCTTCACGGCGCAGGGTCGATTGTGGCGCGCGTCATGCCGACCATGCAGGCCGAGACGGTTCGCCGGCTCGATGGCGTGCTCCGCGGACGTTTGAGGGCCAAATCAGGGTCGGACCGCGTACACCGTGCCCAGGGGTCTCGTCGAGCGCCAGTGCCATACATCCCGACTTGTCGCGCCGGCAGGCGCTGGGGCCAACGAGCGCGATGCCTGTCGCGATGCCGTTGTTGAACACGCGTCGATGCCCACGTCGGGTCGCCGATGCTGCCCGCAGCAACCGTTAACGGATTGGCGGTAGCGTCCCGAGTGCGGGCCGGAGAACCTGCACCAAGCCGCTAACGGCCGTCCGGCACGACCTTGGGTGGTCGACGAGGGCGTGAGACCTCTCATCGAGTAGAACGCTATCGCCCATCTCCAGCCCGCAAGGCCGATTAGGCGTCTAGCGAAGCGGTGCCCGGATTGGCTACCGAGTTGCGACAGCCCCTTGGGCGCCCTGCTGTCCGGAAGCACTGCCGGAGATCGTCGCGACCCATGCGGCGACCTCGGCCCGTCTCGCCACGCCGAGCTTGGCGAGGATGTGCTCCACGTGGGCGCTGACGGTCTTGGGCGACACGTACAGCTCTCGAGCGATCTGGGCATTCGTGAGGCCGGCCGCGATCTGGCGGGCCACCTCGAACTCGCGGACGGTCAGCGGACGCCAGGGCTCCTTTTCGAGGCCCCGCCCTTTACCGGCCCGTGCGAGCTCGTCGGCACGCGCGAGCAACGGTTCGCCGCCCATGGCGGCCGCCCGTGCTCGGACCTCGGCCACGGCCTCGGCCGCGTCCGCGTGACGGTTCATTCGGGCCAGGCACACGACAAGGTCGAGGCGTGCCCAGAGCGCCTCCCACACACGCCCGCGCTCATCCCAGCCACGAATGGCACGCTCCAGGGCCTCGCGTGCCGCCGACAGCGAGCCCGCGGCGAGGCGCACCAGCCCGTCGGCGTGGCTCAGAGCCGGTCCGGCCACAGATTGCCAGCCGGTGAGGTACTCGCGCGCCTGCCTCATCCACCGCTCGGCTTCATCAGGCCTGCGTGCGGCGATCAGGCTCCGGACTCCGATGACCACGAATGGGATGAAGAGTGCGCGCTCCCCCGTAGTGCTGGCGACAGCCCACCCCTCTGCGCACCGTGCGATGGCAGCCTCCGCGTCCCCTGCCAGGAGATCTGCTTCGGCGAGGCCCCACAGCGGGGTCAGGATGAACTGGACCTCGCCGAGCAGCTGGCCCATCGTCAACGACTCCGTCAGCCAGCGATGGGCCTCATCGGACCGACCCCGGCCGAGCGCGACGAGGCCGATCACATCCTTGGAACCGATCACACCCCGGCTGCAGCCTCGATCGACGAGCTCCTGGCGCGCTCGCTCATCGGCGGCGTCCCAGTTGCCCGCGGCCCAATCCAGCACGGCGGTGGTCGTGGCCATCATATGGCGGCAATGCGATTGCTCGATGGCGTCCGCGTATTGCAGCCCCTCGCCGATGGCAAGTTGGGCTGTCTGCCGGTCCATGAGTCGGGCCGCGAGGATCGCGAGGTTGCGGTAGCCGGTGACGCCGACCGATTCGAACCCGGCGTCACGGGCTTCGCGTGCTGCCCGCAGGCCGTCGCGCATCCCGCTCTCATAGCGGCCGCCGACGATGTCGATACGGGCGAGCAGCAGCTCTGCTTCGAGCGCGGTCTCGCGGTTCTCGATCGATTCCGAGAGGCTAAGGGCCTGGTTGGCGAATTCGCGAGCCGCCGCGAGGTCTGAGGCGATGAAACGATCATCGGCCGCGGAGGTCAGGAGCTCTGCCCGCAGCTGCTCGCGCGCGGGCGTCACCGGCAAGTCGGCAACCTCAGCAAGTGCCTGATCGGTGAACGAGCGGAGCTCCGCGTTCGAGCCACCGCCTCGTGCGACCCGGATGGACATCAGGAGGAGCATCCCTGCGGCCTCGAGCGGGCGCCCTGCCTCGAGATACAGCGCGCGGGCCCGCGTCGCGGCCGCAACGCATTCGTCATTCCGCTCGATCGCTGCCGCTGACCCGGAGAAACGTTCGTAGAGTTCCGCCTGTTCCGCGACTGGAAGGTCCGCGGGCATATTCGCGATGGCTCGCTCGTAGAGCTCGAACGCCTCCTGCCGCGCGGAGATCTGACTCGCTTCACCAGCAGCCGTCAATGATGCCCGAAACGCCTGCAGCCGGAGACCTGCCCGCTCGTAATGGCGCGAGGCGTGCACGATGCTGGAGGCCTCGAGGCTCATCACGAACTCCGCCACCTGCGCGTGGAACCTGCGCAGCTGCGACGGTGGAACGGCGCCGTAGATCGCGTCCCGAAGCAACTGGTGGCGAAAGTCGTAGTAGCCCTGATCGATGTAATCGAACGGATAGATGATTGCCGCCTCTCTGAGCTCGTCGAGTGATGGCTCGATCTGGCTCAGCGGTCGACCTACCACGCCGGCGATCACGTCCGGGCTGAAGCAGCGGCCGATGACGGCGCCCGCTCGGGCCACGATCTGGGCGTCGTCCGAGAGCCGCCCGAGTCGAGCGAGAACGGCGTCACCGATGGTGTCCGGCACGTGGGCCTCCCGAATGCGACGGCCGTCGGCCCGATCGGCCGCGTCGAGCGCTGCGAGCAGCTCCTCGATGTGGAGCGGGATGCCGTTGGTACGTTCGTGCACGGCCTCGACGACGTCTCGCGGCGCTGGAAGGTCGCCGCCGAGGAGCAGCGTGGTGGCGACGCCGGTCTGGTCAAGGGTGAGCGGCCGCAGCCGGACCTCCTCGGCGAAGCGCTGGCTCAGGAGCCGCGCCCGCCACTCGCGATGGATCGTGTGCGCGGAGAACTCGTCGGCGCGGTAGTCGCCCGTGATGAGCAGCGGTCGGTCGGCGCCGTGGCGGGCCAGCTCGCCGATCACCTCGAGGCTCATCTCGTCCGTCCAATGCAGGTCGGAGAAGACGAGCACTGTCGGCCGGTCGATCGCCTCAAGGATCCGGTCGGCGGTCGACCGGACGATCAGCCGGCGCGCGCCGAGGGCGTCTCCGTCGTGACGCCCGTCGACGGCGAGTAGATCCGCCGAGAGGCTGCCCCACGCCTTGTCGCCGCGCATGCCGGTCGCCATGTCGCGGATCGATGCCAGCGGGACCTGATGATCCTGGGGTGCGACGGAACCACCGTTGACGCGCAGGCCGGCCGCCTCGGCCTTCCTAAGCGCAGCCCGCAGCACGCGGGTCTTGCCGAGTCCGGCCGCGCCCGAGACGAAGACCGTATGGCCGCGCCCTTGGGCCGCCTCCCCGATGAGGTGATCGGCGAGCTCGAGCACCTCGTCGCGCCCGACGAGGACGGGGCACTGGATGGGACGCGTCATGGCCATTGATCCGGAGTGTACGGCCAGCCACAAGTCCGACATCGGTCGAGCGACCGATATGGCCGGACGGTCTCGGACCGCCGATCTATCCGGCGCGCATGGCTTAAACCGACGGCCCGGCAAACGGCGACAAAGCCGAACACGCCGCTCCCAGGCAGCGTCGACCTCGGCGCCGGGCGGAAAGCGGTCCGCCAGCTCGAGGCTCATGAACCGTGCGCCAGGGCCCACACCGCGCGGGCAGTGGCCTGGTCTGGAGTTGCGGGCCGTTGGGCGACGGGCCGGTCGAGGAGTGGTAGCGGCGGAGTAGGCTGATGGCGTGAATTCGCCGAGCCCGAGGCACGCGGCGCTCCGGGAGACGGAGTCCGGTTGCCTGGCCATTGCCGATATCAGCGGCTACACGTCGTATCTCGGGAGGGCCGAGCTCGACCACGCCCAGGACGTCCTCGAGGATCTGACCGAGACGGTGGTCCGCGCGCTGTCGCCGCCGATGAAGCTGAGCAAGCTCGAGGGCGACGCGGTCTTTGTGTACATGCCCGGCAACCGGGTCGATGCCTCGATGCTGCTCGACACGCTGGACGCGGCGTACTTCGCGTTCCGGCGCCGCCAGGATGCCATCGGTCGCGCGACGCAGTGCGACTGCAACGCCTGCGTGCTCATTCCCCGGCTCGACCTCAAGTTCGTCGCCCACCACGGCGCCTTCGGCCGCCAGCACGTGGCGGGGGGCGAGGAATTGAGCGGATCCGACGTGATCGTGGTGCATCGGCTCCTCAAGAACCACGTGGCGGAGGTCATCGGCCATTCCGGCTACGCGCTCTACACCGATGCGGTCGTCGCCGCCATGGGCCTCGATCCCGCCCGCCTGCGCATGCGCCGCCATGCCGAGGAAGTCGAGGGAATCGGCCCCGTCGAGGGCTGGGTCCAGGATCTCCACGACCGCTGGGCCGAGGAGCGGGAGCGACGCCGCGTGAAGGTCAGCCGCGAGGAGGCGATCGACGTGACCTCGTACGAGGTGCCGGCGGCGCGGTCGGTGACGTGGAACTACCTCACCGAACCCGGGCTGCGGGCCAGCTGGCAGCCCGGGATCCAGCGCATTGACCAGTCCACGCCAAATGGTCGTCGCGGGCTCGGTACGCAGAACCACTGCGTCCACGGCAAGAACGCCAGCCTGGAGGAGATCCTCGATTGGCGCCCATTCGACTACTACACGATCCTCAATGCCGTGCCGATGCCGCTCCTCAAGCCGATGCGGATGACGTTCGAGCTCGAGGACGTTGCCGGTGGCACGCGCGTGACCGAGTACACCGCACCGGGCGGGGGCTTCGGCCAGCGGTTCCTCGTCGGCATGCTCGGACGGATGGTGGCCGCGCCCCGGGCTCGGGGCCAGGAGTCGCTCCGCTCGGCCGTGGCAGCCAGCCAGATCGCTCCGGACCCCACGGCAAGCTCGGACGAACTCCTGAACGACGCCACGAGCGAACGTTCCTAAGGGAGCACGCTCTGGGAGCGGCGCATTGGTCCGAGGGTGGGACTACAGAGTCAGAAGGCCCGACTCGTGCTCAGATTGGGGCCCTAGATGACTGCTGGTACCGCATACCGGATTCCCCGTGAATCGTCTCATGCGTCTCAGCCAGGTTCACCGGGTACCTCCAAGAGACGCATGAGACGCATGAGACAGGATCCATAGGGGTCCGGATAAGGGTCCAGTCCCGGTCCTGAGGAGGGGCTCGGACGAGTCCCGCCCGGTGCGTCGTCGGACGTAACTATCAGCCTTATCGTCGGCGCGATAAGAACGAGGGAACACCCCCCGAGAACCGAGGCAGCGTTCCTCGGTCGAACGTCCGGGCCACGGACGAGCCGTCAAACGCGGCGACTCTCGACGGGTCGACCCGCCCGGATCGATTGGTATGGCGCGCTCGAATCCTGTCGGGCACACTCCCCCGCCGAGCGTGGTTCGGCTGACTACGTATCTGGCGATCATGGCGATCACGCCAGAAGTCCCTGGTGGGTGAGCGTGGCACCCGGATCGGTTGTCTTCCCCGTTAACCGCTTGGTCGTGGGTTCCCGTGGGCGGGCCGGCGCCGCCCGTGTGCTGAATCGGCGTGGCACGGCGGCGAGCGAGGTCCCGCTCCCCCACCCCGCCCGCTCGCGCGGGTGGCTCAAGTCGGCGCTGCTCGAGTGCGCCGAGTGCCACCAGATCGCGGAGCGCCGGTCGCCGGCCCAGCGGCACTGCCCGGAGTGCGCAGCCTCGCTGGGGGGATCCAGGAGCCGCGAGGCCGTGGCGCGGGCGCGAGGTTCGGGCGTCGTGCGCTCTCGGCTACGTGACCAGGGATGACGCGTGGAGCACACCCTCGATGGTCCTGAAGCCAACCGACCCGATGGCCAGACCGTAATTGTGCCCCCGCAAGGCCGAGTACAGCGCAAGGGCAATACCGGTTCACGCGATAGCCCCGATGGACTGGAGGAGCGCTCCCCAGAGGACCCGGCCCTCGTTCGCCGCGATTTCGGTGAGGTAGTCCGGCGCACTGAGGATCGGCGACACCAGCACGACGCCCACCATCTGGGCAATCGTGGCGATGAGGAATGCCATCCTGCTGCGAAGGCGAACCTTCGGCTCGTATCCATCTCTTCCTTCATGTTCGTGGAGCAGGCTTGCCCGCCCCGGTCCAACGTCATGCTCGCCACGCTGGGACCCATGGGGGAGGACCGACATCGATGGGATTCGTGATCCGGTAGCTGGTTGACCGGCATGGCCACCCACGGCGCGGAGTAGCTTGCTCTCACCATGGCCAGGCCCACCCGCCGCCCGGGCAACCTGCCGGCTCAGGCGACGAGCTTCATCGGCCGCCGTCGCGAACTCGCGGAGCTCAGGAAGAAGCTCGCCACGCCCGCCTGGTCAGCCTTGTCGGCCCGGGCGGTGTCGGCAAGACCCGCCTTGCGGTTCGGGCCGGCACCGATCTCAAGCGCGGCTTCCGGGACGGCGCCTGGTTGGTGGAGCTCGCCGAGGTTCGGGATCCCGCGCTGATCGCCAACGCCACGCTGGCGGCCCTGGACCTGCGCGACCAGGCCGCGACCGAGCCACGGGCCTCCTGCTCTCGTACCTGCGGGACAAGGAGCTGTTGCTCGTGGTCGACAACTGTGAGTACCTGCTCGGAGCGGCCGCGGTGCTCGTGACCGAGGTCCTCAAGGCCGCGCCCGGCGTGCGGGTGATCGCCACCAGCCGCGAGCCGCTGTCGGTTCCGGGTGAGCACGTGCTGCCGATCCCCCCGCTCGAGCTGCCTCGCGCCCAGGCCGACGAGTCCCTCGATCAGCTCCGCCAGAACGAGTCGGTCGAGCTCTTCACCGAGCGGGCTTCGGCAGCATCGGGCAGGTTCGAGCCGACCGCCTCAAACCAGGGGGCGGTCGTGGATCGATGCCGCCGGCTCGACGGGTTGCCGGTCGCGATCGAGCTCGCGGCCGTGAGGACGCGGGTCCTTTCGCCGGAGCAGATCCTCGATCGCCTGGGCGACCGATTCGCGCTGCTGACCGGAGGGAGCCGCGCGGCGCTACCGCGTCACCAGACGCTGCAAACACCTCGGCGCGGAGGTGACGGGAGTCGCCGATACAGCGATATTGTCCGAGGTGCCGGCTTGCGATCAAGGGTGTGCGAAGCCGTAAGGCGGTGAGGCGTCGCCGCGCAGGTGAATAACTCAGAGCAGCTTGCGAGAGTCGACCATCCGATCCAGTTGGTGTGGGCGAGAACGATCCTTTCGGAGCGGTCGGCGAGGCGCGACGGGCAGCGCCCGTCATCCCGGACGCCGAGCTCCACACCTCGGGCGGACACGCGCCGTGGTTCGACCATGCCGACCAGGTGCGCAGCACGCGCATCGCTTCTTCGGCGAGCATCCCGACTGAACGAGGGCGGTCCCACTCGCGGGCGAGACGCTATGGGGAACGGGTCGCGAGGTGGATGCCCAGCAACACGATCCAACCCAGGTACACCACGATGAGCCCTCGCTGTACCAGACCCGTGCGAGCGCCGTCCCGTTGATACGCGAGCGCCGTCCCGGCGGTCAGCGCGAGCCCAACGACCGCGGTCACCAGCGTGTATGCCTGCCAGGGACCTTGGAGGCGGCCCACCAGTGCGAGACATGCCCCAAAGATGGCGAGGAACATGATTGGGCCAGCGAGATGGTGGATCTTGTGCTGTCGGGTCAGTTTGGCCGGAGGTCCCGATGGAGCACCGAAGGGATAGCCGCGGACAGGATCAGGAGCGAACACGCCGGCGACGATCGATCCCAGTCCGAAGACCGCCAGCAGGAGGCCTGCGGCAACGCTGCACGTGGTTCCGTGGACCCCGGCCGCGAAGGCCCACATCCCGACGCCCAGTTGGAGGAAGCTGGCTCGTTGAATCCAACCTCGCTCACCGAGCTCGAGCTCGCTACCCGTGTGGTAGATAGGGTCGTAGCCCGGCCGAAGCGCACCTTCGATGAGCAGAACGGTTACGAACACGACGGCCGCAGCCATCCCGACAAGAAGCACCACCTCGGCGGTCATGTCGTGCCTCCACACAGTTGCATGGGGACGATGGCGCGACGAAGGGTGGTTCGCAAGTTCGATGTCCGAACCTCGCCGCGGTTGCCGCCGATGTGAGAATGGCGGAGATGGATTCGGCGCGGGTCAACGACTACTGCTCGTTCAGCAAGGCCATCGAACACCTCGGTGACCGATGGAGCCTGCCGATCCTGGGGCAGCTCGTCGTCTTCGGTCGGCCGATGGGCTTCAACGATTTCGCGAATGGGTTGCCCGGGCACATCTCCCGATCGGTCCTCGCCGACAAGCTTCGCAAGCTGGAAGAGCTCGGACTCATTTCGCGCGGGCATGGGCGATACGATCCGTATCGCCTCACCTCGGTGGGCAATGCCCTCGCGCCGACGATCCTGTCGCTGCGCGGATGGGCGGAGACGTGGCTGCCCGAGGACCCGGCGCTGGTCGAGCGCGACCCGGACGTCGTACTCGCCTGGCTGGCACAACGCGTCGATGCCACCAGGCTGCCCGATCAACTCGCCATCATGGAGATCGCGGTGCGCCACGAGAACGAGCGCCGGTACTGGCTCGTACTCGAGCGAGGACTCGAGCCGTACGGCTGCCTCGAGGATCCCCTGCTCGACCAGTCGCGATACGTCTACGTCGAGGCGGCGATCACCGCCGTCCTCGCGCTGGCCCGCGGCCGGCGCAGCTGGGCTGGGGCGCTGGCCGATGGGTCGGTCGTGGCATTCGGGAATCCCGAATTGGCATCGCAGCTCCCAGGCTGGTTCGGGCTGGCCGATGAGGAGAATCACAGGCCTGAGCCACGGCTAGCTTCGGCCCTGCCACGCCCAGAAGGGACGACCACCACCTGAGCCGAGCGGCGCGGTCTTGCTGAGGCGCGGCAGAGCAAAGGTCTGCCGGTGAGGTTAAGGGACCAAGTGAGGAGGGGAGCGCGAATGGGATTGCTTGCTCGCAAGCGATCTCGCAGCTCTAGAGCGGGCCTAGAGTGGCCTCGGGCACGCTGGATTTGAACTTGACCACAGGTCGCGGCTACGCCCACCATCCCGAGGAACTCCCGAGGCCTTTGCTTGATGGAATTTCGCCTTCTCGGATCGCTCGAGGTTACGGCGGGTGGTGCGGTCGCGGAGCTGGGCCCGCCGAAGCAGCGGGCGCTGCTCGCAATCCTCCTGCTCCACGCCGGCGAGATCGTTTCGATCGATCGCCTGATTGAGCTCCTCTGGGACGACAAGCCACCACGCACCGCCACGCATTCGATCCAGATCTACGTCTCCGACCTGCGGAGAACGATCGAGGGGCTCGGCGGCAACCGATTCCTGGCTACGCGGCCACCGGGATATCAGCTCGACGCCGACCCGGCATCGATCGACATCTCCCAGTTCGAGCGCCTGGTCCAGGAAGGCACCCGGGCGGTGCGGACTGGCGACCGAGCTGGCGGCGCGGCTTCGTTGGGTGCCGCACTCCGGCTGTGGCGCGGTCCGGCGCTGTCTGACTTCATCTACGAGGAGTTCGCCCAGCCGTACATCCGGCGATTCCACGACATGCACCTCGACGCGATCGAGGAGCTCGCGGCTGCCGAACTCGAGACGGGCCGCGCGAGCGACGTGGTGCCGATGCTGGACGCGGCGATTCGAGACGACCCCCTCCGCGAGCGATCCCGCGAGCTACTCATGCTCGCCTTGTACCGGAGCGGCCGGCACGCTGAGGCGCTGCGAACCTACCAGCAGCTGCGCAGCCAGCTGGTGGAGGAGCTTGGACTGGACCCGTCCCCGCCCCTCCAGCGGCTGCAGGAACGGATCCTCCTGCATGATCCGTCCCTCCTACCACCACATAAAGCGCCTGCGGGTCCAGCGCCCGCCCGGAACCCATACAAGGGGCTCCGGCCTTTCGCCGAGTCGGACGCTGATGACTTCTTTGGCCGCGAAGACCTCGTCGCTCGCCTCGTGGGGGCCCTGGAGGGGGGTACCAGGTTGATAGCGCTGGTCGGCCCCTCCGGCTCCGGAAAGTCGAGCGCCGTCGCCGCCGGACTCATCCCGGCTCTCCGAGGTGGCGCGGTCCGTGGATCAGAGGGCTGGATGATCGCGCAGATGGTGCCCGGCGCGAATCCACTCGCGGAGGCCAACAATGCGGTTTCCGAAGGGGCCGATACAACCGGCGGCGTCGCGCAGGTCATCCGATTTCACGAGGAATCGAGCGGACCACCGTCTGGCCTTCCGCTCATCCCCGAGGGCGGTCATCTGCTCCTCGTCATCGACCAATTCGAGGAGCTTTTCACGATCACAAACGAGCTGCCCCGTCGGCAATTCCTGAGTGCGATTGCCAACGCTGTGAACGAGCCGGAAACACAGCTAACGGTGCTGCTGGCCCTGCGGGCTGACTATTACGATCGCCCCTTGCTCCACGCGGAGTTCGCGGAGGCCTTCAGCTCAGGCGTCGTGAACACCTTGCCGATGACGCCCAGCGAACTCGAGGCCGCCGTAGTCCGGCCCGCACAGCGCGCCGGCGTCGTTGTTGAACAGACACTGCTCGCTGAGCTGATCGCCGACGCAGCCGATAGGCCGGGGACGCTCCCGCTCCTGGAGTTTGCCTTGGCCGAGCTGTTCGACC
>Ga0299913_10001301_pt1 | contig 18189 bp, 16 predicted proteins | sample RVTome_9_FD_201360 | JGI IMG/M metagenome (GOLD analysis project Ga0299913, IMG submission 201360) | Soil microbial communities from uranium-contaminated site in the Upper Colorado River Basin, Wyoming, United States - RVT155D38 (version 2) ... | reverse complement strand
ACGCGCTCCAGGGCCATCACCGCGCAGGCGCCCGCCTGCTCGGCGACCTGGGCCTGCTCGGCGTCGGTGACGTCCATGATCACCCCGCCCTTGAGCATCTCGGCAAGGCCGCCCTTGACGCGGAATGTGGCTTCCTCACGCATGGGCGAGGGAGTTTAGGGAACCGCAGATTCGGCCCCGGCCTACTTCAATTTGTAGGCTCGGATCCGCTCCTGGTAGGCGGCCTCGTCGCTCGAGTAGACCGCGTAGGCGAGCGCCTGGATCAGCGACAGCAGCGCCGTGTGGGAGCGCGTGTACGAGGGGCTGTTGGAGGAGTAGTAGAGGCAGTGGTCGGAGAGCTTCGTGAGCTCGGAGATGCTCGCGTCGCTGATTGCGACCGTCGCGGCCTCCCGCTTGCGGGCCAGCTTCGCCGCCCGCAGCACGAGCGCGTGCGGGCGACCGCTGCAGAAGGCGATCACGAGGGTGTCCTCGTCGATCCGCGCCAGGCGGGCGAGCGCCTCCTGGCTGGCAGAGGCGACCACCTCCGCGCGCAGGTCGAGCAGCGCCAGCAGATGGCGCAGGTAGCTGGCGAAGAACGCCATCTGGTCCACCCCCACCATCACGACGCGCTCCGTGCGGGCGATCAGGCCCGCGGCCGCCTGGATCTCGTCCAGCTCGAGCCGCCGGGCGCTTTCGTCGAGGTTCACCAGGTCGGTGGCCAGCGCCGTCTCGAACTCGGTGTTGCCGAGGGTCAGCAGCGCCGACTCCGAGCCGTCGCCCGGGCCGCCGCCGGAGGCGTGGGTGCGCCGCTTGTACTCGTCCCGCGCGGCCTCCTGCAGCTCGGGAAAGCCGTCGAACCCGAGCGCCTGGGAGAACCTCACCACGGTCGAGCTGGAGGTGTCCGCGCGCCGCGCAAGCTCCTCGGCCGTCTGGAACGCCGCCTCCTCGAGGTGATCCACGATGTAGCGCGCCACGTCCTTCTGGGAGCGGGAGAACTCCTCGAAGCGGTCACGGATGTAGCTGGACAGCGTCATTCCCTTGGGAATCGGCTGCTCGTCGTTCTCGAGCGCCGCTTCGGGCGCGGGTCCGTTGGTGGAGGCTGAGGTGCGCGTGGATGTCTTCATGGCCCCAGGGGTTCGACACGCCCCAGCCGCTCCCTTTACTGCCGCCGCGACCGCACGGCGGCTCCCGCCGGCAGGGCCCGCCGGTCAGGGTGTGACGATCGGAAAGCGCGGGTCCGGCGCGTCGAGCAGGCCGAGGAGCTCGGCCAGCCTGGCACCGTCGCCCTCGATCGCGAGCCGCGCGGAGGCGCCGATGTCCTCGAGGCTCGCGTCGCCGCCGAGGACCTCGTTCAGCGCCGTGCGCTCGATGCTGACGGTCGCGTCCGGCTCCCCGGCGGGTGCCCCGCGGCGGTGCGTGAGCACGCCGCACTCGAGCGTCAGCTCGTGGTCCTCGCCCGTGTCCGTGAACCGCCAGTGCAGCCGGATGCGGCGGTCGCCGGCACGCGGCCCGTCGATGCGGACCGCGAGCGCGTCGAAGAGCTGATCGACCGTGAGGTTGCGGATGAAGTCGCGCGGGGCGGTCGTGGTCGCGGTCCCGCGCACGCCCTCCCGCAGCTCGAGCGCCCCCATCAGGAAGAAGTTCCGCCAGGTCCCGTTCTCGGCGCCGAACGCGAGCTGCTCCAGCGCGCGGGCCTCGAGCTCGCGCGCCGCGGCGTTCCCGGGGTCGGCGAACACGAGGTGGTTCACCACCTCGACGACCCACCGGTAGTCGCCCCGCCCGTACGCCTCGCGGGCGTTGGCGAGCAGCGCGTCCGCTCCACCGGCCAGCGCAACGTAGCGCTCGGCGGCGGCCACGGGCGGGTACGGCCACAGGTGCGCGGGATTGCCGTCGAACCAGCCCATGTAGCGCTGGTAGACAGCCTTCACGTTGTGGCTCAGCGAGCCGTAGTAGCCGCGGCAGTGCCACTCGCGCTCGAGGCTCGGCGGCAGCTCGAGCTGCTCGGCGATCTCGCTACCGACCAGGCCCTTGTTCATGAGCCGCAGCGTCTGGTCGTGGATGTAGGCGTAGAGGTCGCGCTGCCGGGCGAGGAAGTCGACGACGCGGTCCCGACCCCAGCAGGGCCAGTGGTGCTGGGCGAACAGCACGTCGGTCTCGCGGCCGAAGAGCTGGATCGCCTCGTCCAGGTACCGCGCCCAGACGCGGGGGTCGCGCACGAGCGCGCCCCGCAGCGTGAGCACGTTGTGGAGGTTGTGCGTGGCGTTCTCGGCGATGCAGAGAGCGCCGTGCCGGGGGAAGTGGAAGTTCATCTCCGCCGGCGCCTCCGTGCCCGGCGTGAGCTGGAACGACATCCGGATGCCGTCGACGGTCTCCTCCTGGCCGGTCCAGGTGACATCGACCGTCGGCGGGACGAGCGTGACCGTCCCCAGCGAGACCGTCTGGCCGAGCCCCGTGCCGACCTGGCCGCCCGGGCCCTTGGGCAGGAGCGCGCCGTACATGTACGTCGCGCGGCGCGACATCGCGCCGCCGGCGTACACGTTCTCGCTCACGGCGTGCTCGAGGAACCCCTCGGGGGCGATCACGGGAAGTCCGGCGGCCAGGTCCTCGTCCGAGACGACGCCGCGCGCACCGCCGAAGTGGTCCACGTGGCTGTGCGTGTACAGAAGGCCGGTGACGGGCCGCGCGCCGCGATGCTCGCGGTAGAGGCGAAGTGCCGCGGCCGCGGTCTCGGCCGAGATCAGCGGGTCGATCACGAGCACTCCGCGCTCGCCCTCCACGAGCGTCATGTTCGAGAGGTCGAGCCCGCGCACCTGATAGATGCCCTCCGTGACCTCGAACAGCCCGTGGAGCGCGTTCAACCGCCCCTGGCGCCAGAGGCTCGGGTTGACGCTCTGCGGGCACTCCGCATCGAGGAACCCGTAGGCGTCCGCATCCCACACGACGCGGCCCCCGGTTCCCCGGATCACGGGATCCGACAGCGACCCGACGAACCCGCGGCGGGCGTCGTCGAAGTCCTGCGCATCGGCGAACGGAAGACGCATCCGCAGGGCCGCATTCGCCGCAGCCACGGGCGGTTCGACCTGGGGCGAAGGACCGCCGTCCATCAGGCCGGCTGCACCCTCAGCGAGGCCCACAGGTACCACGTGGCGACCGACCGCCACGGCCGCCAGGGGCGGGCCAGCCGCTTCAGGCGCGGCGGCTCCGGCAGCTTTCGCAGCCGGTAGGCGAGGAGCGCCGCCCTGCGCAGGCCGAGATCGCCGACGGGCAGGACGTCCGGGCGCCCGAGGTGGAAGATCAGGAACATGTCCACGGTCCACTGGCCGATACCGCGGACCTGCGTGAGCTGCGCGGCGACCTCCTCGTCCGGCAGGTGGTCGAGGTCCTCCAGCACCAGCGTCCCGGACTCCACGGCGGCGGCCAGGTCGCGCAGGAACGCGGCCTTCGAGCGCGAGAGCCCGGCCGCCGCGCGGAGCTGCTCGGGGTCGTCGGCGAGGATCTGGGCCGGCGTCGGCGTGCGCCCGCCGAAGCGGTCCTGGAGGCGCGCGACCATGCTGCGGGCCGCGTGCACCGAGACCTGCTGGCCGACGATCGAGCGCACCAGCGCGCCGTAGTGGTCGGGTGCGGGCCCGCCGCGGTCGGTGGGATGGCCGAGCAGGCAGGGGCCGACGCGGTCGATGACCGACGCCATCACCGGGTCGGAGCGGCGCAGGTGCTCGACGGCGTCCCGGTGGTCCCGCCCGCCCGGTCCCACCAGCGCCTCAGGGCTCGATGCGCGCGATCTTGTTGCCGTTCGGGACGGTCGCCCACACGGCGCCCTCCCCGACCGCGACGCCGGCGGGATGGCCGCCGGGGTCGACCGGGTCGCCGTCCAGCTTCTGCTCGCCGGGGTCGACGCGCAGGACGTTGCCGTCCCCCGTGTCGGCGATCCACACCCACCCGTCGCCGGCCGCGATGCCCGCGGGGACACCGCCGATCTGGACGCGTGGCCCGACGACCCGGTTCTGCGCCGGGTCCACCTTCACGAGCGAGCGGTCCGACACGTTCGCCACCCACAGGCCGCCCTCTCCGAACGCGAGGTGCGCGGGCCCGTTGCCGGTCCTGATGGTGGCCACGACGCGGTTGCTCTGCGGGTCGATGCGCGAGACCGTGTCCTCCCGGAAGTTGGCCACCCAGATCGCTCCGCCGCCCGCGACGACCGCCTGCGGGCCGGTGCCGACCTCGATCGGCCGGCCGGCCTTGCGGTTCGTGCGGGGATCGATTCGCTGCACGTTGTCGGCAATGGCGTCCGCCACCCAGATCGCGTCGTCGGTCGCGGCGATGCCGGTCGGCTCGACGCCCACGACGATCGTTCTCTGCACGCGCGCCGTCCGCGGGTCCACGCGCACGACCCGGCTGCCCAGCCCGGCCGTGGTCCACACCGATCCGGCGCCCGTGGACACGTACTGCGGCGCCTCACCGACCTGCACCGGGCGGCCGTCGACCTTCTTCGAGTCCGGGTTGACGCGCGACATCGTCCCGCCGTCGCTGTTCATCACCCAGACGTAGTCGGAGCCGACCGTGATCCCGCCCGGCCCGGCCCCCACCTCGATCGTGTCGGTCACCTCCGGGCCACTGTCGCCGACGGCCAGGATCAGCACGAGCACGACGGCGGCCGCGAGCACCGCGGCGGCGAGCACCGCTCGCCGGACGGGGAAGCGTCTTGGTTGCGGACCGGTCGACATTCGCAGAACCCGGTGGCGGCACCGGGCGGCGCGCAGCCTACCAGCAGGCCGACGGCCCGCAGCCGCTCGGCGCTATGGCGCCGGCGGTCCGACCGCCTGCTGTGACTGGCTGTCCTCGCAGGCGCTGTTCTGAACCGTGTAGTCGCGGTTCGCGTGCACGGGCCAGACCCGGTGCCGGAACTGGGGGCCGGCGATCGTCACCCCCGTCACCACCGCGTACTTGCCGGCGAAGCCGGGGCTGATGCCGCTGTCGGCCGGGTCGCCCTCGTAACCCTCGTTCCTGCTGATGAAGCAGTTGGACGTGACGCTGTTGGAGGTCCCCGTCCACAGCCGGCAGTCGTCGTTCGAGCCCGTCGCGTCGTCGCATCCGGCCAGGTTCCACCGCTCGTGCGGGTGGGCGAACGTGTTGCTCTCCACCGTCGTGGCGCTGGTCGATCCCCAGAACATGACGTTGCCGCTGCAGTCGTTCACCCCGCCGAGCGGGTTGGCGCAGTTGTCGACGATCACGTTGCGGTAGACGGTCGCGCCCTGGGTGGACGGGCCCAGATTGATCCCGCGGCCGGCGTTCTCGTAGATCCAGTTGGCACGGATCACGGGCCGGTCCATCGAGTTCGTGTAGATCCCGTGGTCGTGCGTCTCGTCCCGGCCGCAGTCGTAGATCCGGTTCGCAGCGATCTTCAGGTTCGACGCGACGCCGTAGGTCGCGTCATTGATGATGCACGAGCCCGCGAGCCCGTACCGGTTCGTGATCAAGTTGCGCGACACCGTCACGTCGTCGGCGTTGATCGCGAGCCCCGTCGCGCCCGGCTCGGCGGTGAAGTCGCCCGCGTCCAGGGTGAGGCCGTGGAGCATCACCTCGCTGCTCGTGTCGTCGATCCAGATGCGGCTGCGGATCGCGTGCCAGGCGCCGGGTGCGCTGCGCACGGTGACGTGGCTCATGTTCGACCAGCGCACGTTGAAGTCGGGCGGGGCGCTGAGGTTGCCGCCCAGGCAGACCGTGAGGTTCCGCTTGCCGTCGAAGAAGGTCTCGAGGTCCACGTTGCGGACATCCTCGTAGCCAGGGGAGCAGCCGGCGGAGGGCTCGTGGGCCGCCCGGGCCGGCGCCACGAGCGCGGCCAGCAGCGCGAGCGCCACCCCGCAGGCCACCGCCGCCCGCCGGGCGAGCGGGCGCGCCGGGACGCTGCCATGGGTAAAGGGTGCAGTCAAACAGTTGCCGTGGTGATCCGGCGGGTGCGAATCCGCGCTGGCCTGCGCCCAGGGTAGCGGTTGTTCGGAGTATCTTGGGAGCCGGGCGGCAGAGTTGAACCAAGGGGCAGAAGAACAGCGCGACGACCACCGGCCGGTGCTCCTGGCCGTCGACGACAACCCGGACGCGAAAGAGCGGATCGCGGCCGAGCTGCGGCGCCGCTACGCGACCGACTACCGCATCTTCTGCGAGTCGACGTCGGCCGGCGCGAAGGCCCGGCTGGAGGATCTGCGCCGCAGCGGCGACGAGGTCGCGGTCGTGCTGGCCGACCTGTGGCTCCTCGGCGGGCCCGACGACACCGGTCCCCGGCTGCTCGCCTGCGTCCGCGACCTGCACCCGCGGGCGAAGCGGGTGCTGCTCATCGACTGGGGCGCCTGGCGTTACGACGAGACCAGCGAGGCGATCAAGGACGCGATGGCGTCGGGGCACATCGACTACTACCTGATGAAGCCGTGGCGCTCGCCGGACGAGTTCTTCCACCGCACGATCAGCGAGTTCATCCACGAGTGGTCGCGGCACAACACGTTCGTGCGCCAGGAGGTCGAAGTCGTGGCCCAGTGGTCGCCGCGGGTGCACGAGATGGTGACCCTCCTGGCCCGCAATGGCGTCCCCCATGCGTTCCACCCGTGCGACTCCGCCGAGGGGCGCGAGCTGCTGGCCGAGCACGGCATCGGCGACACCGAGAAGCCGGTGGTCTTCCTGCTCGGAAGCCAGCCGCTCGTCGACCCGACCAACGAGGAGCTCGTGAACGCGTATGGGGTCCGCACACGGCTGCCCCGGGTCGAGCGCGACTTCGACCTGATCGTCGTGGGCGCCGGGCCCGCGGGCCTGGCGGCGTCGGTGTACGGGTCGTCCGAGGGCCTGCGCACGCTCACGATCGAGCGGGAGGCGATCGGCGGGCAGGCCGGGTCGAGCTCGCTGATCCGGAACTACCTCGGCTTCTCGCGCGGGGTCAGCGGCTCCGACCTGGCCCAGCGCGCCTACCAGCAGGCATGGGTGTTCGGCACGCGGTTCCTGCTCGCCCACGCGGTCACCGGCATGCGAGTCGAGGACGGGCGGCACGTCGCCGAGCTCGACGACGGAGAGGAGGTCACCGCGCGCGCCCTGATCCTCGCGACGGGGGTCGAGTACCGGCGGCTCGAGATCCCGGGGATCGACGAGCTGACCGGCGCTGGGGTGTACTACGGGGCGTCCGGGGCCGAGGCGCGCCAGTTCGCCGGGGAGGACGTCTACATCGTCGGCGGCGGCAACTCCGCCGGCCAGGCGGCGATGCACCTCTCGCGATACGCGCGCAAGGTGTACATCGCGGTCCGCGGGCCGACGCTCGCCACGACGATGTCCGAGTACCTGCGCTTCATGGTCGAGTCGGACGAGCAGCCGAACGTGCACGTCCTCTACAACACCCAGATCGTCGAGTGCGGTGGCCGCGGGCGCCTGGAGCAGCTCGTGCTGCGCGACAGCGCGCGCGGCAAGACGCGCACGGTCCCGGCCGGCGGCCTGTTCGTGATGATCGGCGCCCGCCCGCGCACCGACTGGCTCTCGCCCGAGATCGAGGTCGACGAGCTCGGCTACGTGAAGACCGGCCCGGACGCCATCCAGGCCAAGCTCAGCCGCAACCTCCCGATCCCCGAGGGCCGCGTGATCCAGCAGCTCGAGACGTGCGTCCCGGGGGTGTTCGCGGTCGGTGACCTGCGCCACAACGCCGTGCGGCGCGTCGCGTCGGCCGTGGGCGAGGGTTCGGTGGTCGTGCGTCAGGTGCTCGACTACCTCGCCCACGAGGAGGCGCAGGAGTCGGCACTCGGCCCGCAGACCGCGGCGTAGGCGATGGCCCGCAACGGCGAGCCCGCCGAGACGCCCCCCGCGGCGGAGGAGGAGCCGGCCCAGATGGAGGACGAGGTCGACCAGGCCGGGGTCGAGAGCTTCCCCGCGAGCGACCCGCCCCAGTGGTGGGCCGGTCCGCCGGACTGAGCGCTGCTAGCGCCGGAAGAGGCGCTCCACGGAGCGCACACGGTCGCCCCGGTCGACCTTGGCCCGGTCGCGGCCGCGCCCGCCCCACAGCCGGTCCCGGTGGCGCGCGTCGCGCGAGAAGAGCGAGTCGTTCCCGTGGTTCCCGTGGATGCGGTCCCGGCCGGAACCGCCCACGATCCGGTCGTTCCCGCTCTGCCCCGTGATCCGGTCATTGCCCCGGTTCCCGTAGAGGCGGTCGTCCCCGCGGCCTCCGCGGATCACGTCGTTCCCGCCGCGCCCCCGGATCAGGTCGCTCCCACCGAGGCCGCAGATCACGTCGCGCCGGCGGGTGCCGATCAGGCGGTCGTCCTCCTCGGTCCCGCGAATCGTGCAGCGGCCGGCCGAGGGCTTTCCCTGCTTCAGCGGCGGCGGCGACTTGAAGGCCGGCAGGCGCCCGTGACAGCTCCCGGTGCCCGAGTCCGTGAACGACTTGCCGGTCTCGGGCACGAACCGCCAGTCGTAGCTTCCCGGCCGGAGGGCGAGCATCAGCACACCGAACGTGTGGTTCTGCCGCACCTCGCTGTTCGGCTTCACGGTGCTCCAGCCCGTGAAGAAGACGCCGCCCGTGCCGACCACGAACTGGCGGATGCCGCGCCCGGGGTCCGCCAGGCCCGTCGGCGACTGGGGCGTGAAGCGCTCGTAGCTGTGGGCGTCGCCGCTCAGGACGACGTCGACACCCGCTTCGTACAGGGCGTCCCAGAACGGGCGCACGAACGTCCGGTTGCCGCGGAATCCGGAGTTGAACAGCGGCGAGTGGACGTAGGCGAGGGTGCACTGGTTGCGGTGCGCGGCGAGGTCCGCGCGCAGCCAGTGCTCCTGCGGCGAGCCGGGCGCGCAGCCGTTCGCCGCCGCCCCTTTGTCGACGTGGTCGCAGTTCGAGTTCAGCGCGATCAGGTGCCAGGACCCCAGGTCGTAGCTGTACCAGCCCTTGCCGCGCTCGCCGGCGGGGCCGTCGGCGCGCCCGTCGTTGAAGTACTCGAAGTAGTCGCGCGCATTGGAGGTGCCGTACTCGTGGTTGCCCAGCACGGGGCGCAGGATCGGCTTCACGCGGCCCCAGCTGGGGTGAAAGGAGCCCTGGTAGTCGGACAGCTCGCCCACGTGGTATTGCGTGTCGCCGAGCGGCAGCACGGCCGACAGGCCGCCGCCCACGAGCAGGTCCGACGTCGCGCGCTGGCGGCAGTGATCGCCTGTGCCCTGGCCCCCGTTGAAGAACTCGCTGGAGGTGTCGCAAGCGATGTCGCCCGCCGCGGCGATCACGGGATCGGCCGCGTGTGCCGGCAGGGCCGTCGCGGCCAATGCCACGACAAGCGCGAGCGCCGCGAGCGCGCCACGGCGCGCAATGCGGCCCATCGATGACCTCTTCCCTTCCCTAGGCAGTCGTTCTTCCTTCCGATCCCCTGCGCCACCCACCTTAGTCGCAACCCGGCGACCGCGCTACGCTGCCCGCCGGTGGAGGCCCTGGACCCCGTCGAGATCAGGGTGCTCGGGTGCCTGCTGGAGAAGCAGCAGACGACGCCCGACGCCTATCCGCTGACCCTGAACGCGCTGCGGCTCGCGTGCAACCAGTCAACGAACCGCGACCCCGTGGTCGACTACGACGAGGCGACGGTGCGCGAGGCGGCGCAGCGGCTGGGCCGCCGCGGGTGGGCCCGCCTGGCCAGCTACCACGGCAGCCGCGCGGCGAAGTACCGGCACCTGCTGGACGAGGCGCTCGGGCTCGCACCGGATGAGCGCGCGGTGCTGTGCGTCCTGATGCTGCGCGGCCCGCAGACGCTCGGCGAGCTGAAACAGCGCACCGAGCGGCTGCATCGCTTCGCCGGGCTGGGCGAGGTCGAGGTGGCGCTCGAGCGGCTCACCTCGCGCGAGCTCGGACTGTGGCTCGAGCGCATGCCGGGCCAGAAGGAGGCGCGCTACACCCACCTGCTCCAGGAGGAGGGCGGGACGCGGGAGCCGGAGCCGGAGCCGGACGGCCCGGCGGACGAGATCACGGAGCTGCGGCGGGAGCTTGCCGCCCTGCGCGAAGAGGTCGCCGAACTGCGCGCGCGGCTCGGAAGCTAGGCGGTCCGGACGGACATGGGCCGGGATGGATTCGAACCATCGACCGACGGATTATGAGTCCGCTGCTCTGACCGCTGAGCTACCGGCCCCGGTGCCTCGCGCACAAGGCTAGCGCCGCGTGCGGCCCGCGCCCGAGGGCCTCGGCAAGCGGGAGCCCGCCCGCCCCGGGGCGGGCCTGCCCGCTTTCCCCGATGGTGCTCCTCCCCTGGGGCGACCTCCCCACAGGCGCCCCGGAGCGATGGTGCCACACGATCCGCGATCGCGTACCGGTTCAGCGCGCGCCGCCGGCGACCGCCGCCGCGCCCGCGGTGCGGGCGTCGGGCGCCAGCGCCACGGTCGTGCGCAGGCCGTGTCCCGACAGCGCGATCGCCCCTCCGCGGCTTCGCCACAGCTCGAGCCGGCCGGCGCGGGCCGGCCGGCGCGCGTGCAATCCCCGGGCGAACGCGGCCCGCAGCGCCGCCTCACCCTCCGCCCGCTCGGCCGCGGTGTCCCAGCGCAGCCCGATCCACGCGAGACCGGCCCGCACGCAGGGCGCCTCGCATCCCGGCGCGGGGCGGCGCCACAGCTCGAAGCGGCCCCCTCCCCACCCCGCGGCAGCGCGCGCCGGACGCGGGGCGCGGTTCAGCTTGAAGAGCATCTGCAGGTCGAACTCGCCCACGCTCGTCGAGCGCAGCCGCCGCCACGGCTCGCGGAGCATGCGTCGCAGGGGCGGGACCGGGACCCGGGCGGCATCCTCCGCGGCCGCGAACTTGCGCGGGTGGATCACCTGCTCCGTCGTCCGCGGGCGCCGCAACCGGTAGACGGAGTCGACGGCGGCCCAGCTGCCGGTTTCGCCGCGCAGGACCGAGACGAACTCCTGCCCGGCGATGTAGGGGAAGAGGAGCTGGCGCTCGATGTATTCGGGGAACTCCGCGCCCTCGGCGGCTTCGGCGACCGACAGCACGTCCGCGAGCCGGAGGTGGCGGGCCGCGTAGTCGGCCATCACGGCCGTCGCCGAGCCCTCGGCCAGGGCAGCCTCGGCCAGGACATGGTCGGAGCGCACGCCTCCGGGCAGGTCGAAGCCGTACCGCTGGTCCTCGAGCGCGTGGACGAGCTCGTGCGCGAGCGTCAGCTCGAGGAGCGGGCGGCCGGCGCCCGCATCACGGATCACGACGAGGCGCTTCGCGCGATCGTCGTAGAACCCCAGCACCTGCTCCTGGTCCACGCGCTCGAGCACGCGCGCGAGGCTGGCGCCCGGCGCCAGCAGCCCGAGCAGCTTCGCCGCCTCCTCGTCGATGCGCTGCTCGCGCAGCGGGTACTCGCGCCGACCGACGCGCTCGAGCACCTCGACCGCCTCGTCGCGGCCGAGGAACAGCGGCCGCACCGGGCGCGTGAAGCGCAGGTCCCGGAGCCGCTCCACGCGGCCCGCGATCCGCTGCACGTGCCGGGCGGAGAGCCGCGGGGACGGGTCCGGGGACGAGGACGGGGACGGGTCCTCGAAGGAGCGGAGAACCGCGACCGCGACGACCAGCCCCGCGGCGAGGACGACCGCGAGCTCGGACCGCCTCAGCGCAGCGCCCTGCGGACCGCGGCGCGCAACTCGTCGGAGCTGAACGCGCCCTCGAGGCGCGCCGCCACCACGCCCGCGGAGTCGATCGCGAACAGGATGGGCTCGGACTCGAGGCCCCAGGCCCGGGCCGCCGGCCGCGGGCCCTTGCGCAGGTCGTTGTCCTCGTAGAACTCCACGTGGATGAACTCCGCGTCGTCCTCGAACTCGGCCTTGACCTGCTCGGTCACGTCGGTCACCGGGCCGCAGACGCGGCTCTCGCACAGCGCGGGGCTCGAGAACAGCAGGACGACCGGCCGCTCCTCGTCGAGCGCTTCCGCGAGGTCCACCTCGTGCATGGAGTCGGGCGGGACCCGCGTCTCGATCTTGTCCATGTCGCCGCCCACCGACTCGACCGTCGGCGTGTGGGCGCGCACCGCGCGGTCCCCCACGTCCGGCACTCCCGGCCCGCCGCCGACCCGGACCTGGGCCGGCTGGGCGGCGACCGGCCTGCCGTTCAGCGTCGTGACCGCCGCCACCAGGTAGCTGCCGGTGCGCGGGAACTCGACATCCGCCACGTAGATCGAGCGGGCCGAGTCCGGATCCTGGCTCACGTTGCGGCTGCGGAACTCCGGCTCCACCTCGATCCGGCGGTAGCGTGCATGGAACGGCCCGCGCACGGTCTCGTCCACGCCGCGGGCCACGTAGACGTACGTCTGCAGGCCTCCGATCTGGCGGTTGCCGCGGTCGAAGAGGGCGAAGCCGAAGCGGTTCTCCCCCCGCTCGAGCAGACTCACGCTGGGCGCCACCACCGGGCCCCCGGGATACTTGCCGAGCAGGTCGCGGAAGCTGCGCCCCGACGGCTCGGGTGGCTGGAACCCGGCTGTCTCGATGTCGGGCGGGCGGTCGGGCTCGTCGTTGTCGCTCCCGCAGCCCGAGACCACGGCAACTGCCACCACGGCGAGCGCGCCGGCCAGCGCGCGCTTTGCGGGACCCCACGAGCGCATCCGTTTCAACTTATCGGGGATCAATAAGGTTCGCGCCATGCGGCTTCCGCTGCAAACGCGCATCGAATCCACGGCGGTGCTGGCCAGGCGCGGAATGCTGCGCCCGGTGCGGCCGGATCGGCTGGCGCGCGCGGGGCTCGCACTGTACCGCTGGGGCACCACCCCGGCGACCGCCTGCATCGTGAACGCGATCACCCGGCCGGACCAGACGGCGGTGATCGACGCCGCGGGCCCGGTCACCTGGAGCGAGCTCGACCGCCGCACGAACGCGATCGCGCGCGGCTTCGCCGGGCTCGGGCTCGAGGCGGGTGAGCGCATCGGGATCCTGTGCCGCAACGGGACCGAGCTGGTCGAGGCGATGGTCGCGTCCGCCAAGCTCGGCGCCCACGCGCTGATGCTGAACACGTCTTTCGCGGCGGCCGAGTTGGAGGGCGTGCTGGAGCGCGAGCAGCCGCGGGTCCTGGTCTACGACGAGGAGTTCGGGCCGGCGGTGTCCGGCATCGTTCCGCGGCGGACCAGCCAGGTGGTCACCGGCGCCGCCTTCGCGAAGCTCCGGGACGAGCAGCTCGAGACGGCGCTCGACCCGCCCCCGGACGAGGGCCGGATGGTGATCCTGACCTCGGGGACGACGGGGGCGCCGAAGGGCGCCCGGATCGCGCGCGCCTCCGGGCTCGAGCCGCTGGCGTGGTTCCTGAGTGTCGTGCCGATCAAGGCCGGCTCCGCCTGCCTGATACCCGCCCCCCTCTTCCACGCCCACGGCCTCGGTCAGTTCACGATCGCGACGGCGCTCGGCTGCACGGCCGTGCTGCCCCGCGCCTTCGACGCCGAGGAGACGCTCGCGCTCGTGGAGCGGCACCGGGTCGAGGTGCTCGTGGTCGTCCCCACCATGCTGAAGCGCATCATGGACCTCGACGCCGCCCCGCGGCGCCGGCACAACACGGGCTCGCTGCGCGTGGTGGTCTGCAGCGGGTCGGCGCTCGACCCGCGCCTCGCGCGCTCCTTCATGGACGAGTTCGGCCCCGTGATCTACAACCTGTACGGGTCCACCGAGGTCGCCTGGGCCACGATCGCGACGCCGCGTGACCTGCTGGAGGCGCCCGGCACGGTCGGCCGGCCCCCTCCCCACACGCGGCTCGAGATCCTCGACGAGGAGGGCAGTCCCCAGCCGCCCGGGAGCACGGGCCACGTCTTCGTGTCGCACGAGATGCTGTTCGAGGGGTACACGGATCCGGCCAAGGACCGCTCGCGCGTGCAGGGCATGCTGACCCCGGGGGATCTCGGGCACCTGGACGACGACGGCCGGCTCTTCCTGGACTCGCGCGAGGACGACATGATCGTCTCCGGGGGGGAGAACGTCTATCCGGGGCAGGTCGAGGAGGTCCTGCTCCGCCACCCGGACGTCGCCGACGCCGTGCTGGTCGGGGTGGACGACGAGCGCTTCGGGCAGCGGCTCGTGGCCTTCGTGGTGCCGCGGCCGGAGAGCGGGCTGAGCGAGGACGAGGTGATCCGCTTCAGCCGCGAGAGCCTCGCGCGCTTCAAGGTGCCGCGCGAGGTGCACCTGCGAGAGGAGCTCCCGCGCAATGCGCTCGGCAAGGTCTTGAGGCACAAGCTGCGAACCGACGAGGAGGGCGTGTGGCAGACAAGGCAGCGTTGATCACAGGGGGCTCGAGCGGGATCGGCCTGGCGGTGGCCCGGGCGCTGGGCGAGGACGGCTACGGGATCACGGTCTCGGCCCGCCGGCCGGAGAAGCTCGAGCAGGCCGCGGCGGAGCTTCGCGACGAGGGCCTCGACGTGCTGTCCATCCCCGCCAACATGGCGCAGGAGGAGGACATCAAGCGCATGGTGGACGCGCACGGTGAACGCTTCGGCCGCATCGATGTCCTGATGAACAACGCGGGCATCGGCATCGGCGGCGCGATCGCCGACGCCGAGACGAAGAAGCTCGACATGCAGATCGACGTCAACCTGCGCGCCGTGTACCTGACGACGCGTGACGCGATCCCGCTGCTGAAGGCCGCGGGCACGGACGGCGGGGCGCTGATCGTGAACACGGCCTCGATCGCGGGCAAGCGGCCGCAGGGCTGGCTGGCCGCCTACTCGGCCACGAAGGCGGGCGTGATCGCGCTGACCGAGGCGACCGCGATGGAGCTGGCCGCCGACGGCGTGCGCTGCACGGCGATCTGCCCGGGGTTCGTGGACACGGCGATGACCGAGTGGATCCGGGGGCAGGTTCCGCCCTCGGAGATGATCCGCCCCGAGGACGTCGCCGAGGTCGTGCGCTGCCTGCTGCGGCTCTCGCCGGCATGCATCGTGCCCGAGGTGATGATGGTGCGCCCGCAGGAGCTGGCGACGGGCGGAGCGCCCTAGGGCGGCGCGGCGGCCGGCGGGGCGGCGGGGCGGCACGGGCTTCAGCACGGAGCTATCACCCCCCGACCTAACACTCCCTTCTGAACCCCTGCTAGCGCCGGCGCTATCGCTGCTGGTGCCGGCGCTATCGCTGCTAGCGCCCACGCTAGCTGGGTCTTTCGAGGATGTCCGTTGCGCCGCAGTGATAGCGCAACCGTGCATCCCATATTCGACGGAGGCACACGTCCCTTGTTGCAATCAGCGCGCCCCCGGTTGGTCGCTCCGGGCTACAACTGCTCCATGAGCCCGACGCACCCTCGCCCGGACGCCACCAAGAGCGGCCGCGTGCTGGTCCGGATGCCGGAGAGCATGCACAAGTACCTCAGCGAGGTCGCCGGCGCGGAGGGCGTCAGCATGAACCTCTACATCTGCGGCATCCTGGCCGCGGCGCTCGACTGGCGGAACACGCGCGCGCAGCGGCGACCGATCGACGAGGTCCGCCAAGAGATCCGCTACGAGACCTGGATGGACCGGCTCAGGCGAGGGGAGGTGCGTCTGCCCGGAGAGCGGTGACCTAGAGTGGTGACTAGACCTCGAGGCGCTCGGGCTCCGACGCCCGCTCGCGCTCGCGCCCGCCGGCGGGCTCAGGCTCCCGCGCCGGCGCAGCGTCGCCAGGCGCCGTCTCGCGGCCGAGCGCGTGGCGAACGGCGTCGCGGTAGCCGTCCCAGCGCCGGAACGGGCCGAGCCAGGCGCGCTCGCGGTGCGACGGCGCGGGGCGCACGGACGGCGACGGCGTCGGCCGCATGGCGGGCGGCGCGGTGCGCAGCGTGTCCGCGCGGCGGTCGTCCTCCTCCCACAGGCTCGCCTCGAGCTGAGCGGTGAGGGTGCGCAGTTCGCGCTCGGTCGCGCGGCGGGCGCGGCGGCCGGCGCTGGTGAACCCGTCCCAGGCGCGGGCGAACGAGCGGAAGTCGGTGCGGCCGCCGCAGCGGTGCGCCGCCAGCATCGGGCACACGCCGCCGGTGCGGTCGGTATAGGCGCCGACGATGATGCGGTCATAGCGCCGGAGGCCTTCGAGCATCGCGACCCGCGTCTCGTAGGGCAGGCAATCCACGACCGCTCGCAGGCGCTGCGCCTTCCGGCGGTTGGCTCTGCGTAGCGTCATGGGGTCCGAGGATAAGCTTCGCGCCGCACATTTCAAGGGCGGAGACGACATGAAGCTTGGACTGCACGCGGGGTACTGGGGCCTCGGGATCACCGGCGAGGAGCAGCTGGGGATGGCCGTCGAGGCCGACGGGCTCGGATACGACACGATCTGGGCGGCCGAGGCCTACGGCTCGGATGCCGCGACGGTGCTGGCCTGGATCGCCGCGAACACCTCCAGCATCAGGATCGCCTCGGGCATCTTCCAGATGCCCGCCCGCACCCCGGCGATGACGGCCATGACGGCCGCGACGCTGGACAACATCTCCGGCGGCCGGTTCGTGCTGGGGCTCGGCATCTCCGGCCCGCAGGTCGTCGAGGGGTGGCACGGGCAGCCGTTCGACCGGCCGCTGAAGCGCACGCGCGAGTACGTCGACATCGTCCGCACGGCGCTGGCCCGGGAAACCGTCACCTACGACGGCGAGATCTACAAGCTGCCCCGCCCGGGCGGGCCCGGCAAGCCGCTGAAGCTGATCATCCGCCCGGTGCAGGAGCGCATCCCGCTCTACCTGGCCGCGATCGGGCCCAAGAACACGGCGCTGGCCTTCGAGATCGCCGACGGCTGGCTGCCGACGATCTTCTCGCCCGACCACATCGACGTGTTCCGGGCCTCGATGGCGGAGGGCGCAGAGCGCGCAGGCCGGTCGGTCGCCGACGTCGACATCGCGCCGATGACATCGCTCGCGATCTACGACGACGTCGAGGAGGCCCGCAACTACATGCGCCCGTACCTGGCGCTGTACATCGGCGGCATGGGCTCCCGCGACAAGAACTTCTACACCCAGCTCGTCACCCGCTACGGGTACGGCGACGCGGCGCGGGAGATCCAGGACCTCTACCTGTCGGGCAAGCAGGCGGAGGCGATGGCGAAGATCCCTGCGGAGCTGATCGACAAGGTGTCGCTGTGCGGGACGAAGGACGCGGTGCGCGACCGGCTGGCCGCATACCGCGACGCCGGCGTGGGCACGCTGCTCGTGACGCCGACGGCGGCGAGCCACGACGAGCGCCTGCGGATGCTGCGCGACCTGGCCGAGATCGCCGCCTAAGGCGACCCAGCGAGCGCCGCAGGCGCGAAGCACAGGACTTTAGGTGGGCGAAGCCCTGACATTGAAACAGCCGCTGCGCATCTTCATCGGCGCCTTCGGCGACGCCGGGCATGCCTTTCCCGCGATCGCGCTCGGCAGGCAGTTGCGCGCCCGCGGGCACGACGTCGCGCTCGAGACCTGGGACCGGTGGCGCGAGCACGTGGAGGCGAGCGGGATGCGCTTCTACCCTGCGCCCGAGTACCAGGTGTTCCCGACCCGCGAGCGGCCGCTGAAGCCCTACGAGGCCGTGGTCCGGGCCGTCGGCGAGACCCGGCCCTCCCTGGCCGACTTCGCCCCGGACGCGGCCGTGAACGACGTGCTGACGCTGGGCCCCGCACTGGCGGCCGAGCTCGAGCGGATCCCGCTCGCGACGCTCGTGCCCCACCTCTACCCTCCCACGCCCGCGGGCCTCCCCCCTTACGGGATCGGCGCCATGCCCGGGCGCGGCCCGCTCGGGCGCGGCATGTGGAGGGCGCTCACGCGTGCCACCAACGCCGGCGTCGAGCGCGGCCGCCGCGAGCTGAACGAGACCCGGCGCCGCGTCGGGCTCCCCGGGCTCGACCGCCCCTACGGCGGGATCAGCGACGAGCTGTGCATCGTCGGCACATTCCCGCAGCTCGAGTACCCGCGCAGCTGGCCGGCCGGCGTCCACGTCACGGGCCCGCTGATCTGGCAGCCTCCCGGCGGCGAGTCGCAGTGGCCGCCCGGCACCGGCCCCCGGGTGCTGGTGGCGCCGAGCACCGCGCAGGACCCCGGCCAGCGCCTCCTCCGGGCGGCGCTGACGGGGCTGGCCGCCCTGCCCGTGCGGGTGCTCGCGGTCCGCCGCCCCGGCGGCCCGCCGCTGCCCGCGGCGCCCAACGCGCACCTCGTGGAGTGGGTCTCCTACGACCGGGCGATGCCGCTCGCGGACCTGGTCGTCTGCCACGCCGGCCACGGCACGCTCGCCACGGCGCTGGCGGCCGGCACGCCGGTCGTGACCGTGCCCGCCGCGGGCGACATGGCCGAGAACGGCGCC
>Ga0299913_10001300_pt1 | contig 18198 bp, 16 predicted proteins | sample RVTome_9_FD_201360 | JGI IMG/M metagenome (GOLD analysis project Ga0299913, IMG submission 201360) | Soil microbial communities from uranium-contaminated site in the Upper Colorado River Basin, Wyoming, United States - RVT155D38 (version 2) ... | reverse complement strand
GGCCACGATCCTGGACCACGACCCAGAGTCCGGCGATCCCGAACAGCATCGCGAACGCGAACGCGCCGCCCGCGACCGCGCGTCCCCAGGTCAGCTGGGGGACTTTACCCCTTCGGACCGATCGGGCGGCGCCCACGAGATCGAGGCCCCGGGCACGCTGCTCGGCGCTGGCGGGGCGGGTCTGCACCCATGCGGTGGCGATGACGACCGCGAGACCGACGACGAGGAGCAGCACGGCCACCCCCGGCACCCATTCGGGCAGGCCGAGGGACGTGCGGAGCAGGGTCGACAGAGCGAGCACCACCGCGCCGGCGGCGAGGTACAGGGCCAGAACGGGAACCAGTCTGGCCTGGCCCGCTCGCTCGAGGAATCCCGGCGCGCTCGCGGGAGGGGGCAGAGAAGCGAGCGCCTCTTCCGGGATCTCCGTCAGTGCGTAGATCGGCCACTCCCCCGCGACCCCCTTCAGGGTGTGTCGCCCGCGGTCCTCGAACCCGAAGTCCGAGCCGGCTTCGGCGTCGCGCACGGTTCCGGAAACCAGGATCTCGTCGGGTTCCGCCAGGGCGGCGACCCGCGCCCCGATGTGGACCGCGAGCCCGCCCACGTCGCCGTCCTCGCGCTCGACCTCTCCCATGTGGACCCCGCAGCGCACCGAGAGGTCGATCGTTCGAACCGCGTCCCGGATCGCCGCCGCGCAGAGGAGCGCATGGGCGGGGCTGTCGAACACCGAGAGGAAGCCGTCTCCGGCGGTGGCGATCTCGTGGCCGTGATGGCGCCGCAGCTCTTCGCGGACAGCCGCGTGATGGGCGCGGAGGACCTCGCGCCAGCGACGATCGCCCAGCGCCGTCGCGCGCTCGGTCGAGCCCACGATGTCCGTGAACAGCACCGTGGCGATCATGCGACGGGATTCCAAGCGGCCTCTCGCGCGGCAGGTTCGTCGTGGACGGATTGGGAAGCCTTGGGAATATGGAGCCTGTTCCGCGGGCCAGCAAAGCGCTGGCGCTCAGCTGAGCGCCACGTCGAGCACCATCATGACCGCGAACCCCCCCATCGTCGCGCTGGTCGCGAGGTCGGGGTTTCCGCCCGCCTGGCTCTCGGGGATCAGCTCCTCGATCACCACGTAGATCATGGCCCCCGCCGCGAAGGCGAGCGCATAGGGCAGGATCGCCCCGATCAGCAGGACCGCGGCGGCGCCCGTCACCGCGGCGATCGGCTCGACGAGGGCCGACAGCTGGCCGTACCAGAGCGACTTGAGCGGGCTCACGCCCTCGCGCCGCAGCGGCATCGCGACCGCCAGCCCTTCGGGGAAGTTCTGGAGCCCGATCCCGATCGCGAGCGCGATCGCGCCGCCGAGCGTGGCGCCCCCGACCAGGTCGAGGTTCTGCGCGGCGGCCGCGAACGCCACGCCGACCGCGAGTCCTTCGGGAATGTTGTGCAGGGTGATCGCGAGCACGAGCAGGGTCGCGCGATGCCAGGCGGTGGGCGGCCCCTCGGCCTGCTCAAGCCGCAGGCGCGGGTGGAGGTGCGGCAGGTACTGGTCGGCCACGCGCAGGAACCCGCCGCCGGCGAGAAACCCGACCAGGGCCGGGAGCCACTTCCACGTCCCCGCCGCGGCGGCCAGGTCGATCGCCGGCACGAGAAGCGACCAGAAGCTGGCCGCGATCATGACGCCCGCGGCGAACCCCAGCATGGCGTCGAGAACCGGGTCACTGACGCGGCGGGTGAACAGCACGAGCGCCGCGCCGAGGGCGGTCACCGTCCAGGTGAAGCCCCCCGCCACGAGCGCCTGGAGCAGGGGATCCATCGCGCGGAACGTTTCCATTTCGTCGGCACTCGTGGCTGGAGGAAGGCCGAACGCCGAACGGCACATCATGAGGAGGATGCGGGCGGGCCGCAAGCTTCCGGCACTCCCGCACGCGCCGCTCCTTGACTAGGGACTCCGCCGGGCGCGACTCTTGCCGGCCCGTGAAGCGCGTCGTCCTCATCCTGCTCGCAGTCCTCGCCGTCGTCGCGATCCTGGTCGCCGGGTTCAAGCTGATGGCGCCCTTCTTCCGTTTCGAGCGGCGGGTCGACTTCGACGCCCCCGCCGTGCTCGCCATCGATCTCCAGGGTCTGGTGGTCGAGCGATCGCCGCCCGAGTTCTTCGCCGCCGAGCTCGAAGGCGCCCAGCACGAGATGCACAGTCTGCGTCTCGCGCTCGAGCGGGCCGCGCACGATGACCGGATCGCCGGCGTCCACATGCGGATCGGCGCCCCCGGCTATGGCTGGGCCAAGGCCGACGAGCTGAGGTCCGCGCTCGGCGAATTCCGCGACGCCGGCAAGTTCGTCTACGCGTTTACCGCCATCACCGACGAGCTCGGATACTTCGTCGCGCTCGGCGCGGACAGCCTCTTCCTGCTTCCCAACGCCGGCATCGAGATGAACGGCTTCCGGGTCGAGACCCCGTTCGTGCAGGAGATGTTCGAGAAGATCGGGATCGCGCCGCAGGTCGAAGCGATCGGCGTCTACAAGAGCGCCGCCGACATGTTTCGCCGGACGAACATGAGCGAGCCCGACCGGGAGGCGACGCGCGCCATCCTGGACGGCGTGTACTCGCGCTTCGTCGACGCGGTGGTGGAGGAGCGCGGGGTTGACCGGAGCCGCTTCGTCCGCGCCCTGGAGCGCGGGATCTACCTGAGCCGCGACCACCTCGCGCTGGGCCTGGTGGACGGCGAGCTGCACGAGAGCGAGGTGCGGAAGCGGGCGGTCGCCCGCGCGCTCGACGTGGATCCCGACGGCCTCTGGTCGGGCGACGTCGAGCGGCACGTCGTCGACGTCCGGGACTACGCCGCCGGCTTGTCCCCCGGGCCGCGCGGCGCCCAGGGCACGATCGCCGTCGTGTACGCGGTCGGCGCGATCATGGGGGGCGACAGCGGCTACGATCCGGTCTTCGGGCGCACCATGGGCGCGGAGACGATGAAACGGATGCTGCGCGAGGTCGCAGAGGACGGCTCGCTCGACGCGGTCGTAATCCGCATCGACAGCCCGGGCGGCGACGCGATCGCCTCCGAGGAGATCTGGGGCGCGGTGGAGGCGTTGCGCGAGTTCGTTCCCGTGGTCGTATCGATGGGAGACGTAGCCGCTTCGGGTGGCTACTACATGGCGGCCGGCGCGGACCGGATCGTCGCGTCCCCGGCCACGCTCACCGGCTCGATCGGGGTCTTCGGCATCCTGTTCGACGCCAGCGAGGTCTACGACAAGCTCGGGATCGACTGGGACACGCTGAAGACCAACGCGGCCGCCGACTTTCCGACCTCGATCCGCCCGCTCACCGAAGCGGAGCGGGAGACGTTCCGCCAGCTGATCGAGCACACGTACCTGAGCTTCCTCGGACGAGTCGCCGCCGGCCGGGGAATGAGCGAGCTCGCGGTGGACTCGGTCGCCCAGGGCCGGGTCTGGTCCGGCGCCGCGGCCGCGGAGCGGGGGCTGGTCGACGAGCTGGGCGGCCTCGAGGATGCGCTGGCGTCCGCGCGGGAAGCCGCCGGCCTGGAGCCGGACGCGCCCGTCCTGCTCCAGGTCTACCCGCGCGAGCAGACGCCGCTCGATCGCCTGCGGGAGCTCCTGTACCTGCGCGAGCTGGGCGGCGCGCGGAGCGTCGGCGCCGGGGCCTCGCTGTCTCCGCGCCAGCGGCTCGCCCTCGAGGCGCTCGGCGATCTCGCCCAGGGCATGGCGGGCTTCGGCGTGGCGCTCCGCGAAGGCTCGGGCCGGGCGATCGCGGCCATGCCCTGGATTCCCTCCATCCGCTGATGCCCCCCGACGCCGAGCTGTCGCTCCCCGAGGAGCGGATGCGCGAGCTCGGCTACCGGATGGTCGACCTCGTCGTCGATCACGTGGCCCGCATCCGGGACGAGCCGGCCGCGGCCCGCGGCGCGCCGAGCGATCTGGCGGCCCTGCTGCGGGAGCCGATCCCCGAGGACGGAGCCGATCCCCGGGACGTCCTCGACCGGGTGGCACGCGACGTCCTGCCGTGGACCGCGCGCGTGGACCACCCGCGGTTCTTCGCGTTCGTCCCCAGCCCGGGCAACTACGTCGGGTTCCTCGCCGACGCGCTGACGAGCGGGTTCAATGTCTTCGCAGGCACCTGGCTCGGGGCTTCCGGACCCGCCATGGTCGAGCTCGTCACCCTCGAGTGGCTGCGGGACCTGTGCGGGTTCCCGAAGAGCTCCGCCGGGCTGTTCGTCAGCGGAGGCTCGATGGCCAACCTGACGGCGCTCGCGGTCGCGCGCGACTCGAGGCTGGCCGGCCGGATGGCGGAAGGCGTGGCGTACGTCTCCGACCAGACGCATTCCTCGGTCGCGCGAGCGTTGCGCGTGCTGGGGCTCGCGAGCGATCAGCTGCGCGTGCTCGACTGCGACGACGAGTACCGCTTGCCGGTCGAGCCCCTCGAGCGCGCGATCGCCGCCGACCGGGCGGCCGGGCGCGTCCCGTTCTGCGTGGTCGCCAACGCGGGCACGACGAACACCGGGGCCGTCGACCCGCTACCGGCGCTCGCGGACCTCTGCGCCGCGGAGGGGATATGGCTGCACGTCGACGCGGCCTATGGCGGCGGCGCGCTGGTGAGCGCCCGCGGACGGGGCGAGCTGCGTGGCATCGCGCGCGCGGACTCGCTCGTTCTCGATCCCCACAAGTGGCTGTTCCAGCCGATCGAGATCGGCTGCGTACTGGTTCGCGACGGCGGGCTCATGGCCGACGTCTTCCACACGCGACCGGACTATCTGCGGGACGTCCATCGCGCCGGAGAGGAAGTCCACTTCGCCGACCTCGGGATCCAGCTCACCCGCGGCTTCCGCGCGCTCAAGCTGTGGATGTCGCTCCAGGTATTCGGCCTGGCGGCGTTTCGCGCCGCCGTCGACCGCGGGATCGAGAACGCCGAGCTCGCCGAGCGGCTCCTGGCGGCTTCCGGTCGCTGGCAAATCGTGGCGCCCGCCCGGCTGGGCACGGTCGCCTTTCGCTGGGCACCGACGAGCAGGGCCGATCCGGAGGCGGATCGGGTGACGCGCGGCCTGGTCGAAGCCTCGCTGGCGGACGGCTGGGCGTTTCTCAGCTCGACGATGCTGCGCGGGCGCCCGGTCCTGCGGCTGTGCGCGCTCAACCCGCGGACGACCGAGGCGGATATCCGGGGAACGGTCGAGCGGCTGGAGCGGCTGGCGTCACGGCTCTAGCAGGAGCTTGCCCATCGTGCGCCGCCCCACGAGCAACGTATGCGCATGGGCGGCTTCCTCGAGCGGGAGCACGCGATCGATCCAGGCCCGGATCGATCCCGCCACCGCCGCCTCCAGCAGCGGCCGGGCCAGCCCCAGCATCTCTTCCCGGGTCCGCGCGTAGTCGAACAGCGAGGCGGTCGTCAGCGTGCGGCTGCCGAGCAGGCGGCGGGGCTGGATCGGGTCCGGCGCGCCGCTCGACTGCCCGAAGAAGATCACGTGGCCCCGCACGCGGGTCGCGCGGACGGTGTCGACGAAGGTGGCCTTTCCCACGCCGTCGATCGCCACGTCGACGCCGCGACCCCCCGTGATCCGCAACGCCTCGTCCGCGAAATCGACCTGGTCGTATCGGATCACGTGATCGGCGCCGATCTCGCGGACCCGCGTCGCCTTCTCGTCGGTGGAGCACGTGGCCAGGACCGCCGCGCCCGCCAGCTTCGCCAGCTGGACCGCGAGGTGCCCGACTCCGCCCGCCGCGGCGTGGATGAGGACCGTGTCGCCGTTGCCCAGCGGACGGATCTCGTGGGTCAGGTAGCGGGCCGTCATTCCCTGCAGCGGTAGCGCCGCGGCCTGGGTGTCGTCGAGCTCCGCCGGCACCGGGATCGCGCGGTCGGCGGAGATCACGACCGCATCGGCGTAGGCGCCACGCGCGTCGAAGAACGCCACCCGGTCGCCGGGAGCGGTCGTCTCGACGCCGGGGCCGAGGGCTTCGACGCGTCCCGCGCCTTCCTTGCCGACGGCGGCGGGCAGCGGACCCGGATCGTACGCGCCGGCTCGCAGGTACGTGTCGATGAAATTGACGCCGGCATGCCGCACCCGGATTCGGACTTCGCCGGCTCCCGGTTCGGGCAGCGGAACGTCGTCGACCCGCAGGACCTCGGGGCCGCCGACGCGGGCAAACCGCACGGCGCGCATCGACGCTATCGTCACCGCAGCCGCTGGCGGATGTCAACCCGGGGGGACCATTCGCCGGCGGCTCGCGGAGCGACACCGTAGATGGTCGCCGTCGGGCGGCTATTGCCACGGACCTGCTCGGTGGTAGATAATGCTAGTACGGACCTACAGGGACCCCTACCCAAGGAGAGGCAAGAATGGTGTTTCTGAAGTACACGCTGATGATCGCAGGACTGGCCCTGGTGGTGGCCTGCGGGGGGATGGGCGCGACCGGTGATCCCGATCACTGGCATGCGAAAGTCTACCGCGGGACGGAAGGCAAAGTCGGTGACCAGAAGTCGGTCGCCCACACCAGTGCGACCAGGCTGTCCGACACCCGCACCCGGGTCAGCGTGAGCCTGCCGGGTCTGTTGCCGCGTGGCGACTATGCATGGGGTGTCTACGAGGGCTCGTGCACGGGAACGATCGTGGGGGCCGAATCGGCCTACCCGAACCTCGTCCCGGACGAGAACTCGCGCGGTTCCTTCACCGCGATGGTGGACTCCGGACTCGCGCCGGGGAGTGCCTACTACGTCACAATCTTCAGGACCGGCGGCGAGCGCACCGAAGTGCTGGGCTGCGTTCCGTTGGAGCAGGGCGTAGGTGATTTCAGCGAGTAGCAACGTCGGACCGAGACGGGGGGCGGGAACGCCCACGCCCCCCGATCTCCCCTCCCGCTCAGCCTGCCTGTAAGAATCCTGCTTGCCAGAGGGCGCGAACACGGATGAAATGGTCGGAGGAGGATAGCGCATGGCGCGTATGAGGTTCCTCATCGCTGTCGTGGTTCTCGCCGGCTGTGCGTCCGGAGGCGGCGAGACCGACACGCGCCCGATCGTGGCCGCCTGGACGGCGGACGTGGAGGCGATGGGCGCTATGGGGCATTCCGGGTTCGCCACCGTCACCGTGCTGCCAGACGGGGAGACGCGAGCCAATCTCACGCTGCGCGGTGGATCCGCGGGCGGACATCATCCGTGGCGCATCCGGGAAGGCCTGTGCCCGAGCGGGGACTCGGAGCCCGCCGCGGTCGGAGCCGAGATCGGACCGGGCGACGCGTATCCGCCGCTCGAGCCCAACGACCTCGGGAACGCGAGCGCGACCGCGGTCTTGAACCTCCAGCTCGACCGCGACGCGGAATATCACGTGGACGTCTACCAGTCTCCGGATGAACTCGAGGTGGTGGGCTGCGGGAATCTGATCGCCGGCTGAGCGCTAGAAGCCGCTCGACGAAAGGACGATCTCCCCGCTAGGCTGCGCGGCGCCGGAAGCCGGCTCGATCGTGACCGCCAGCGCCTGCGCGTCCCGCAGGAGCTCGAGGCTCGCGAACCCGGGGCGCGCTCGGCCATCCTCATCCGGACGGAACATCGCCACCGCCCGCGCTCCTTCCCCATGGAAGCTCCATAGCTCGAACGCCTGGTCGGATTCCAGCCGCGGCAGGCCGCTGGCGAGAAGAACGGCCCGACTGGCGATCGTGTCGACGAACAATCGTCCGCCTGCTTGCGAGAGGGCGGGGCTTCCCGTGAGTGCTGCGATGCGAAGGAGCAGCGGTTGGAGGTCGATCGCTGACGGCAACCGCCGGAACTTAGCCACGCTCACGCATGCCGACACGGGGCGGAATCGTGGGGTCGGCGAGCGCGCGCTTGCCGACGGCCGATGAGCCCCGCTACCCTCCTAGTTCCATCAACGTCGGATACTCATGAGGGAGGAAGAGATGCCGCAGCGAAAGGGTAGCGCGGAGTGGACGGGAGGTCTCAAGGAAGGAAGAGGTTCGCTCTCGCTGGGCAGCGGAGCGTTCGAGGGGAGCTACTCGTTCGGCTCACGGTTCGAGGAGGGGAAGGGAACCAACCCCGAGGAGCTGATCGGCGCGGCGCACGCCGCGTGTTTCTCGATGGCGCTCGCCGGGGCGCTCGGGAAGGCCGGCTTCGAACCCCAGCGGGTGACCACCACGGCGACGGTCGATCTCGACATGACCGATGGTCCACGGATCGCGACGATCACGCTGCGGACCGAAGCCGAAGTGCCCGGGATCGACCAGGACGAGTTCCGCAAGCAGGCCGAAGGCGCGAAAGAGAACTGCCCGGTTTCGAAAGCGCTGACCGGAGTCGACATCCAGCTGGAAGCGCGTCTGGCCTGAACCGCCAGCGCTATAGCCCGTCGCGAGGCCGTGCGCCCTGGGTACCGTTCGGCTTCTTCGCCGTATCGTTGCGCGGTGCGGGGGGAGGCTTCGGATTGCGGTCCTCGCCGTGCGCCGGCCGCTGCGCGTTTCCGGCGCGTTCCATCGCTTCGGTCTCCGGGTTCGGCGACTTCGGGCTCATGGACATCCTCCGGGCGAGAGTGCGTAGGGAATCCGCACCAAGCATGGACGAGCCAGCCCACGATCACCAGTCGATGTCTGACAGCGCATGGGTCGAGCGCGATTCCGGTGGGGGTCAGCCGCGCTGAAGGCCCTCGATCCGGGCGATCGCCTGGCGTGCGGCGACGAGGCGCGGCTGGAGCGACCGGTCGGCCCCGGACCATGCCAACGTGACCCAGCCGTAGGCCTCGAGGGCATCCTCGCGCCGGCCGGCCTTCTCGTAGAGCTCCCCCAGTCGATGGCCCAGCAGGGGGTTCGGGCCATGCTGCTCCAGGTAGCGGATGGCCCGCTCCGTCTCCCCCTCGGCCGCGAGGATCTCGGCGGCCCAGATCCCAGCGGGCGGGAACCCTCGCTCCTGATAGACCGCCTCGAACTCGGCTAGCGCCTCCGTGTTCCTCCCCTGCAGCATGGCATCGCGGGCGTTCAGAACCCGCGCGATGGCCGCGAGCCAGCCGGAGGTCAGCGAGTCGCCGGCCTGGAGCATCGCCGCGGCGCCGGAGCGGACCCCCTCGATCGCCGTTCGCGCCCGCTCTCGGTCCCCCGCCTCCAACGCCCGAATCGCCACCAGCGTGGCCAGCGGACCCGCCGCCGGATCGCCGGGGACCGAGGCGAGAGCCGCCTCGTAGACCTCGCCGGGCACGGGGAGATCCGCGATCGTGGCCGCCGCCAGCGACTGGGTGATCGCCTGCGGGTTCAGCGAGCCGCTAGTGACGACCTCGCCCAGCGCGCCGAGCTTGCCGGATAGCAGGAGCGACTGGGCGTAGAAGACGTCGGACTGGCTGGCGAACCGCGCGTACTCCGGCCGCGACCGAGCGCTCTCGAAGACCCGCGCCTGGACGTCGACGAAGCGCGGATGGCCGAGCAGCGGAAGGATTCGGCGATAGAGGTCGAAGGGAATCGAGTCGACGGCGGCGAGCGCCCGCGAGCGGGTGGTCGCGTCGCCGAAGGCCAGCGCGTACGCGGTCGAGTACGCCTCGCCGTAGTCGCTCCCGGCCGTGGCTGGATCGAAGCTCCGCATGAGCGAGTCCACCGCCGCCTTGTCGGCGATGCGGAACGCGAGGTCGATCAGGTGGATCTCCGCCGGCAGGTAGGTCGGGTCGAGCAGGAGCGCGCGTGCGAACGGCTCGCGCTGCTCGTCCACGCCTGCCAGCGACTGGTACGGCATGTGGAAATACACCTCGCCCAGCAGGAACCACGCGCCGGGATCGTCGGGATAGCGCTGCGCGGCCTCGCGGGCGAGCCGGGTAGCGTCCTCGCTCGTGTTGGCATAGGCCATGCTCACCTCGAGCAGATCGGCGTCGCGCGCGGGCAGCCGGGCGGAGAAGCGCTCGGCCGCAGCGTACCGCTGGCGAACCTCCGCGGTGAGACCCTCGGTCCAGCCGTATGCATCGCCCAGCCGGTAGTAGGCGAGGGCGAACGTGGAGTCGGCTTCGATCGCGTTCTCGTACGCGGGGATCGCGCGCGGGAAATCCCCGCGGCGCGCGAGCCCTTCCGCTTCCAGGAACGACTTGAGCGCGGGCAGCGAGGAGGTGGTCACGCTCGCCAGATCGAGCCTCGGCGCGGCGCCTCCCTCGCGCTCGAGGATCAGCGACAGGACCTGGATCGAGAGCCGGTCCACGAGCCCGAAGATGCTGTCCGGCGACCCCTCGACCTGAGGATTTCCCAACGCCACCCCACCCTCGAGATCGTACAGCTCGGCCGAGAGCCGCATCGTCGCCCCACTCGATACCGCGCTGCCGACGAGGCCGTACTTCCCGCCGGCCCGCCGCGCGACCTCGAGCGCGGTCGGCAGATCGGCGACCCCGTCCTCCGGCACGAGCTCCCGCCAGCGGGCGAGCACGGTGCGGCTGTCGATTGCCCGCAGGCCACCGGCGCCATCGAGGTTCGTCGAAAGCAGGTCGACCATCCCCTCCTCCCACCGCTCGAGCTCGGGATCGTTGACGCTGAACGGAACCACCGCCACGCCCGGGGCCGCGTTTTCGGCGAGCGCGTCGGTGGGGACCAGCCCGCCCCGGTCCCGCATCACGAGCCCGGCGACCACGCTCACGAGTACCAACGCCAGCGCGGCGCCGATGAGCAGCGGGCGGCGCGCGAGGGCCGCGAAGCGGCCGCCCCCATCAGCCCCGCCGCAGGTGGTGGCGGGCTCGGGCGGAGTCCACTCTTCGGCGTCCAGCACGACGACCGCATATGCCTGCATCGGCTGGCCGATTCCCTTCAGCGCGTGCTCGCCACGGGACTCGAACCCGAGCTCGGGGCGCCGCCGCAGCTGGCGCCAGACGTCATCGCTGACCCACACCTCGCCCGGTTGGGCGGCGGACTGCAGTCGGGAGGCGACGTTCACCCCGTCGCCGTACAGGTCCCCGTCGTCGGTGGCGGCGACGTCGCCGACGTGGACGCCGACCCGCAGGCCGCTCGTCCGCAGCCCATCGGTGTCGGCGGCGCGCGCAAACGCGGCGAGGAGCGCGTGGGCGGAGCGGACCGCCATCTCGCTCGAAGAGAACTCCGCCAGAGCGCCGTCTCCCATCGATTTCACGATCCGGCCGCCGAAGCGCTCCACCACCGTCCGGGCCGCGCGCTGGAAGGCGTGGGCCAGGCGCACCGCCTCGCCTTCGTTCTCCTCGGACAGTTTCGTGTACCCCACGATGTCGGCGAACCAGACGGCCGCGAGGTGACGATGAAGGGTCGACATTTCCGGACTCGTTTCGAAAATGGAGACGTCTCGAGCGCGGGGCGCCGTCGGTGGCGACCCCCGACCGAACGGTGGAATATACGCCGCCTCCTTTCGGCCGGGGAAATTCCGGCCGCGCGAAGGGCGGGAAGGCGCGGAAGTCCGTATACTGGGGAGCCGTTTTTCCCTTCACGAAGCGACGAGCCCGAGCACCGAAGCGATGCGGATCGGCATACCCCGAGAGATACGAGCGGACGAGACCCGCGTCGCCGCCACGCCCGACGTCGTCCGCAGATACGTCGAGCGCGGCGCGGCGGTGATGGTCGAGTCCGGTGCCGGCGCGCGTGCGACTTTCGACGACGCGAGCTATCGGGCGGTGGGCGCCGAGATCACGGACGCCGCTGTCTGGTCGGCCGACGTGGTGCTCAAGGTCCAGCCGCCCACGCCGGAGGAAGCGGCCGGCGTGGCGGCGGGCGCGGTCCTGATCTCGTTCCTGTACCCGGAATCGAATCCAGAAACCGCCGTCGCGCTCGAGCGCGGTCAGGTGACCGCGCTCGCGATGGAGTCGGTCCCGCGGATCGCGCGTGCGCAGAAGATGGACGCGCTCTCCTCGATGGCCAACCTCGCCGGATACAAAGCGGTGCTCGAGGCGGCGAACGCCTTCGGCCGCTTCTTTCCGCTCCTGATGACCGCGGCGGGGACGATCCCACCGGCTCACGTGCTCGTGATCGGAGCCGGCGTCGCGGGGCTGTCGGCGATCGTGACCGCACGCAGGCTGGGTGCCGTGGTGCGCGCGTTCGATCCGCGGCCCGCCGTGCGCGAGCAGGTGCAGTCGCTCGGCGCGCGGTTCCTCGACCTCGAGCTCGAGGCTGCGGAGACCGTCGGGGGCTACGCGGCCGCGCAGTCGGAGGAGTTCCTCGAGCTCGAGCGCCGGCTGCTGGCCGCGCAGATGAACGAGGTCGACGTGGTGATCACGACTGCGCTGATCCGCGGCCAGCCGGCTCCCGTCCTGATCACCGACGAGATGCTGCGCGCGATGAAGCCCGGCTCGATCATCGTCGATCTGGCGGTCGAGCAGGGCGGCAATTGCCAGGCGTCCCGGCCCGACGAAGTCATCGAGGTCGCTGGCGTCACCGTGATCGGATGGACGAATTTCCCCGCCCGGATGCCGGTTCACGCCAGCACGCTCTACTCGCGCAACGTGCAGCATCTGCTCAATCATCTGTGGGGCGATGCGGGGCTGGCGTTCGACTTCGAGGACGAGATCGTCGACGGCGCAACTATCCTTCACGCGGGCCGTCGACGCCATAGCGAGGAGCCGATGGAAGCCACCGGCCAGGGAGCGTGATGGAAGGCTTTCTCGCGCACTTCACCGTCTTCGTGCTGGCCTGCTTCGTGGGCTGGCAGGTGGTGTGGAAGGTGACGCCCGCGCTCCACACGCCGCTCATGTCGGTCACCAACGCGATCAGCGGGATCATCCTGGTCGGCGCGATGCTGGCTGCCGGGGCCGGAGCGCTCGACCTGGGCGGATGGCTGGGACTGGTAGCCGTCTTCCTCGCCGCCATCAACGTGGTGGGCGGCTTCTGGGTCACCCACCGCATGCTCAAGCTGTTTCGCCGCCGATGATCCAGCTCGCCTATCTGGCGGCGGCGGTCTGCTTCATCCTGTCGCTCAAGGGGCTCTCCACCCCCGCCACGGCCAAGCGCGGGAACCTGTACGGGATCGTCGGCATGACGCTGGCCGTGGGCGCGACGCTGGCCGCTCCGGGCCTCACCGCCTACGGGCGGATCGCCGTCGCCGCGCTGGCCGGCGGCGCGATCGGAGCGCTCCTCGCCAGCCGCGTGCCGATGACGGCCATGCCCGAGATGGTGGCGCTACTCCATTCGTTCGTCGGAGCGGCGGCCACGCTGGTTGGATTGTCCGCCCATCATCACGGCGTGCACCCCGACGTCATCGCGCGGGTGGAGATCTTCCTCGGCGTCGTGATCGGGGCCCCGACGCTCACCGGATCCCTGATCGCGTTCGCCAAGCTACGCGGCACGATCGGGGGCAAGCCCCTGCTTCTACCCGGGCGCCACGCGTTGAACGTCGCCGGGCTGGCGGCGCTGCTGGCGCTGGGCGCGTGGTACGTCGCCGCCGCTGACGGGCCTCCGCTCTGGCTGGCCGCCCTGGTGGCCGGGCTGGTCGGGGCCCACGTCATCCTCGCGATCGGCGGGGCGGACATGCCGGTCATCGTCTCGGTGCTGAACTCCGCTTCGGGATGGGCCGCCGCCGCTACCGGGTTCGTGCTCGGCAACGATCTGCTGATCGTCACCGGGGCGCTGGTCGGCGCGAGCGGGGCGATCCTGTCGACGATCATGAGCCGCGGCATGAACCGCTCGATCGGCTCGGTGCTGGTCGGAGGGTTCGGCGACGGGGACTCCGCCGCCGAGGGCGCCGGCACCCCGGCCGCCCAGGCGATGGCCAAGGGCGTCAACGTGGGCGATGTGGAGACTGCGGTCGAGCTCATGCGCGGCGCGCGGAACGTCGTCATCGTGCCCGGCTACGGGATGGCGGTGGCGCAGGCGCAGCATCCGACGTGGCAGCTGGTGCAGCGGCTCGAGCACGAGGGGGTCCGGGTCCGGTTCGCGATCCACCCCGTGGCGGGTCGCCTGCCGGGCCACATGAACGTGCTCCTGGCCGAGGCGGACGTTCCCTACGACCAGGTGTTCGAGATGGACGATATCAACCCGGACCTCCCCGAGACTGAGGTCGTGCTCGTCCTGGGGGCCAACGACATCGTCAATCCCGATGCGCTCGACCGGCCCGGCTCGCCGATCTACGGCATGCCGATCCTCGAGGTGTTCCGCGCGGGGACGGTGATCGTCGTCAAGCGGAGCCTGAACCCCGGCTTCTCCGGCATCGACAACCCGCTCTACTACCGCGACAACACGATGATGGTCTTCGGAGACGCCCGCGCGGTGGTGGAGGCGATGGTCAAGGAGCTCAAAGGCGCTCCGGTAGGTTGATCCTCCAACAAGTCGAGCGCGCATGTGCGGGATCTGCGGGATAGCGACCATCGACCCTCGCCGTCCGGTCGACGAGGCGTTGGTCAGCGCTGGCCGCGGAGCTGCCCACGGAGATCCTCGGCCGGCGAAAGCGGGGTCTCGGGGACCCCACCGCCAGCAAGATGCGCGGGCCGCTCCCGTCCTTCGCGGAGGAGCAGCTGTCGCCCGCGAGTCTCCGCGCCAAGGGACTGTTCGACGTGGACCGCGTGACCCGGACGCGGGAGCTGCACCGCTCCCGTCGAGTGGACCGCAGCGAGCAGCTCCAGGCGGTCCTCCAGCTCCAGCTGTGGGACGAGATCTTCGTGCGCGGCCGATCTCTCGACGACTTCGACGTCGGCCCGCCGGCCCCCGGGGACTGATCCGCAGCGGGACGGTGGCGCCGGGGCGTGGAGTCGGCGGCGGATCGGCGTGGAGAGCCGTATACTTGCGCGTTTGTCGCCACGCCCCTCGCGAGAAGGAGCCATGCCCGAGCCACCGCAGGAGCCATCGATCCCCGGCCCCCTGATCGATCGCGAGGTGTTCTTCGGCAACCCCCGCATCGCCAACGGTCAGCTGTCCCCCGACGGCGTCTGGCTCTCGTTCGTCCAGCCGCTGGACCATGTCCTCAACGTCTGGGTCAAGCGGGTCGAGGATCCGTTCGGGGCTGCACGCCCGCTGACCGACGATCGGGAGCGGCCGGTCATCCAACACTTCTGGAGCCGCAACAGCCTGCGGATCCTGTTCATCCAGGATCGCGGCGGCGACGAGAACTTCCATGTCTACGCGGTCGACCCGGCCGCCGCAGCGGCCCCCGGCGCCCGGGTTCCGGCGCCGCTCGATCTGACCCCCGGCGCAGCGGTGCTGGCGCGCCTGTACGAGCTGCCCGAAGACGATCCGCGGCATGCGATCGTGGGGCTCAACGACCGCGACCCGCGGCTGCACGACGTGTACCGGCTCGACCTGTGGACAGGAGAAAGGGAGTTGCTTCTGACCAACGACGCGAACGTAGCGGAGTGGACCACCGACCTCGCTGGCCGGTTGCGGCTGGGACACCGGCAGCGTCCGGACGGCGGCTGGGAAGTGCTGCGGGTGGACGGAGACGAGCTGGTCCCCGTCTACGACTGCGGCCCCGACGAGCAGTGCGCTCCGATCCGCTTCCACGTGGACGGGAAGCGGGCGTACATGGTGACCAACCGCGGCCAATCCGACCTCTCGCGGCTGGTCTTGCTCGACCCGGCCAGCGGCCTGATCGAGGAGGTCGAGGGCGACCCCGAGGGAGAGGCGGACTTCGGCGGAGCCCTGTTTGCCGCCGACACGCAGGAGCTGATGGCAACCTGGTACGCGGGCGATCGCGTCCGCTGGTATCCGCACGAGGAGCGCTTCGCCGAGGACCTCCGGCGCGCTGGGAGCGAGCTCCCCGATGGCGACCTGGGGTTCCGGTCGATGACCACCGATGGCCGCCGCATGCTGGTCTCCGTCCTCTCCGACGTGGAGCCCGGAGCCTCCTGGCTGTACGACCGGGAAGCCGGCAGCTTCGCGTTCCTCTATCGGACCCGGCCCGAGGTGCCCAGCCGCCACATGGCGTCCATGACCCCGGTGCGGTTTCCCGCCCGCGACGGGCTCGAGATCCCCGCGTACCTGACGACCCCCAATGGCGGCCAGCGGCCCCTGCCGGCGATCATCTTCCCCCATGGGGGCCCCTGGGCGCGGGACACCTGGGGTTTTCACAACATCGTTCAGTTCCTCGCCAATCGCGGATACGCGGTGCTCCAGCCCAACTTCCGCGGCTCGACCGGCTTCGGGAAGCGGTTCCTCAATCTGGGCAATGGCGAGTGGGGAACCGGCGCCATGCAGCACGACCTGTCCGACGGCGTGCGCTGGCTGATCGAGCAGGGCCTCGTCGATCCCGCTCGCATCGGGATCATGGGCGGAAGCTACGGCGGCTACGCGACGCTGGCGGGCGTGGCGTTCACCCCCGATCTGTACGCCGCCGCGGTCTCGATCGTGGGCCCGTCCAGCATCCCCACCCTGCTGGAGTCGATCCCGCCCTACTGGGAGCCGGTCAGGCGCACGTTCCACGTCCGCGTGGGAGACCCGGAGGATGCCGCGGACCTGGCGCGGATGCGCGCCCAGTCGCCGCTCTACGCGGCGGCCAGCATCCGGACCCCGCTGCTCGTCGTGCAGGGCGCCAACGACCCGCGGGTCAAGAAAGCGGAATCGGATCAGATCGTGCGCGCCCTGCGCGATCTCGGGCACGAGGTCGAGTACCTGGTGGCGGCGGACGAAGGGCATGGCTTCGCCAGCCCGGAGTCCAATCAGGCGCTGTTCGCTAAGATCGAGGAGTTCCTCGCCACCCACCTGGGCGGACGCTATCAGGCGGAGGTGCCGGAGCGCGTGCGCCGCCGGCTCGAAGAGCTGTCGGTCGAGATCGAGAGCCTCTGAGGGAGGAGAGATGCCCAAGGCGTACTGGAACGGCGCGGTGATCGCAGAGAGCGACGACACGCTGCTCGTCGACGGGCACCACTACTTTCCCGTCGAGCACGTTCGCGAGGAGTGCCTGCGGCCGAGCCAGACGCGGGCGGCCAGCGCGGAGAAGGGCGAGGCGCGCTACTTCCACGTCGTGGTCGGCCGCGAGCTCAACGCCGACGCCGCCTGGACCTTTCTCGACCCCACGCCGGAATTCCGGGAGCTCACGGGGCGGATCGCGTTCTGGCACGGTGTCGAGATCGAGTAGCGGACTCGGCCGCGGCAAATGCGCCGAGCAGGTCAGCGCTCGACGGGCTGACGAGGGCGCATGGAGGCGTTCGACCGGAAGAACGAGATCAGGCTGCCGGAGAGGATCATGTCGATCTGCCGGTCGCTCAGCGCGTGCCGGACGGTGAACCGGAGGCCACGGGTACGGTTCTCCACCTCGAGCTCGTTGCCGTGCGCGAGGCCGGCGCGGATGGCGAGGAACGCGAGCGTGTCCCCCTGGGCGATCGCGTCGTAGTCCGCGGGGTCCGCGAACGTCAGCGGCAGGATCCCGAAGTTCACCAGATTCTGCCAGTGGATGCGGGCGAAGTCTTTGGCCAGCACGGCCCGTAGCCCGAGGAAGCGTGGCGCCAGCGCGGCGTGCTCGCGGCTGGACCCCTGGCCGTAGTTCGTCCCGGCGACCACGAAGTGGCCTCCCGTGGCCCGGACAGCGATCGCACGGTCGGAATAGTCCGGGTCGATCGCGTCGAACACGAAGCGCGAGATCTCCGGGATGTTGCTGCGGAACGGGAGCACCTCGGCGCCCGCGGGCATGATCTCGTCGGTGGAGACGTCGTCGCCCACCTTGAGCACGACCGACGCCACGATCGACTCCGGCAGCGGATCGAACTCCGGCAGGGAGGCGATGTTGGGTCCCTTGCGGAGCTCGACGCCTGAGCCGTGCTCGGGCGGGGCCTCGAGCATCTCGGCGTTGATCGTCTCGGCCTCCGGCAACTCGATCGCGGGATACTCGATGCCCAGCGATCGGGGGTCGGTGATGCGTCCGGTCAGGGCGGAGGCGGCGGCGGTCTCGGGGCTCACCAGGTAGACCTTGTCCTCGCGGGTGCCGGAGCGACCGGGGAAGTTCCGCGGCACCGTCCGCAGCGAGATCTCCTCGGTCGCCGGGGCCTGGCCCATTCCGATGCAGCCGTTGCACCCGGCCTGGTGGATGCGTGCGCCGGCATGAATGAGCGGCAGCAGCAGCCCCATCTCGATCAGAGTCTCGAGCAGCTGGCGGCTCGTGGGGTTGACGTCGAACGACACGCGATCGGGGATCTGCCGCCCCGCGACGATCTTCGCCGCCATCGCGAAGTCGCGCAGCCCGGGGTTGGCGCTGGAGCCGATGTAGGCCTGGTAGATCTCCGGCCCCGCCACCTCGCGGACCGGCACCACGTTGCCGGGCGAGGAGGGTAGCGCGATCAGCGGCTCGAGCGTGGACAGATCGATCCGCTCGTGCAGGTCGTACTCGGCGCC
>Ga0299913_10001299_pt1 | contig 18213 bp, 24 predicted proteins | sample RVTome_9_FD_201360 | JGI IMG/M metagenome (GOLD analysis project Ga0299913, IMG submission 201360) | Soil microbial communities from uranium-contaminated site in the Upper Colorado River Basin, Wyoming, United States - RVT155D38 (version 2) ... | reverse complement strand
CCCGAGCTCGACCGGCGCGGCCTGAACGTGCGAATCGTGGCTGCCATCAGCCCGCAGCTGTTCAGGATGCAGGACGCCGCCTATCGCGACGAGATCTGCTCGCCGGCGGACCGATGGGACGGCATGGCCATCACCAACCGCGCCTTCAAGCTCATGCGCGACTGGGTCGACGGCCCGATCGCCGAGGAGTACTCGCTCAGCTCCGACTGGGACAACCGCTGGCGCACCGGCGGCTCGGTGGACGAGGTGATCGACGAGGCGCACCTCGGGCCGGAGCACATCGTGGAGGGGATCGAGCGCTACGTCCGTGACCGCGACTCCCGCCTGCAGCGGCTGCGGGATCTCGTCGTGTCGGTCGAGCGCGGCCACGGCGGCTAGAGTGCGGGCAGGGTGAAGCCGCACCCGTACGAGCACCGCCGCCCGCGCCGGCCGCGCTACCTCCCTCGGCGCACGAAGCCGCCGCCGGAGCGGCAGGCGCCGCCCGACCTGCGCTGGATGCTCTTCGTCGGGATCGCGTTGGCCGCCGTCGTCGCCGCGCTGGCGACGCCGTACCTCATCGGCTACCTGATCGAGGCGCTCTTCTAGGCCTTCGCCGTCCAGACGAAGACCCGGTCGTCCTCCACCTTGACGGCCGGGCGGATGAGGTCGGGCAGCTGGATCGGGTAGGCGCGCTCGTCATCGGCGTAGCCGCCGCGCTCGCGCCAGTTCTCACGGCTGTTGGCCAGGCGGCCCTGGAGATCAAAGCTCGCGTCGTGGCATGGGCAGCGCAGGTCCTGCCAGCCCTTCCGGAAGCGGAGCGTGCAACCCATGTGGGTGCACACCGATGAGAGGGCCCGGATCTCGCCCGCGTCGTTCACCACGTAGCCGTCGAAGGCGACAGTGCTGAACCGCACCGCGTCGCCGGCAGGCAGGTCCGCGAGCGTCGCGACCTCCACCCATTCGCCCTCGCCGTTGATGAGCCCGCTGCCGTCGTCCCAGATCGGCTCGCGCGGGTCGGCGCCGGGCGGTCGGAGGAGGCTGGCGCCCAGCGCACCGGCGGCCACGCCGGCAGCCCCGATCACCCCGCCCGACAGCAGCTGGCGGCGCGTGATGCGCATCCGCGAGATGCCGCCCAGGTCGGGTCGCACCGGCGGCGGCACCTGGACGGCGGCGATCCCACCGTCGGCGGCGCGCATCCGGATCCTGAGCTGCTCGACGAAGGCGGGATCCGGCGCCCCTCCGGCGGGATCGACGGCGGCCGACAGCTCGGCGGCGAGCCGGGCCATCTCCGCCTCGTCGCCCGCCCCGACGTCGTCGGGAGACGGTCGCCCGCCGGCGAGCAGCGAGTCGAGGTAGCGGTCGAAGCGCTCGACCGCCGCCGGCTCTTCCGGTCCGGGTCCCAGTTCGCGAAGATCGCGTTCGCGGTCGTCAGCCATCGCCGTCTCCCAGGAGCGCTGCCTTGCGCAGGGCACGGTACTGCAGGATCTTGGCGTTGCCGTGGCTGATCCCCATCCGGGCGGCGGTCTCGGCCACGCTCAGGCGCTGGAGGAAGCGCAGCTCGAGCACGCGGGCGTATCGGTCCGGCAGGCGCTCGAGCAGCTGGTGGACGCGGGCGGCCGAGGCGCCATCGTCGGTGGCGCGCTCGCGGGTGGCCTCGGGGTCCATCGGCTCCCAGCCGGGGGCGACCTGCTCGGTGCCGATCACCGGCAGGCGGTAGAAGGCGCGCCAGTAGTCGGCGATCGCATTCTGGCTGACGCGGTACAGCCAGCTCACGATCTGCCCCCGATCGCGTGTGGTGTCGAGTTGCTCGATGGCACGCATGAATACCTGTGCGGTGATGTCCTCGGCGTCCGGGCGGTTCCCCACCCGGGCATGGATGAACCGATAGATCGGCACGACATGCTCGTCGTAGATCTCCTCGAAGCGGCCGCGCTGGTCGGCGGGACGGACGTCGGGGTCGGCCATCGTTTCCCGTACGGGGCTGGTTACGCGCCCCGGCTCAGCCCTCGTCGCGCGGTCGAAGCGGCGCGAGGAGCGCGGCGACCTCCTCGAGGAAGTGCGCATCGGTCTCGTCATAGGCCGATGGATCGGAGCCGTCGATGTCGATCTCGCCCACCACCTGGCCGTCGGCGAAGATGGGCACCACGATCTCGCTGCGGGTCGTCGCGAAGCAGGCGAGGTAACGCGGGTCGGCGTTCACGTCGTCCACGATCTCGGTCTGGCCCGATGCCGCGGCGGCACCGCAGATCCCGACTCCCATCGGGATGCGGGTGTGCTCCGTCGCCTCCGGGCCGGTCCACGGGCCCAGCACCAGCTCGTTGGCCGGCACGTCGACCCAGTAGATGCCCACCCAGTCGTAGTGCCCGAATCGGTTGTGCAGCTCGTCCACCACGCGCTGGGCGGCGGCCTCCGGCCCCGGCGCCTCGGCGATCAGCGCGCGGAGCAGGTTCAGGGCGTCACCGTGCTCGGCGGGACGCTCCTCGACGGCGACCGGGTGGCTCATCGGTGCCGATGCCCTACTGCTGCGACGCCCAGCGGTCGGCCCAGCGGTCGATGCCGGCGATCGCGCCGCGCAGGTCGAAGCCCTTGGCGGTCAGCGAGTACTCGACCCACGGCGGCGTCTCGGAGACGAGGTTGCGGTCAATGAGGCCCTCGTCCTCGAGCAACTTCAGCCGCTGCGAGAGCGTGGCCGAGTTCGCGCCGCCCAGGGCGTCCTGCAGCTCGCAGAAACGCTGGGTCCGGATGCCGAGCTCGCGAATGATGCGCAGCACCCACTTCTGGCCGAGGATGTTCAGCGCCGCGGTGGCGGCGCACTCGGCCCGTTGGGCGGCCGCCCGGCGCTCGGCCCGTGAGCGCGGCGCGGCCGGCTGCGATTCGGCGTGCGTGGGGAGCCCGGCGTCCATCAGGCGCCGGACGATAGCACCGGCCCGATGCCGGGGCAACCGCGCCGGGTGGCCGGGGGCTCTCGGTCTCGACCGTGCCGATCTATCGGTCAAGCGCAGCCCAGGCATGGGTCAAGGCTGGATCTGAGCTGAACTATCAGTACGGCCAGGCCCGTGAGCCAGGTGCCCGGCTTGCCCGGGGTGCACAATGGGGCGGCAGCCCGCAGCAGGTCGTGCCATGGACCGTATCTTCCGCCGCCCGGGAGGGCCACGGCCCCCTGAGCGGCCAACGCTTGAGCCGATCAGGATCTACGCTCGCGGCATCGAGGTCGCCGGCTGGGTGACCCCCGCCGGGGAGCGCGTCACCGACCTGCTCCAGCGCGGGACGGAGCTGACCTTTCTGCCGGATGGCGCGAAACCGGACGATCCGGACAGCTGGATGAGCCTGATCGCGGAGAGCGTCCTCTTCGTCGTCCCGCCACCGCACGTCAGCGCTCCCGAGAAGCGCCTGCATCGGCAGACCCAGCGGGTACGACTTCAGGTGGGGGACTACACCCTGTACGGGACGGCGCACCTGCGACCGGGCTTCGAGCAGGATCTCATGCTGCGCGCCACGCAGCCCTTCCTCCCGCTGACGGATGCGACGGTCGTCAGCGAGCGTGGCGAGGTGCGTCACGACGTCCTGATCGTCAACCTCTCCGAGGTGGAGGAGCTCGCCGAGGCCTGACGTCCGAGGTCACTCGACGTGGACGACCATGTTCATCGCCGGGTGGAAGCGACAGGTGATGTCGACGTCGCCTGCCTCGTCGAAGGTGACCTCAACCGATTCACCGGCAGCGACCTCCTCGTCGAAGGCCGCATCCGCGTTGGCGGTGCCATCGGTCCCGTCGGTGACGGTGTGCGCGACGGTGTCCTCGTTCACGAAGCGGACCGTGGTGCCCGCCGGGACGGTCAGCTCCGTCGGCTCGTAGGCCAGGCTGGCCATGGTCACCACCATCTCCCCGCCGGCGCTGGCGGGGGCCGATGCCGAGGCCTCCGCGGTCGAACCGGAGTCGGTCGTGCAGGCGGCGAGCACGATGAGGAGTGCGGCGAGGGCGGTGGGAAGCATCGGCCGGGAGCGCATCTGACAACCTCGCGATGGAATCGGTGTGAACGTGTGATTGGGCGGGACCCGCGCCGCCCCGTCCAGGCTGCTCGGGCCGTCGCCCGCTACCTGATACGCGCTCGGTTTCAGCCTCGGCGGCATTTGACGCTCCTGCGGGCAGGCCGCACACTCAGCCCACCCACGCAGCAGCCCCGCGTGTCGAGCATGCCGCAGACCACGATCTACTCCGCCCCACCGCGATCCCCGCTCGTCCCGATTCCGGCCGTCGCCACCCGCGACGTGGCCCGGCTGTTCGGCCGCAGCGCCGCGCTGGCGGGCGTCTCGCTCGAGGTGGAGCGCGGCCGGATGGTGGCCTTCCTGGGGCCGAACGGCGCCGGCAAGACAACGTTGCTGCGCATCCTGGCCACCTCGCTGCGGCCGACGTTTGGCACCGCGCACGTCGATGGCATCGACGTCGCCGAGCGCCCGGAGCTGGTGCGGCCGCGGGTCGCCTACCTCTCGCATGCCACCGGGCTGTACGACGAGCTCACCGCCGCGGAGAACCTGCGCTTCGCCGCCACGATGCTGCGGCGTTCGAACCCTGCCGACGCCGCCACGCACGCGCTGGCCGAGGTGGGCCTGGAAGCCGATGGCGCCCGTCGGGTGCGCGGCTTCTCGGCCGGCATGCGGCGCCGCCTGGCGCTGGGTCGCCTCCTCCTCGGCGCGCCGTCGCTCGTCCTCCTCGACGAGCCGCACGCCGCCCTCGACGCGGAGGGCGCCGCGCTCGTCGACCGCCTCCTCGACCAGTGGCGCGACGGCGGCACGACCGTTCTCGTCGCCACTCACCAGGCTGACCGCATCACCCGCCTCGCCGATGGCTGGGCACGCCTCGATGCCGGCGTCGTGGTCGAGCTCGGCGGCGCCGGGGTCACCCTGCCGGCGGCCGCGCCCGCCCCCATCCCCGAGCCCGCCACGGCCACCGCCGAGCGATGAGCGGCATGGACGCGATCCGGACCGACCTGGGCGTCGCCTGGGCCATCGCCCGCAAGGACGCGCTGTCGGAGCTGCGCGGGCGCCAGGCGGCGGGCTCCACGCTGTTCTTCGCCGCGCTGGTCCTGCTTCTCTTCGGCTTCGCCCTCGGCCCGGATACGCGGCGCCTCACCGAGGCCGCGCCCGGCCTCCTCTGGCTGGCGATCGTGTTCGGCGGCCTGCTCACCGTGGCACGCCTCCACCAGCTCGAGACCGAGGACGGCGCGCTCGACGAGCTCGCCCGCTACCCGGTCGAGCGCCGCGCGATCTACCTCGGCAAGGCGATCGCCGGCCTCGGCGCAATGCTCGTCCTCGGCGGCGTCCTGCTCCCCGTGGTGGCGATCCTGTACGGCATCGACCTCCTCGGCGCCGCACCGGCGCTCGTCCTCGCCCTGGTGCTGGGGTCCATCGGCTTCGCGGCGGTGGGGACGTTCTACGCCGGCGTCACCGTGCGGCTGCGAGCGCGGGAGGTGATGTTGCCGCTGCTCATGCTGCCGGTCATCGCGCCCCTCCTGCTCGCCGCGGTGAAGGCCACTGCCGCCGCGCTCGGTGGTGACCCGCTCGGCGAGCTGGCCTCCTGGCTCCAACTCCTCGCCGGCTACGACCTCGTCATGCTGCTCGCCGGCGCCGCCGGCTACGGCTTCCTGCTGGAGGAGTGATGAAGACCCGCATCCTGGGAGCCGTGGCGCTGCTGGCGGTGGCGGCGGCATCGGTCAATGCGCTGTTCATCGTGCCCGCCGACCTCAACCAGGGCGAGGCGCAGCGGATCATGTACGTCCACGTCCCCTCGGCGTGGCTGGCGTACCTCAGCTTCGGCGTGACCGCGCTGGCCGGCATCGGCTACCTGTGGAAGCGCGACCTGCGGCTCGACCACGTCGCCCTGTCGGCGGCCGAGATCGGCGTCATGTTCACCGCCTTCGCGATCTGGGGCGGCATGATGTGGGGCCAGCCGGTGTGGGGCGTGTTCTGGCAGTGGGAGGATCCCCGCCTGACGACCACGGCGTTGCTGCTGGCGCTGTACGTCGGCTATCTCCTCTTCCGGCGCCTGACCGATGATCCCCACCGCCGCGCCGCCCGCGCGGCGGTGGTGGGCCTGGTGGCCGCGGTCGACATCCCCATCGTCCATTTCAGCGTGGAGTGGTGGCGCGGCCTGCACCAGGGCCCCACCATCGGCTCGCCGGACCGCATCCTCAACCCCGCGGCACCGATGCAGTTCGTCACCGCCCTGCTGGCCGTGCTCGGCGCGTTCACCGTCGCCTGGGCATGGCTCATGATCCGCCGCTACCAGCTCGCCGCCGCCGAGGCGCGGCTCGAGGATGCCGCCCGCCGCACCCGGGTGGCCGCGGCGCGTCGCGCGACGGTCGCGGCGGCCCGGGCCGAGGAGGCCACCCGATGAGCGACGCCCTGCCCTTCGTCGTCGCCGGCTGGGGCGTCATCCTCGGCGGCCTGGCGCTCTACGCGGTGACCCTCCTCCGGCGTTTGGCCGCCGCTCGCCGCGCGGCCGGCGACGAGCCGGCACCCCACGAGGACCGCGGGTGACCGTCGCCCGCCCCATCGCCGTGCCGGTCCCGCCGCGCCGCCGCTGGGGGCTGCTGCTCGGCGTTGCGCTCGTCACCGGCGTCATCGCCTGGCTGGCGCTCGGCGGCATCGGTGACGCACTCGTCTACTACCAGACGCCAACCGAGCTTCTCGCCCGCGGCGAGGAGGCGATCGGCCAGCAGGTCCGCCTCGGCGGGCTGGTGCAGGCTGGCAGCCTGAGTGGGCCGGCCACCGACCTGCGCTTCGTCGTCACCGACGGCACACACGAGATCACCGTCCACAGCACCTCCGCCCCGACCAGCTCGTTCCGCGAGGGCGTGGGCGTCGTCGTCGAGGGCCGCCTCAGCGGGGATGGCACGTTCGAGGCCTCGCGCGTGCTCGTGAAGCACGACGAGAACTACGTCGCGCCCAGCGAGGGCGAGGTCCCGTCGCACATCCCCGACGGCGGATGATCCCGACCCTCGGCCACGCCGCGGTGCTCGTCGGCCTGGCGGCGACGATCTTCGCGGCTGCGGCCTTCCTCCTCGGCGCGCGGCGCGGCGACGCGGCGCTCGCGCTCCTCGGCCGCCGGGCGATGACCACCGCCTTCGCGCTCGCGCTCCTCGCCTGCGCGGCGATGGTCGTCAGCCTGCTCACCCACGACTTCAGCGTCCGCTACGTGGCCCGCAACAACGCGACCACCACGCCGCCGTTCTACTCGTTCATCTCGCTGTGGGCCGCCCTCGAGGGCTCGATCCTGTTCTGGACGCTTCTCGCCTCGGGCTGGGCGGCGCTCGTCCTGCATCGGTTCCGGCATCGGCTGCCGGCGCTCATGCCCTGGGTGGGGCTCGTGCTCGCCATCGGCCTCGCCTTCTTCTTCGCGGTCATGGCCTGGCCGGGCGACCCGTTCGTGCGCACCACGCCGGTGGGCTTGGAGGGCAATGGGCCGAACGCGCTGCTCCAGAACCACCCGTTCATGGGCCTCCATCCGCCGCTGCTGTACCTGGGCTACACCGGTATGGCCGTCCCGTTCGCCTTCGGCATGGCGGCACTCATCACCCGCAGGACCGATGAGGCCTGGCTCGGCATCGTCCGGCGCTGGACGCTCGTGCCGTGGATCTTCCTGACCGCCGGCATCGTGGCCGGCGCGTGGTGGAGCTACGAGGTGCTCGGCTGGGGTGGCTACTGGGCCTGGGACCCGGTCGAGAACGCGGCACTGTTGCCGTGGCTGACGGCCACCGCCTTCATCCACTCCAGCATGGTCGCCGAGCGGCGCGGGACGCTCCGGGTCTGGACCCACGCGCTCGTCATTGCCACGTTCGTGCTGACCCTGGTGGGCACCTTCCTCACCCGGTCCGGAGTGGTGGAGAGCGTGCACTCCTTCACCGCCTCCGCGATCGGCCCATGGTTCGCCGGGGCGATCCTGGTGGCGCTGGTGGGCTCGCTTGGGCTGTTGGTCTGGCGGCTGCCGGAGCTCGGTGACACGCGGCCGCCGGGCCAGCCGGTGAGCCGGGAAGGGGCGTTCCTGTTCAACAACGTCCTCTTCCTGGGGATCACCTTCGTCGTCCTGTTCGGGACGCTGTACCCCATGCTGCGCGAGGCGACGAGTGGGGAACGGGTCAGCCTCGGCGCACCCTGGTTCAACGGCGTGAACGCGCCGATCCTGGTGGCGCTCCTCTTCCTCATGGGCGTGGGGCCGGCGCTGCCGTGGGGTGGGGCGGCGTGGCGCACCATGCGGGACCGCTTCGCGCTCCCGCTCGTGGCGGCCGCGCTCACCGCCGGCGGATCGTGGCTGGCCGGGCTGCGGGAGGCCGCGCCGCTGGTGGCGATCGCCATGGCCGCTTTCGTGGTGACGATCATGGGCGAGGAGGTCGTCCGTGGCGCCCGGGCCCGCGGCCGCGCCCGCGGCGAGGCGCCGCCGCTCGCCGCCTGGCGCCTGGCGACTCGCAACCGACGGCGATACGGGGGCTACGTCGTCCACCTCGGCATCGCGGTCATGGCCGTGGCGGTGGCCGTGTCGGCCACGCTCTCGAGCGACGTGACCGCCACGGTCAGCCCGGGGGAGCGGGTGACGATCGGCGCCTACACCGTCACGCACGAGCGGGTCGTTACCGAGCGACTCGCCGCGGATCCGCGGGTGGTCGAGACCCGCGCGGAGCTCACCCTGGCCGGCCCGCAGTCCGGCCCACTCGCGCCCGCACTGCGCGACTATCCGAACTCGTCGACCCTCATCGCCACGCCGGCCGTACGCACCGCGGCCGGGGAGGACCTGTACGTCACGCTCCTGGCCCACGACCCGGCGAGCGGCGAGGTGACGCTCCACGTCTTCGTCAACCCGCTCGTGGTCTGGATCTGGATCGGCGGCGGGATCGTGGCGCTCGGCGCGGTCTTTGCCGCCTGGCCGGACCGCCGCCGGGCATCCGCATCTGCCAGGGTCGAGGCGCCGGCCGAAAGCCCCGCAGTGGCATCGGCCCGGTTGGCGACCGGTGGGAGCCCGGACGCGTGAACGGCCGGACCCTGCGTTGGCTCGTCGTGCCGGCCGTTGTGCTGCCGCTGGCCTGGCTGCTGGTCGTCAGCCTCAGCCGGCCGGTGCCGCGCGTCGGCGACCCGGCGCCGGACTTCAGCCTGCGCACGCTCGACGGCGACACCGTGACGGCGGCCAGCCTCGCCGGCCGGCCGTACCTGCTGAACTTCTGGGCGAGCTGGTGCGTGCCGGCCTGCGTCGAGGAGCATCCCGTCCTCATCGAGGCCCAGCAGCGCTACGGCGAGGACGTCACGATCCTGGGCGTCCTCTGGCGCGACACCCCGGAGGCCGCTCACCGGTTCCTGGCGGAATATGGTGACGGCGGCTGGCAGCACCTCGCCGATCCCGGAGAGCGGCTGGCCGGTGCCTGGGGCGTCATCGGTCCGCCGGAGACGTTCCTCGTCGACGCTGAGGGCGTCGTGGCCGCGCGCTGGATCGGGCCGCTCACCAGCGCGGACCTGCCGGGCCTGTTCGCGCCGGTGGCGGTCTTGGACCGATGAGCCGGCTCCCACTCGTCGCCGGCGGGCTCTCCCTGCTGCTGGTGGTCAGCCTCGTCGTCGTGGCGCTCGTCTCGGCACCTGGCCCGGCGTCGGAGGCGGAGCGCGTCGAGCGCCTCGCCGCCGAGCTGCGCTGCCCGGACTGCCAGGCGCTGTCGGTGGCCGAGTCGCGCACGCGGGCGGCGGCCGCCATCCGGGACGAGATCGCGGCGCTCGTTGCGGCGGGACGCCCGGACGAGGAGGTGCGGCGCCACTTCGTCGACCGCTACGGCCCGTGGATCCTGCTTGCGCCGCAGGACCCGCTGGCGTGGTGGCTGCCCGTCGGAGTGGTGCTGATCGCCATCACCGCGTTCGGGGCCTGGCTGTGGGCCGGCCGAAGCCGCGCCACTGGGCGCGCCGCCAAGCCTGTGCCCTCGTCACCCGCCGATGGCGATCGTCGCCGGGTGCGCGACGAGCTGGAGGCGCTCGATGGCTGAGCTGATGCTCCTCCTGTTCGTGGCGGCGGGCACCGGCCTGGCCATCGCCTGGCCGCTGCTCGATCGTTCGGGTGACAGCGCGCCGGCAGCTCCGACCTCGGATCCCGACGACGACGCCCGCGCCGTGCGACATCGGCTGGCGCTCGAGGCGCTGCGCGACCTCGAGGCCGACCATCGCGCCGGATCGCTCGACGAGGGGACGTACCGCGCCCAGCGGGACGAGGTGGAGGCGCGGGCGACCGCCACGCTGCCGGGGGAGCCGGTCGCCGCCGAGCCGGTGCCGCGGTCCCCCGCGCCCGGGCATGGCGCGCGCGGCCTGGCTCTCGCCCTGGGCAGCGGCATCCTGGCTCTGCTCCTCATCGGCTTCGCGCTGCCGGCGCCGATCGGCACCGCCGAGCGCACCGTGACCGACGCGCCGCTGGCCGAGGCGATCGCCGCGGAGGAGGCCCGCCAGGCGGACATCGCCCGCCTCCAGGCCCGCATCGCGGCCGATCCGACCGACGCCGAGGCGTTCTCCGACCTCGCCGATGCGTACCTGGCCGGTCCGGCCTTCGAGGACCAGCGCCGCGGGGCGACCGCGCTGCTCGTCCTCATCAACCTCGAGCCGGAGAACGCATCGGCCTACCGGCGCCTCATCACCGCCTACATCAACGCCGGCGACTGGACCGATGCACGCTCCGCGCTGGACGCGTATGCCGGCTTCGCGCCCGACGACGAGCCGGATATCCCGTTCTTCCGCGGGCTCATCGCGCTGCGGGGCGACGGCGACGAGGCGGAGGCGGTGCGCCAGTTCGACCGGTTTCTGCAGCTCGCCCCGCACGATCCGCGGGCGGCGATGGTGCTCAGCCTGCGCGAGGGGGCGGCCGCCACGGAATAGGCTCGGTGGCCACCCGCGCCAGGGTGTCGCCCAGGGCCGCCAGCTCGTCACCCGGGATGAGGTCGAGGAAGTGCTCGGCGATGCCCCGCAGGTGCGTGGGTGAGGCGGAGCGCAGCCGCTGGTAACCGGCCCGGGTGAGCTGGGCCCACTGCCCCCGTCGGTCGGTGTCGCACGAGACCCGCTCGACCAGCCGATCCGCCTCGAGGCGGTCGACGAGTCGCGTCGCGCCCGAGCGCGACAGGACCATGCGGTCTGCCAGCTCGCTCATGCGCAGCCGTCGCTCGTCGCTGTAGGCGAGGAAGAGGAGGACCTCGTACTGGCCAAGGCTCATGCCCTGCTCGGCCTGCAGCTCGCGCTCGAGCTGGCGGCGCACCTGGGCGTGGGCGAGCAGGAACGTGCGCCAGGCGTCGAGGCGCGGATCGTCCGGGGCGGGAACGCGGGTGGAAACGGGCGTGCCGGCGGTCATCGGTGCTCAGGGTGGCAGAAATTCATTGACACCGCAACGACCTAGGGTATATAGTTGCTTACGCAATCACCTGTGCGGCGCCCGACCCGGCGCTCGCACCCATGGAACCCAAGGAGCATCGATACTCGCCATGACCTGGAAGCTCGACCCCGCCCATTCGTCCGTCATCGTGTCCGCGCGGCACATGATGGTGACCACCGTCCACGGCCGCCTGCAGGTCGCCGACGCGACGATCGACTTCGACCCACAGCACCCCGAGGGTGGGAGCGTCGCGGTCCGCATCGACGCCGGCTCGATCGACACCGGCGTTGAGCAGCGTGACGCTCATCTCCGCTCGCCGGACTTCCTCGACGCCGAGCAGCACCCCCACATCACCTTCCGCAGCACGCGGATCGAGCCACGCGGCGACCGCTACCTCATCCACGGCGACCTGACCATCCGCGGCGTCACGCGCCCGGTGGCACTGGATGCCGAGGTCGCCGGGGTCGTCGCCGACATGCGCGGCGGCCAGCGTGCCGCGTTCGGCGCTCGGACCCGCATCGACCGCGAGGCGTGGGGCCTGAACTGGAATGTGGCGCTCGAGGCCGGCGGCTGGCTCGTCGGCAGGGAGTTCGGCGTCGAGATCGAGCTGGCCGCGCTCCGCGCCGGCGAGCGGACCTCGACCGCGGAGGAGGCGGCCTAGCCCGGATCGTCGGTGGCGCGGGGCACCTCGATCCAGAACGTCGAGCCCGCGCCCACCTCGCTCGTCACGCCCACCGAACCGCCGTGGGCTTCGGCGATGTGCTTCACGATCGCCAGCCCCAGCCCGGCGCTGGCCCGCTGGGGCGGCTCCTCATCGGTTACGCGCACGCGTGAGCGGTCGACCTTGTAGAACCGCTCGAAGATCCGGGCCCGATGGGTCGGCGGGATGCCGACCCCATCATCGGCGACCTCGAAGCGGACCGTTCGTTGTGCGGCGCTCCAGCCCAGCCGCACCTCCCCACCGGGGTGGCTGTGCTTCACCGCGTTGTGGGCCAGGTTGAGGAGCGCCTGACCCAGCCGCTCCGCGTCCCCCGCCGCCCGAGGGCCTGCGTCTCCTGCGGTACCCGCAACCACGGACACGGCGATGGATCGGCGCTCGGCCATGGCGGAGATGCGTCGGGCGACGCCCAGCAGCACCGCCTCCGGATCGAGCGCCGCGATGCTGAGCGTCACCTCGCCGGACTCGATGCGGGCGAGGTCGAGCAGCTCGTCGACGAGCTGGGTCAAGTGGTCGACCTCCGTCGCGATGCGGACCGCGAAGTCGCGCCCCGATTCGGCATCCTCGAGCGCGCCGTCGGCAAGCGTCTCGGCCAGCAGCTTGATCGAGGCGAGCGGCGTGCGCAGCTCGTGACTGATGTTCGCCACGAAATCCCGTCGCACGCGCTCCGCCCGGCGCAGCGCGGTGATCTCGTGAAGCGAGAGCACGGCGCCACCGTCGGACACCGGCACGGAATCGACCACGAAGGTTCGTGCCGAGGGCTGGCCGAGCTCCGCCTCGCCGGACCGCGCAGCGCCCGCGGCCACGGCGGCGCGGGCGACGCCGTCGAGGGCCACCGACCCGAAGGCGGCGATGAGGCTCATCCCCTCGAGTGCCGTGACCGGTCGGCCCGCCAGGCCGGCGGCAGCCGGTCCGGCGCGGCGGATGCGCAGCCGATCGTCCACGAGCAGGAGCCAGCCCGCGCCAGTCTGGTCGAGCAGCGCCTCGAAGGCGGCCGCCGCGACCGGGTCGCTCATCGGCCGGCAGCCGTCACCGGTCGGGGCTGAAACGCGTACCCCACGCCGCGGATCGAGCGGAAGTAGTTGTGGCCGTCCGCATCCCGCAGCTTCGTTCGCAGCCAGGACACGTGGACGTCGACGGTGCGGGCGTCGCCGTCGTAGTCGGGTCCCCATAACCGCTCGAGGAGCTGGTCGCGGGTGTAGACGCGCTCGGGATGCGCGGCCAGGAAGGCGAGCAGGTCGAACTCCTTCACGGTCAGCTGGAGCGCCTTCCCGTCGTGCGTCGCCTGCCGGCGATCCGGATCCACGAGCAGGTCGCCGCTGCGGATCGCCTCGAGCGGTGCGCGCACGCCGGGTGGCACCGCGCTCGGACGCCGGCGGAGGACCGCGTCGATGCGGGCCAGCAGCTCGGGACGGCTGAACGGCTTCGCCAGGTAGTCATCGGCCCCCACCTTCAGGCCCACGACGCGGTCGATCTCGTCGCCCTTGGCGGAGAGGACGATGACCGGCGTGTCGACGCCCTCGGATCGGATGGCGCGCAGCACCTCGATGCCGCTCATGCCGGGGAGCATCACGTCGAGGACGACGAGGTCCAGCGCCGGATCTCGCGACGCCGCGAGCGCCTGCTCCCCGTCGACCGCCACGCGGACCTCGTAGCCTTCGCGTTCGAGGTTGAAGGCGAGCGCCTGGCGCAGCGTGCGATCGTCCTCGACGAGGAGGATCCGGCGTCGAGCGGCCTGGCGCGCCACGGTCAGGGGTTGAGGTCCTCGATCTGCCCGGTGGCCAGGAACACGACGTCCTCGCCGATGTTCGTGACCCGGTCTCCGAGGCGCTCGAGGTGGTGTGCGGCGAAGAGCATGTGGGTCGCCTGCCGCGCGCGGTTCGGCGAGGCCTCCATCAGCGCGATCGCGTCCTCGTACACGCTGTTGTAGAGGTGGTCGATCTCGTCGTCGCGCGCGCAGACCGCCCGTGCGCCCTCCTCGCTGACGTCGACGAGCGCGCGCATCGCCGCCCGCAGCTGCTCGCGGCAGAGCTGCTCCATGCGCGGGATCTGCGGGAAGAGGGCCATCTCCGGCTCGGACGCCAGCTGCTGGGCCAGCTTCGCGATGTTGGTGGCGTAGTCGCCCATCCGCTCGAGCTCCGCGGCGGCGTGATAGAGAGAGAGGAGCTCGCGCAGGTCGCGCGCCATCGGGCCCTGGCGGGCGATGACCGCAGCGATGGTGAGGTTGAGCTCGCGCTGGAGCTCGTTCACCTCGGCATCGGCCCAACGCACGCGATCGGCGAGCGCCACGTCCCGCTCGATGAGCGCCACCCCGGCCTGCTGGAGCTGGGCCTCGACCATCGAGCCCAGGCGCAGGACGTCATCCTTCGCCGTCTGCAGCTGCTCCTCGAACGTCCGGCGCAGCGACGGGTGCTCGGTCTCGGCGGCGATATCCCGTGACGCGTCCATCGTTTCCTCCTACCCGAACCGGCCGGTGATGTAGTCCTCGGTCAGCCGGTGCTGCGGCGCGGTGAAGAGGCGATCGGTGGGCGCCATCTCGACGAGGTATCCGGCACGGTCCTCGCCCATGGACAGGAACGCGGTGAAGTCGCTGGCACGCGCCGCCTGCTGCATGTTGTGGGTCACGATGAGGATCGTGTAGTTCTCCTTCAGCTCGTGCATGAGCTCCTCGATGCGGAGCGTGGCGAGCGGGTCGAGCGCGCTGGCCGGCTCGTCCATGAGGATGACGTCGGGCTCCACCGCGATCGCCCGCGCGATGCAGAGCCGCTGCTGCTGGCCGCCGGAGAGGGTCGTGCCCGGCGCGCGCAGCTTGTCCTTCACCTCGTCCCACAGCGCGGCGCGGCTGAGCGAGCGCTCGACGAGCTCGTCCATGTTTCCCTTGAAGCCGGCCACTCGCGGTCCGAAGGCGACGTTGTCGTAGATCGACTTCGGGAACGGGTTCGGCTTCTGGAAGACCATCCCGATCCGTCGCCGGACCTCGACCGGGTCCACGCCATCGGCATAGAGGTCGACCCCGTGGTACAGGATCCGCCCGTCGAGCCGCGCGGTCTCGATCAGGTCGTTCATCCGGTTGAAGCTGCGCAGCAGCGTGCTCTTGCCGGAGCCGGATGGACCGATGAGCGCCGTGATCTTGTTGCGGGGCACCTCCAGGCTGACGTCCCGGACGGCCCGGAACGACCCGTAGAAGCAGGACACCGACTCGAGGCGGAAGACGACCTCGTCTTCCGCGAACGTCATCGGCGCGGCGTCCGCGACCGTCGCGGGGGCGATGCCCTCGGACTCGTCGAGCTGATGTCCGGTGGTCACGAGACGTATTGTCGGGCCTTTGTCCCGCACCTGCTCGTCGATCGTTGGAGTCATGCTCACCACCTTCGCTCGAATCGGTTCCGGAGGTAGATGGCGAGGGCGTTCACCAGCAGCAGCACCACGATGAGGACCACGATGGCGGCGTACACGTTGCCCTCGAACGTGGCCGGCTTGCGGGCCCAGTCGTAGACCGTCGTCGGCAGGGCCGTGTAGCGCCCCTGGAGCTGCTCGAGGATCGAGTCGTAGCGGACGTTGAAGCCGCCGATCACGGCGCCGACCAGGATGAGCGGCGCCGTCTCCCCGAACGCGCGCGCCATGGACAGGATCGTGCCGGTGAAGATCCCCGGCGCCGCGTAGGGCAGGACGTGGCTGCGGACCACCTCCCAGCGCGTGGCCCCGACGCCGAAGGCCGCCTCCCGGATCGCGCCGGGCACGGCGCGCAGCGCCTCCGCGCTGGTGATGATGACGATCGGCAGCACCAGGATGGCCATCGTCAGGCCGCCGGCGATGAGGCTGCGACCGGACGCCGGGCCCGGGCCCACCACGTCGCCGAGCGCGACGACGAATACCGCCAGGCCCAGCAGGCCGTACACGATGGACGGGACGCCGGCGAGGTTGCGCACCACGGTGTTCACGAGCCGGGTGAAGCGCGTATCGGCGGCGTACTCCTCCAGGTAGATGGCCGCGCCAATGCCCAGCGGGAAGCTGATGATCGCCACGAAGGCCATGAGCATGAGCGACCCGCTGATCGCCTGGCCCACGCCCGCCCGCTCCGGCTGGGACGCGAGCGGGCTGGTGAGGAAGTCGGTGCCGCGCTCGAGCAGCACCGGCGTGCCGTTCACGAACACGACCACCAGCAGCCAGGCCAGGACGCCCAGGGTGAGGACGAGCAGGAGGACGAGCACCGCCTGAAAGCCGATGCTGCGCCAATCGGTCCGGCCGGCGCCCTCGAGCGAGCGGCGGACCGCCTCGGCGGCGGTGATCGCCTGGTTGCGTGGCGTGGCCGCCATCAGTAGCGCACTCGGAAGCGCCGCACGAAACGATCCGCCACGAGGTTCAGCACCAGGGTGAACACGAACAGCAGCAGGCCCACGAAGAAGAGGCTCGGGAACGCGAGCGACGCGCCGCGTACCTGGTCCGAGCCGGTGGCCAGCGCCGTCATGGCGGCGGTCATCGTCTGGCCCGGGGCGCAGGGATCGATGCTGAACAGCGAACCACCGGTGGCTCCGGCGGCGATGGAGACCACCATCGTCTCGCCGATGCCGCGCGACAGGCCCAGGATCAGCGCCGCCACGATCCCGCTGATCGCCGCGGGGAAGACGATCCGCAGGCTGGTCGTGCGCTTCCGCGCCCCGAGGCCGTACGAGGCCTCGCGCAGCGAGCGGGGGACGGCGTACATCGCGTCCTCGGCGACCGACGCCACCAGCGGGGTGATAAGGATGCCCACGCCGATGCCGGCGGCGGCCATGTTGAACGGGTCGGTTGCTCCCGGGCAGGCCGTGTCCACCACGGTGGGGCTGATGACCTGCAGCGCGAAGTAGCCGAGCACCACGCTCGGGATGCCGGCCAGTACCTCGAGCACCGGCTTGATGGCGCGGCGAGCGCGCGGCGAGGCGTACTCCGACAGCCAGATCGCGGCCCCCAGGCCCAGGGGCGCCGCCACCAGCATGCCGATGCCGGCCACGAGCAGCGTGCCGGCCACGATGGTGGGGATGCCGTACAGGTCGCGCCGCGGGAACCAGCCGCGCTCGAAGAGGAGCGCCGGGTCGACGCTGCTGACGAAGTTCCAGGCCTCACCGATGAGCGAGATGATGATCAGGAGGCTGATGAGGATGGACAGCGAGGCCGCCGCCAGGAAAGCGAGGCGAACGGCGGTCTCCCGTCGCCGGCGGGCGGAGCTGCCGCGCAGGTCGGCGACGCTGAGCCGCGTCGGAGGCGGGCTCGAGAGGGCCGTCATCGGTCAGTGCACACGATAGCGGGGAGCAGGGAGCGGGACCGGGCCGTCACGACGACCACCCGGCCCCGGGGTTGGAGGAGTCGGTCAGCGGGCTTCCCAGGCGTCCCGGGTGGCCTGCCCCTGCTCCTCGGTGAGCGGCACGTAGCCCACCTCGCCGGCGAGCGCCAGCCCATCGGTCGAGACGTAGAAGTCGACGAACGGCGCGAGCGCCGCATTCTCGTCAACGGCCGCCAGGCTCGGGTAGATGAAGAGGGGCCGGCTGATCGGGTACGACTCGTCCGCGACGGTCGCGTCGCTGGGCGCCACGCAGCCGTTGCCGCCATCCACCTCGAGGAGCTTCACGCCCTCGGCCTGCGAGGCGAAGGCCAGGCCCACCCAGCCGAGCGAGCTCGGGCTGTCGGTGATGCCCGAGATGATGACGTTGTCGTTCGCCGATGCGGTGTAATCGGGTCGCGTTGTCTCCTCGGCCTCGCGCGCCTCGGCGATGTCCGCCAGGGCGATCTCCACGAAGCTGTCGAAGGTCCCGGACTCCTCGCCGGGTGCGGTCGGGCTCAGCGGCGCGTCCGGGTATGGGGCATGGCTCGCGCCGAACTCGTCGCCCAGTTCGCTTTCCAGCTCGGCGGCCAGGTCGTTCGCGTCGCTCCACGAGGCGAAGCCCTCGGACTCCGGGCCGAGGAGCGCGTAGAGGTCGAGGAAGCTGAGGCAGTCGATGGCGTCGTTCTCGCCCGAGGTGATGACCGACAGCCCGTCATAGGCCACGAGCAGCTCCACGTACTCTACGCCGGCGTCGGCACAGGTCGCGGCCTCTTCGTCGCTGATCGCGCGCGAGGCGTCGCTGATGTCGGTCTCGCCGTTGCAGAACAGGGCGAATCCGTCGCC
>Ga0299913_10001298_pt1 | contig 18214 bp, 13 predicted proteins | sample RVTome_9_FD_201360 | JGI IMG/M metagenome (GOLD analysis project Ga0299913, IMG submission 201360) | Soil microbial communities from uranium-contaminated site in the Upper Colorado River Basin, Wyoming, United States - RVT155D38 (version 2) ... | reverse complement strand
GCCGCCCCGATTCGGGCCCAAAGCTCGGCCATCCGGACCGGCTCGCCGCCACCGGGGGCGATGAAGCCGTCGCCCCACGTCGCGATCCGTTGCGCAACCGCGTCGACATAGCCACCGATCAGGAGCTCGGGACCGCCGAGGCGGGCCGGCCGGGCGACGATCTCGTGCGCGCCCGACCAGACCCGGCGGAGCTCCGCCAGCTGGCGCTCGAGCCGGCGTCCCCGCTCCCGGAATGGAGCACCCGTCGCGGCGTAGTCGTCCTCGCGGATCCCGATCCCGAGGCCCAGGCTGAAGCGCCCGCCTGACAGGGCATCGAGGGTGGCGGCCTGGCGGGCGAGGAGCGTCGTCTCGCGGGTCGGCCCGAGGAGCGCGCTCGTCATCAGCCTGATCCGGCGGGTGACCCCGACGACCGCGGCAAGCGCGATCAGCGGCTCCTGGGCCGGGAAGACGACGCGGTCGGCGACGGCCAGGCTCGAGAACGGGCCGGCTTCGGCCCGCGCCGCCATGGCGAGGAGGATCGCCGGCTGCGCGTCTGCTGTCCGGGTCGGGAGGCCGATGCCGATCTGCATGGTCCGGCTGAGCGGATCTCCTCTCGTCGGTCGGGCCGAACTGACGCTATTGTATGCAGTGAGATGCAGCCCGGCTCACCGGCCGAGGGACGAGGAGAACCGTCATGGCAATCGCGCAGGAGCCCACGGCCGCAGACCCCGGCCCGCTGGATCTGACCTTCACGGTCAACGGCACCACGATCGACGCCACGGTCGATCCGAAGAAGACGCTTCTCCGCTACCTCCGCGACGACCTCGGGCTGATGGGCACGAAGGACGGCTGCACCAGCGGTGACTGCGGCAGCTGCGTCGTGCAGGTCGACGGCAAGACCGTCGATTCGTGCGTCTACCTGATGCGCCGGGCGAACGGCGTCGCGATCGAGTCGATCGACGGGCTGGCCGCCGACGACGGCACGCTCCATCCGATCCAGGCCGCCTTCCTCGAGAAGGGCGCGGTCCAGTGCGGGTTCTGTATCCCGGGCATGATCATGGCGTCCAAGGCCCTCCTCGAGTCGACGCCCTGTCCGAGCCTGCCCGAGATCCGCGAAGGCCTGAAGAACAACATCTGCCGCTGCACCGGCTTCGAGCCGATCTTCGACGCCGTCCAGCAGGCCGCCGAGTGGATGGACCAGCCCGAAACGTTCGAGGGCTGGCAGCCCACCTACGGGCCGATCGGGACGCCGTCGGTCCTCGTCGACGGCCTGAACAGCGTCCAGGGCAGGCTGCCCTACGCGGACGACATCGTGCTGCCCGGGATGCTCGAGGGCAAGGTCGTCTGGTCGGAGCACGCCTACGCCCGGATCCTGAGCGTCGACACCTCGGCGGCCAAGGCCTCGCCCGGCGTCAAGTGGGTCCTCACCGCCGCCGACGTCCCGGGGTTGAACGCGCACGGTCGGACGGTTCCCGACCAGCCGGTCTTCGCCCACGACTACGTCCGCTTCACCGGCGACCCCATCGCCCTCGTCCTCGCCGACACCCGCGAGCAGGCCGAAGCCGGTGCGGCCCTCGTCAAGGTCGAGTACGAGCCGCTGCCCGGCCTGTTCGACCCGAAGGACGCCCTCGCAGGCGGCGCGCCGCAGCTCGTCCACTCGGCCCCGGGCAACGTCTGCAAGGCGCTCGTCCACGAGGTCGGCGACATCGAGACGGCGTTCGCCGAGGCCGCGCATGTGGTCGAGGGCCACTTCAGCACCCAGCGCCAGGACCACGCGTATCTCGAGCCGCTGGCCTGCCTGGCCGAGGTCAGGGAAGGCGGCGTCACCGTTCACGTCCCGACCCAGGCGCCGTTCGAGACACGCGAGCAGCTGACCAAGATTCTCGACCTGCCTCGCGAGAAGATCCGGATCGTGGCGACACCGCTCGGCGGCGGCTTCGGCGGCAAGCTGGAGATCCACCTCGAGGGGATGGCCGCGGTCGCCGCCTGGGTGACCCGCAAGCCGGTGAAGATCGTCCTGCCCCGCGGGGAGAGCCTCCGGACGTCGGTCAAGCGGCACCCGTTCGAGCTCGACTACCGCGTCGCCGTCGACGCCGAGGGTCAGCTGCTCGCGGTCGACGCCCGGATGATCTGCGACGGCGGGCCGTACACCGGCAACAGCCCGCGGGTGATCGACCAGGCGTGCATCTTCTCGTGCGGTCCGTACCGCGTCCCGAACGTCCGGGTCGAGGGCAAGGCGGTCCTGACGAACAACCCGCTCGGCGGGGCGTTCCGCGGCTACGGCATCAACCAGGCGGCCGTGGCGATGGAATCGCTGATGGACGAGCTGGCGATCAGGCTCCAGATGGACCCGTTCGAGTTCCGCCGCAGGAACATGTACGTCGAGGGCGACTACACGATCACGGGCCAGCACCTGCCGTCGAGCGTCGGCGCCGTGGCGACCCTGGACGCCTGCCGCGAGGCCTTCGCCGAGGAGTGGCCACGCTGGCAGGCAATGGCCCGGCCGGGCTACCGGATCGGCTACGGCGTCGCCGGCGGGATGAAGAACGTCGGCGCCGGCAAGGGCAAGATCGACGACGCCGGGGCGACGTTCACGCTCAAGGCTGGCGGTCGGGTCGAGTTGATCGCATCGGTCGTCGACATGGGCCAGGCCATCCGGACGACGATGGTCCAGCTGGGTGCCCAGGCGACCGGCCTGGACTTCCGCCTGTTCGACATCGTCACCCAGGACACCGCGATCGTCCACTCGCACCGGTCGGCCTCGGGGCAGCGCCAGACGCTCGTCTCCGGCAACGCCGTCGTCATCGCCGGCAAGCAGTTCAAGAAGCGCCTCTTCGATCTCGTGTCGAAGTGGAGCGGGCACGCCCCCGAGGAGCTGGCCCTCGTCGACAACGAGTTCCGGACGCAGTGGACGCAGTACGTCGTCGAGCAGAAGGTGATGACCCTCGCCGACGTCTACGAGCGAGCAAAGGCCGAGGGCATCGAAGTCACGACCGACGCCGAGTACATTGCTCCCCAGACCTGGCCGCTCTCCGACCAGGAGGCCCGTCGGACGGTGCCGCGGGATCAGTACCGCAACTACCCGACCTATGCCTACGCGACGCAGGTCGCGATCGTCGGCGTCGACGAGGCGAGCGGGCGGGTCGACCTTCTCCGGGTGATCGCCGCCCACGACTGCGGCGTCGCGATCAATCCCCAGCAGATCCGGGGCCAGCTGATCGGCAGCGTCTCGATGGGCCAGGGCCTGGCGCTGTCCGAGAACTACCCCTCGGTCGATGGCAGCCCGCCATGGCGCCGGCTCGACTACCGCCGACTCGGCGTGCCGACGAGCCTGACCGCGACGACGGTCCGGACGGAGATCGTCGAGGATCCCTTCGCCGAGGGGCCCTACGGCGCCAAGGGCATCAGCGAGATCGCGACGGTGCCCTCGACGCCGGCGATCCTCAACGCCGTCCACGATGCGACCGGCGTCCGGATCTACGAGACGCCGGTCGACCCGGACCTGCTCAAGGCGTCGATGGCGGCGACCTGATCCAGTGGCGGCGCACCGCCGAGCCAGCGAAATGGGGAGGGCGGTCACCTGAGCGCCGGCAGCGAACCGATCACCGTCGTCATCGCCTCGCCGCTCGAGGCCGAACTCGTCGAGCGGATCAGGGACCTCGACCGCGATCGCCTTCGTGTCGTCCACGAACCGGACCTCATTCCGCGCGCTCGCTTCGCGGCCGACCACGGCGGCATCCGCCCCGAGCTCGATGCGGCCGGGGTGGAGCGCTGGCTCTCGATCCTCGCCTCCGCGGACGTCCTGTTCGACGTCGACTGGTATGCGCCGGCGGAGCTGCCCCGCAACGCGCCCCGGCTGCGCTGGGTCCAGGCGACGCGGTCGGGCGTCGGCGAGCACCTCCGGCGGGCCGGCCTGGATCGGTCCCCGATCGTGTTCACGACTTGCGCGGGCGTCCACGCGGCGCCGCTGACCGAATTCGTCCTCCTCGGGCTCCTCTACTTCATCAAGGAGGTCCCGTTCCTCCGCGACGAGCAGGCCCGCCGGTCGTGGGCGCCGGCCCCCACGCGCGTCCTCGCTGGGCGCCGGGTCCTCGTCGTCGGGCTGGGCGGGCTCGGCCGGCACATCGCCCGGACCCTGAGCGGGCTCGGTGTCGAGGTCTGGGGCATGCGCCGCTCGTCGGGCGCGACACCCGAAGGGGTTGCCCGGCAGGTCGACCGGGCCGCGTTCCGCGCGGCGCTCGGCGACGTCGACGCGCTGGTCCTCGCCACGCCGAACACGACGGAGACGCACCACATGATCGGCCAGGCGGAGTTCGCAGCTCTGCGAGACGGGGCGATCCTCGTCAACATCTCGCGGGGCACGGTCATCGACGAGGCCGCCCTCGTCGACGCCCTGGCGGGCGGCCGCCTCGCCGGGGCTGCCCTCGACGTCGTGGAGCACGAGCCACTCGCGCCGGAGAGCCCGTTGTGGTCGATGCCGAACGTCCTCCTGGCACCGCACCGGATGAGCATCGTGGAGGCCGAGAACGGGCTGATCGTCGACCTGTTCGTCGAAAACCTCCGGCGGTTCCTCGACGGGCAGCCGCTCCGTAACGTCTTCGACCCGGTCCGGGGCTACTGATCCGCGATGCCACCGATCGAGGAGGTCGTCTACCGCGACGCGACGGTCGTGACCGGCGTCGCCGGCGAGCCGCGGGCGAGCGGCCTGTGGGTCCGAGCCGACCGGGTCGCCGGCGTCGGCGACGCTGACGCCCTCGTCGCCGCCGCCGGCCCGGCGGCCCGTGTCGTGCCGCTCGCCGGCTCGACGATCGTGCCGGGGCTGATCGACCCCCACTGCCACGTGACGATGCTCGCCTACCTCCTGACCGGCGCCGACTGCTCGCCCGGCGCGGCTCCGACGATCGAGGCGATCCTCGCCGCCCTCGCCTCGACCCCGGCCGGGCCCGAGGGCTGGGTCGTCGGCAGCGGCTACGCCGAGTATCGCCTTGCCGATGGTCGCCATCCGACCCGGGCCGAGCTGGACGCGGCCGTGCCGACAATGCCCTGCGCGCTGTTCCACCTTTCGCTGCACCTGGTCGTCGTCAACTCCGCGGCCCTCCGCGAGCTCGGCATCTACGACGGCAGCCCGGATCCCGACCACTCGTGGCTCGGGCGGGACGCCGAAGGACGGCTCGACGGCCGGCTGTACGAGGCGGTCGCGCTCGACCTCCTCAACGCGAACCTCCGCCGCCACCTCGATTCGGTCGATGGTGCCGGCCGGGCGGCGTTCGTCAGGCGGGCCGGCGATCACCTCGCCTCGCTCGGCATCACCAGCACGTCCGACGCGGCCGCCGACGCCGGAAGCTTCCTCGCCCTGCGCGAGGCCGAGCGGAGCGGCCAGCTGCCGGTCCGGGTCAGCGTGATGTTCAAGCATGCCGAGGCGGGCTGGCTGATCCGGGCCGGGATGACCACCGGGTTCGGCTCGGACCGGCTCCGGATCGGTGCGATCAAGCTCTTCTGCGACGGCGGCATGAGCAGCCGGACGGCGGCGGTCGACGAGCCGTACGAGGTCCCGCCGGGTGAAACGGGCCTGCTGTGGTACGAGCCCGCCGAGCTGGCCGCGGTAATCGGCGAGTGCGATGGGGCCGGCTTCCAGGTCGCCGTCCACGCCCAGGGCGAGCGCGGCATCCGGACGACGCTCGCCGCGCTCGAGCGAGCCGTCGAGCCCGGCAACCCCCGCCGCCACCGGATCGAGCACGGCGGCTGCTTCGCGCCGGATCTCCGGACGACCGCGGCCCGGCTCGGGGTCCATGTCGCCAGCCAGCCGGCCTTCCTGTCGGCCCTCGGCGACGGCTATCTCGAGGCCTTCGGGCCGGCCCGGGCTGACCGCCTCTACCCGTTCGCCAGCCTCGTCCGCGAGGGCGTCCTCGTGGCCGGCTCCTCGGACGCGCCGGTGATCGGCGCCTCGCCGCTCGTCGCGATGCGGGACGCCCAGCTGCGCCGGACCGACGGCGGCCATGTCCTCGGGGCCGACGAGGCCCTGAGTGCGAGTCAGGCCCTCGAGCTGTACACGCGCAACGCGGCCTACGTCAGCGGCGTGGAGGATCGCCTCGGGAGTCTGGCGGTGGGCAAGCTCGCTGACTTCGTCGTCCTGGACCGCGACCCGCTCACCGTCGACGCCGAGGCGCTCGCCGACGCGGTCGTCCGGATGACGGTCGTTGGGGGCGAGGTCGCCTTCGAGCAGGTGGCCGTCGCATGACCCAGCTGACCGTCCGATCCCGCCGGATCCACACGCCCGATGGCTGGCGCGACGGCGTGATCGTCGTCGACGACGGCCGCGTGACCGCGATCGTCGCGCCCGGCGAGGAGCCCGCAGCGGAGCACCACGTCGATGCAACCGAGCGGGTCGTCATCCCAGGGCTCGTCGACACGCACGCCCACCTCCGGGACCCGGGCTTCACCCACAAGGAGGATGTCACGAGCGGCACGATGGCGGCCGCCGCGGGGGGCGTCACGACCGTCCTGGATATGCCCAACGTCCAGCCGCCGACGACCGACCCGGCGACGCTCCGGGCCCACCTCGCGAACATGGCGGCGAAGGCCGTCGTCGACTTCGGCCACAACACCGCGTCGACGATCCCCGGGAACATCGCGGGCCTGGCCGAGGCCGGCGCGACGGCCTTCAAGGTCTTCATGATGTCCGACGTGGGGCGGAGCTACCCACACATGCCGGGGATCGCGGTCGACGACCACGCGACCCTGTTCCAAATCTGTGAGGCGGTCGCCCGGACTGGCCGGCCGCTGTTCGTCCACGCCTGGGACCAGGCGATCTATGAGCTGTTCGTCGAGCGGGCGATCGCCGAGTGGGGGCGTGACTTCCGCTCCTACGCCCGGGCCGGACGGATGGGTGGGGGGATCGTCTGGGACGCCGGGATCTCGACGATGCTCGAGCTCCAGCGGGCGACCGGCGTCCGCCTCCACGTGCTCCACCTGATGACGATCGGCGGGCTCGAGCTCATCCGGGCGGCCAAGGCCGTCGGGCGGGCGGTGACCGCCGAGGTCAACCCGCACTCCCTGTTTGTCGCCAACTCGTGGGCGAACGTCGAGCGACTCGGACCCTACGCCCTCCACATGTGGGTGCCTGACGATCACGCCGCCGCCCTCTGGCAGGCGACCCTCGACGGCACGATCGACGTCGTCGGCAGCGACCACGCTCCGCACACCCGGGAGGAGAAGGAGCGCGGCTGGACGGACATGTACGCGGCGCCCGGCGGCAGCCCGTCGCTCCAGCACTACCTGTCGCTCTTCCTGACCGAGGTCGCGGCCGGCCGGATCGACCTCGATCGGGTGGTCGAGCTGTGCTCGACCGCGCCGGCCAGGCTCGTCGACCTCTACCCGCGCAAGGGAGCGATCGCTCCGGGCTCGGACGCCGACCTCGTCGTCGTCGATCTCGAGCGGCAGGACGTGATCACCGCCGAGGGCGCGTACTCCAAGGCCGGCTGGACGAACCTCGAGGGACGTGCCGTGACCGGTCTGCCGGTGATGACGATCCTTCGCGGCCGGGTCATCGCGGTGGACGGGATCGTGGATACCGAGCCCGGGACGGGCGCCCCGGTGACGGCGCCGGCGACGGCGCCGGAGGTGCGAGCCTGATGCTTCTCGCGATCGCGAAATCGGTGACGCTCGCGGCCTCCGTCGACGAGGTCTGGGATCTGGTCAGCGACCCGGAGCGGGTCGCCGCCTGCCTCCCGAACATCCGTGAGTTCCGGCCGACGGGCGAGCCCGGCCGCTACTCGGCCCTCCTCGTCGAGCGGCTCGGACCGTTCGGCGTCCAGGTCGCGCTCACCATCGCGGTCGACCGGGAGACGACCCGCACGATGGTGGCCCACGTGTCCGGCGAGGACCGCGGCGGGGCGGCCCGGGTTCGCGGGGACGTTCGGGCGACCGTCTCGGCCGGGCCGGCCGGCAGCGGCTCCCGGCTCGAGGTCAGCAGCGACGTCGAGGTCCTCGGCCGGCTGGCCTCGCTCGGGGCGGTCCCGATGCGCCGGCGAGGCGATCAGGTCTTCGACCAGTTCATCGCCACCATCGCCGCCCGCCTGGAGGAACCCCTTGACTGATCCCGAGCCTGACCGGATCCGCGTCGAGATGACCCTCAACGGCGTTCCGACGACGGTCGACATCGAGCCGTCCGAGGCGCTCGCCTCGACCCTCCGGAACCGTCTCCGCCTGACCGGCACCAAGGTCTCGTGCGACGTACAGGCGTGCGGCGCCTGCACGGTCCTCGTCGACGGTCTGCCGCGGAGCGGCTGCACGTTCCTGACCTACGAGGCCCGCGGCCGCAACGTCCTGACGATCGAGGGCCTGGCCGGCGCCCGGGACGCACTCGGCCCGCTCCAGGAGGCCTTCGTTGCCGAGAACGGCTTCCAGTGCGGCTTCTGCACGCCGGGCATGCTGCTGGCCGCCCACGCCTGGCTGGGCACGGACGCCGATCCCGAGGCCGACGGCGAGGACCTCGTCGAGTACATGAGCGGCAACCTCTGCCGCTGCACCGGCTACCTGCCGATCGTCGCCGCGATCCTGCGGGCGAGGGGCTAGGCCGATGCCGCGCTACGCCAACCCATTCCGGATCGTCCAGCCGACCAGCCTTCTCGAGGCGAGCGAACGCGTCCTGGCCAACGACGCCGCGACGTTCTACGCGGGGGGCTCCGAACTGCTCCTGGCGATGAAGCAGGGCGCCCTCGCCTACGACCTCCTCGTCGACCTCAAAACGATCCCCGGCCTGGACGCGATCACCGACGACGACGCCCGGATCGGGATCGGGGCCCTCGCGACCCACCGCGACGTTGCCCGCTCGACGGTCGTCCGCTCCGCGTTCCCGACCCTCGCCCGGCTCGAGGGCCGGATCGCCAACCCGCGGGTTCGGGCGACCGGGACGCTCGGCGGCAACCTCTGCTTCGCCGAGCCGCACTCCGACCCGGCGACCCTCCTCCTCGCGCTCGATGCGGCCGCCGTGACGAGCGAACGCGAGCTGCCGATCGCCGACTTCACGGCCGGGCCGTACGAGGCTGCCCTCGGGCGGGGCGAGATCCTGACCTCGATCGTGATCCCCCGCCTCGGCCCGCGGCAACGCGTGGGCTATCGGAGGATCCAGCAGCTCCAGCACCGGCCGATGCTCGGGGTCGCAGTCCGCCTCGACCTCGACGACTCGGGGAGCGAGATCGTGGCCGCCCGGGTCGCCGTCGGGGCGGCCAGCCCGACGCCCCTCCGGAGCACCGTCGCCGAAACGCTTCTGACAGGCCGGGTCGACGGGGCGAGCGAGCGCGCGGCGGACGCCAGCGAGGCCCTCGCCGACGCGGCCCAGCTCCTCGACGACGCCGACGGCAGCGCCGACTACAAGCGCCATCTCATCGCCGTCCATCTCGGCCGCCTCGTCGGGGAGCTCCTGGCCGGGGCGCAGCCGGAGATCGGCACGGGCCGGCATCGGCGTCCGGTGTCCGAGACGGTCGCTCGCTGGCGGGCCGGCCAGGCCCACACGCCGGATCCCCAATTCAGCATCGTCAACCACTCCGTGCCCCGGACGGACGGGCCGGCGAAGGTCTCCGGCCAGGCACCCTTCGCCGCCGATCTGCACCTGCCCCGGATGGCCCACGCGAAGGTCCTTCGGAGCCCGGTGGCCCATGCCCGGATCCTGTCGATGGATACGGCCGCAGCGCGAGCCGCGCCGGGCGTGATCGACGTAATCGTCGCCTCGGACCTGCTGACGCTCCGCCGTCATCTCTTCGGCCACGCCGTGCGCGACAACGCGATCCTGGCGATGGACAAGGTCGTCTACGCCGGTGAGCCGGTCGTCGTCGTCGTCGCCGAGGACGAGCCCGCCGCACAGCGTGCCGCCGACCTCGTCGAGGTGACCTACGACGAGCTCGAGCCGATGATGTCGCCCGAGGAGGCGCTCCGTCCGGACGCGCCGCTCATCCACGAGGAGCCCTACGAGGTCGGCCATGCGCCCGGCCACGTCAACCTCGCCGGCCGCAAGCCCGGCACGAACCGGCTGACCGACGACGTCGTCGCCTGGGGCGATATCGAGGCCGCCCTCGCCCGGGCGACGACCGTGATCGAGGGCGAGTACTACTACCCGATGGCCTTTGCCTACGCGATGGAGCCCTACACCGCGATCGCCGACCACCGCGGCGACGAGGTGACGATCTGGACGAGCGGCCAGCACACGTACACGACGCGCCGCGACGTCGCCGACATCTTCGACCTGCCGCTCGCCCGGGTCCGGGTCGTCACGCCGTTCGTGGGTGGCGGGTTCGGCGCGAAGTCGTACTCGAAGGTCGAGCCGCTGGCGGCCGTCTGCTCGTGGCGCGTCGGCCGCCCGGTGAAGATCGAGCTGACCGTCGAGGAGACGGTCCTGACGACGCGCGCCCTCGACGCGCGGGTCTGGCTGAAGACCGGCATCGACGCGGACGGGCGGCTCGTCGCCCGCCAGGCTCGGGTCCTGATGAACAGCGGGGCGTTCGCCCAGAACTCGATGCTCGTGTCGGCCAAGACGTCGACCCGTCTGGTCGGGCCATACGGCTGGGAGGCGGTCGACATCCGGGTCCGGGCCGCCTACACGAATACCGCCCCGGCCTCCTCCTACCGCGGCTTCGGTGGGGCGCACGCGTCGCTGCCCGGCGAGGTCCAGCTCGACGAGATGGCGGAGCGCGTCGGCGTGGATCCGGTCGAGTTCCGGCTGCGAAACCTCGTCGAGCGGGGCCACGAGTTCTGGCCCGGCAAGCGGCCCCTCCACGCCGACGTCAAGGGCAACCTCCGGCTCGTGGCCGGCGGCCTCGGCTGGGGTCACCCGGAGGAGGCCGAGGGCTCCGGCAAGGGCGTCGCCCTGATCGTCATGGACAGCGGCGCGGTGCCGGTCGGGCGGAGCGAGGTCCGTGTCCACGGCGACGGCTCGGTCACGGTCCTGACCGGCGCCGCGGAGCTCGGCCAGGGCAGCCGGACCGTCCTGGCGATGGTCGCCGCCGAGGAGTTCGGGCTGCCGCTCGATCGCGTCCGGATCGTCCAGTCCGACTCCGGGCTGACGCCGTACGCCCGGACGACCGGCGCCGATCGCACGACGATCATGGAAGGGACGACGATCCAGCTCGCCTGCCACGATGCGAAGGGCCAGCTGCGGGAGATGGCGGCCGAGAACTGGGGCGTGAGCGTCGACCAGGTCGAGCTCGGCCGGAGCGGGGCGCGCAGCGGCGAGCGGATGGCGAGCTGGGGCGAGATCATCGGCGAGTTCTTCCAGGCGCCGGACATGGAGGTCAGCGGTCGCGGCCACATCCGGCCGGTCGGGGACTGGGGCCTGATCCCGCCGTCCTGGGAGAACCCGATCGTAGGCGCCCGCGTCGAGGCCGACCGCGAGACCGGCGAGTGGTGGGCCACGAGCATGATCGATATCGCCGACATCGGCCTCGCGATCAACCCTGCCCTCGCCGAGGGCATGGACGTCGGCTCGATGATCCAGTCGCTCGGCATCGCGATGCGCGAGCAGCTCGTCTACGACGGCCAGCAGCTCTCGAACGGGTCGATCCTCGACTACCGCGTGCCCGAGTTCGCCGACCTGCCCGACGAGGTCCGGACCTTCGTCATCGAGAACCGCGACGGGATGGGCCCGTGGGGCTCGAAGGCCCATGGCGACGGCTCGATGGCCGTCGTCGTCCCGGCCATCGCGAACGCGCTCCACGATGCGCTGGGCGTCCGGCTACACCGGGCGCCGTTCACGCCGGAGCGCGTCTGGCGGGCCGTCCGCGATCTCGAGGCGGGCGGGACCGGCGGCGCCGCCCAGCCGTCGACCGGCGGCATCCCCGAGTGGTGGACCGCGACCGACTGGACCGACCGCTAGCGGGGCAACGGCTCCACGCCGGCGTTGATCGCCCTCCACGCCCGGAGGCCGCGTTCGACGTCCAGGCCGGGTAGCCCGAACGGCCCGGCGACGAGCTCGCGGTAGCGGGCCGCATCGGTGACGGCTTCGACCGTCTTGCCGGATGGGCGGTACGTCGTCAGCTCGTGGTCGCGGAGCTGGAGGATCTCGTCGTCGGCGATGCGCACGAGCCGGAAGTTCATCATCACGAACGTCTGCGGCGGGAGCGCGTGGTGGCGCTGGTAGGACGCCTCCATCTCGTCTGGCGTCGCCGCCTCGCGCTCGTAGGTCACGAACGGCGCGAACGCGCCGCCGACCCACCGATCCTGGACGAGCCGGCCATCCTCGGGGTCCAGCCGGAAGCGGTAGCGCAGCCCGGCCCGGTCGATTTCGAACGGCTCGTCGACCGGGATCGCCTCGAGGATCGGCTGGCCGTTGCCCACGTCCACGAGGAGCTGCCGCCCGTCGAGCTCGACGATGAGGGCCGAGTGAGAACCCGGGAACGAGATCTGGGCGAGGACCGGGTAGACCGTGTAGCCGAGCCCGCCCAGCAGCCGCCCCAGCATCGACCCGAACTCGTAGCAGACGCCGCCCGCCTCCCGACGCACCCATGCCCCGAGCAACGCGTCGAGGTCGAGCGGCGGGACCGGGTCGGTGCCGGCCTCGTCACGACGGATGAGCGACGAGACGCACTCGAACGTGATCGAGCGGTGGGCCCGGACGATCGCGTCGAGCGCCGCCCGGCCGGGCGGCTCGGCGGCCAGGCCCAGGAGGTCCAGGTAGCGCCGCGTCCAATCGTCAGCCACCGGCCCGGTCGCGTTCCTGAAGCGCCTGCCACACCCGCTCGGGCGTGAACGGCGCCTCCCGGAGCCGGGCGCCCGTCGCGCGCCGGATCGCGTTGGCGATCGCGGCCGCAATCGGATTGAGCGAGCCCTCGCCGCCGCCTTTCGCCCCGTAGACGCCCACGCCATCGCCGCGTTCGGCGAGGATCGAGGTCCAGGCCGGGATGTCGCCCGCCCGTGGCACGCGGTACTCGACGAGATTGCCGCTCAGGAGCGTCCCGTCGGCCGTGTAGACGAGCTCCTCGGTCAGCGCCATGCCGAGGCCCATGATCGCCGCGCCGAGGTCCTGCGACTCGACGAGCTGCGGGTTGACCGCGCAGCCGACATCGCCGACCGTGACGAGCCGCTCGACGCGCACCTGGCCCGTCGCCTCGTCGACACTGACCTCGACCCCGACACAGCCGATCTCCCAGAAGGGCGGCATCTCCGCGGTCGTGCCGGCGCGCCGGACGTAGCCCCGACCGATGCACTCCCCGAACGGCCCGCCGAACCAGGCCCGGACGACGGCTCCCCAGTCGTGGTCGACGCCCCCAACGGTCACACCGCCGGGTGCCTCCTCCACGGGGCCGCCCTCGGCGAGCGTCTCCCCGGCCCATTCGACGAGCTGCGACCGGGCGTCGGCAGCGGCCCGCTGGATCGCAAGGCCGACGAGCGTCGTCGTTCGGCTGGCCCCGGTGGAACGGTCGAACGAGACGGCGGCGGTGTCGCTCTGGAGCAGCCGGATCCGCTCGAGCGGCACGCCCATCTCGGCGGCCGCGATCTGGGGCAGGACCGTCGCGGAACCCTGGCCGATCTCGGTGCTGCCGACCGTGAGCGTCACCGATCCGTCCGCCACGACCCGGACGAGGGCCGTCGAGACCGGCTCGGAGCCGGCATCCGAGGCGGACAGGCCGATCGCCCGGCCGTGGCCGGGCTTCGGAGGCGTCCACCAGTCGAGAGCCTCGGCGGCGAGGCACAGGTCGTCGCGCAGGGTCGCGTCCAGCCCGCGGACGCCGGGCCACAGTGGCTCGCCGCGGTCGGCGACGTTCTTCAGGCGGATGTCGAGGGGGTCGAGCCCGAGTCGTTCGGCGGCTTCGTCCATTTGCGACTCGCCGGCGAGATTGCCCTGCGGCGCGCCGAAGCCCCGGAATGACGACGCGGGGGCCGTGTTCGTGTAGACGCTCCGGCAGTGGACCTCGACGGCCGGGATCCGATACGGCCCGCTGATCCGGTTGGCCGCCTTGCGCGCGACGAGCGGCGAGTTCTCGGCGTAGGCACCGCTGTCGAGGAGGATCTCCGCCCGGCGACCGCGTATCGAACCGTCGGCGTCGAAGGCGCTCGCGATCGTGACCACGGCGCCGTCGCCACGGGTGGTCAGGATCGACTCGTCGATCGACAGGGCGAGCTTGACCGGACGGCCCGCTCGGAGCGCCAGGGCCGCCGTCAGCGGCTCGATCTTGGTGTACGACTTGGAGCCGTACCCGCCGCCGACGTACGGCACGATCATGCGGACCGCCGAGAACGGCAGCGAGAAGCAGCGAGCCAGGTCCTCCCGGACCATGAACGGGTGCTGGCAGGAGCTCCAGACGGTCAACCCGCCGTCGGTCCAGTGGGCGACCGCCGTGTACGGCTCCATCGCGAAGGCATACGACTTCGGATAGCGGTACGTGCCCTCGACGATGACTGCGGCCCCGTCGAACGCGGCGTCGACGTCGCCCCAGGCGTGGGTGGAGGACGAGCAGATGTTCGGATGGTCGCGCCGGATCTCCTCCTCGAAGCCGCGGTGCGGTCTGGCCTCGGCCTGGCGCTCGTGGATGGCCGGGGCGTCGTCGGCAAGGGCGGCCTCGACGCCGGCCACGACCGGCAGCGGCTCGTACTCGACGTCGACGAGCGCCGCGGCTTCGTCGGCCGTGGCGAGATCGTCGGCGACGACCCCGATCACGGCTTCACCGGCATAACGGACGACGCCGTCGGCGAGGAGCGGATGGTCGGCGAGGGCGTGGCCGTAGTAGAGGTTGACGTCCGGCAGGTCGGCCGCGCCGACGACGGCGACGACGCCCGGAACGGCGCGGGCCGCGCTCGTATCGACCGACACGATCCGAGCGTGGGGATAGGGACTCCGGACGATCCTGGCCCAGGCCATCCCCGGCACCGACAGGTCGCTCGTGAACCGGGCGGCGCCGGTCACCTTGGCGACGCCGTCGCGGCGAGGCACCGATTCGCCAATCGGCGACCGCGGCGGCGGTCCGGTCCGGATCCGGGTCATTGCCCGTCGTCTCCGGCGGTGGAGGACGCGGCGGCGAGGACCGCCTCGACGATCGGGATGTAGCCGGTGCAGCGGCAGAGGTTGCCTTCGAGACCGGCGACGACTTCGGCACGAGTCGGTGCCGGCTTCTCGGCGAGGAGCGCGGTCGCGGCCATGACCATGCCCGGCGTGCAGAAGCCGCACTGGAACGCCGCCTCGTCGATGAACGCCTGCTGGATCGGCGTCAGCCGGCCGTCGGCGGCCAGGCCCTCGACCGTGGCGACCGAGCGTCCGTCGGCGTCGACCGCGAGGTAGGTACAGGCGCTCACGGCCAGACCGTCGACGAGGACCGTGCAGGCGCCACAGACCTGGATGTCGCACGACACCTTGAGACCCGTCAGGCCGAGGCGCAGGCGGAGGACGTCGGCGAGCAGTTCCCGGGGCTCGACGCGGAGGGCGTGCTCCCGGCCGTTCACCTCGAACCGGACGTCGATCATCTCAGCCACGGCCGAGCGCCTCCGACAGGGCCGCGGTCGTCGCCCGCCGGACGAGGACCCCCGCGAGGTGGCGCTTGTAGTCGGGCGAACCGTCCAGATCGCCGATTGCGTCCAGGCCGGTCATCGCGGCGGCGGCGCTCGCCAGGGCATCCTCGACGCCGTCCGGGTCCGCCGCGGACCCCCTGAGGGCGTTCGCCGCCTCGTCGACCCGAACCGGGATGTCGGTGAGCGAGCCGACCGCCACTGACGCGTCCGTGATGACGCCGTCGGCGACCCGCAGCCGGACCGCGACCGAGACGGCCGGGCGCTCGCGGAACTTGGCCTTCTCGTAGGCCCGGCCCTCGCCGACGGCCGCCGGCGGGATCGCCACGCCGACGAGGATCTCGTCCGCCTCCCGGGCGGTGACGAACGGCTCGAGGAGGAACTCGTCGACGCCCAACTCGCGGCCGCCCCGCGCACCGGCCAGGTGCAGACGCGCGGCGCAGGCCAGCAGGAGCGTGGCCGGGTCCGAATGAGGCTCCGCGAAGCAGAGGTTCCCGCCGAGCGTCCCCTGGTTCCGGACCCGGACGTTGGCGACGTGGGCCTCGAGCCGGACGAGGGCTGGCAGTGCCTCGCGGACGACCGGGCTCCGTTCGATCTCGCGGTGGGTCGTCGCCGCCCCGATCGTCAGCGTCCCGTCGGCGCCGACCGAGATCCCACGCAGCTCGGGCAGGCGCTTGAGGTCGACGAGCGTGCCGAACCGGGCCAGGCCCATCTTCATCACCTGGAGCAGCTCCGTCCCGCCGGCGTACCAGGCGGCGTCGCCGGCGGCTCGCTCGAACACCTCGAACGCTGCCTCGAGGCGATCGGGTCGAGCGAGGGCGAATGCCGGGATCATCGGACCGCCGAGGCTGCCCGGGGCGCACCGACCCGCACCCAGTAGTGCGCCCAGCGGGTGAAGCGCTCCGTCCGCGTGTCGCGCACGCCGGCGTCGCCCGGCCGGGGGACGATCCCGCGCCGGAGCACGCCCTGGACCATGAGCGCGACGAGGCCGAAGAGGTGCTCGTCGGCCGACGCGTCGTCCGCCGATCCGTGGGCGTCCGGCGCCGGGAAGCCGCCGGCGACCGTCCGCCCCGGGCAGATGTGGGCCCCGCCCCCGAACGACAGCCCCCAGCGCGGCACATCGCCCGCAATGGCGCGATCCGGATCGAACCGCGCCGGCTCGTCCCCGAACGCCGGGTCCTGGTTGGCAGTCACGACGTCAACGATGACGAGCGACCCCTCCGGGATCGCCTGCCCACCGATCGTCACGTCCGCCACCGTCCGGCGACGGATCTTCGGCGTGGTCGGCCGGATGCGGAGCGTCTCGTGGACGACGCGCTGCGCGAACGCCCGATCCTCCGCGGTGCGCTCGACGAGGCCCGGGCGGCCTCCTGCCTCCGCCTCGAACAGCAGGTCGACGGCGTTGACCAGCGTCTGGCCGTTCGTGTGCGTGCCGCCCTGGAGGTACGTCGCGACCTCGCGCACGATCCGGCCGTCGTCCATGAGTTCGAGCGACGGGTCGGTGCGGTGCTGGAGGAGCGCGGTCAGGATGTCGTGCGTCAGGTCGTCCTCTTCGAGGTCACCGCGGGCGAGCCGGGCGAGCAGCCCTTCGCGCCGTTGCCGGGCGGGCGTGACGTACTCGCGGTCGAACCGTTCGTACGCGTCGTAGACCATCGCCCGGACGGCCTCCGGGTCCTTCGAATCGAGGATCGCCGCGCCCTGGCTGAAGATGTCGACGAACTCCACGATCGCGGCGAGCTCGTCGAGGTCGCGCTCCCGGATGTCGAGGCCCGTCCGCCGCGAGGCGAGGACGCTCGCGAGCGTCTCGCCGACCCGGTACAGGTCGATCTCCTCGCCGACGATCAGCTGATCGAGCAGGTCGCTCAGGACCTGCGGGAACAGCTCCTGCTCGTACAGGCGGAGCTTGTCCGGGCGGAACTGGGTGTTCTCGACGCGCCGGCGGGCGCGGTGCATCGGCCCGTGAGCGGTGCTGACGATGCCCTCGCGGATGTTCCCGTCGTGGTAGCCGCGCGTGTCGAAGGTCCGCGACAGGTGCGGGCTGAAGAGCGCCTCGCGGCACGCCTCGTACGTCCGCAGCTCGACGGTGGTCGTGAAGGTGTCGATGAGCATGGCGGCGTCAGCCGTTCCCATCGTGGAGGACCGTGCCGTCCTCCGCGACGACGCGGATCGCCCCGGTGGGGCAGTTCTGCGCGGCGCGGACGAGCAGGTCCGCGGGCGCGGTCGCCGCGCCGGGGAGCGGGACGCTGACGCCCGCCGCCTCGCGCAGCTCGAAGGCCTCGGGGAGGAGGCGGACGCAGTCGCCGGAGCCCACGCAGAAATCGGCGTCGATCGAGACGATGGCACCCATCACCCCGATTGTATGCAATCGCACGCCGAGAGTGTCGTGGCTTGGCATACTGGGGGGGTGGACGGACGGATGATCCTGCGCGGCGGCCGGGTCGTCTCGCCCGACGGGGTCGTCGACGCCGACGTCGCGATCGCTGGCGAGCAAATCGAGGCGCTGGGGGTCGGCTTGTCGGGCGGCGGCGAGGAGATCGACGTTACCGGCCGGATCGTCATCCCGGGGTTCATCGACTCCCACGCGCACCTGCGCGAGCCCGGTCACACGCACAAGGAGGACGTCCTCCACGCGACCAGGGCCGCGGCGGCCGGCGGCTACACGACGGTCATGGGCATGCCCAACGTCTCGCCGCCCACGACGAGCGTCGAGCGCTACCGCGGCGTCCTCGAGATCTATGCACGCGAC
>Ga0299913_10001297_pt1 | contig 18216 bp, 20 predicted proteins | sample RVTome_9_FD_201360 | JGI IMG/M metagenome (GOLD analysis project Ga0299913, IMG submission 201360) | Soil microbial communities from uranium-contaminated site in the Upper Colorado River Basin, Wyoming, United States - RVT155D38 (version 2) ... | reverse complement strand
AACTGCGAGGAGCGTCGAGAACACGACGAAGTAGACGACCACCGCCCACCACCGGCTGAACCGGTTGGCATCGGTGGCCCACAGCGCGCCGTTCAGGACAACGACGGTGAACTGGGCCTGCGGCGCGAGGGGCGACGGCTCAGGGATCCGTTCGACCACAGGGACGACGACGAACCAGCCGGCCAACAGGCCCAGCACAGCGCTCAGCGCGACCGCGGGCGCGTCCATGAGTCCAGCAACGTACTCACGCGCGCGTGGTCAGGCGGCGATGCTCAGCGGGCGATGATGACCGGTATGGCGATTGCCAGCGCCACGATGAGCACGAGCACCACGACGAGCAGTTCGGCCCAGGTCAGACCATCTCGTTCTTCGGACGCGCCTTGCCACGGCATCTGCATGCGATCGCTGTCTCCCACTGGAAGAGAAGGGATTGGCCACGAGGGCCATCTTCCTTATCGCCGTGTCAATCGCCCGACTTGAGCGAACGGCAAAAAGGTGGAGGTTCTCAGGTCTTGACCGACGAGAGGAACTTCAGGAGGAGACCGCGGTTCACGGGCTCGTCGTCGTCGTCTAGTTCGTCGTTCATCGCGTCGCTCCCATTGCCCGTCCTCGTCCGGGACGCGGCGGCCACCGCTTGGGCGGCCTTCGGGCTCAGGCTGGCGAGCTGCTTCGCGACTTCGTCGGCTTCCGCCCTGTCCTCGACGACGTCGTCGTCATCGTCAGAGTGGTCGTCTTCCAGGAACGACTCGGGGACGCCCTCGGCCGTCGTGTCGTGCGCGATCACCGGATCCGCATCGGATCCGTTGCCGTTCGACCCGTGCTCGATGCCTGCGGTGGCCTGCCACTCAGGCTCCGGAGCGATGATCGGGTCGACGCCCGGGATCTCGATGGTGTCCTCGAGCGGTCGGAGCGTCGGCGTCGGCGCCGTGCTCACCTTGACCAGTCCTTGCTCGACGACCTCCTTCACGCGACGGCACACGTCGAGCTCACCGAGCTTCAGCGCGTGGCCCACGGCCGTGACGGTCGTGCCACTGCCGATCGCGACGATCGTCATCCACGTGTTCGCCGACATCATGATCTCGCCGTCCTCGATCTCTGCCACCAGGCTCAGCCATGCCTCCATGGAGGGCACGACCGCTTCGATCGCCCGCCACTCGATCACCTGGCGCTCGGCATCGGCCAGCAGGACCTCCACGGCCTGCGGCGGTTTGAGATCGGTCGTGGTCGTACCGCTTTCGAACGTGAACGACCCGTCGGTGTAGCGGAGGAGCTCGAACAAGACGTCGGCGCCCGCGGCGCCCTCCACGGTGCCGGTCGCGTCGTAGCCCACCACGGAGCCACCGTCGACCCAGACGCTGCCGGTGCCACGGTTGCCGGCGATCACGAGACGGCCGGTCTTCTTGGTCGACGCGAGCAGCCTCAAGACGTCAGAAAGGGCGAAAGTGTCGAGGGTGCCCTGTAGGGCCACGGTGACCTCCAGGTCAGGCGAGTTCGGTTGCGGGAGACCCCGTGGCCTTTCATCGGCATTTCCTGCCAATTACTTCAGCGGATTCAGAATTCGGGGCTGACCAGGGCCGCCCGCGCCGCCGTCGTCATGACCTCGATCGGCGGTTCCACGCCCGTCCAGAGGCGGAAGGCGTGGGCCGCCTGGTGCACAAGCATGCCCAGGCCGTCGACAGCCACGACCCCGCGGTCCAGGGCGGCCGCGACGAGTGGCGTCGGCGATGGGTGGTACACGATGTCGGCCACTACCTGGCCGGCGGTCAGCATCGCCGGGTCGAAGGGCAGCCGGCCGTCGCCCATGCCGACGGAGGTGGCGTTGACCACCAGATCCGCTTGCCCGATCGCGTCGCCCGTCGAGACCCGTCCCACCGGACCAGCCAGCGCCGCAGCGGTCTCGGCCCGCTCAGGGGTACGGTTCACGACGGAGACCTCCGACGCGCCCGCCCGCGAGAGCGCGAGCACGATTGCCCTCGCGGCTCCGCCTGCGCCCAGCACCACGGTGCGGCGCCCGGCGACGTCGAAGCCGGTCTCGGCTCGCAGCGAGTCGAGGAACCCCGGGCCGTCGGTGTTCTCGCCCACGAAGCCGTCGCCCGTGGGCACGACGCAGTTCACGGCGTGGAGCGCAGCCGCCTCGGGGGTGCAGTGCTCGACGAGCTCCGCGACCGCATCCTTGTGGGGCATCGTGACCGACAAGCCGCCGATGCCGAGCGCCCGCACGGCCTCGAGCGCCGCGCGTGCCTCGCCCTCCGGAACTTCGAACGCGAGGTACACCCAGTCGAGCTCGCAGCACTCGAATGCGGCGTTGAAGATCGCGGGCGACAGCGAGTGCCGGATCGGCGCGCCGATGACAGCGGCGAGCCGAGTCGTTCCGCTGAGCCGGGGCACTAGCCGCAGCCGAGACCGGCTGCCCTGCACCGCGCCTTCGCGGCCTCGAACTCGCTCGCACTGGCCGTGAAGAAATGCTGCCCGGCGGGCAGGTTCGGGTCGAGCACGTAGTAGATCTCGTTGCCGGTGTCCGGGTGCAGCGCCGCCTCCAGCGCCGCGCGGCTCACGCTGGAGATCGGCGTGGGCGGCAGGCCGACGTTGATCCGGGTGTTGTACGGGTCATCGCGTTCGAGATCGCTCTGGCGCAACACGCAGGGCCGCTCTTCGTGCAGGTAGCACGACGTCGCGTCCACGCCGAGCGGCATCCCCTGCCGGAGGCGGTTGTAGATGACCTGAGCGATCTTCGCACGGTCGGCGTCGACCTTGGCCTCCTCTTCGACGAGCGACGCGACGGTGAGCACCTCGTAGGGGCTGTACCCGACGAGCGCCGGCGCGTCGGGAAGCCCGAGCTCGATCGCGACCTTGTCGAACTGACTCACCATCGCTTGCACCGCGACAGTTTCGTCGGCGCCTTCGCCGATCTCGTAGGTGTCCGGGAACAGGAAGCCTTCGATGGGTTTGTCTGCCGGCTGGAACTGCGACCGCACCTGCCCGGCGGTGAGCGCGGCGTTGATCTTTTCGACCGAAAACGTCGGGATGGCGGTGGTGATCTGCGCCGGGATCTGTCGCAAGTTGAGGCCCGGCGTGACGGTGAAGCGCCGCGTGGGCGGTGGCAGCGGCCCGGCCCTCAGGCGGCGGACCACGTCCGACGCGCTGTCGTTGGTGGGGAATCGGTAGGTGCCGGCCAGGAAGGGGCCGGCGTTCTTGACGCGGACGTAGAGCTTGAAGAGGAACGCGCTCCGGATCACGTTCTTCTTTTCGAGGAGATCCGCGATCGCGCTCGTGGACGAGCCCGTTGGTATGTCGAGCACGATCTCGTCGCCCGGGGGACTCGACGGGAACAACTGTCGATACGCCCAGAAACTGACGAGGCCGGCGAACAGCGCGAAGACGATGAAGACGCCGAGTCCGACGACGACGATCTTGCGTCGGCGCGACATCTCCGGACGCAGCTCCTCGTACTCCTCCTCGTCGCGCACCTGTTCCCTCAGCAATGTTTCTCCTGGCGATCGAGCCATGCCTGCAACAGCACCGCCGCGGCCGCCTGATCGATGACCTTCGACCGGTCACGGCCACGTAGGCCGCCGGCCTTCAGCTGCGAGTCGGCGGTCACGGTGGTGAATCGCTCATCCACCGTCTCTACCGGTACGGACAGCACCTCCGCCAACTCGACGACCTCCGCCAGCACGGACGCGGCCGCGGGCCCGACGCTGCCGTCGAGCGACAAGGGCAGGCCGACGGCCACGACTTCCGCGTCCCACTCGGCGACGAGGCCGGCGATCGCCCGGTGGTCGGTGGGGCGGTCGTTCATTGCTCGCTCGATCGTGCCGACCGGCGTGGCCATCCGCCCTTCGCTGTCGCTGATCGCAACGCCGATGCGGCGCGCGCCGAGATCGAGCCCCAGTGCTCTCACTTCGGCGGAATGCCCGCCGCCGCCCGCGCTTGTTCGAGGGCCTCGTCGAGCCCGCTTGCGTCCTTGCCGCCGGCAATGGCCAGTTGTGCGTCCTTGCCGCCTCCACCCTTGATCGTCTTCGCCGCGTCCGCGATGAGCTCGGCCGCGTTGAAGTCGCTGTCCGCGCTCACCGCGCTCACGAGCGCGGCGCCGCCGCCCGCCGGCGCTCCACCCAGCACGACCGCGCGGATTCCCGGCTGATCGCGCAACGCCACCGCGAGGTCGCGCAAGGCGTCACGGTCGAGGTCGTCGATCCGGGCGACGACGACTCCGTCTTGCGCCTGCGAGGCCAGCGTGGACGAGCGCCCGGCCGCAGCCTGCTGCCGCAATCCCTTGATCTCGTCGCGTAGCGTCTTGATCTCCTCGAGCCGCTTCCGGGCACCGTCGATGACCTCGCCGGTCGGCACGTTGAGGATCTGCGCCAGCTCCGCAAGGACGCCTTCTTCGTGCCGCAGCCGCTCGATCGGCCCGGTGCCGGAGACCGCTTCGATGCGGCGGAGGTTGGCGCCGATCGACTCCTCCTTGACGACCTTCAGTGGGCCGATATCGCCCAAGGCGCGGACATGCGTGCCACCGCAGAGCTCGAGCGAATGGCGGCCGGCCTCGAGGACGCGCACAACATCGCCGTACTTCTCGCCGAAGAACGCGATCGCACCGAGCTCGGCGGCCGTCTCCTTCGTCGTCTCGTAGTGCCGCACGGACTCGTTCGCCAGGATCTCTTCGTTGGCGAGGTCTTCGATCGCCCGGATCTGCTCGACGCTGAGCGCCTCCGACGGACCGAAGTCGAACCGCAGGCGATCCGGCGCGACCAGTGAGCCCTGCTGCTTCACGTGCCCACCGAGCACCTGGCGCAGCGCCCAGTGGAGGATGTGTGTGCCCGTGTGGTTCCGGCGGATCGCGTCGCGACGGGCGACGTCGATGGCGGCGGTCGCCTCTTGACCAGGGGTGATCTCGCCCTCCACGACACGCGCGACATGGCGGTGGAGGCCGGGCAACGCGTACGACGTGTCGTCCACTTCGGCCCGACCGGTATCGGTCGTGATCGTGCCCGTGTCACCGACCTGGCCCCCGGACTCCGCGTAGAACGGTGAGCGGTCGAGGAAGATGCCGTCGTCGACGACTGCCAAGACCTTCGCCTTGGTCTCGAACTCCTCGCGACCGACGAACTCCGTGACGCCGAACTGGTCGAGCACCTCTTGGAAGCTCGTGAGATTCGCGTAGACGTCGCCCTTCTTGCTCGCCTGCTTGGCCCGCTCGCGCTGCTCGCTCATCAACCGCTCGAAGCCGTCGACGTCGACGTCAACACCGCGTTCGGCGGCGATCTCCTGCGTGACCTCCACCGGAAAGCCGTGCGTGTCGTGCAACCGGAAGGCGACGTCGCCAGGCACGACATCCGATCGGGCGGACAGCGACCCCTCGAGCAGCGTCATGCCGCGCTCGAGAGTGGCGCGGAAGCTGCCCTCCTCGTTGGCGAGGATGTTCGTCACCCAGCTCTCGTTGGCACGCAGCTCGGGGTAGGCGTCGCCCATGGTCTCGACCGTCGACGCGATGAGCCGGGGAAGTACCGGCGTGTGCACGCCCAACAGGTAGGCGAATCGGACCGCTCGACGGATGACGCGCCGCAGCACGTAGCCGCGGTCTTCGTTGCTGGGCACGACGCCGTCGTTGACGAGGAAGGTCATCGTCCGGGAATGGTCGGCGAGGATGCGTAGCGCGTAGTCGGACTGCTCGTCGGCACCGAGCCGCCTTCCAGTGACCGACTGGGCGGTCTCCAGCAACGGAACGAAGTGGTCGGCATCGAACGCGCTGCGGCCACCGTGCAGCAGCATCAGCCAACGCTCGAATCCGGCGCCAGTGTCGACGTTCTTGGCCGGAAGCTCAGTGAGATGACCGTCTCCATGGCGGAAGTCGGTCATGAACACGAGGTTCCAGAACTCGATGTAACGATCCTGGCCCCCGAACTTCGGGCCGCCTTCCTCACCCCATTCGGCGCCGCTGTCGTAGTGGATCTCGGAGGACACGCCGCACGGGCCGGTCTCCCCCATCTCCCAGTAGTTCTCCTTGCGCAAGCGCTGGATGCGCTCCATGGGAAGGCCGATCTCCTCGTGCCAGATCGCTTCGGCCTCGTCATCGGTCTCGTGCACGGTGGCCCAGACGCGATCGCCGTCGAAACCGCTCACGCTGGTGACGAAGTCCCACGCCCATTCGATCGCTTCACGCTTGAAGTACTCGCCGAAGCTCCAGTTGCCGAGCATCTCGAAGAACGTGAGGTGGCGCCGCGTGCGCCCGACCTCGTCGATGTCGTTGTGCTTGCCAGCGAGACGGACGCACTTCTGGATCGAAGCGGCGCGCGGCGGGTTGAACGGAATCGGTTCCTCGCCGAGGAAGTACGGAACGAACTGCATCATCCCGGAGTTGACGAACATCGGCGCCGTCGGGTGATGCGGGATGAGCCCGGCCGACGGCACGATCGCGTGCTGCCGCTCGCGGAAGTACTCCGCCCACGCGCGCCGGAGTTCGTCGGACTTCATAGAGCTACCGAGGCTATCGGCGGGAGTTCTCGAGCTCCGCCCGTATCTCGGCCTCCCGCTCCCGCATCGCCTCCCGGCCCTCGGCCACCGCTGCTCGCAGATCCTTCCCGAGGCCCTTCATGGCATCGGCCAGGTCGGCGGAGACGCGCTCGGGCGTGTAGCGCTGCATCGTCTCGCGCATGAGGCGCATCATCCAGAAGGACGTCCCGAAGCCGAACCCGAGTCCGATCATCAACCAGAAGAGCCGTTTGAACATCAGTCTTCTTCGTCACGCCGGCGACGGAAGCGACGGGCCGCCCGTCCCGTTCCCGAGGCAAACGCGATCGCCTTGATCACCGGGTTCGAGAACGCCAGGTAGGCGAGACGCGACGCGGAGTCGACCGTCGACGAGATCGATTCCGCCGTACCGAGCAGGTTGTCGACCCGCTCGAGCTCGACGTTGGCCTGCAGCACCGTCGATCGCATCTCGCTCACCACAGGGAGCGTCTCACGTCGCAGGTCTTCGATCGCCGACCGCAACTGGGCCAGGGTGCGGTTGACCGCGATGATCGCGTAGACGAGAACGGCGAGCGCCAGCGCGCTGGCAACGGCGACAACGACCGCGGCGGCGTCACTCGCGTCCATCGTCGCCGTTCTCCCTTTTTTGTCGAAGACTCGACATGCGCGTGGCGATCTCCTGTTCGAAGCCGTGCGGAGAGGGTTCGTAGTAGGTCCGCCCCTCGTTCTCCGGCGGGCGATAGTCCTGTGCCACCCAGCCCCGAGGGTCGTCGTGAGGATACTGGTATCCGGCGCCGTGCCCGAGCTTTGCCGCGCCGTAGTAGCCAGTGCCGCGAAGGTGTGGCGGCACCTCGCCCGCTGCGCCGTTACGGACGTCCTCGAGGGCCGACCACAGCGCAGTGGCCGACCGATTCGACTTCGGCGCGGTGGCCAGGTGGACCACGGCCTGCGCCAGGTTGAGCTGCGCCTCGGGGAGCCCAACGAACTCCACCGCACGAGCGGCCGCGTCGACCACCACCAGCGCCATGGGGTCGGCCATGCCAACGTCCTCCGACGCGAGGATCACCAGCCGGCGAGCGATGAACCGCGCGTCCTCGCCCGCCTCGAGCATGCGCGCCAGCCAATAGAGGCCTGCGTCAGGGTCGGATCCGCGGATGCTCTTGATGAACGCGCTGACCACGTCGTAGTGCTCGTCGCGCCCGTAGCGCAGGGCCTTGGTGCCGATGGCGGCTTCGGCGTCTGGGAGCGTCACCCGCGGCGTGGCCCCATCGGCGCGCGCTCGCGCCAGCGCCGCCGCGACCTCGATCGTCGTCAACGCCTGGCGACCGTCGCCGGTCGTGAGCAGCACGAGGTGCTCGCGGGCGTCGTCGTCGATCGTTGCGCTTTCCGCCTCGAGTCCTCGTGTGATGAGCGCTTCGGTCGCCTCGGCGTCGAGCGGCTCGAGCCGGAACAACGTCGAGCGTGAGAGCAGCGGCGCGTTGACTTCGAAGTAGGGGTTTTCGGTCGTCGCGCCGATGAGCACGATCAACCCGCTCTCGACCGACGGCAGGAGCGCGTCCTGCTGGGTCTTGTTGAACCGATGGACCTCGTCCAAGAACAGGATCGTCGCTTGGTCTTGCTCACCCAGGCGGCGCCCAGCGCGATCCAACACCTCGCGCACGTCCTTCACCCCAGCGCTCACCGCCGACAGCTGCTCGAAGGCCTTGGCCGTGACACGGGCGATGACTTTTGCGATGGTCGTCTTCCCGGTTCCCGGCGGGCCCCAAAAGATGACGGACGACAGGCGATCGCCCTCGATGAGCGCCCGCAACGGCGCACCGGGGCCCAGCAAGTGCTTTTGGCCGACGACTTCATCGAGGCGCGTCGGGCGGAGCCGATCGGCCAGCGGCGCACGAGCGGCAAGGCGCTCGGCCGCGACCGACGCGAACAGATCCTCCCCCTTCGCCATCTTGTCGAGGCTAATGAGAAGCGGTGGTACAACGGGGCGGATGATCGTGCTCATCTCGTGGCTGGTGGGCGGCGCCCTCATCGGCCTCTACGTCCTCTGGTTCGTCTCGCGCTATCGGAGAGACAAGCGCAAGGAGGCCGACGAAGCCGCGCAGGACAGATCCGCTACGGACGCCATCTTCCGGGCGGCGAAGCTCACCGAGCAACCGCGAGTCGACATACCTCCGGCCCGTGCGCCGCTGCTGCCGCGGCCGGCGGAGTCGTCGATTCCAGAGATGGGCCGTGCGTCGGCCCCTTCTGCCCCGCCGACTCCGTCGAACCCATCGACCGCGCCCGCGACCACCGTCGCCGAGGCCCTCACCGGGATCGCCTTGCCGCACGGACTGGTTCCGCTCACGACCGTGGCCGACGCGCCGGTCGTGGGCGATCGAGTGGTCTTCTGGACCGACGCCGAGCCGGCGGAGGTGGTCGGGCGGGCGTTCGCCGCGGAAGTCGAGCGCCTCGGTTACGCAGTCACGCCCATCGACGAGCGGACCGTTGCCGTGAAGCGCGATCTGAATCACTTGGCGGTGACCATCTATCCCGAAGGGGATGCCGCCGTCGCCAACGGTGAGCGGCTGTTCCCGACGGTTCCCGCCGGTGCGGTCGTGCTCGAGGTTCGAGTCGTGTTCTAGCCCTTCGGGAGTACGCGCAGCCCCAACTCGCGCAGGTGGCGCTCGTCGATCGGCGTCGGTGCGCCGGTCATCGGATCGCTGCCCGACTGCGTCTTCGGGAACGCGATCACTTCTCGGATGTTCTCCTCGCCCGCGAGGATCGCGATCAGGCGCTCGGTGCCGATCGCAAAGCCGCCGTGTGGTGGTGCGCCATACCGGAACGGCGTGAGGAAGAAGCCGAACCGCCGGTTCGCCTCCTCCTCGTCGATGCCGAGCAAGTTGAACACGCGCTGCTGCAGTTCGGGTTCGTGGATCCGGATGCTGCCCGAGCCCAGCTCCCACCCGTTGAGCACGAGGTCGTAGGCGCGGCTGCGTACGGACATCGGGTCGGACTCCAGCTTGTCGACATCGTCGGGGTGCGGCCGCGTGAAGGGGTGATGCGCGGGCTTCGGCCGGCCGTCGTCCGTCACGCCGACGAACATCGGGAAGTCGGTGATCCACACGTAGCGGTATGGCCCGTCGCTCACCGGCGGGCGACCGAGATCGTTGCGCAGCTGGCCGAGCGCATCACACACGGTCATCCACTGGTCGGCGACGAGCAGCAACACGTCGCCGGCGCGTGCGTCCATCGTGGCGACGAGGCCGCCCTGTTCCTCCTCCGAGAGGAACTTCACCAGCGGTGAATCGAGCACTCCCGCGTCGCCCACCTTGAACCAGGCCAGGCCCTTCGCGCCGAGCTGCTTGGTCTGGTCGGTGAGCGCGTCGAGTTTGTTGCGGGTCAGCTCGGTGGCCTTGCCTTCGGCGCGGATACCCTTCACACACTCCGCCTGGAACACCCTTGCTTCGGTGCCGACGAACACCGACGTGAGGTCAACGAGCTCCATGCCGAAGCGCAGGTCGGGCTTGTCGATGCCGAAGCGGTTCATCGCCTCGTGCCACGTGATCCGCGGGATCGGCGGCGGTCGCTCATTGGTGACCGCCTCCGCTGCGTCGAGCACCGCTTCGTCCGTGAACGCCATCACGTCGTCTTGATCGACGAAGCTGGCCTCGAAGTCGAACTGCATGAACTCGTACTGGCGATCAGCGCGGAGGTCTTCGTCCCTGAGGCAGCGGGCGATCTGGTAGTAGCGCTCGACGCCTGCGACCATGAGCAGCTGCTTGAACAGCTGTGGGCTCTGCGGCAACGCGTAGAAGGATCCCGGGCTCTGCCGGGAGGGCACGATGAACTCGCGGGCACCCTCCGGCGTGGACGGCATGAGCATCGGCGTCTCGACCTCGACGAAACCCTGACGCTCCATCGCCCGCCGTAGGGCGGAGTTCACCGTCGCATGGACGTTGAGGTTGCGCTGCATGCGACCCCGACGCAGATCGAGGTAGCGGTGCCGCAGCCTGACGGTCTCGTCGACGTCGATGCGATCGTCGAGCGGGAACGGCGGCGGTTCGGCAACGCTGAGGATCTCGACAGCGCAGTCCTTCACCTCGACGTCACCGGTCGCAAGCTTGTCGTTCTCGTAGCCCTCGGGCCTCCGCTGCACCGTTCCGGTGATGCGCACGACGTACTCGGAGCGGATGTCGTGGGCGCCGTCGACCACGCACTGCACGATGCCGGTGCGGTCGCGCAGGTCGACGAACGCAAGGTGCTCGCCGTGTTCGCGACGCCCGCCGACCCAGCCGCAGACCGCGACCGCCTCGCCCACGTGCTCCGCGCGCAACTCGCCGGCCCAGTGCGTTCGCATGCTCAATGCAGTCGCTTCTTCACGTGATCGACGACGTCCTCGACCTTGACCGACTCCTGCTCACTGCTGTGCAGGTTCCGGACGGTGACCGTTCCGTCGGCGGCCTCCTGCTCGCCGACGATGAGTGCGAGGTTGGCGCCTGACCGGTCAGCGGACTTCATCTGCGCCTTCATCGACCGCCGGTCGAACGCCCGGTCCACGCGCACTCCGGCCGCCCGGAGCTCGTGGGTAAGGGCCAGCGCGTGCGTGCCGTCCACGACATCGATGACGAACGCGTCGACCATCGCCGCCGGCGCGGGGAAAACGCCCTCCTCGTCGCACGCGATGAGTATCCGCTCGATGCCTGCGCCGAAGCCGATGCCGGGAGTTGCTGGGCCGCCCATCTGCTCGACGAGACCGTCGTACCGCCCGCCGCCGCCTACGGCGTTCTGCGACGCGTCGAACGCGTCCGAGACGAACTCGAACGTCGTGCGCGTGTAGTAGTCGAGCCCCCGCACGAGTCGAGGCGCGAGCTCGTAGGCGATGCCGAGAGTGCGTAGCCCCGATTGCACGCGTTCGAAGTGGCCGGCCGCCGCGCTCGAAAGGTGGTCGGTCATCACCGGAGCACCCGCGATGACCTCCTGGTCGTCGGGCCGCTTCGAGTCGAGCACTCGCAGCGGGTTGATCGTGAGGGTTTCCCGCGACTGCTTGGACAGCTCCTTGCCGTGCGCGTCGAGGTACGCGCGCAGCACGTCGAGATACTGCGGGCGCGACTCGCGGTCTCCCAGCGAGTTGAGCAAGAGGCGCACGCGCCGGAGCCCGAGCGCGTCATAGAACCGGGCCAGCAGGGCGATGACCTCGACGTCGAGGTCTGGGTCGTCGGAGCCGATGGCCTCGACGCCCAGTTGGAAGTGCTGGCGGTACCGGCCCGCCTGGGGGGCTTCGGCCCGGAAGTTCGGCGCGACGTACCAGACTTTCCAGGGCGTCGTCGGTCGGTGTTCGACGAACGCGCGCACGACTGAGCCCGTGCCCTCCGGCCGGAGCGCGAGGTGCCGGCCGCCGCGATCCTCGAAGTCGTACATCTCCTTGCGGACGATGTCGGTGGACTCCCCGACCCGGGCGAACACCTCGTAGTGCTCGAACATCGGGGGCACGTGCAGGCCGTACCCGGCGCGAGTTGCTTCTCCGGCGAAGCGCGCGACGAGCGCCTGCCACCGGGACGACTCCGGCGGCAGCACGTCGTGGGTCCCCTTCGGGGCGCGGAACAGGTCATTGTCGGCGATGCCGAGCGACGTTAGTGGGAGGGCTCCGGCGCCCCGAACCCACTTGCGCGCGTCAGTCGATGCGCGTGAGCTCCGACACGTCACGTTTCCCGCCATCGTGCACACGACCGATGATGGTGTGCTCCACGTGACCACGAATGCGATCGGGCATCGCCGGGTTCAGGATCTCGTAGTCGAGCGTGACGCCCGAGTCGCCCGGCAGCGCGGTCACCAGCACGCGCGCCGCCCCGCGGTGCTCCGTCCCCGTGACGCTGTCGATCCCCACGTACAGGCCGGTATTGGCCAACAAGTCATCCACGATTGCCATGGCCCCACCGTAACGAGCGCCCGCCCGCACGATCTCGGCGATGGCGGCGTCAGTGTGGCTCGCCATCATGGTGCTCGCGGCTCGCACTACACGGGCAGCCCCTACAGCTCGAACGTGACCTCTACCATCGGGGCGCGCGCGACGAGGACATCAACCGGGGCCTGACCGCGATACCAGCTGGCGGCAAGGTGCTCGATAACGAGTCGGCGCGTCACCTCGTCGGTCACCTCGACTGCCCGGGCAGGGAGGTCGAGTTCGATCCCTCGCTTGAGGTGCACGACGAGACCCGAATCCGCGCGCAGGTTCGCCAACCAGTCGCGGCGTCCAGGCGTGCCGGTGATGAAGAAACGATCCGCGAGGACCATCATCCAGATCTCGACCCGGCGTGGCAGACCTGAGCGCCGGCCGATCGTCGTGATGTCGATCGTCGGATCGTCCGCCAGCTCACGCCGAACGACATCGATCATCCCTACCCCTCCCGACTGCCCAACTCGAGCCGCATCGTACGGGCGCCGCCCATGTCGATGACGACCACATAGCCGTGGCGCTCGTAGAGCCGCATGGCCCGATTGCCGGGTTCCACGCTGAGCGAGAGCGCGGCAACGTCACGTCGCCGCGCTGCGTGCGCGAGTGCATCCAGCAGTGCGCCGCCCACGCCGCGGCCTCGCCAGGCTTCGACGACACCGATCGACACCTCGGGCGTCGTCTCGTCGATGAAGCCGTAGCCCGGATCGGCAGCGGCGAAGCATCGGCACCACGCTGCACCGATGCGCGTACCGTCGGTCGCTTCCGCGATCATCGAGATGTCATCGGGCCGGGGCCAGCCGTCCACGTAATGACGAAACTCGGCAATCGCAAGGATCTCGGGCAACGAGCGCAGCGCCCTCGTCGGATCCCAGTTGGCCGCCTCCGCGAGCATCTCGGCGACGAATCCCGCGTCGGCGTCGACGCCGGGTCTGATGGTGAACACCGTCAGGAGTCTGCTAGTTCTGGCCCGTGGCTCGGGCACGCGAGCAGAAGACGTCGGACGAACCAGCGGTGTTGGACGCGCGCACCCCGGCGGCGTGGAACAAGCGCAACACGTATCCCGGTCGCCTACCGGCTACAGACCGCGAAGACGCCCGAGACCCGGGCGAAGCGCATCAAGGCGTTCATCGAAATGTTCGAGCGCGGCGAGAAGTTCTTCGACTAACGAGGGACGTCACACGTCGGCGAACGTCCACATCCCGTATCTCGCACGAAGAATCGGCGTGTGGTCGTTCCATCGAGAGAGCGAGAGCGCTTCGGCCGGGCGGATCCTCACCTCGCCGCCGGCGATCTCGAATCCCCACGCGAACCCGACGAGTGGAATGATGCGTCGGGGCTGCCACGCCATCACCTCCTCGAGCGGCGTGGTCGCGAGAAAGCTGTGCGCCTCCCAGTCCATGTCGCCGCGGTCGGAACGTGACGGAGCGTCGAACAGCGTGGGGTTGAGGCCGTACCAGCAGTAGGGGTTGGGCGCGTCGCCGAAGAGCACGAACGGGTCCGCCTCGAACTCTGCACCCCCACTCGAGTTGTCGCTGGATCGAACGAGCTGCACCCATCCGAACATGGCTCGATAGCCGAGGTTCGGAAACTCCACCGTGGCGATGCACGTAGGCAGCCCGTCGGAGCCGGGCAGCGCACCGATCTCGGCGGGATCGTGATTCGTCCGGCAATCGACGGACACATGACCTCGATGGTCGTCCCACGTGAACTCGAGCTCCACGATCGGCAACCTACAGGGGCGCGTGACGACATGATTGGTGTGTGCCTCTCCGAGAGATGTCGGTGCAAATTACGGCGATCGACGGCCTCGTGCTCGTCGAGATGAAGGAAGCGAAAGACGAGCGCGGCGTCGTGCGGGAGTTCTACCGAGAATCCTCCTGGCGCGAGGCCGGTCTGCCGTCGCTCGGACCATGGCTTCAGATCAACCTGACCGAGACCACGCAGGGTGCGGTGCGCGGCCTGCACGGCGAGTCGATGCACAAGCTGATTGCGATCGCCGCCGGCCGAGCGTTCGGTGCCTACGTCGATGCGCGGCCCGCGTCGCCGTCGTTCGGACAAGTAGTGACCGTGGAGCTGACGCCAGGGCAGCAGGTGTTGGTGCCGGACGGCGTGTGCAACGGCTTCCAATCGGTCAGCGACGGCTCCACGCAGTACCTCTACTGCTTCGACCACGAGTGGTTACCCGGGATGGCCGGCGCTGCCGTCAACCCGCTCGACCCCGCGCTCGCGATCCCCTGGCCGCTACCGATCGACCCCGCTGACCGGTCGTCGATCTCGGAGAAGGACCTCAACCTGTCCCCCTTCCGGTGATCCCGTGACGGAAGGTATCGAGACCGATCGTCTCCGGCTCCGTCCATTGACGTTGGATGACGTCGATCTGCTGGTGGGCCTGGACCGCGATCCGGAGGTGATGCGCTTCATCAACGGTGGTAAGCCGTCACCGCGGGCCGAGGTCGAGAAGATCGTCAGAGCATCGCTCGGCCACCGTTGGGTGGCGACAGACCGATCGACGGACGACTTCGTCGGATGGTTCGCCCTCTTCCCGACGGGTGACGGCGACTACGAGCTCGGCTACCGGCTCCGCCGCAAGATGTGGGGCAAGGGACTCGCGACCGAAGGTGCTCAAGCGCTCGTCGCCGCCGCGTTCGAACGGTTGAACGCTCGCCGAGTGTGGGCGCAGACGATGACAGTCAACGCTGCATCGCGGCGAGTGATGAAGAAGTGCGGGCTGCGGTACGTGCGGACGTTCCATCTCGACTGGCCCGAACCGATCGAGGGCACCGAACTCGGCGACGTCGAGTACGAGATCGTCAGAGAGGACTACGCGCCCTTGCCTGGCACCACTCGGTACGCGTCGTAGACACTTTCGATGCGCTTGATCTGCCCGAGGACCGACTCGAGGTGGGACGGGTCGCCGAGCTCGAAGTCGAATCGCATCTTCGAGATCCGGTCGCTGCCCGTGGTCGAGGTGCACGTGAGGATGTTGACGTGTTGGTCCGAGAGCGTCTTGGCCACGTCGGACAGCAACCGCGCCCGGTCGAGCGCCTTCACCTCGATCGACGCCACGAACATCCCGGTGATGTCGGTGTCCCACTCGACCTCGATGAGCCGCTCGCCCTTCCCGCCCGCCAGCGACACCGCGTTCGCGCAATCCGCACGGTGGACCGACACGCCGCGCCCTCGGGTGACGAAGCCCATGATCTCGTCGCCGGGCACCGGCGTGCAGCAACGCGAGAGGCGGACCATCACGTCGTCGAGGCCTTCCACGTGCACCCCGATCGCGGGACGTTCGCGACGCGCCCGCGGCTGACGCACGGTGGTCGGCAGCTGCTCCTCGCGCTCCGGCTCGCCGTCGCGGAGGTTCTTCGCGATTCGCGACGCCACCGACTTCGCGGAGACGTGGTTCTCGCCGATCGACGCGTGCAAGGCATCGAGATCCGCGTAATTCAGCATCGTCGCGACTTCGGCGAGCATGTTCGACGCGGCGATCTTCTGGACCGGAAGACCCTCGCGGCGCAGTGCCTTGATCAGTTCTTCGCGGCCGTTGTCGATGGCGTCCTCACGCCGCTCACGCGAGAACCACTGGCGGATCTTGTTGGCTGCTCTCGGGGTGGCGACGATCTTCAGCCAGTCGCGCGACGGGCCCGCGCCTTCCACCTTCGAGGTGAAGATCTCCACCGTGTCGCCCGACGCCAAGGTCGAATCGATTGGAACGAGCCGACCGTTCAGACGGGCACCGATGCACGTATGCCCGACTTCCGTGTGGATGGCGTAGGCGAAGTCGATCGGCGTCGCGCCATTCGGCAGCGTCATCACCTGGCCCTTGGGCGTGAAGACGTACACCTCGTCTTCGTCGAGGTCGACCTTCAACGTCTCCATGAACGCGCTGGGATCGGACGTCTCTTGCTGCCAGTCGATGATCCGGTTGAGCCACGGCATGTCGGACGCGGAATCGTCGCCCTTGTAGCCGTAGTGCGCGGCGACGCCGTACTCGGCGCGCTGGTGCATCTCCCGCGTTCGGATCTGCACCTCGACGGTCTTGCCCCCAGGCCCGACCACCGTGGTGTGCAGGGACTGGTACAGGTTGAACTTCGGCATCGCGATGTAGTCCTTGAACCGCCCGTGCACCGGTCGCCAGGTCGCGTGGATCGACCCGAGCGCCGCGTAGCAGTCCTTCACGGTCTCGACGATCACGCGGATGCCGACGAGATCGAAGATGTCGGCGAACTCCTTGCCCTTCACGACCATCTTCTCGTAAATGCTCCACAGGTGCTTCGGACGGCCGGTGACCTCGGCGACGATGTGCAGCTCTTCCAGCCGTCCCCGCACGTCCTCGAGCACCTGCGCGAGATACAACTCGCGCTCGGGGGTGCGATTCGACACCATGTGATCGATCTCGGCGTAGCGCTTCGGGTGCAGCGTGGCGAAGGCCAGATCTTCGAGTTGCTGCTTCATGTCCTGCATGCCGAGCCGGTGCGCCAGCGGCGCGTAGATGTCGATCGTTTCACGGGCGATGCGCTCCTGCTTGGCGGCCGGCAGCGAGGCGATCGTCGACATGTTGTGGAGCCGGTCGCACAGCTTGATGATCAGGACGCGGACGTCCTTTGCCATCGCCACGAGCATCTTGCGCATCGTGGCGGCCTGCTGCGCCTCCTTCGAGTCGAACTGGATGCGCTCCAGCTTGGTGACGCCGTCGACGATGCCGGCGACGTCGGGACCGAACTCGGCGACCACCTGGTCGAGGGTGATGTTCGTGTCTTCAACGGCGTCGTGCAGGAGCGCCGCGGCGATCGTGATGTCGTCGAGGCCGAGGTCGGCGACGATCGCCCCGACCGCGAGCGGATGCTGGATGTACGACTCGCCCGACTTGCGGACCTGTTGCCGGTGGGCGTCCGCGGCCACCTCGTACGCCCGCGTGATCATCAGCGGGCTCGCCTTGGGATGGCGCGACCGGAAGGCACTGACGAGGGGCGCGACCTCTTCCGCCGGCGGCACGCTGTTGCGCCGCCACGGAAGCACCCTCGTGACCGTTGCCATCAGTTGATTCTACGGGCGGGAGCTACCTACTCGTAGGTGACGAGCGACAGGGCGTCGTACCCCTCGAGCTTCTCGCGACCGTGGAGGAACCCGAGCTCGATCACGAAGCCGAGCCCGACGACCGTGCCGCCGAGCTTTTCGACGAGCCGGATGGTTGCACCGGCGGTGCCCCCGGTGGCCAGCACGTCGTCGATGACCAACACCTGATCCCCGGGCGCCACCGCGTCGCGGTGGATCTCCAGCAGGTCGGTGCCGTACTCGAGCTCGTATTCCTCCCGCTCGATCTCCCACGGAAGCTTGCCGGCCTTGCGTACCGGCACGAACGCCGATCCGAACCGGTAGGCGATGGGCGCCGCGATGATGAAGCCGCGGGCTTCGACTCCGAGGACTCGATCGACCGCGGAGTCCTGGAAGTGGTCCGCGATCAGGTCGATGGTCGACCGGAACGCGTCGCTGTTCGCGAGAAGCGGCGTGATGTCTTTGTAGATGACGCCCGGTTTGGGGAAGTCGGGGATGTCACGGACACAGCCACGCAGCTCGCTTGCGTCCATCCGATTACCTCCGCTTGCCCTTCTTCCGTGGTCGCGGCGGGATGTTCGTCGCCACCCGTGGGCCCCCCGGCCGGGGCACGGCCGCCCTGGATGCCGCGGCGACTGGCTCGACGACCTCGTCCTCGTCGGCGATCGCCGACTCAGCTTGCCGGCCCGGGGGACGCGACTCCATCCGCCGCTTGATGTCCCGATAACGCGGTTCGCGCTCCTTGTAGATGGCGAGCAACG
>Ga0299913_10001296_pt1 | contig 18219 bp, 16 predicted proteins | sample RVTome_9_FD_201360 | JGI IMG/M metagenome (GOLD analysis project Ga0299913, IMG submission 201360) | Soil microbial communities from uranium-contaminated site in the Upper Colorado River Basin, Wyoming, United States - RVT155D38 (version 2) ... | reverse complement strand
CGTCGACCATCGCCTGTTCCTCGATGTCCCGCGGGACGGCCTTGAGGAAGCCCATCAGCAGCCACACCGACACCGGGATGGTGATCGTCGGGTAGATCAGCACGAGCGACCAGGTGTTGTCCTGCAGCCCGGCGGCCGCGACCACCCTGGAAAGCGACAGGAACAGCAGCGACGGCGGCACCAGGTAGACGAAGAAGATGCCGACCGCCATCGGGGTGGACCACGGCCGGTTCAGCCGGGCGAGGCTGTAGGCGGCCGGCAGCGACAGCGCGAGCGTGATCAGCACGACCAGCACGCCGACCCACACGCTGTTCCACACGAAGGTCAGGAACGGCGTGTCGTTGAACAGGAACTTCACGTGGTCGCTGGTGGGCGGCTCGTTGAGGATGAACGGGTTGTTCTCCGGCACGTACAGGTCGCGGTTGAGCTTGAACGCGGTGATCACGGACCAGAGGAACGGGCCGGCCGCCATCAGCGCGGCGGTGATCGCGGCGACGTAGACGAAGATCCGCGCGCCGATGTGGCGGCGCCGGTAGCGCCGGCGCAGGTCGGCGGCGTCGGTGTCGTCGATCGTCCCGGACAGCTCCACGGACGACTTCGCAGGCGACGTCACGGCGCTCACAGCGTCTCCATCCGACGGACCGAGCGCAGGATCGCGACCGCGGCGGCGAGCAGCAGCGGGAACAGGAACAGCGCGATCGCGGCGCCCTGCGCGACGTCGCCGCCCTGGATGCCCCTGAAGTACGCCCACGAGGCCAGCACCTGCGTGGAGTTGGTCGGGCCGCCGCGGGTCAGCACGTACACCACGGCCATGTCGGTGAACGTCATGATCGCGCCGAACAGGCCGGCCACCGCGATCACCGGCATGGTCAGCGGCAGGGTGACGCCGAGCATCCGCCGCCAGAAGCCGGCGCCGTCAACCCGCGCCGCGTCGTCGATGTCCCTGGGGATGGCGACCAGGCCGGCCATCAAGATCACCGCCGCGAGCGGTACCAGCCGCCACACGTGCACGGCGATCACCGAGCCCATCGCGGTCCACGGCTTGGCGAGCCAGTACACGTTCTCGCCGGGGCCGAGGAAGCCGACCCTGCGCATCACCCAGTCGATGGGGCTGAACACGTTGTCCAGCAGCCACAGCCAGGAGATGGTGGACAGCGCGACCGGGGTGGTCCACGGCAGCAGCACCGCGAAGCGCACCAGCCACTTGCCACGGAAGTTCGCCACCAGGATGTTGGCCAGCACCTTGCCCAGCACCACGATCAGCACCATCGAGATGCCGGTGAAGACCAGCGTGTTGTACAGCGATCGCCAGAACGTCGGGTCGTCGAAGATCGCGCGGTAGTTGCGCAGCCCGGCCCAGTCGAACGACGGGTCGCCCGCGGTGATGTCGCTGAACGAGAACGCGATCGCCAGCCCGAACGGGATGGCGACGAGCGCGACGATGTAGATGATCGACGGCAGCAGGAAGACCTTGGCCAGGAACGACTCCCGGTCGGCGAGCGGCTGCTTGGCGGCCGGCGCGCCAATGTCCGCGCCAATGTCCGTGCTCATGTCAACGGCACCGGATCGCAGCGCAGGCCGCTGTCCTTGTCGAAGAACCGCAGCCGCTCGGCCCGCACCGAGAAGTCGTGCAGCTCGTCGGCGCTGATCGGGGTGTCGATCGTGGACGGCAGCCGGGCGATCACCCTGGTCTCCTCGCCGATGCCCTTGATCGTGCCGTACACGTGCCGGTCGCCGGAGAGGTACTCCACGCGCTCGATGTGGAACGGCATGGTGATCCGGTCGGGGGCGGTCACGTTCTCGATCGGCCACAGGTGCTCCGGGCGGAACCCGACGAGGTGCTTGTCGCGCGGCACGAGGTTCATCGGTGGCGAGCCGATGAACGTCGCGACGAACGTGTCGGCCGGGTCGTCGTAGATCTCCACGGGCCGGCCGAGCTGGCGCAGCTTGCCGGCCTGCATCACGGCGATCCGGTCGCCCAGGCCCATCGCCTCGACCTGGTCGTGCGTGACGTAGACGGTCGTGGTGCCGACCCGCTGCTGGAAGCGCTTGAGCTCGTCGCGCGCGATCGCGCGCAGCTTGGCGTCCAGGTTCGACAGCGGCTCGTCGAGCAGGAACACCCGCGGCTCGCGCACCAGCGCGCGGGCCAGCGCGACCCGCTGCCGCTCGCCGCCGGAGAGCTGGCGCGGCTTGCGCTCCAGCAGGTTCTCGATGCCGAGCAGCTCCGACGCCCAGCGCACCCGCTCGCGCTGCTTGTCAGGAGGCAGCTTGGCGGCCTTGAGCGGGAACGTGATGTTGTTCAGCACCGACTTGTGCGGGTACAGCGCGTAGCTCTGGAACACCATCGCGATCTTGCGGGCGCGCGGCGGCAGGCCGTTGACCACGTGCCCGCCGATCAGTACCTCGCCCGACGTCGGCTCCTCGAGCCCGGCGATCGTGCGCAGCAGCGTGGTCTTGCCGCAGCCCGACGGGCCGAGCAGCACCAGGTACTCGCCGGGCTCGGTCGCGAGGTCCACGCCGTCGATCGCGTGGACCTTCCCGCCCCTGCCTCGCCGCAGGGTCGAATCGAACAGCTTGCGCAGGTCGCGGACCTCGACCACGTCAGCCACGTGGTGACCCTCTCACGTCTCGTCAGCTGCCGCCGACCAGGCCTTGTGCCCGCCACTTGGTGAAGATCGCGTTGACCTGCGTCTCGGCCTCGGCGATCGACTCCTTCGCCGACAGCTCGCCGCGGGCGACCTTGGCGAACATGTTGGGGATGACGAACGTCGCGAACACCTCGCCCTCGGCGGCGCTGGCCGGGCCGGGGTGGCCGATGTTGACGCTCCACGGCTCGGCGTCCTTGAGGAACTTCAGCTTGTCCTTGTTGGCCTGGCTGTACGGGTCCTCGGCCAGCCACGCGTCGCGCCGCGGGGTGAGCTTGCTCCACGCGCAGAAGTCGTACAGCTTCGAGTTGAACAGCGCGGACTCGAAGTTGGCCGTGTAGTGCAGCAGGAACTCCTTGGCCGCGTCCACGTTCGTCGCGTGGTTGGGCACGATCCAGTTGTAGAGCACGTGCTGCGCCGCGATCGCCGCCTCGGGGCCCTTCAGCGCCGGCGTGAAGAACACGTCGTCGGCCACCGCTGGGCTGGCCTCCTGTGCGGTGCGCCACGCGGAGATCGAGTTGAGAATGTAGGAGAGCTTGCCGGCGATCAGCCCCTGGTTGTTGGAGGCCGCGTTCCAGCCGAACACCTCCTCGGTCATGGTCTCGTTGAACAGCTGGGCCATGTACTCGACGGCGGCGACGGTGTTGTCGGAGTTCAGCACCACGCGCTCGTTGGCGTCCTGGATGGACGCGCCGTAGGACCACATGATGGCCCGGCACGCCATGTTGGAGTCGATCTCCTGGGACATCCCGATGCCCATCGGGATGCCCTTGCTCTTCTTGATCTCCGCGCCACCCTTGAGCAGGTCGTCCCAGGTGGCCGGCCCGTTGGGCATGCCGACCGACTCCCACAGGCTCTTGCGGTAGTCGCCGGGGTCGGGCACCCAGCCTGGCGAGTACGCGTAGTACTTGCCGGTCTTGGGGTTGACCGACGACTTGCGGCACAGCTCGATCTGCTTGCCCCAGCGGTTGTTGGCCTCGTCCGTGACGTCCTTAAGGTCGACGACGCTCGGCTCGAACTGCGGCAGCGGGGCGATGTACTGGATCAGGTCGTGGCCCTGACCGGCCTGGACCTCGGCCGCGATCCGGCCGGGGATCTCCGCGTTGTTGATGTGGTCGACCGTGACGGTGACGCCGACCTTGCCGCCCCAGTCCTGGACGAACTTGTCGAACCAGGTGTCGTGGCTTGGCACGAAGTGGCTCCACAGCAGGATCTTCAGTTCACCCGAGAGCTTGCTGCGCGGATCGGTGAAAGTGGGTTCCGGGGTGCCGCTGAGCGGGGCTGCCGGCGGCGCGGTGGACGTCTCGCTGGCGCACGCCGCGAGCGCCGCGGCGGACGCGGCCACACCGGTGGCGCGCATGAAACCCCGGCGGGACAGCGACGAGTACTCGGCCATGTCTCCCTAACCTCCTCGACTAGGCAATGTCACCCTAGGAGGCGGAGATCACTCACGAAAGCCGTGGCAAGTCACGGACGTGTTGCACTGTGTGACGGTGGCGGGCAAGGTCGCCTGCCCTTGGAACGGCGGTAGCGTCCCGAGCACCTGCCCGGCAGGACATTGACAGTAGGGAGAACCGATGCCGACCGTCAGCGCTTCGACGGAGCTGGCCGCCACCCAGGACACGGTGTGGGCGCTGATCAGCGACTTCAGTCGATACGGCGAGTGGAACGAGACCCACACCGGCTTCCCGGACGGCACCCCGGAGCTGGCCGAGGGTGCCAGCTACCTGGAGAACGTGCGGATCATGGGCATGCCCGGCCAGGTCAAGTGGACGGTCACCGAGGTGCAGGAACCAAGCCGGCTCAGGCTGGACGGCGCCGGGCCGATGGGCATCGCGCTCGGGCAGGTGCTCGAGCTCGCGGCCAGCGGCGACGGAACCACGGTCAGCCTGCAGACCTCCTTCGCCGGCGGTCCGCTCGCCGGGCCGATGGGCGTCGCGGTGGCGCAGGCCGGCGAGAAGGCCGCGGCCGCCTCCCTCCAAAAGCTCAAGGCCATGCTCTAACCCCGCGCCCACCCCGCACAGCCCCGCAGCCCCCGGCAGTCCCCGGCTCCCCCAGGGCGACTCGCATTCGTATCGACGTTTGGGGCGCCGAAAACGTCGATACGGATGCGAGTCGCCACCTGGGTGGCAGGATTCGCGGCCATGACGCAAGCCGCCGCGCCGGCCGGTACCAGGCGCCCGCCGCTGCCACCGATGAGCCACTACGCCAAGGCCACCGCGGTGGTGGTCGCGGTCGTGGTCGGCGCGCTCGCGCTGTACCAACTGCGCTCGGTCGCGACGTCGGTGTTCCTCGGGCTGTTCCTGGCGATCGCGTCCGAGCCGTTCATCGGCTGGCTGCAGCGCCGCGGGCTGCGCAGGGGCGTCGCCATCGCGGTGCTGTCCGTCGGCGCGCTGCTGGTGTTCGCCGGGATGGCCGCGCTGCTGCTGTACCCCGCGGTCAAGCAGATCGGCGAGTTCGTCGAGTCGCTGCCCGAGCTGGCCCGCGACGTCAGCGCCCGGCTGGCCGACCTGGGCGTGCGGTTCGACGACCCCGAGGTGCAGGAGCGCCTGCAGAGCCTGGCCGAGCGACTGCCGTCGTTGCTCGGTTCCTCGCTCGGCACCGTGTTCGGCATCCTCGGCGGGCTCGTCGGCGGGCTGTTCACCGTTCTCGGGGTGATCGTCCTGGCGCTGTATTTCATGTCCGCGATGCCGCAGCTGCGCGCGTTCGCGGCGCGCGCGCTGCGCGACCCCGAGCGCGTCGAGGTGATGGACCGGTCGCTCGCGCGGATCGGCGGCTACGTCACCGGGCAGATCGTGGTGTCGCTGTCCGCCGGACTGATCAGCGCGGTGGGGCTGGGCATCATTGGCGTGCCGTACGCCGCCGTGCTGGGCGTCGGAATGGCCCTGTTCGTCGCGATACCCCTGGTCGGCGCGACCATCGGGGCGGTGGTGTGCACCGCGGTCGCGCTCACCGAGAGCCTGACGCTCGCCGCCATCACGTTCGGCTTCCTGCTGCTCTACCAGCAGTTCGAGAACTACGTGCTGGCCCCGCGGGTGTTCTCCAAGGCCGTCGACCTGTCCCCGGTCGCGGTATTCATAGCCGTGCTGATCGGCGGCAGCGCGGTCGGGGCGGTCGGCGCGCTCACCGCACTGCCGATCGCGGCCGCGCTCAAGGTGGTGTTCCGCTACCTGTTCCGCCACCAACTGCGCCGCATCGAGGGCCAGGAAGAGGCGCCGGCAGCAGCAGCCCCGGATGCAGCAGCGACGCCGCGAGCGCCGGAGGAGGGCAAGGCCGACTAGCCGGTCTCCTCGCGCAGCCAGGACAGGTATTCCGGGCTGCCGCCGACGATCGGGGTGGCGATGATCTCCGGCACGTCGTAGGAGTGGTGTGCCTTGATGTGCGCGGTGAGCTCGTCGAGCCGGTCGGTGGTGGTCTTCGCCAGGCATTGCCACTCCTGCTCGACCTGGACGGCGCCCTGCCAGCGGTAGACGCTGCGGATCGGCCCCACCAGTTGTACGCAGGCGGCGAGCCGGGCGTCCACGATGCCGCTGGCCAGATCTTCGGCGGCCTCGGCCGAGGATGTCGTCGTCAGAACCTGGAGGTACACACCGGCAAGTTACTCGGCGGGCACGGCCACCAGCGTGGAGACGCCCTTCCACACGACCGCGATGATGAGCTCGGCGGCGGCCTCGGGGGTGATCTCGGGGTGCTGCTCGCGCCACAGTGACACCCGCTCGGTGGCGCCGACGAGCATCTGCGCGTACGCCTCGACCAGCAGCGGGCCGACGCCCGGCGCGAACGCCGCGGTCGACTCGACGATCAGCTGGGCCTGCTGGTTGCGCACCTCCTCCACCTCGGCCGCGGCCGGCCCGGCGAGCGACGCCTCGGTGCGCAGGATCGCCCAAGCCCTGGTGTGCGCGTCGATGAACCTGAAGTGCGCGACGAGCCCGCGGCGCATCACGTCGAGCGGGCTGCCGCCCTCCGCGATGGCTGCCGTGGTGACCTCCCGCAGGTCGGCGCGTGCCCGCCGGATGCAGGCCATCAGCAGCCCGTCCTTGGAGCCGAAGTAGGCGTAGAGCATGGGCTTGGACACGCCGACCAGCTCGGCGATCTCGTCCATCGACGCCGACTGGTAGCCGCGCTCGGCGAACACGCCCTCGGCCACGTCGAGCATCTGCCGCTCGCGGTCGGCGCGGGGCATCCGCCGGCGCTTGCCGTTGCCAGGGTTCTGCGTCACAGAATCTATCCTACCGCTAGTAACTTACTCATGGTAGCTTCTGCCCATGACAGGAGGCGGCGAGCGGGTCCACAAGGTTGCCATCGTCGGCGCCGGATTCTCCGGGCTCGGCATGGCCATCCAGCTCAAGAAGTCGGGCGAGCACGACTTCGTCGTCCTGGAGGAGGCGCAGGACGTAGGCGGGACCTGGCGGGAGAACACCTACCCCGGCTGCGCGTGCGACATCCCGTCATACCTGTACTCGTACTCCTTCGAGCCGAACCCGCGGTGGACCAGGCAGTATCCCAAGCAGCAGGAAATCTGGGACTACCTTCGGCACTGCACGAACAAGTACGGCATCGCCCCGCACATCCGCTACGGCACGCGGATGGCCGGCGCGGAGTTCGACGACGACGCCAAGCTGTGGCGGCTGTACACCGAAGAAGGTGAGCTGGTCAGGGCCAGGTTCGTGGTCAGCGCGATGGGCCCGCTGCACCAGCCGGCCATCCCCGACATCGCCGGAATGGACCGGTTCCGGGGCAGGATGTTCCACTCCGCGAACTGGGACCACGGCTACGACCTCACCGGCAAGCGGGTCGCGGTGATCGGCACCGGGGCCAGCGCGATCCAGTTCGTGCCGCGGATCGCCAAGAAGGCCGCGCGCGTCGAGGTGTTCCAGCGCACCGCGCCGTGGGTGGTGCCGAAGCTCGATCGCCGGATCAGCCGCTTCGAGCGCACCGCGTACCGGCTGTTCCCGCCGCTGCAGCGGGTGCGCCGCAACGTCATCTACTGGCTGCACGAGGTGCGCGTGCTCGGCATGGTGTTCAACCCGAGGCTGATGAAGGTCGCCGAGAAGGTGGCACTGGCCAACCTCCGGCACTCGATCTCGGACCCGCAGCTGCAGCGGAAGCTGACGCCGGACTACCAGATCGGCTGCAAGCGGATCCTGATCTCCAACGACTACTACCCCGCGCTCGCGAAGCCGCACGTCGACCTGGTCACCGAGAAGATCGTCGAGGTGCGCGAGCACGGCGTGGTGACCGCGGACGGCGTCGAGCACGAGGCGGACGCGATCATCTTCGGCACCGGCTTCCACGTGATCGACGCGATGGACAGCATGCCGATCGTCGGCGCGAACGGGCTGAAGCTGCAGGACGCGTGGCGCGACGGCATCGAAGCCTACTACGGCGTGGCCGTCTCCGGCTTCCCCAACCTGTTCCTGCTGGTCGGGCCCAATACCGGGCTCGGCCACAACTCGATCGTGTTCATGATCGAAGCGCAGGTGCGCTACATCGTGCGGTGCATCAAGCTGGTGCAGGACAGCGGCGGAACCCTGCTCGACGTCCGGGCCGACGCGCAGCGCGCGTTCAACGACGGGCTGCAGGAAAGGCTCGGCGACACCGTGTGGGGCTCCGGCTGCAAGAGCTGGTACCTCGACTCGGCTGGCAAGAACCGCACGATCTGGCCCGGCTTCACGTTCGACTACTGGTACCGCACCCGCCGGCCACGCAGCGCCGACTTCGAGGTGATCGCATGAACGGGAAGGTCGCGGTCATCACCGGCGGCGCGTCCGGCATCGGCAGGGCGATCGGCGCCGAGCTGGTGGCGCACGGCGCGGTCGTGGTGCTGGCCGACGTCAACGCCGAGGCGGCCAAGCTCGCGGCCGAGCAGCTCACCGAGGCCGGCCCCGGCCGCGCGCAGGCGATCGAGCTGGACGTGACGGACGGTCCGGCCGTCGTCGAGGCGTACCGGGCGGTCCGGAACGAGCACGGCCGGCTGGACCTCGCGTTCAACAACGCCGGCATCGGCGTCGGCGGGCTGGCCGAGGAGCTGACGCTGGAGCACTGGGACCGCACGATCGACGTCAACCTGCGCGGTGTCGTGCACGGCGTCCACGCCGCGTATCCGATCATGCTGGAGCAGCGTGACGGGCACATCGTGAACACCGCGTCGCTCGCCGGGCTGGTGATGCCGGCGATCATGACGCCGTACACGGCGACCAAGCACGCGGTGGTGGCGCTGAGCATGGCGCTGCGCGCGGAGGGTGCGTCGCGCGGCGTGCGGGTGAGCGCGGTGTGCCCCTCGTTCGTCGAGACACCGCTGCTGGAAAACATCAACCCCGGCCTGCCGCCCACCAGGGCCAGCCGGCAGAGCAGGTCGCAGATCCGGCGCCTGCAGCGGCGGCTGTACCAGCCCGACCGGCTGGCCAGGGACGTCGTCCGGGGCATCGAACGCAACCGGGCGCTCATCATCGCTCCGCGGCAGGCCAGGGTGATGGCGTGGGCGGCGCGGCACCTGCCGGCGGCCGCGCGCGCCGTCAGCCGGCGCGAGGTCGGGGCCTACCTGCGCGATCGCCAGAACCCGATGTCTGAGCACCCGGATGTGTGACGTCGACCGCGATTAACACCCCCTGAGCAGCGGGTAGTCCATTGGTGCGTACCCGAGCTGAAGGAGGGAAAACGCAGTGTCGAACACCGACAGGTTCGAAGACCGCGTCGACCAGGTCAGTGGCAAGGCCAAGGAATGGACCGGCCGCGCCGCCGACGACGAAGACCTTGAGCGCGAGGGTAAGACCCAGCACGGCATCGCCGAGACCAAGGAAGGCGTGCGCGACGCCGCCGAGAAGGTCAAGGACGCCGTGTCGGACACCGCGCACAAGGCGCGCGACGCGACGCGCCGCTGACGGCGCCGACAACCAGCACTACAGAGCCGAGGGCCGCTCCGTTTCCAGGAGCGGCCCTCGGCTTCGCGGGGGTCCGGCGGTGTCCGGCGCACGTGGGCGTCACGCGTTGGGTTGAACGAGCGTTGGGACGCCCACGACTCATCCGCCGCCGGATTGATCCGCGACAGCGTCGGTGACGTATTCCCCAGCGCCTAGTCAGCCGCCTTGGGAGGTCCCGATGCAGCTCAGAACCATCAGGAAGGCCGCGATCCAGCTGGTGGCCGTCGCCGTGCTCACCGTGCCGGCGGTCGGAGCCGGCGCCGCCGACGACGCCGTGGACGGCTCCAGACCGCTGGCCGAGGCCAGTTTCACGACGGTGTTCACCCCTGCCCTCGGCATCGAGGGACTGACCGGCGACCACGCCGGCAACCTGTACTCCGCGGCGCGCGGCGGAACCGAGCCGTGCCCGGTGTACCGGGTTCCTGCGGCCGGCGGCCCGGCCGACGTGGTTGGCACGCTTCCCGCGCCGTGCGGCCCCGCCGGCATCGCGTTCGACTCAGACGGCCTGCTCCACGTCGCGGACAGCGGCCGGATCATGGTGCTGCGGCCGGACGCCACGAACCCGCCGACGGCCACCGTGTTCGCCGCCGGCGTGCCCGGCTCGAACGGCATCGCCTTCGACCGGCGCGGCACCCTGTGGGTCTCCGACGGCACCACCGGCCAAGGCCGGGTCTGGCGGGTCGGCGGCGACGGCGTGCCGACCGAGGTGTTCCGGGTGCAGCCGATGGTCAACGAGGTGAACCTGGTGGACGGCGTCGGTGGCGTCGGCCGGGACCCGAGGTCCGCACCACCCGCGACCGTGACCGTGACGCCGACCGGGCGCAGCGCGGCCAACACCGCCGGCTCGCAGCACCTGGTGGCCAACGGGCTGGCGTTCGACCGGCACGGCACGCTGTTCGTCGCCGACACGGCCCGCGGCGCCGTCTGGCGCGTGTCCTTCGACGGCCACGGCGCGCTGACCAGCCCGGTCGGCTGCGACACCACGTTCACGGCGAACACGCTGTGCCTGGACAACGTGTTCGTCGCGCACCCCTACCTGGAGGGCCTGGACGGCATCGCGCTGGATCGCGCCGGCACCATCTGGGGCACGGCGAACGAGCGCAATGCCGTGGTGACGGTGAGCCGGACCGGCCGCGTCGTGGAGTTCTTCCGCAACGAGGCCGACGCCACCACACGGCTGCGCAACAACGGGCCGATGGAGTTCCCGACCAGCCCGTTCCTGATCGGCAGCCGGCTGTGCATCACGCACTCCGACGGCGGCCGCCGGGACAACTTCCCCAACACGGGCGGCGAGGTGGCTCCGGCGCCGTCACCGGCGGTGGCCAAGATCTCCTGCCTCGACCAGCGGCTGAGCTCCCCCGGCCTGCCGCTACCCATCGGCTAGCTTTCGCGCGGGCGTAGCTGCGGCCGCAGCCGGCCGAGGATCTCGTCGACCACCTCGGCCGGCGTGGCGTCGATCGACACGGTGATGGCCCCCTCGTCGGGGTCCGGTGGTTCGAGGGCGGCGAACTGGCCGTCCAGCATGCCGGCCCTCATGAAGTGTCCCCGGCGGGCGGCCAGCCGGCGTTCGATGAGCTCGCGGCTGCCGCCCAGGAAGACGATCCGCACCTCGGGGCGGCCCTCGCTCAACACGTCGCGGTACTTCTGCCGCAGCGCCGAGCACGACACCACGCCCGACTCACCCGCCGCCCGCCGGTCGTCGATCCAGCGGCCGATCGCCTCCAGCCACGGCCACCGGTCGTCGTCGGTCAGCGGCTCCCCCGCGGCCATCCTCCGGACGTTGTCCTCCGGATGGAAGTCGTCGCCCTCGGCGTACCGCCACCCCAGCCGGTCGGCCAGCATCGTCCCGATCGTGGTCTTGCCGCTGCCGGAGACGCCCATCACCACCAGCACCGCCGGGCCCCTGCTCACCCCGCCAGTCTGGCCCGCCATGGCGCCTCGCGCCCCGTGAGCGGCAACAAGTGCTACAGCACCCATCGCCACTCACGGGTAGGCGCAGCCTGCATAAGCTTCGGCCCGTGATCGACGCGCTGGCCGAGCCCGCCGATCGGGTGGCGCGCGGCTGGGTGGCCAGGATGACCGTGGCGTCCATCGGGCTGTGGGCCGCGTTCTTCGGACCGATCCAGGTGCTGCTCGCCCAGCAGGCGGCCGCGCTGGCCCCGGACCACAAGGAGGCGGTGTTCGGCCTGGTCACCGGTCTTGGTGCGGCCGTGTCGCTGGTGGCGAACCCGCTGTTCGGCGCGCTGTCGGACCGCACCACCTCACGGCTCGGCCGGCGGCGGCCGTGGATCGCCGGCGGCGCGCTGGCCGGCGCCGCCAGCCTGCTGCTGCTCGCCTGGGCGCCCAACGTGGCGGTGATGGCCGTCGGGTGGTGCCTCGCGCAGGCCGCGCTCAACGCCATGCTCGCCGCGCTCACCGCGGTCGTGCCGGACCAGGTGCCGCTGCGGCAGCGCGGGGTGATCGGCGGCTGGGTCGGCGTGGCGCAGACGCTCGGCGTGCTCGGCGGGGTCGGGCTGGCGGTCGCCACGGGCGGCATCACCGCCGGCTTCCTGGCGTGCGCCGCCTTCCTCGTGGTGACGGCCGTGCCGTTCGTGCTGCGCACCCGCGACGCGACCCTGCGCAGGGCGGACCGGCCGACCCTGCGCCGGCGGGAGTTCGTGCGCGGCTTCTGGATCAGCCCGCGGCGGCATCCCGACTTCGGCTGGGCGTGGGCGACCCGGTTCCTGATCAACCTCGGCAACGCGATCGGCACGCTCTACCTGCTGTTCTACCTGGACGACGCGGTCGGCTACCACGACCCGGAGGCCGGCGTGTTCATCCTGGTGCTGCTGTACTCGGCGGCGCTGCTGTCCACGACCGTGGTGTCCGGCGTGTGGTCCGACCGCGTCGGCCGGCGCAAGGTCTTCGTCACGGTGTCCGGCGTGGTGGTCGCCACCGCGGCCGCCATGCTCGCGCTGTGGCCCACCTGGCCGGCCGCCGTGGCCGCCGCGCTGGTGCTTGGCGCCGGGTTCGGCGTCTACACCTCGGTCGACTTCGCGCTGCTCACGCAGGTGCTGCCGGTCGCGGCGGACCGCGCGAAGGACCTCGGCGTCGTCAACATCGCGAACTCGCTGCCGCAGGTGCTCGCGCCCGCCGTCGCCGCGCCTGTCGTGTCGACGGCCGGCGGCTATCCGGCCCTGTACGCGGTATCCGCCACCGTCGGGCTGGCGGGCGCGGTGCTCGTCAGGCAGATCCGCGGAGTGCGCTGACGCGCTTGTGAGTGGCGATGAGTGCTACAGCACCCATCGCCACTCACGGGTTGGGGTTGGGGTTTCGCAGCGTCACCAGGGCACTACGCATCTAGTCGCATTCCAGGGGACCGGGGTAAGCCTGCCTACGCACCAACTTTGCAGCCTCACAAGAAGGGCTCCCCTGATGCGAAAGACCCTGTTCGCGGCACTCTTCGCGGGTGCCGTGGCGGCGGCGACCATCGCGCCAACCGCGGCGGTTGCGGCCACCCCCGATCGCGCGGACGCCTACATCGTCATGCTCAAGTCCGGTGCCAGTGCCCAGTCCGTCGCTGCCGAGCACGCGAACGCCCACAGTGCCGCCGTCCGGCACGTCTACCAGAACGCGATCCGCGGCTACTCGGCGCGGATGAGCGCCACCGCGGCCGCCCGCATCGCCAAGGACGCGCGGGTGCTGCTCGTGCAGCCCGACGGCGTGGTGAACATCGCGGCTCAGACCGTGCCGACCGGCATCGACCGGGTCGACGCCGAGCTGAGCCCGACCGCGGACATCGACGGCGTCGACGAGCGGGTCGACGTCGACGTGGCCGTCATCGACACCGGCATCGACCTCAAGCATCCCGACCTCAACGTGTACACCGCCGGCGCGAGGAACTGCTCGACCGGCAACAGCGCCAACGACGGCAACGGCCACGGCACGCACGTCGCCGGCACCATCGGCGCGCTCGACAACTCCATCGGCGTGGTCGGGGTCGCTCCCGGCGCCCGGGTGTGGCCGGTGCGCGTGCTCAACAACGCCGGCAGCGGCAGCTTCGCCGACGTGATCTGCGGCATCGACTGGGTCACCGCGCACGCCAGCGAGATCGAGGTGGCGAACATGAGCCTCGGCGGCGGCGGTAGCGACAACGCGTGCGGCTCCAACGTCGACGCCATGCACGAGGCGATCTGCGCGTCGGTCGCGGCCGGCGTCACCTACGCGGTGGCCGCCGGCAACTCGGCCGCCGACGCCGCCAACCACACCCCGGCCGCCTACGACGAGGTCATCACGGTCAGCGCGCTGGCCGACTTCAACGGTGCGCCCGGCGGTGGCGGCGCGGCCACCTGCCGCGCCGACGTCGACGACACGTTCGCCGACTTCTCCAACTTCGGCGCCGACGTCGACCTCATCGCTCCCGGCGTGTGCATCCTCTCCACCTGGAAGAAGGGCGCCTACAACACGATCTCCGGCACCTCGATGGCCACCCCGCACGTCGCGGGTGGCGCGGCCCTGTACAAGGTCGGCAACCCGGGCGCATCTCCGGCCCAGGTGAAGTCGGCCCTGCAGGCTGCCGGCAACCTCAACTGGAGCACCGGGACCGACCCCGACGGCAACCCGGAGCGGCTGCTCAACGTGGCCGGCTTCTGACCGTCGTCCCCGCATGGGCGGCCGGCCGTTCACCCGGTCGGCCGCCCCTGTCGGCGCAGGTCACGCCATAGGGTGACTACGCCGAGGTTCTCCGACGCGGGAGAGTGTCCATGATGGGCGCAGTTCGACGGTTGCGCGCGCTGCTCACGGCGGCTGCGCTGGTCCCGATCCTGGCCGCAGGGCCCGTGGTGGCCGTCGCGCAAGCGGCACCCGACACGCAGGGTCGCGACCCGGTGCGGATCCTGCGCGACGAGTACGGCGTGCCGCACGTCTACGCGGCGAGCACGAGGGCGCTGTTCTACGGCGTCGGCTACGCCCAGGGGCAGGACCGCCTGTGGCAGGCCGAGATCCACCGCCGGCTGGCCACCGGCACCCTGTCGGAGCTGTTCGGCCCGTCGGTGCTGCCCGGGGACACGTTCGCCAGGCAGCTGTTCGGGTCGCAGGAGCGCCGCGCCGCGCTGTTCGCGGAGGCGTCGCCGCTGACCCGCACCGTGCTGCAGTCGTTCGCGGGCGGCATGAACGCGTGGATCGCGCACGCCACGCAGACGGGCGCGCTGCCCGCGCCGTACGCGCTGTTCGGCCCGCCAAGGCTGTGGACGGTCGACGACTCGATCGCCACGTACATGTACTTCGGCAACTTCTTCGGCACCGCCGGTGGCGAGGAGCTGGACAACCTGGCGGAGCTGCTCGACCTCACCGCCAGGCTCGGTGCGGTCGACGGGCAGCGGGTGTTCGCCGACACCCACTGGCTGGACGACCCGAGCGCGCCGACCACGGTGCCCGGCCCCGGCCCCCCGGCCGGTGGAGGGAGATACGGCGCGGCGGCTCGGCAGTTGCCGGGCGAGGCGCAGGCCGCCACGCTGCCCGCGGCCGCCGTGTCGGACGTCGCCCGCGCCACCCGCGAGTCACTCGCCGCGGCCGAGCGGGTGTTCGAGCGGTTCGGGGTGCGCCGCGCGCCGGCGTCCAACGCGGTCGTGATCGGGCCGCGGCTGACCGCGGACGGGCACCCGCTGCTGCTCGGCGGCCCACAGATGGGCTACTCGACGCCGCAGGTCAACCACGAGATCGGCATCCACGGCGCCGGGTTCGACGTGACGGGCATGGAGCTCGCCGGCTGGCCGCTCGTGCCGATCGGCGTGACGAGCACCCACGCGTGGACGCTCACCAGCGGCGGCACCGACAACACCGACCTGTACGTCGAGACGGTCCGGCTGCAGCCGGGTGCCGCCGCGCCGGAGTACCTCTTCCGCGGCGAGTGGCTGCCGATGGACTGCCGCACCGAGCAGTTCGTCACCGGCGGCCAGCTGATGTGCGAGACCGGGCACGGGCCGGTGCTCTCGCAGCTGCCCTCGGCGCCGACGCCCGGCACGACCGCGATCGCCATGAAGATCGCCACGCGCGGCCTGGAGATGCAGTCCTACGACGGCTGGCTGTCGCTCGGCCGGGCGCGCAACCTGTCGGAGTTCGCCGCGGCCGCCGCCACCGCGGCCTACAACTTCAACCTGTTCTACGCCGACGCCCGCGGCAACATCGCCTACTGGCACATCGGCCGGATCCCGGTGCGGGCCGCGGGCGACAACCCGTTCCTGCCGCACGACGGCACCGGCGACGCGGAGTGGCAGGGGTTCCTCCCGTTCGGCCAGCAGCCGCACGCGCTCAACCCGGCGCAGGGATGGCTGGCGAGCTGGAACAACAAGCCGGCCGCGGACTGGCCGAACTCGACGGCCGGCTTCTGGGACTGGGGCCCGGTGCACCGGGTGAACACCCTGATGAACCAGTTGCGGCTCGTCGAGCCAGGCACGGCGACCGTGGACACCCTGGCGGGCCTCAACCGGACCGGCGGCACCACCACCGACACGCCGTCCGGCTCGGCCGACACCGTGTTCGTCTCCACGCTGCTGGACGACCTGCTCGGGCACGTCGACCCAGCCGCGGACCCGCGGCTGCCGGCCGTCGTGCAGCGGCTGCGGGCGTGGGACTGGCTGCAGGTCGACGCCGACGTGGACGGCCGCTACGACAACCCGTCGGTGGCCGTGTTCAACACGTGGTGGCCGACGCTCGTCGAGCTTGCCTTCGGCGACGAGCTGCCCGGCTTCGACGACAACGTGCGCGGGAACCTCGTCGCCCGGCTGATCGGCGCCGCACCCGGCTCGCTGCCGCTGTCGTACGACTACCTCGGCGGCCAGGACGTCGGCGCCACCGTGACGGCCGCGCTGGTGAACGCCCTCGACCAGCTGGCCGCCCAGTACGGCCAGGACGTCGACGGCTGGCTGCAGCCCGTCGCGCACATCTCCTGGGAGCCGCTGCCGTTCGTCCCGGCCGTGCCCGACACCAGCTGGATGAACCGCGGCACCTACAACCAGCTCGTGCACCTGGGCCGCGGCAGCCGGCTGACCGCGCAGAACGTCGTCTCGCCCGGCCAGAGCGGCGACCCGGCCAGCCCGCACTTCGCCGACCAGCTCGGCCTCTACGCGAACTGGCAGTACAAGCCGATGCGCCTCGACCGGTCCGACCTGGCCGGCCACATCACCTCGACGACCCTGCTGCACGTCCCTGGCTGAGCCCGGGTCGCGACCTACCGGTACTTCGCCGGCAGCAGCGAGCCGAGCTCGACCCGGAGCTCGCACGGCTCCTGGACGTGCAGCGTCTGCTCCGCGCGCTGCGACTCCTCGTAGTGCCCGTCGACGAGCCGGTACGCCGTCGCGGTCACGGGATGCTGCGGGTCGACCAACCACAGGTGGGGGATGCCGGCGTCGGCGTACTCCATCGGCTTGACCTTGGTGTCGGCCCGGACGGAGCTCGGCGAGATCACCTCGACGGCCAGCAGGACGTCCGAAGCCGTGACGATGCCGGGTGTGCGTGCGGCGCGCGCGTGGACGATCACGAGGTCGGGGATGCGGACCATCGGCGGGTCCAGCTGCAGGTCGACGTCGATCTCGGTGACGACGATCAGCTCGTCCGTCACCTGGGGGTTGAGCTGTCCCCACAGCTCATTGAGAACGATCATGTGCGGCAACGCCGGTCGCGGACTCACGACGATGAGGCCTTCCTGCAGCTCGTACCGCATCGAGTTGTCCTCGGGCAGCGCGGCGAACTCCTCCACGGTGTAGAGGTGCCGTGCGTCGTATGGCTGCGAGCTCACGCGGTCTCCTCGGGTATGGCTCTGCGTCAGACGCTACCGCGACGGCGACCCCCGGTCGGCGAAGGACGCGCCCTGGCCGCGCGCCGTGCCCGGTGTGGTTCGGGCGGGAACCGCCGCCCGTGTAGACTTGATGTTGCGGCCCGCACAGTTCTGCCTCGGGCCGCGTTCGATGTCGACCACCACGCGCCGCGACCGCAGAGGTCTGCGCCGGGCAGGACGACCCTTCCACGTTCGGAGAATTCATGGCGGCCCGCCGCCCCCACACTGCATCCACCCTGTCCACAGGCACCTTCGCCGACCTCGGCGTGCCGGCCGTGCTGGCCCGCGTCCTGGCCGACCAGGGCATCGTCGCGCCGTTCCCGATCCAGGCCGCGACGCTGCCAGACTCGCTCGCCGGGCGCGACGTGCTCGGCCGCGGCCGCACCGGCTCCGGCAAGACCTACGCGTTCGTGCTGCCCGTGCTGGCCCGGCTCGCCGCCGGCGCGCGGGCCAGGCCCGGCCGGCCGCGCGCGCTGATCCTGGCGCCCACCCGGGAGCTGGCGACCCAGATCGACGCGGCGATGGCGCCGCTAGCCGCCGCCATGTCGCTGCGCACCCTCACCGTGTTCGGCGGCGTGCGCCCCGGCCCGCAGATCTCCGGCCTCAAGGCCGGCGTCGACATCCTGGTGGCCTGCCCCGGCCGGCTCGCCGACCACATCTCGAGCGGCCACGCGCGGCTGGACGCCGTGGAGATCACGGTGCTCGACGAGGCCGACCACATGGCCGACCTCGGCTTCCTCCCCGACGTGCGGAGGTTGCTCGACCAGACGCCGCGTATCGGGCAGCGGCTGCTGTTCTCCGCGACGCTGGACGCCGGCGTCGACGTCCTCGTGCGGCGGTT
>Ga0299913_10001295_pt1 | contig 18223 bp, 11 predicted proteins | sample RVTome_9_FD_201360 | JGI IMG/M metagenome (GOLD analysis project Ga0299913, IMG submission 201360) | Soil microbial communities from uranium-contaminated site in the Upper Colorado River Basin, Wyoming, United States - RVT155D38 (version 2) ... | reverse complement strand
ATAATTCGTACCCGGCCGCCTGGGATGAAATGCTCCGTATGCATACAGGGTCGAGTACAGGAGAAGGGGCAAGATTGTCGATGCAGGAACAAAAACGGATGTCCAGCCGCCGCGGAAGATTGCTCGGCGGCGCGCTTGGCGTCGCCGCCCTCCTTGTCCTGGAAGGCTGTTACTACGTGCAGGCCGTGCGCGGGCACATGGACGTGATGCAGCGCAGCCGCTCGGTCACCGAGGTGCTCGACGATCCGGATGCACCGCAGAGTCTCAAGGACCGGCTGGAGCTGGTGCAGGAGGCGCGCAAGTTTTCCATCGAGGAACTTGAACTTCCGGACAACGAAAGTTACCGAAGTTATGCCGACCTGGAACGCGAGTTCGTGGTCTGGAACGTACTCGCTGCGCCGGAGTTTTCCCTGCAGGCAAAGCAGTGGTGCTTTCCGGTCGCGGGTTGCGTCGCCTATCGCGGCTATTTCGCGGAAAAGGCGGCGCAGCGGGAAGCAGAGAAGCTCAGTGAGCGCGGATACGATGTCGCCGTCGGCGGTGTTTCGGCGTATTCGACGCTGGGAAGGTTCTCCGACCCGCTGCTGAATACGATGATGCGATGGAGCGACACGGACGTAATCGCGACCCTGTTTCACGAACTCGCTCATCAGAAGATCTACGTCAAGAACGATACTCCGTTCAACGAATCTTTTGCTACGGCGGTCGCCGAGATAGGAGTCGAGCGCTGGTTTGCCGCTCGAAAGGAAGCGGGATTGCTGAATGTATATCTCGAACGGAAAGCACTTCGCCGGCATATGCTGCAATTGGTGGAGGACGCCAAGATCAGGCTCGCAGTGCTTTATGACTCGGACCTCGACGAGGCTGAAATGCGCCGCCGCAAAGACCTCGTGCTGAGCCGGTTGTCGCGCGATGTAAACGGTCTTCTGTCCGCCAGCGGCGCGGTGGCACCCGCCTGGCTCGGCGGTGCTCTGAACAATGCACGGCTCGTGTCGCTGGGCCTGTATGAGGGCTGGCTGCCGGCCTTCCGCGAGTTGTACAAGGACTGTAACGGCAAACTCGTCTGCTTTTACGATTCTGCAGCGGAACTGGCGGAGCTGCCGCAGGATGAACGTTACGCCCGCCTGATTACGCTGACCGGGGAAGCCTTGCAGGAGCCCGCCATTGCGGGCGACCACGCTAGTCGGAACTGCGTCGCGACCGTCTGGCGCGACTTCCGGGACTGTGGGGGTCGTGACGATAACCGAAGGCAGTTGCCCGGCAGGACTCGACCTGCGTCTTAGCCAATCGTCCGCGCAAGCCGCCCGCCATGGCAGGCTCCTACCGCGTTCTGACCGAATCGCAGCATGTGACCGGTCGATCTTTGGCAGAGGATAAAGTCTCCGCCGGTCAGGAACCGCCGATGCGCTTCCTGTCCGCGTCTGCCAGCTGCCGCGGCTGCGGCGACGGTTCGATCGCGGCAAATTTGTCCGACAGCCTGCGGGTTTCTCCGGTCAGGCGCCATTCGAAGATGGCGTCCGTGACGAGTACCCGTCGCACATAGTCGCGAGTCTCGTTGAAGGGAATGTTCTCGATCCAGATTCTGGCATCCAGGCGGTCAACCTCGGGCAGCCACTTTTCGACTCGCAGCGGCCCGGCGTTGTATGCGGCTGTTGCGAGAATCGGATTGTCGCTGAAGTGCCGCAGCATCTTGCCGAGGTAAAACGTACCAAGCTGGATGTTGCTGTCGGGATCCGTCAGCGTGATCAAGCCGCTGTATGGCAGCTTCATTTCGAATGCGGTGCGTCGTCCAGTCTCCGGCATGAGCTGCATGACACCGACGGCCCCCGCGATCGAACGAACGTCAGGCATGAACAGGCTCTCGCTTCGTGCCACTCCGTAGGCCCAGCTGTACGGAATCTGTGCTGTCTCAGAGTGTCTCTGGAACTGCTCGCGAAACGGTAGCGGGTAACGGATTTCCAGATCGTCGTAGTGCTCGACGGAGGCTAACGTGGCTATCGCCCTCGAATGCCAGCCCCAGCCATGCGCGAGCAGTGCCGCCTGCGCCTTGTCCTCCGCTTGCAGCGTGGATACAGCGTCGTCCCATTCCGATCTGCCGCGGCTCTCCAGCCCGACGTAATAGAGTTCTCTCGCGCGGATGAGTGAGGGATCCTCGGCAAGTCTCTTGAGAGCGTTGCGGTCCTCCGGCAAGGCGACGTGCGCCCATGAGTAGTCGCGGCCCAGCTCATCCGCTGCCAAAAATCCGTAGTAACCGCGTTTTTCCGCAAGCGTAGCGAGAATCGCCTGCACGTCCTTTTCATCACCCGTCTCAACCCGGGATATCGCGAGCCAGTACTGCCACTCGTCGGTTTGCCGCTCGTCTTCCGGCAATTTCTCGATGACCGCAATCGCTTCCTCAAAGGAGTGCTGCCGCAGGGCAGAGCGAACGAGCCACCGTTGCACCTCGACGTCGACCGCCTCGGACGGCAGCGCACGCAGGGAATCGAATGCCGCAGGCCGGTGCTGACGCGCCAGCCAAAGGGCAAGATGACGGGATATGCCGGCAGCCTGTAGCGACGAGAATTCCTGTTTCTCGCGAAGCCGCTGCCAGTGCTCGGACGCGAGCTCGGCATCCCTGTAGGCCAGCCGCTCGATGGCGTACATCAGCTGCCGGCGACGGGTGTCGTTCATGACCGGCGCCGCCGACCCGAGAAACTCATCCGGCGTATTCTGAGCCGCGATCCATGCATTCGCCTCATCGAGATACTGTTCGTTCAGGGAGCGGGCCAGGTACCGGGCAAGCGAAAACTGGCGCTCGGCCACCGCAAGTTCGAATCGCTCCCGGTACAGCTGCTCGTCCAGGACTCCAGCGCCGCGCAGATAGTCGAACACCGGGTCGCATTCGTCAGCCTGACTTCGGCCGGTGAGCCACAGCTCCCGTCCGTGGCTGGCAATACGGTCGTTGCCACCGGCAAGGATACCGGCGTGCAGCGCCAGGCAGTCGAGCTTTGCAATGCCGAGGCTTCCGTACCAGCTCCGATACAACTCCAGGTACTCGGGAAATTGCTGCTTTGCCGCCAGGCGTAACGCGAACTGATAGCGCAGTTCCCGCGCCGGCTTCGAAGTACCGTATTTTTCGAGAAACGGCCGAACGTCGGCCGCGGCGTCATCGACATGCGCGCGAAGCCAGGCTGCCCTGAGATCCGGCCAAAGCACATACTCTCGTAACAGCGCTTCTTTCCGGGCTGCGGGCTCCCAGTCGCCGCGTTCGACTGCCGGATAAACCTCACGAAATGCCGCACGCTGCTCGTCAAGGATGTCGGCGATCGTCATGGCAGGAGCAACGCACACGAGAATTGCGCCTAACATTACCGGTGCGCGACAGGTTCGTAGCAATAATGTCATGCGAACGCCCGACCGGACAGTCAATGAGGGATACGACGATACTTGCAGACAGTGCCTGCCCGCAAGTCGCGTGGGGGGGTTCTGCACAAGTCCAAATAGAACGCCGTAGGAGCCCGCCATTGCGGGCGACCACCGCCTCTTTGATTGACGGGTTGCGCAGGTCCCCGCAATGCGCAATGGCGGGCTTCTGCGGCGCCTCGATTTGACCTGGCTAGCGAATCTGCAACATGAGCTGGCGATCGCCGCGGCGCACCATCAGAAACAGGATTTCGTTTCGTTCCGCGATGTCCTGCAGTTCCTCGAGGTTGCGGACCCTGATGCGATTGACGGCGATCACGACATCACCGGGCTGCAGTCCCCGCTGTGCCGCCGGACTTCCAGGATCGACGTTCGTGACTTCGATGCCGCCGCCGCTGGTGGTCGCCTCGGCGGAAAATTGTGCACCGGCGAGCCCGGGATGGATCTCCTCGCCGGTGCTCTGGGTCAGCGTTCGTTCACCAAGCGTTGCTGTGACGTTCCTGGTTTCGCCGTTACGGAGTAATTCGATTCGGACCTTATCACCCGACCCCTTCAGGCCGATGGCATTGAGAAGCGAACGGCTGTCGTCGATCTTCTTGTTGTCGACCCGGACGATGATGTCATCGACCTGCAAACCGGCTTCCTCGGCCGCCGACCCGGGCTGAACATCCGCCACCAGCGCGCCGCGATTGACTTCCGCACCGAGTGCCTTCGCGCTCTCGGAGTCGATCGTGGTTATCGTGACACCCAGAAGGCCTCTCCTCACCTCACCGAAGTCGAGAATCTGCCCCATGATGGAACGCGCAATTTCTGACGGTACCGCGAAACCGATGCCGATGTTTCCACCGGTGCGGCTGATGATCGCAGAATTGATGCCTACGAGTTCGCCTCTCATGTTCACGAGCGCGCCACCGGAATTACCGGGGTTGATGGACGCATCCGTCTGAATGAAGTCCTCTATCGCGTCACCGCGACCGAGTGTGATCGGGCTGATTCCTGTCCGTCCGACGGCGCTGATGATTCCTGACGTGACGGTATTGCCGAGGCCGAAGGGATTGCCGATGGCAATGACGAAATCACCGACTTCCACCGCGCTGGAGTCACCGATCGGGATTTCGACGAGGTTTTCCGGCTCGACTTTCAGCACGGCGATGTCGGTCGCGGCGTCCGAGCCTACGACTTCGGCATCCAGGGAATCTTCGTTGAAAAGATATACCTCAATTTTTTCTGCGCCGTCGACCACATGATGGTTCGTGAGGATGTAGCCGTTTTCCGCGTCGACGATGACCCCGGAACCGGCACTCGCCACTTCCCGTGATCCGCCGGGGACGTCCGGAAGGCCGAAGAAGCGGCGGAACATCTCGTCACCGTACGGTGACCGCGATTGAATCGTCTGGCTGACGCGGATATTGACGACCGCCGGCGACGCCGCCTTGACCAGGGGGGCGAGGCTCGGCATGACGTCTTCCGGCAGCTGAGCCTGTGCGGGTCCGCCCAGCGCCATCAGGATGCCAGCGAAGCACAGCACGCGAAAAGACTGATACTTGGTCTTCATCTCGAATCAACCTCCATTCCTTCAGCAAATGCCTGGCACATCGGCGATGGGCACTAGAAAACGGACAACGGAAGAGATGCCAGGTTTCGACGCCTGGCAGACTGAAGCGCCGTCCAGCATTGGCGATGCAGGACGGCGCCTTTTCGTCGCGGAGTAGCGTTGACCGCTACTGCGGATGGATGGTCGAGGTTCCGGCTTTTCAAGATGCCTCGACCGCAATGCGGCGTGCCTGGACCTGCGGCTGCTTCGGAATGGCCACCTCGAGAATGCCGTTCACGCTTTTCGCAGCGATGCCGTCCGCATCGACCGTTTCCGGCAACGAGAACCGGCGATAGAACCGGCCGGTGGCTCGCTCGACACGGTGCAGGCCCTCGGCCTGTTCGGTCTTTTCGGGACGGCGTTCACCTGAAATGGTAAGCAGCCCCTTGTCCATACTGATGTCTATGTCGCTCGCGCTTACGCCCGGCAAGTCGGCCCTTAGTACGAAGCGATCCTTTTCTTCAACGATGTCGACGGCCGGGACCCAGTCGGCAACCGTCTGTTCACCATTTTCCTGTCCGAAGCCGAAGCCGCGCGCGGAGATCTGGTCAAGATAGCCCAGGTCGCGGTGCAGCCGGTTGATCAAAGACCATGGCTCGAATCTCGTTACGTTCATTTGCTCCTCCTCAATCTTTCTCAAACGGAGCGCCATTGCGCTGTGCCGCTGTTAATTGGGACATCGGAACGGTTTTCAAGACTCGTCCCGTGCCCGGGCGCCTGCGGTTGCCGCGATCGGACGGGCGTCGCGGGCTTGCCGCGCAATGTACGTCACACACCGAACACGGGCGCGTGGGGCGGGTGCGTTGACTTGACTTAACGTCACTAGATGTTGTGCAAACCCGTGGGAATTTCCGGCAAGGCTTTTTCGCGATATATTTAAACAACTTACTTTACATGAGACGATATCTGTTTGATTTTTAAGAATTACTTTGAGCAGAAAAAAATCGGATAAAGCCTTGACAGTCCGGGTTCCCGGGCATAGTCTTGCTCCTTAACAGACACAACATCTTGTGCCTGCCAAAAAGATCATAATGAGCCAGTTCCGGCACTCGCCGCTGAAAAAGCCAGCGGTGAGGGGGAGACTATTCGCCTCCGTCGACGCCGGCGAAAAGCGAGACATCGACGTCTTGCAGGGGAACAAGGGAGTAACCGAGCCAATGAAGTCCGCGGTACATCTTGATGCGAGCATGGTCGCCGATATCACATTTCAGCCAGCGTCGCTGGATATCTGGGACGCCAAATACCGCCTGACGGCGAAAGACGGTACTCATCTGGACGCGACGATCGACGATACCTATAAACGCGTGGCGAGGGCGCTCGCCGACGTCGAGGCGAAGCCGCTGCGCGAGCAATGTTACGAGGATTTCCTGTGGGCATTGCGTTCCGGCGCGATTCCCGCCGGCCGGATTATCTCGAACGCCGGCGCCGAAGAGCACAAGCCCGCCACCTCGACTATCAACTGTACGGTGTCCGGCACAGTTGGTGATTCGATGGACAATATCCTGAACAAGGTGCACGAGGCGGGACTGACACTGAAGGCCGGCTGCGGCATCGGCTACGAGTTTTCAACCTTGCGGCCGAAGGGCGCGTACGTCACGGGCGCCGGCGCCTACACGTCAGGGCCGCTGTCGTTCATGGATATCTACGACAAGATGTGCTTCACCGTGTCCTCCGCGGGTGGCCGGCGCGGTGCGCAGATGGGCACGTTCGACGTCGGGCATCCCGACGTCATGGACTTCATTCGTGCCAAGCGCGAAGACGGTCGACTGCGGCAATTCAACCTGTCCTTGCTCATTACGGACGAGTTCATGGAGGCGGTCCGTACGGATGCCGACTGGCATCTTGCATTTCCCGTGACGGCGCGCGAAGTGGAGCAGGACGGCCTGGATGTCCGGGATTCAAGCCAGTTCGTATGGCGAGAGTGGCCGGAACCCGATCATTACGTAAGAAACCGCGAGGGGCTGGTCGCCTGCAAGATCTATCGCAGCCTGCCTGCGCGGCGCGTGTGGGATGTGATCATGGGGTCGACCTACGACTTCGCCGAACCGGGCTTCGTCCTGATCGACAAAGTCAACGAAATGAACAACAACTGGTTTGCCGAAAATATCCGCGCCACCAATCCCTGCGGGGAGCAGCCGCTGCCGCCGTACGGCTCCTGCCTGCTGGGGTCCGTCAACCTCACACGCTTCGTGCAGGACCCTTTTACCGACCGCGCCCGTTTCGACTGGGACGAGTTCCGCCGCGTCGTCAAGGTTTTCACACGTATGCTCGACAACGTCGTGGAGATCAACGGACTGCCGCTGCCGCTGCAGCGCAACGAGATCCAGCGCAAGCGTCGTCACGGCATGGGATTCCTGGGGCTCGGCTCCACCATCACTATGCTCCGCATGAAATACGGGGAGCCGGATTCCGTAAGCTTCACGGAGGAAGTCGCCAAGCAGCTTGCGCTTGCCGGTTGGGAGGAAGCCCTCGAACTGGCGCTGGAAAAAGGCGCGGCACCCATCATGAGCGAACAGTTCGACGTGACGGAGGCAATGCTGGCCAAACGCCCGGAAATGATTGCTGACGGCTACCGGGTGGGCGACAGGGTAGCCGGCCGAATACTGCACAGCCGCTACAGCCGCTACATGCAGCGCGTCGCCGAAGTAGCGCCGGAACTGGTGCAGAAACTGTCGGAAGTCGGCGCGCGCTTTACGCACCACAGTTCCATAGCGCCCACGGGAACGATCTCGCTGTCGTTGGCGAACAATGCGAGCAACGGCATCGAGCCGAGCTTTGCGCATCACTACTTCCGCAACGTTATCCGGCAGGGCAAGAAGTCGAAGGAAAAAGTCGACGTCTTTTCGTTCGAACTGCTGGCGTATCGCGAGCGGGTCAATCCGAAGGCGCTGCCCGGCAATCACGAGACCGGCGGCAAAGACCTGGATGCCAGGGACAGGTTACCGGAGTATTTCATGACAGCGGAAGACATCACGCCGACGGCGCATGTAGACATTCAGGCGGCAGCCCAGAAGTGGATCGACTCGTCGATATCGAAAACCGCCAACGTGCCGACCGACTATCCCTATGAGGATTTCAAGAATATCTACCTGTACGCCTATGAGCAGGGTCTCAAAGGCTGCACGACGTTTCGTTTTAATCCAGAGGCCTTTCAGGGCGTCCTGGTCAAGGAACGGGACCTGAAGAATACGATCTACACGTTCACGCTGGACGACGGCAGTGAAGTGGAATGCAAGGGTGACGAGGAACTCGAATACGACGGCGAAGTGCATACTGCGGCAAACCTGTTCGATGCCTTGAAGGAAGGCTATTACGGCAAGTTCTAGTGGTCTGTAACAGCGAAATCGGGAGTGGCATCGCGAAGGGACGCCTGGGGCTGGCACCGTGGTGGCTGGCACCGGTCTGGAGCGAAGGCGATAGCCGTAGCTATCGGCTGAGTGAAGACCAAGCCAGGCGCCGCCAGACCGAGCGAGACAGTTCCGATTTCGCTGTTACAGGCCACTAATCGTCAGGGGTTTCTCCAGACGCACCGAACGGTAATCGCAGGAAAACGGCAACGGACAACATTGAAACGAGACAGGTCAGCGACCAGGTCCATGAGAAACGAGCGATGAGCAAGACAAAAATAGATCGAAAGATCGTGGGTTACGCCGTAAAACAGGCGGTTGGCAAGGACGCCGCCGCGACTCCGCCGGAACCCCGGCGCGATGCGGCCGACAGTGGACGCGCCGAAGTCATTCGTATGCACGAAAAACTCGAGCGTCCGGAAATGCTCGTCGGGTCTACTTACAAGGTGAAGACGCCGGTATCCGACCACGCGATGTACGTCACGATCAACGACATCGTGCTGAACGAAGGTACGGAGCACGAGAAGAGACGCCCCTTCGAAATCTTCATCAACTCGAAGAACCTGGACCATTACCAGTGGATCGTCGCGCTGACTCGCATCATCTCGGCCGTGTTCCGCAAGGGCGGCGACGTCACCTTCCTGGTCGACGAACTGAAAGCCGTTTTCGATCCGCGCGGCGGCTACTGGAAACCCGGCGGCAAGTTCATGCCATCGATCATCGCGGAACTCGGCTACATCGTCGAAAAGCACCTGATCTCGATCGGCCTGCTGGCAAAACCCGAACTCGACGAGGGCCAGAAAAAACTGATCGACCAGAAGCGAGCCGAATTCGAGGCCAGTGCAAAGCAGCAGGACGCCTTCTCGAAAACCGAATATCCGGAAGGCGCGCAACTCTGCACCAAATGCAGCACCGCCGCCGTCATCATGATGGACGGCTGCATGACCTGCCTCTGCTGCGGCGATTCAAAGTGCAGCTGACGAGCCGCTCTGCACCATTCGCTGGTGCCGATCGACGGCAGTGAGTCCCCATTATTCATGAACGCCGCGAACGTATCCGCGGGACCTCGAGCCGGGGGACGCCCTTTCAGGATTGTCACAAACAGGGATATTTGCGCGAAGCCCCCATGGATGGGTTCACGGCATTCCTGACGACTGCATGGATGCAGGAGTCAGAGCGAAGCAGGAGCCAGAGCCGAAAAGGCCTCCCCCCGGCCCGGCGTCCCGTCTGCGATCCCCGGACCGTTCAAGAAGAATGCCGGGGCGCCGGTTACCCGAAGTTGCCGCGTTGGGAATCCAGAAATCGTGCGACATCCCTTGTAGTAGTATCTGCGCCGTGACCCTTACCATCCCGGACTTCTCCAAGACCCGAGTCCTCGTCGCCGGCGACGTCATGCTCGACCGCTACCTGTTCGGCGCCACGAGCCGCATTTCACCGGAAGCGCCAGTCCCGGTCGTGCACGTGCAGGCGAGCGACGATCGCGCCGGCGGGGCGGCCAACGTAGCGGTGAACCTGGCAGCCCTGGGCGTCAGCACGACGCTGTTCGGGGTGGTGGGCAACGATGAAGAGGCGGCCAAACTCAAGGACGTGCTCGAGCAGCAGCACATCGACTGCCGCTTCTCGTACTCGGACAAGCGGCCGACCATTACGAAAACGCGAGTCCAAAGCCGCGGGCAGCAGTTGATCCGGCTGGATCGCGAAGAGTTTGTAGATATGTCGGCCAGCCCTTCGTTCGTCCTGCCGCTCACCGTGGCGCTCGATGGCGTGGGCGCGGTCGTGCTGTCCGACTACGGCAAAGGCGCGCTGGGTGACGTAGCCGACATGATCGCCGCCTGCAGATCGGCCGGCGTGCCAGTCATGATCGATCCGAAAGGTACGAATTTCGACAAGTACCGAGGTGCGTCGGTGATTACGCCGAACCAGTCGGAGTTCGAAGCCGTAGCGGGCCCTGCCGTATCGGACGAGGGCATGGTAGAGCGCGCGAGAAACATGCTGGATGAGCTCGAACTCGACGCATTGCTGGTGACGCGCAGCGAGAAGGGCATGCTGCTGGTGGAAGCCGGTCAGGAACCGTTTTTTCTCTCAACCCAGGCGCGCGAAGTGTACGACGTGACAGGCGCGGGTGACACCGTGATTGCCACGTTTGCGGCTGCGTACGCCAGTGGCGCGACTTTTCAGGCGAGTACCGGCCTGGCGAACCTTGCAGCGGGACTCGTCGTGCGCAAGCTCGGTGTGGCGAGCGTTACGCCGTCGGAACTGCGCGTTGCGCTGCATCAGCGCGGGCAGGGCGGCCGCGGCCTGGTCGCGGCAGACGAGTTGTTGTCCCTGATCGAGGAATCGAAACGACGGAGCGAAAGAATCGTCATGACCAACGGCTGCTTTGACGTGCTGCATGCCGGTCATGTCGCTTACCTGGAAGAAGCAAAAAGTCTCGGCGACAGGCTGGTCGTGGCCGTCAATGACGACGACTCGGTTCGGCGACTCAAGGGTGCCGACAGGCCGTTGAACACACTCGCAGATCGTATGGCCGTGCTCGCCGGCCTTGCCTCGGTAGATTGGGTGGTGCCGTTTGCGGAGAATACGCCCGCCCGGCTCATTTCCGCCGTGTTGCCGCACGTTCTCGTGAAAGGCGGAGACTACCGCACCGATCAGATCGCGGGCGCACGGGAAGTTCTCGAGAAGGGGGGAGAGGTTCGCGTGCTGTCTTTTCGGGAAGGTCACTCATCGAGCAGAATCATAAACAAGCTCCGTTCATAACGGGTCCGCGTTGATACGAATCCTTTACGCAATACTGACCTACCTGCTGCTGCCCGTTTATGCGCTCTACTGGTTTTTTCGCGGGCTCGTCAACCGGGCATACTGGGATCGCTTCCATCAACGTTTCGGGATGGGATTCCCGAAAATAGAAAATGGCAGTTTCTGGTTACATGCCGTGTCGGTGGGTGAAGTACAGGCATCCATTCCGCTGGTACGCGCACTCGCTCGCCGCTTCCCGGATCGGCCGTTGCTCATTACGACCGTCACGCCGACCGGTGCGGCCAGGGTCAGGAGTCTGTTCGGCGACACAGTACGTCATTGTTACATTCCATTCGAGACTCCCAACGCGGTAAGGAACTTCTTTGATGCGGTAAAACCGCAGCTGGCGCTGATTATGGAGACCGAAATATGGCCGAACCTGTATCACGAATGCGGTAAGAGAGGGATACCCCTGGTTCTCGTCAGCGCAAGAATTTCCCCGAAATCGGTCGACAGTTACCGCAGGCTGTTGCCGCTCTTTCGGGAGACGCTTTCACACGGCATAGTCATCGCTGCTCAAAGTGAGGCCGACGCCGACCGCTTTCGCTCTCTGGGCGCAAGACCGGAGCGAACCCGCGTAACGGGCAACATCAAGTTCGATATCGAAGTGCCGGACGACCTGGCGGCATCAGGGCGGGACTTCCGCAGCCGTTATCTGGGCACGCGGCCCGTGTGGGTGGCCGCAAGCACGCATTACAAGGAGGAAGAGCAGGTCGTCGAGGCGCACCGCCTGGTGGCGAGGCAATCCCGGGATGCGCTGCTGATATTGGTGCCGCGACACCCGGAGCGTTTCGATTCCGTGCGCCAGTTGCTGGAGCGGCAAGGTATCGAGTTCGTTTCCCGCACCAGTGAACAGCCTGTGGATTCGAGCTGCAGCGTTTTCCTCGGCGACACCATGGGCGAAGTGCCGCTGTTCTACGCAGCCTCGGACGTCGCGTTTGTCGGTGGAACGCTGGTTCCGGTTGGCGGCCACAATCTCCTCGAGCCGGCAGCTCTCGGCCTGCCGGTCGTTACCGGCCCTCACCTCTTCAACACCCAGGATATCGCCGACATGTTCGTGAACATCGGTGCACTGACGCGGGTAGCGGACGCCGAGCAACTCGCCGCTGCAGTAACGAGACTGCTTCAGGACAAGCAAACGGCAACGCGACTCGGCAACCTGGGTCGGGACATCGTGGTTAGCAATCGCGGTGCACTCGACCGATTGCTGAGCCTGCTCGAGCCGCTCATCGCCAGGCGATAAATGGGGTCTCCTACAGAGACCCTCAAGAGGATTCGTCGATCTCGTCCTTCGCCTCGTCTTCGCCAATAACCTCTTCGGCGGGCGTTCTCGGCCTGAGCCAGCGATCGATCTGTTCGAGGTCCTGTACCTGTAAGGTTCCAGAGGCCCGCTTCAGTCGAAGCACGTTGCCGATGTACACGTAGCGGCTCTGGTAATAATTGGTAATCGCCTGGTACAGCAAGCGCTGCGACGTCAATACGTCGACAATCGTTCTCGTTCCCACGTCAAACCCGGCTTGTGTCGCTTCGAGCGCCGTTCGGCTGGATGCTACGGCCTGTTCCAGTGCCTTCACCCGGCTGATTTCCGAATGCACCCCGAGGTAGGCGTCGCGAGTGGCGCGCTCCGTTTCCCTGGCGACCCGCTGCAACTGTTCCCGCGAGGCCCGGTGCAGATAAACCGCTTCGCGCACCTGCGAGGAGGTCCGTCCGCCCGTGAAAAGAGGCACCGTTACTTCGACACCGATCGAATCGCCGTCGCGAAGACTGTCGGCCGTCAGAAACGGTCCGCCGCCAAAACTGCGTTCGCCGTCAGACTCGAAGCTGCTGCGCGAGGCGACCAGGTCGACGCTCGGATAATGACCGGTTCTGCGAAAGGAGATTTCGTCGCGCGCAATCTGCTCGTCCAGCCGGCTCGCGAGGAGTTCCAGATTCTGTTCCATCGCCAGATCGATCCAGACTCTCTCACCCGCCGGAGCCGGCGCCGGCAATGGAAATTCTGCAGCAGGCGCGGACAATTCCGGTACGTACTCGCCTGTTACTTCCCGTAACAACTCCCGCGCCGTTGCCAGTTCTCGCTCCGCGCCGATTTCAGAAGCGACGGACTGGTCGAACGCCGCTTGCGATTCCTGTACGTCAGTGATGGCGATGAGTCCGACCTCAAAACGCTGCTTCGCCTGCTCCAGCTGCCGCGCAATGGCCTGACGGTCGGCGTGGATCGACGTGAGGCGGTCTTCCGCGGCGAGTACTTCGAAATAGCGCTCGACGACACGCAGCATCAGGTCCTGCTGCGCGGCCTCGTAGACGACATCGGCGCGGGCGACGACTTTGCTGGCCTGCTTCAGGTTGACGATCTGGTCCCAGCGGAAGATGGTCTGGCGCAAGGCGATGTTCCAGGCCGTATCTTCGGACTTCGTGTCGAAGTCGACCGTTCCGAAATTGCCGTCGGGGTCCACTTCCACTTCCGCGCCCGAGAGATCGTTGCTGGTCCACGATCCGCTTGCGGCAACTTGCGGCAACAGCAAGCCGCGTGCCTGCGGCGATGCTTCCTGGGCGGCCAGCCGCCGCGATTCGGCTTCGTGGATCAGCGGGTCGCTTTGCAGAGCCTGCTGGTAGACCTCGAGCAGCGAGGCGGCGCTCGCCGCGGATGCCCCGCTTAGTGCTGCCAGGACGGTGAGCAGGGAGGCGCTTGCGCTCAGGTTTTTCATATTATGGATGTCCACCAAATGTTGCGGGCCGGATTACGGGTGTTATGGTTATATATATCACTATATCAGTCAAGCCGCGCGGGCGCCTGGTTCAGGATAGAGTGCTTGCTCAATACCGTGGGATCGAGGGATCGACCTCCCCGGACCAGGCGTCGATTCCGCCCCTGACGTTCGAGACACGCGTGAAACCCTGCTGGACCAGGAAGGCTGCCACACGGGCGCTTCGTCCGCCGGAATGGCAAAGTACCGCGACGGGTCGAGTCGATTCCAGTTCGGTGTAGCGCGCCGGAATTTCTGCCATTGGTATATTGCTGGTCGGCATTCTCTCGGTTTTTTGTACCCGGGCGATTTCGACTTCCCACGGTTCTCGGACGTCGAGAAGCTGCCAAAGTTCGCCGTCACGACAGCGATCTATCAGCTCCGCAGGCGAGATTTCTTCAAACATGGCGCTCGGTCAGCGTCAAACGGACGTTCCGCGGCAAACAGATGGCGTAATACAGTATTAGATGCCGCAATCGCAACTGTGGTTTCACGACCCTCGGGCCTCAGAACCGGAACGCCGGTGGCGCCGCGGCGTTGATCAGCGGTAACACGTTCGTTTCGAAGTCGCTCGTGACCCTCTGGCTGCCGTCCGATTCCCTGGTGATGAGCCGCGCATCCATGACGGGTGGGCTGCCTACGATCACGAACAGACGGCCGCCCGATTTCAGTGCGTCGAAAAACCTCGCGTCGAAAACCGGGCAGGATGCCGTCACGGCGATCGCATCGAAGGTGCCGGGGGGGAGCGCCTTCGTGGCGTCCATCGTCGCCAGCGTCGCGTTTTCGATGCCGACACTCTTCAAGGTAACCGCCGCTTCCCGGGTAAAGTCAGGGAATATGTCAACGCTTGTTACCGTCCGCGCAAGCCGGGCTAAGCATGCGCAGAGAAAGCCGGAGCCTGTGCCGATTTCCAGCACGTCGTCGTCTTTTCGCGGCGCCAGCATCTGCAGCAGCCGGCCCTCGACGTTCGGAGTCATCATGAACTGGCCGTGGCTCAGAGGAATTTTCACGTCGGCAAAGGCGAGTTGCCGGAAGCCTGCCGGGACGAACTCCTCCCGCGGCAGTTCGCCCAGCACTTCGAGGACACTGGCGTCGGAGACCTCGAAGGTACGTATCTGCTGGCCCACCATCTGGCGCCGGGCGAATTCAGTGTTCATTCAGCGATATACCAATAGAATATTGAAAATAGTTACTTTTTCGCTTCCAGCCTCAGCGGCGGAGCGGATGTGATAAGTACTGCATTGTGAATTATGGTGAATTGTCGCAGTGTGCTGTTGCCGCTGGGATATGCTTGGGCCGGAACATTGTCAACGCTTTGGATCGGCTCGTGCCCCCGGCGCCGGAGGCACACCCGGAGCGGCCAATAATAACAAATGATCGTTTCTCGGCATCATTGGCGCGATAGCCGGAAAGGGACAAACGAGACTTGCGCTGTAATTCTCAACAAGCTAGGCGTGCAGGGCGCCCCGTTGCGTCAGGTGGGACAGGGAAGGCCCGATGACCGAACTGGTTCTCCTGCTGCTGCTCGTGCTTTCGGCGTCAGGCCTGGTCTGGTTCTGGCAGCACCAGAGGCGTCTTGCACGTCGTCTGGCGCAGCTCAATCTGGAGCTCGTTGCGGCGGCGGGCGACGCATCCGTCGGACGCCGGTTATCGGTGGCCGACAATGGCGATATCGGGGGGTTGTCGAAGACCATCAACCGCCTTTTCGATGCACTGGGAGAGCGGGATGCGGAGATTCAGGACAGGGACCGCCTGTTCACGGATTTTACCCGAACCTTGCCAGAGATCGTGCTGGTGCACGATGAGCGGATTCTCATGGCCAACGAAAGTGCCGCGGCGCTGGTTGGACTGACGCCGGACCAGCTGGAGGGCCGGGACGTCGCCGACCTCGTGAAACCCGCGTACCGTGCATTGTTTCGCAAGACCATGACGAAGCGCCTCGCCGGGGAAAGCGTGCCGAGGAAGATCGAGATCCAGTTGATAAACGGCGACGAACAGGGGCTCTGGGTCGAGGCGCAGAGTTCCTCGATCGAATATCGCGGTGCGAGCGCTATTCTGACGATTGCGCGCGACGTCAGTTACCGTAAAAGCCTCGAAGTCTCCTTGACCCGCAGCAAGCGCCAGGCGCAATACACGCTCGAATCGATATCCGAGGGCGTTATCACCACGGACAACGAGGGCCGTATCGATTACCTGAACCGCGCTGCGGAGGCGATGACAGGCGCGAACCGGGAACAAGCCACCGGACACAGGATCGGCGAGCTCTTCTCCCTGATCGACGAGGCGGACCGCCGCCCGCTGGGGGATCCCGTAGAGCGCTGCCTGTCGATGCGCAGGCGCGTCAACATGGGCCGGCGCGCTCTCCTCGTGAGCCGAGACGGAGAACAGGAGCATTCGGTCGAAATTACCGCGTCGCCCATTCGCGGGCCCGGCAGCAGCATCTCCGGCACGGTCGTCGTGTTCCACGACGTGAGCGAGATTCGCGGGTTGACCCGGCAAATGAGTTATCACGCAACCCACGACGCCCTCACCGGGCTTACTAACCGGCGCGAGTTCGAGCGACGGCTTCAGGACGCGATGGACTCCGCACACGCCGAGGAAAGCGTGCACATGCTCTTTTATATGGATCTCGACCGCTTCAAGGCCGTCAACGACAGCTGCGGCCACCAGGCTGGCGACAACATGCTGCGGGAAGTGGCTAATCTCATCAAGGGCCAGGTGCGGGACTCGGACTATGTCGGCCGCCTTGGCGGCGACGAATTCGGCACGCTGCTGATCGGCTGCCCCATCGAAAAGGCGAGGCAGATCGCCGCCGATATCTGCAACGCCGTCGCGGACTATCGCTTCGTCTGGCAGGACAAAATCTTCAATATCGGCGTCTCCATCGGCCTGGTGGAAATCAGCCATGCCAGCGGCACCCTGCAAGACCTCATGAGCGCCGCGGATTCCGCCTGTTACGTCGCCAAGCAGCGAGGCCGCGGCCAGGTGCACGTTTACTCGGCACGTGACGAGGCCATTGCGCGCGAACGTGGCGACATCCAGTGGCTGCGCCAGATGCAAACGGCGCTGCACGAGAACAAGTTCGAACTGGCGATTCAGCCGATCATCGCCACCGGAGCCGGCGACGAAACGGGACCGGCTGTCGAGGTGCTTATCCGCCTGCCCGGCGACCACGGGCGGCCGGCGAATTCCGCGGAGTTCCTGCGCCCCGCCGAGCGCTACCAGCTCATGCCGCAGATCGACAGATGGGTCGTCAATGCCGCGCTTTCGGCGATCGCCGCCGGCGAAATCAAACTGCCGGGCAGGCGCAATTGTTCAATCAACATTTCCGGACAGACGCTCGCCGACGAAGGCTTCCTCGGATTCGTCGTTGAAGCACTCGACCACAGCGGCGTGTTGCCGGCCTCGATATGCTTCGAGGTAACCGAGAACGCGATATCAACCAACGTGCAACAGGCCCAGCGATTTATCGAGGTATTGCACGGGATCGGCTGTGAATTCGCACTCGACGATTTCGGCAACGGCCTCGGCGCCTTTTCCAGCCTGAAGCACTTGCCGGTCGATTACCTGAAGATCGATGGCGCCTACACCCGCAACGTTACCACCGACCAGGTCAACCAGGAAATGGTCAGTGCAATGATAAAACTGGCGCGGACCATGGAGTTTCGTGTGATTGCCGAGCAGGTTGAGCGGCAGGAAGATTTTGACTGGTTGCGAGATGCGGGCGTTGACTTCGTGCAGGGGAATTTCATCGAGGCGGCCAGTATGCTCGGATCGGGGCAGACGGGGACGTACCGAACGTTGATGCCCTGAACATTTGCGCCGCTAGCCCGAGTGCATTACACATGAACGGGTGGCTGGATGGTTTGCGCTTGCACGCATTACACATGAACGATTGGCGTTGGTCGCGTGCGGAGTCTCGGCCGGGTGAGGGGGCCTTTTCGGCTCGGGCTCCTGCTTCGCCCTAACTCCTGCATCCCTGCAGTCGTCAGGAACGCCGTGAACCCGTCCATGGGGGCTCCGCGCAAAACATCCCTGTTTTGCGACGGTCCTGAAAAGGCCCCCTCACCCGGCCAAGACTCCGCAATTGAGATCGTCGGTTCATGTGCAATGCGTGCTCCCGGTCGCCGGACCTGCTGCGAGCGGTCAGCCAGCCTCGAACAGCACGCAACAATCGAGGTTTGCGCAGACGCGGTGCGAGACGATCGGAGGCATTATTCATGAACCGCGCCAACCTCTCCTGCGGAGGTTCGGTGAGGGGGAGGCCGGTCCAGGGCCGTCGCAAAAAGGGATGTTTTGCGCGGAGCCCCCAGGGATGGGTTCACGGCGTTCCTGGCGACTGC
>Ga0299913_10001294_pt1 | contig 18224 bp, 14 predicted proteins | sample RVTome_9_FD_201360 | JGI IMG/M metagenome (GOLD analysis project Ga0299913, IMG submission 201360) | Soil microbial communities from uranium-contaminated site in the Upper Colorado River Basin, Wyoming, United States - RVT155D38 (version 2) ... | reverse complement strand
CTGGTGCGCCTTGGGGTGGAAGGAGCCGAGCCCCGGGGATCCGACCAGCCTGAGCTGCTGCTCGAGAACCGCTTCCTCGCGGCGCGTGACGGCGCCGGCGCGGCCTTCATCTCACGGGACGGCAACCGTTTGGTGTCGCTTCGCGAGCAGCTCGAGGATGTCCTCGATCGCTGCGCCGCGTGCGCGAGCGATCTGAACTGCGCCGGCGAGCTCGAGTGGGCGCTCGATCTGGCGCAAAGCAACGGCGCGATGCGCCAGCGCGAGATCGGCGAGCGGGACGGAATCCAGGCGGTGGCGCCGTGGCTCGCCGCTCAGCTGAACGTCCCTATGCCTCGTCCTCGTCCGCGGGCACCGGCGGCGCCAGCTCGAGGGTCACGCCGGCTCGACGGTACTCGTCCGCAACGCCGGCGTCGAGCGCCGAGTCCGTAACCACCGCGTCGAACTCGGTCGGAGCAGCGACTGTCACCAGCGAGGAGCGGCCAAACTTCGTGGCGTCAACGAGCGCGACGGTGCGCGCCGCCGACGCGCGCGCTGCCACCAGCGTGTCGGCGACCTGGCGACGCGTCGCCGTCAGGCCGCGCTCGAGGTCGAGCCCGGCGCCCGACATGAATGCGAGGTCCATGCTCACGCCGCGCAGAAAGTCGACCGTCCAGCCGTCGGCGATCGCGCGCATCCGGAGGTCGACCTCCCCCGGGACCAGGATCACGCGGACCGGTCCCTCCTCGATCCCGAGCGCGATCGCGGGCGAGTTGGTGACAACCACGACCTCCTCCGGCGGCTCAACCTGGATCCGGTGCGCGAGCGCGAAGCAGGTGGAGGACGCGTCGAGGAAGATCGTGGACCCGTCCGCGACCATCGGCCGCGCGTACGCGGCGATCGCGTCCTTGGCCCCGCCCGCCTCGCGCAGCCGCCGGTCCCAGGCGGTTTCAATGCGGTCGCCACGCGGGCCTGCGATCGCCCGCGCGCCGCCATGGAATCGCTCCACCAAGCCCTCCCCCGAGAGGTGCTCGAGATCCCGGTGCACTGTAATCGTCGATACCGCGTGATCGCGCGCCAGCTCGGCCAACGATGCGCCGCCGACGCTCTGGATGTGTTCCAGGATCCGCGCCCGCCGGGTCGCCGCTGGGGCGGTGCGATTGTTCGATCGCCCATCCATGTTCCTTGAGGATATGGGGCCGAAACGCTGGCCGACCCCCCGCACCCGGGGGATCGGCTCGGCGTCTTCGACGGCTTCGGTCGGCTCAGCCATCAGACCTCACGGTCACTCGCTGAAGTCGACCTCCTCGGACTTACCGGCCCACGGGATGTCGGCCTCCTCGCACTCCGGGTTGTTGCGATCCGGAGACGGGGTGTCCGGCGTGAACACGCCGCCGTACTGCTGGTCGACCTCCGGGATCCGGCGGATCGTCTGGATCTCGAGCTTGCCGCTGTCGGGGTTCTCGGACACCTGCTTGAGGTAGTTGGTCCCGATCGCCTGGCGGTTCTCATCGAGCGTGATCGTCCCGTAGCCCGCCTGGACCTCGGCGTTTGACAGCGCCTCCCAGAAGGCATCGAGATCCTCGATGTTCCCGTCGACCGCCTCGAGCCCCTGGATCAGGCCCTCGGCGTTCTTGTAGTAGTTGTCGATGAAGACGCTCGACGCGAACTCTTCGAGGTCGGGGTACGCCGCCGCGATCTCGGCCAGGTACTCCTCCGTCGCCGGCTCGTTCGAGTCGGCCGCGGTTTCGTTCGGGGCGATCGCCCCGGCGATCGAGTTCCCCAGCTCCTTCACGACGAGCGGGTCGTCGTAGAAGATGTTGCCGATGAACGCGCCCTCCGGAAGCGGGCCCCGCTGCTCGATGTACTGCTTGACGAACGCGATGGTGCCGGTACCTCCGACGGCCGCGAAGATCCCGTCGACCTCCTCGGGGATCTCGGGTAGCTGGGAGATGAACGACGAGTAGTCGGTCTCCCCCAGCGACGGCCAGAGGCGCTTGACGACGTCGCCGCCGACGCCGCAGAACTCGGCGATGAACCCGCCGACCCCTGTGTACGGGAACGAGTAGTCGTCGCCGATCGTCACCGCCGAGCGCCAGCCGAGCTCGTTGTAGGCGTAGTCGCCGGCGCCTGCGGACCATTGCGCGCCGTCGAGGTGGAACCGGAAGAAGTTCGGCGCCTGGACCTTGAGCGTCGAGTCCTGGGCCCCATGCATTCCGTCGACGAACGTCTTGTCCTGGTTCGCCTTCGCGTAGTTTGCGACCGCGATCCCCTCGTCGCCGGAAAGCGGGCCGATGAGAATGTCGGCGCCCTCCTCCTCCATGATCCGCCGCGTCTCCTCGATCGCAACGTCCGGAGTCTCGTCACCGCAGCCGAACGGGGTCACGAACTCGACCGGGCGACCCGCGATTTCCGCGCCCTCGACGCCCGCGGACGGCTTCTCGGGGTTGACGGGCGTGGCGCCGCGGTTGATGAACGGCACCAGAGCACCACCGATGTTGAGCTCGAAGAAGTCGCCGAACGCTCCCTCGCAGTCCGAGAGGATGCCGATCTTGATCGGATCGGCCGACGCGGTCTCACCACCACCGCCGTCGTCATCGTCGTCCCCGCCGCAGGCGCTGACGAACAGCGCCACCATCGGGATAAGCGCGGCCACGAGGAGCAACCGCCTCCATCGCTTCTGTTCACCTCGGATGCTCATTGCTCTCCTCCTGTCCGGTTACTTGCTTCGATCTCGTTGGTCAAGGGTCTGCCCTCGTCGTAGCGCAGCACGTCGAAGGTACGAAACGCTTCAACCGTGAGAAAGAAATACTACACTTGCTCCGATGTCCGTGTCAACTTCGCTTCAGACGGATCTGCTGATCGGCGGCAAATGGCGACCCGCCGCGAGCGCCGGCCGGCTCGCCGTGCACGACCCCTCCGACGGCTCGGTATTCGCTGAGGTCGCCGACGCCGGCGCGGCCGACGCGCTGGATGCGGTCGAGGCAGCCGCCGCAGCCGGCGCCGAGTGGGCGCGCACCGCGCCGCGGGAGCGGGCCGAGGTCCTGAGGAGCGGATTCGAGCTGATGCGCGAGGCGCGTGAGGAGATCGCTCGAACGATCACCCGCGAGATGGGCAAGCCGCTCGCCGAGGCGCGCGGCGAGGCCGCCTACGCGGCCGAGTTCCTGCGCTGGTTCAGTGAGGAAGCGGTGCGGGTCGACGGCGACTACCGGCGGATGCCGGCGGGGGGCGGGCGGATGCTGGTGGTCCAGCAGCCGGTCGGCGTCGCGGTCCTGGTCACGCCGTGGAACTTCCCGGCGGCGATGGCGACGCGCAAGATCGGCCCGGCGCTGGCCGCCGGGTGCACCGTGGTGCTCAAACCCGCCGCGCTGACGCCGCTCACCTCGCTGCTGATCGTCGGTCTGCTCGAACAGGCGGGCTTGCCACCGGGCGTGGTCAACGTGGTTACGACGAGCGCCTCGCGCGAGGTCGTCGCCGCGATGGTCGAGGACCCGCGAGTGCGCAAGCTGTCGTTCACCGGTTCGACCGAGGTCGGCCGCGAGCTGCTGGCGCTGGCCGGTCGCTCGGTCGTGAACGTGTCGATGGAGCTCGGCGGCAACGCCCCGTTCCTGGTCCTCGCGGACGCCGACGTCGAAGCCGCGGTGGAGGGCGCCCTGGTGGCGAAGCTTCGCAACGGCGGTGAGGCCTGCACGGCGGCCAACCGGTTCCTGGTCCACGAGTCGATCGCCGAGGACTTCGCGACCGCGCTGGCTGCCCGCATGGGCGACGTGCGGGTCGGTCCCGGGCTCGACGACGGCAGCGAGCTCGGACCCCTGATCGACGAGCGCGCGTGCGCGAAGATCGACGGCCTGCTCGACGACGCGCGCGGGCGCGGCGCGCGCGTGCTCACCGGCGGGGTGCGGCTCGAGCGATCGGGCTTCTTCTACGCGCCGACGGTGCTCGACGGCGTCCAGCCGGACGCATCGATCGTGCGCGACGAGATCTTCGGCCCGGTAGCCCCGGTGGTCGCGTTCGCAGACGAGGCCGAAGCGATCGCGATCGCCAACGACACCGAGCACGGCTTGGTCGCCTACATCTTCACCGGCGACCTCCACCGCGGCCTCGCGGTCGGCGAGGCGATCGAGACCGGGATGGTCGGGCTGAACCGCGGCATCGTTTCCGATCCAGCGGCGCCCTTCGGCGGTGTCAAGCAGAGTGGCGTCGGGCGCGAGGGCGGCCACCACGGGCTGTTGGAGTTCCTCGAGCCGAAGTACTTCGCCGTCGACGAGCCAACGTTGTGATAGATTTCTTTCACCAACCGAGAGGAGGCCGAGATGCCGAAAGCCCTGATGATCACCGGCGACGCCGCCGAGGATCTGGACGTGATGTATCCGCTCTACCGGCTCCGCGAGGCGGGCTGGGAGGTCGACGTGGCCGCGCTCAGCCGGCGCAACGCCCAGCTCGTCGTCCACGACTTCGACCCGGACTCGGACGCCTACACCGAGAAGCCCGGGCGCATGGTGGACGTGGACCTGGCGTTCTCGGAGGTCGACGAATCGAGCTACGGGGCGCTGGTGATTCCCGGTGGCCGGGCGCCCGAGTACATCCGCATCGATCCCGACGTGCGCCGCATCACCGAGTACTTCTTCGCAAACGACCTACCGGTCGGGACGATCTGCCACGGCCCGCAGGTGCCCGCCGCGCTGGGCTTGCTCCAGGGTCGCACGACGGCCTGCTTCCCGCCGCTCGTGGGCGACATGGAGAACGCGGGCGCGAAGGTGGTCGACGCTCCCGACGTGGTCGACGGCAACATGGTCTCCTGCCGCGGCTGGCCGGACATGCCGGAGTGGTCGCGGGCGTTCATCGCAGTCTTGGATCGCGCCGCCGTGCCAGCCTGACCGCAATCGTGCCCCGCCCCGTTCACTCTGCTGTTGAGGTGAACGGGGCACCGTTCCACGTCCAAGTCCTCGGCTCCGGACCGCCGGTGCTCCTCCTCCACGGCTCGGGACCGGGGACGACGGCGTGGCGTACCTGGCGGCCTCTGTGCGAGGCGCTCGCAGATCGCTTCGAGCTGATCGCACCCGACCAGGCGGGGTTCGGCGGCACCCCGATCCCCGCGGGTCGCCAGGCAGCGCGCGCGCTCTGGGTCGAGCAGGCCATCGCTCTCATGGACCTGCTCGGCCACGAGCGCTACTCGGTCGTCGGCCACTCGATGGGCGGCGCCGTCGCGCTCGCCGCCGCCGCCGCCCGCCCCGACGCGGTTCGCGCGATCGTCGGGATCGGTTGCATGGGCGCGCCGATGCCGCTGCCGCACGGACTCGACCGCCTCTGGTCGGCGCGACCGACCCGCGCGGGTGCAGCGGAGGTGCTGGGCCTGATCGCCCCGCGCCCGCCCGGGGAGCGCGGCGCGCCGACTGCCAACGGCGCGCCAGACCCCGCCGCGGTGGAGGACCGCCTCGAGGCGATGCTGGCGCAGGGCGAGGAGGCCTACGCCGCATTGTTCCCGCCCCCCCGCGAGCGCTGGGTTGCGGACCTGCGCCTGCGCGAGCCCGAATGGGAGCGAATCGCCGCTCCGGTGCTGCTCGTGCACGGAGCGCGCGATCAGATCGTGCCGTGGCGCGAGGGAGCGCTGCCCCTGCTCGAGCGCCTGCCGCGCGCCGACCTTCACCTGCTCGGCGACTGCGGCCACTCGCCGCACCTGGCGCGCCCCGAGCTCGTCCACCGCCTCCTGGCGCACCACCTGGAGATCAATGCCTGAGCTCGCCGTCCTGCGCTCGCCCGACGAGGTCCTGTTCGGCCGCGGCATGGCCGCCGCGGCAGGTCGGGTCGCCGCACGCCACGGCAGGCGCGCGCTGGTAATCACCGACACTGCGATCGCGGCGACGAAGGGCTATCGCACCGTCGCCGGCGCACTCGACGCCGCGGAGCTCGAGGTCGACGTGTTCGAGGAGGCGGCCGTCGACGTCCCGATGGAGGTGATCGAGCAGGCCGCCGCGCGTGCTCATGCATTCAGTCCCGACGCCGTGGTCGCGGTCGGCGGGGGCAGCGTGATCGACCTTGCGAAGGCGACGGCGCTGCTGCTCTCGCACCCTGCCCCGCTGAGCCGCTACTACGGGGAGCACGAGGTTCCCGGGCCCGTGGTGCCGTTGATCGCCCTGCCGACAACGGCCGGGACCGGATCGGAGGTGACGCCGGTTGCCGTGATCGGCGATCCGGAGCTCGGGATGAAGGTCGGCGTCTCGAGTCCGTACCTGATCCCCAGGGTGGCGATCTGCGATCCGCTGCTGACGCTGGAGGCGCCGGCCCGCGTCACCGCCTACGCGGGCATCGACGCCCTCGCACACGCGATCGAGGCGCTCATGGCGGTCGAGCGGCAGCCGACCTGGGAGCTGCCGCTCGAGCGCGTCGCCGTCGGCAAGAACGCGCTGTCAGACGCAGTCGCCCTCGTCGCGATCCAGGCGATCGCGCCGAACCTCGAGCGGGCCGTGAGCAACGGGGACGATCTCGACGCCCGCGCGGAGATGCTCTACGGCTCGCTCACGGCGGGAATGGCGTTCGCCAACGCCGGCGTCTCGGCCGCGCACGCCCTCCAGTTCGCCATCGGCGCGGCGACGGGGACGGCGCACGGACTCGGGACGGGGGTGATGCTGCCCTACGTGATGGCGTTCAATCGCTCCGAGCGCCGCGCAGCCCTGGAGCAGATCGCCGTCGCGCTCGGGGAGCCCGCCGCCGATCCGGTGGCGGTTGTGCACCGTCTCGGACTCGCGATCGGGCTTCCGGCCAGCCTCGCCGAGCTGGGCATTGCGCCGGAGCGCATCCGGGGTCTGGCCGAGCAGGCGGCCGGCATCCGTCGCCTTGCGGGCAACAACCCCCGTGACCTCGACATCGCGGGCTGCGAGGCGATCCTCCACGCTGCCTGGCACGGCGACCCCGCCCGCCTCTACGAGCCCGCGCCGGCCTGAGGCCCGAACCCGAATCCCGCGACTCGATGAACCCCTGCCGCGGCGATCGGTGGGCTCCAAAGCCGTCAAGCGACCCGCCGCGTGGCGTTCAGGCCGCGCGGTCGCGCTCGCGCGCCTGGCCGGTTAGGTCGCGGACCGCCTTCTCGAGGTGCTCGCGCATGCGTGCCTCGGCGGCCTCGACTGATCCGGCGAGGATGCCCTCCAGCACCTGCCGGTGCTCCTCCGCGAGGGCGCCGGGCGTGTGCCACGCGGGCCGGAGCTGAGCGATGCAGAGGCGGATCTCCCCCTCCAGCGACGCGTGCATTCGGCTTAGGCGCGGGCTTCCGACGGCCGCGAGCAGTGCCTGGTGGAACGCGAAGTCGGCGTCCACAACCGCGCTCCAGTGCGCGTCGGCGGGCAGGGCCTGCAGGCCCTTGACCGCCTCGCGTGCGGCCGGCACATCGGTGCCGCGCTCGACCAGACAGCGAACCGTGTGCAGCTCGAGCGGGACGCGTACGAAGAAGATGTCCGCGACCGCCTCCGGCGTGAGCTCCGGCACCGTCGCGCTGTGGTTTGGCCGGCGCTGGAGCACTCCTTGGTGGACGAGCTGTTGCAGCGCCTCGCGGACCGTGGGCCGGGCCAGGCCGTACTGCGCGACGAGATCGTGCTCAGGGAGCCGTGTGCCGGGCGGGATGTCCCCGCTGAAGATGCGGTCGCGGATCGTCGCTGCGAGTGCCTCCGGGACCGGGACCGGCCTGACGTCGAGCGGCTGCCGCGCCATCAGGGCATCGCTCCGGCGGGGCTACGGCCGGCGACCCAGGCGCCGAGAGAATGCAGCGACTGCCACTCGACGTCGAACACGGCCTCCTCCGGCGCGGTCGCGCCGGTGCGGTTCAGCCATGCGCAGCGCATCCCGAGGGCGGCGGCAGTACGCAGCGCGCCGAGGGTCGTGGCGACGTGCAGCACCCGCCCGGCGGGCACACCAATCGCGCCCGCGGCGCGATCGAGCGAGGCGGCTGGAAGGACTTCGTCGAAGGCCCCGTCGAGTGGGCGCAGGGCCGCGTCCACGAGCTGCGGATCGGATCCCCCCACGGCGATCAACCGGAGTCCCGCTGCACGCGCGATCGTCAGCGCCGGCGCGGCGTCCGAAAAGACGCGGCAGGACCGCACCACGCGCTCGAACGCCGACTCGCCGCGTGGCATCCAGCGGTATCCCCGCTCCGCCGCCAGCTCATCGAACGCCCACGAGATGGGGCCGGACCGCTGCAGCTCCTCGAGTCGCCTTCGCAATGTGCGCCCCCGGTCGAGCGGCGACTCGCCGTGCATCCTGGCGACTTCGTAGAGCACGGCCTCGACTCCGTCACGCCAGTTCACGACGGTGCCGTGACTGGCGAGGACCACGACTTCGATCGGATCCTCCTCCATAGCCGCTCACCATACATTGTCTGATTGTCAGGCACAATGCGGGCAACGATGCAGTCTGATCCGACAGGTGAAAAGGCCATTCCGCCATACGGTTACCTGGGTGGCTCGACGACGTCACCGAATGGCCTCGGACCGGTCGAGGCGGACGATTCGCCTCGCAGATCGGTCGCCCGGATCTCGAACGTTCACTTATGCCTGCAGGAGCACGGCCGCGCCGCTTAGGCGGCCCTCGCGCAGATCGTCGAGCGCGCGGTTCGCCTCACCCAGCGGATACGTCGTGACCTCGGTGCGCACCGGGACCTCGGGGGCAAGGGCAAGCAGCTCTTCGCCGTCGCGCCGGGTCAGGTTCGCCACCGAGCGGATCGAGCGCTCCTGCCAGAGAAGCTCGTAGGGGAAGGACGGGATGTCGCTCATGTGGATGCCGGCGCAGACCACGCTTCCGCCCGGATCCAGCTTGGCGAGTGCGGCGGTGACCAGCGCGCCGACGGGAGCGAAGACAATCGCGGCGTCGAGCGGCTCGGGCACGTCGCCGGCCGAACCTGCCCATTCTGCACCAAGCGAGCGGGCGAACCGCCTGGTTTCCTCGTCGCCGCGGGTAACCGCGAACACCCGCCGCCCCTGATGGCTCGCCACCTGGCAGACAATGTGCGCGGAGCCGCCGAACCCGTACAGCCCGAGGCGCTCGGCCTCGCCGCAGAAGCGCAATGCCCGGTAGCCGATCAGCCCCGCGCAGAGGAGGGGCGCGACGTGCACGTCGTCGTAGCCCGCCGGTAGCGGAAAGCAATAGCGCTCGTCGGCTACCGCGAGCTCCGCATAGCCGCCGTCGCGCGTGTAGCCCGTGAACTCCGCCCGGTCACAGAGGTTCTCGCGCCCCGCGAGGCAGAAGCGGCACTCGCCGCAGGTCCAGCCGAGCCAGGGGACGCCGACCCGGTCGCCCACGGCGAACCGCTCGCTCCCGGCACCCGCCTCGACAACCTCGGCGGCGATCTGATGGCCGGGCACGAGCGGCAGCTTCGGCTCCGCCAGCTCACCGTCGACGATGTGCAGGTCGGTGCGGCAGACGCCGCAGGCACGGACCCGCAGCAGGAGCTCGCCGCTCTCGGGCTCCGGGTCAGGCAGATCCACAAACTCCAACGGCAACTCCGCCTCTCGCAGGATCATCGCCCGCATCGCTCAGGCACCGTCACCCAGAAATCCGGCCGCCGTCAGTTCTCACCCTTGCATCCTGCCACTCGGCGCGCGGGGCGTTCACGAAGGGCCGCCAGTAGCCGAGCAACCACCCCATCCGGGTCTCGGCGTATCTGCCTGCCGGTGACCGGCATGACAGCGATCCCGTGGGCGCCGAGGACGGAAGCCTTCAGACGGTCGCGCTCAAACGCAGCGCGACCGGCATGCCCGTCGTAGCCATCGACCTCCACCGCGAACGCCAGGTCGGCCCAGAGAAAATCGACCTCATATCCGGCTACCTTGGCGTTGACCTCGAAACCCGTGATCTGGTGCTCACGGAGGAGACGCAGCATCGCTCGCTCCCCGCGCGAGCGGGTGCGCTTTGGACCCCCAGGCAGGTCGAGAACCGCACGCAGCGCACGCCCGCCTGGCTTGTTCGGATTGCGCTCGACCTGGTCGCGGAGCTCTGACTCGCTGGCAAGCCGCCTGTAACTCGCCTCGGCGACAAGTTGCTCGAGATCGTCGAGCCGCTGCGGGGCGAGTGGGTCAATGCGAGCTTTCCCCGTGGCGCCGCAGCCCGCCAGGTCAAGGATCGTCCTCGGCGGACTGGTCAGCGACATGCGGTGGCGCGACGGGTGTCGCGCGGGTCCAAGTCGGCGCGGTGGATCACGATGCCTGAACGCGTCGCGTTGCGACCGCGGGGAATGGTGACGCAGACCGCGCCGGGCACCGGGTATCGCACGATGTCCCACAGCGATGCAGCCGTCATGTGACTGGCAACTGCGGCGTCGCCGCAGGCCAACAACGCCGCCATCTCCATGGCAAAGCGTGCGGGCACCTCGTGACCGACCAAGTAGACGCCGCGGTGAACTTGGTGCAAACGACCGGTACGAAGCCGAGTCCTGACCTGCTGGGCACTAATCCCGGCCGCAAGCAACTGGCGCCTGCTAACAACCCCAAACTGCCTCCGCGCATGAGCGGCGATCGCTCGATCCGTGAAACGCGTGCGCGATAGAGGGTGCATATGACCCCCAACCCCGCAATCGTTTGGGCGTGCCCTCCCGTCTGTGCGCCGATGCGCGGTTTGGCTAGTTCCCGCCGGCCCGGAAGACCTGCTGCAGGGCCGTGTTTCCGCCGAGGTTGTCAGCGGAGCTCTCGAACACTGTCCAGCGGCCGTCTTGCGAGATCGAGCCGTTCTGCGCCGCCTGGTCGGCCGGGTCGCCGTTCGCCGCTCGACTGACGAGCTTGGTCTTGCGGCGCCGCAGGTCGCGCACGTAGACCTGTGTCTGCCCCGCGCCGGCGAGGTTCATTGCGCTCGAGACGAACTGGGCGTAGCGCCCGCTGCCGGAAAGGTGCGCGAACTCGGCGTAGCCGTCCTGCGGATCGCCGCTGTTCGTGCGGCCGACGAGCCGTGTCTTCTTGCGCTTCATGTCGCGAACGTAGACCTGGTTGGACGAGGCGCCCGCGCCCGGGAGGTTTGTCGCCCGCGACTCGAAGATCACGAACCGCCCGTTGCCGGAGATCGACGGGTTGTAGCCCTCATCGTCACCGATCGCGCCGGCCGAGTTGCGATCGGCCACGAACGTCTTGGCACGGTCGAGATCGCGCATGTACGCGTGCGTACCCGATCCGGGAAGCTCGGGATCATCCGAGTAGAAGGCCACGCGCCGGCCATCCGAGGAGATCGACTGGCCGTAGACCGCGCCGAAGGCGGGATCGCCTGCGCTTTCCCGGCTCGCGAGGATCGTCTTCCCGCGGTTCAGGTCCCGGACGAAGACCCGGGACTCGAGACCTCCACCGGGCAGGTTCGTGGCGTGCGACTCGAAGCTGACGGCGCGCCCCCTGGCCGACAGCGAAGGAGAAGACGCGTGCAGGTTGGCCGGCGCTCCGTTCGCGGCCCTCGAGACCAGGATGGTCTTGCCGCGCTTGCGGTCGTGCACCCAAACCTGACTGTGGGCGGTTGCCCCCGGTAGCCCCGCCCCGGTGCCGCTGAAGCCGACGTAGCGGCCGTTCGCAGAGATCGCCCCGTCGCCCACCGACGATCCGGCGGGATCCCCGTCGTTGTTCTTGCTCACCAGCCGGGTCTTGCCGGTCTTCACGTCGCGCACGTAGACCTGCTGGGTCGACCCGTTGCCCCCCGGGAGGTTCGCGGCTGCGGAGGAGAAAGCCACGAAGCGACCGTCGCCGGAGATGGCGGTCGCCTGCGCGACGTCGCTGTGCGCGCTGGCGGGGACGCCGGCGGAGCTCTTGCTCACAAGCTTGCTCGAGGGCGCCGCCTGTGAGAGCCCCAAGGGCACCATCACAACGCCGACCGTAGCAAGAGCCAACAAGCCCTTGCCAGTGATCACCCCCCGTCCCCTCATCTCCCGGGAGAGGTTAGTACGTCTCCACGATCTCGTAAAGCGTCGTGCGCTGGGCCGGCGTGCGCCCGGCGGCGCGCGCTGCGGCGATCAGGTCCTCGGGCTCGAGCCGGGTGCCGTGCTGCGAGCCTGCCATCCGCGAGATGTTCTCCTCCATCAGCGTGCCGCCGAGGTCGTTTACCCCCCAGCGAAGGCTCTCGGTGGCAGCGTCGAGGCCCATCTTCACCCAGCTCGCCTGCAGGTTCGGCACAGTCCTGCCAAGCGCCAGCCGGAAGGCCGCCGTGTGCTTTAGGTTCTCGGCGCGCGAGATCTCCTCGATCCCGTGGGTGCGCCCGAGCAGCGTCTGAAACGGGATGAAGCTCAGGGGCACGAACTCGGTGATGCCGCCGGTGCGCTCCTGGAGCTCGCGGATCACGCGCATGTGGCGGGCGAGCTCCCAGGGCTCTTCGATGTGGCCGAACATCACCGTCGAGGTCGAGCGCAGGCCGGCGCGGTGGGCGGCCTCGATGATCTCCACCCACCTCGCCGCGGGCAACTTGTTGGGCGAGATCCGGCCGCGCACGCCGTCGTCCAGGACCTCGGCCGCCGTCCCGGGGGTCGAGCCCAGGCCCGCTTCGAGCAGGTAGTCGAAGACCTCGTCGGGCGAGCATCCCGAGCGCTCGCACATGTAGTCGACCTCCATCGGCGAGTAGGCGTGCAGGTGGAGCTGCGGGGCCACCTGCTTGGCGAGGCGCAGCCAGCGGCCGTAGTGCTCCAACGTGTAGTCGGGATGGATGCCGCCCTGCATGCAGATCTCGGTCGCTCCGAACGCGATCGCCTCGTCGATCCGGCGCTCGAACTCGTCCTCGCTCACGTGATAGGCATCGGGCGAGCGCTTGCCCTGGCCGAAGCCGCAGAACGCGCAGCCGACGGTGCAGACGTTGGTGAAGTTGATGTTTCGGTTGACGACGAAGGTCGCGAGATCACCCGCGAGCTCGGCGCGCAGCTCATCGGCTGCCTGCCTCATGTCCTCGATCACCTCCGGCCTGGTCTCCGCGAACAGCGCGGTGAGCTCTGACTCTGTGAGCGCGGTGCCGGCGCGGCCCCGCTCGATCGCCCGGGGCGCAAGCTCAGGATCGATCGCCCGCTCCGTGCGCCTGCCCGAACCCCGACGTGGGATGAAGCTCCAGTACTTGAGCTTGACCACGTCCAGGACGCCCTGCTCCAGCCAGTCGGGCTCCAGGTACTGGGGATAGACACAGAGGCGCTCGGTCAACGCGACGCCCTGGCCGGCGAGGCGCTTTCGGACCTGGTGCGGGCTGGGAAACGCGTGCTCGGGCGAGATGTGATCGCCGTTTGCCGAGAGGCCGCCGAGATCGGTCGCTCCGGCGAGTACGAGCTCGTCCCACCAGTCGGCGAGGTTGGGCGGGATCTGAACTCCGACGTCGGGCATCAGCCGCCGCGATTCGGCGACCAGGCGCTTCATCTCGTCCAGAGTCACGTCGCTGGCCCAGGCTGGAAGCGGCTCGGAGCCCGAAGGTGAAAGCCCTTCAGGTCCGAGAGCGGGCGCGGACCCCGACACCCCCGGACGCGAAGCGGAGGAGGTGGCGGGCGCAGATACATGCGTTGCCCATTCGGGCAACCCTTCCGCCCGCGTGCTCCGCTTCGCGTCCGCCGCGGCCGGGTCGGTTGCGGGACGGCTCTCCCCAGACCACCTCGCCCTTGCTGCCGCGTCGGCGATCTCGGCCACCTCCTGGCCGTAGTAGCGGGGGTGCGGAACGTAGTTTTGGAGGATCACCTCTTGCAGGTGGCCGTGGCGGGCGTGCGATGCGGCCAGCGCCTCGAGCGAGGCGATGCGCTCGGCCTCGGTCTCGCCGATGCCGACGAGGATGCCCGAGGTGAACGGGACCTTGAGCTCGCCCGCGGCCTCGATCGTCGCCATGCGCACCTCCGGGTGCTTGGAAGGCGAGCCGGCGTGCACCGTTTCCATGAGCCGCTCGGAGACGGACTCCAGCATCAGGCCCTGGGAGGCGGTCACCTCGCGCAGGCGCGCCAGGTCTGCTCGTGAAAGCGCGCCGAGGTTGGTATGCGGAAGCAGGCCGCGCTCGAGCGCCCGCTCGCACGTCCAGGCGACGTATGAGACGAAGTCCGGGTGACCGTAGGAGCGCAGGCGGGCGGTGACCAGTGGGTTCACCTCGGGCTGCTCGCCGGTCAGGACGAGCAGCTCCTTGGCGTTGCGACGGACCGCCTGCTCGAGGCGCTCCTCGACCTCCTCAGGGGTGTAGAGGTGGGCCTTGCGGGTTGCGAACGCGCAGTACTTGCAAACGCAGCGGCAGGTCCGCGAAAGCGAGAGCGTGTAGTTGCGCGAGAACGTTACGCGGCGCACGGGCCGCTCACGTTACCTGTTGTGTTCGCGAACCTCGGCGTCCTTGACCGCTTGGCCCACCGCCCGAGCATCGGACGTTGCCGGCTCGGGACCGGAGGCGAACTGCGGCCCGGCGATCACGAACCTGTACACAGCGAAAGCGAGCAGCGCGCCCACGGCGGGCCCGAGGACGTACACCAGCAGGTCCCCGCCCTCGAGGCCGTCGCCGATCAGCGCGGGGCCGAACCAGCGAGCCGGATTCACCGAGGCACCCGTGAGCGGGCCGAAGATCATCACGATGAAGCCAAGTGTCGTGCCGATCGCAAACGGCGCCCATTCCTGGCGGGCGCGGGGATTCATCGCCACGGCGAGGACCACAAGCACCAGCAGGAACGTCCCGAGGCCCTCGACGATGAAGCCTTGGAAGTTGCCGCCGAGCAAGCCGCTGACCTCAACGTTGCCGTAGCCGAGCGCCCGGCCCTCGTCGAGCAGCAGGCCCTTCACGAGTAGCGCGCCGAGCACGCCGCCGGAGAGCTGGGCGAGCATGTAGACCACCGCGTCGACCGGATCGATCCGCTTCTGGACCGCCGCGGCGAGCGTGATGGCGGGGTTGAAGTGACCACCCGACACGGCGCCGAACGCGATCACCAGCCCGAAGAGCAAGAACGCGTGCACGAGACCAACAACCGCGAAGTCGGATCCCGTCTGCGCGTCGGGAGCACTCGCCACGAAGAGCGTTAGAACGGTGCCAATGACGAAGACCAGGAACAGCGTCCCGAGCAACTCTGAGATGTAAGCGGCCAGACCTCGATCCTGCACTTGCGTCTACCTCCTGGTAGTCACTTGGATGTACCCATTCGCGGCCCTGCGGCCCGCGGCGGCGGCAGTGTATCCACACTCACCGTTCGACTTTGCCGTCGACCCTGTCCTTGCCCCGGCCGGTGCGTACCCGATCGGCGCCACGGCCGGTCCAGATCACGTCTCTGCCGGGCCCCGCGAAGATAGCGTCAACGCCCGTGCCGCCGCAAATCAGGTCGGCCCCGCGGCGGCTTCTGATGGTGTCGTTGCCGCCGCGCGCGACGATTACGTCGCGCCCGCGGGTTCCGATCAGGGTGTCGTCACCGGCGTTGCCGGCGATCGTGGCCTTCCGGCCGCGGCAGCGCAGCGCCTCGCCGGGCGGACCGGGTCCCTCGCCTTCCTCGAAGCCGGGCGCCAGCTCATAGCCTTCGGGCAAGGGCTTGGGTTGCGGCTCGTCGACCAGGCCTGCGGCTGCTCCGGGCTCCTCCAGCACCGGCAGGCGCAGCTCGAGGTTTTGGACGATGACCGGAGGCTGCACGTTCGTTACGCGGCTGAACGGGACGTCCGCGGGGAGCAGCTCGAGCTTTGCGACGTGTCCAGCTTCGAAGCGATAGCCGTTGGGGTGAAGCTGGAAGACCTCCCTGACCGGGGTCCCGCCCGTCTTCGGCCGCCACAGACCGCGCGCCACCAGGGTCTCTTGGCCGTCGGGCGCAACGTCGAGGAGGCGCGCCGCCACCTGAGCCGCCAGCGACGGCGCTGTGAAGTCGGCGATCACGGTGGGCGCGCCCATGAGCGTGTACCCGCCGGCGGGCGCGGGGTCCAGGCGATACGCGGCTGCGCCGAGCTGATCGGCTCCGTCGGCACGGGCGCACGCTCCCGCGCCGGAGATCGGGTCGAACGCCAACCCGGGAGCCACGTCCGTCGGCACAACGGGCAGGATCGTCTGGGTCGCCGCCGGCTCCATGCGCACCTCACCGGGGGCGATCTGCGACCACTCGTTCGCGGAATACGGGCCCTGCGAAGGCGCCGAGCCCGGGCAGGTCTGGGTCAGCGTGGTGACGCCGCCGGGCGGAGCGGAGCCGCCCGCGAGGTGGTGCGCGAAGAACTCATCCTGGTGCTGGCGCAACAGCGTTTCGTCTGCGTCCTTTCCCTGGCCCCGCTGATGCCCGTAATCCAGGAAGAACAGCGAGACGTCCGCATCGGGATGCCGGCTTCGCGTGCGGTTGTAGAATCGGATCGCCTCGTCGGCCGGGAACAGGTCGTCGGTCCAGCCGTTCGAGATCAAGAGCGGCGCCGGCTCGACCGAGTCGTCGATGTAATACGACGAGTGATGCGCGGTGATCTCGTCCAGAATCCCCCTGGTGAGAGGGTTCTGGTCGTACGGCTCGCCCGCCGTGATCAGCGCCAGCCACGTGACGAGGTCCGCGTCGGGGTCCAACAGCGGCGGCGCATAGAGGCCCGCGGCCAGCCCGGAGGCGAAGAGGCCATTCACGTAGGTCAGCTTCATCACGCCTATCGACGCGTCGCCCGCGGGCCCCTGGTACGGGGCGTCGGCAACGTAGTCGAGTGTGCGGCCGTTCGGCATGAGCGAGTAGGCAAGGTCGGTCCAGGGAATCTCGGGCGCGGCGGCGGCCAATGAGAGTGGCGTGCCGCCCGGGCTCGTCCATGGCGCGTAGGAGCCGTCGGGAAGCATGATCCGGTTCTTCAGCGCCGCGAGGGCCATCGACAGTCCGCCCCCGTAGGAGCCACCGGTGGCCGCGATTCCCTCGCGGTCGGCCACCCCCTCGTCGACCAGCAGGCCGGCGAAGTACTGGGCGTCGCGCACCTCGTAGCGCGTGTCCATCAAGCGCACCCAGCCACCGTCCAGGCAGCGCAACGGCGGCGGTTTCGCGCCGCACGGCCCGAAGCCACGGTCGCTCATCGAGAACGCGGCGTAACCCTGGCGCGTCCAGCGGCGCAGCTCTTCGAGCTTGAACTTCGTGCCGCCGTATCCGTGGAAGACCATGACCAGCGGATACGGCCCGTCGGGGCCGGCTGCCGGAGCCGGCGGCAGTGCCACGTTGACATCGATCTGCTGACCGTCCCAGGTGGGAACGAGCGTGTCCGTGCCACCGCAGAACCGAGTGCCGTCAGCCTCCGCCTGGCAATCGATCGCCGGTTCGAAGACCTGGGTGATCTCGGCGGCGGCCGGCGCCGCTGCCGTCAGCAGCAACGCGCAGGCGAGCGCCATTGAGCATGGTCCCTTCCCCAAAGTGGGACGAACGTACCCGAACCGCGGGTGAGCGCGCGCCGGTTCCTCATCGCGACCCAGGCCCGGATATGGTCCGTGCCCGATGTCCAAGGTCGTCGCGCTGCTGGCGGCCGTGCTCGCCCTTGCGGCCTCTGGCTGCGGCGAGGACGGTGCTGAACCGGGCGCCTCGCAGGAGGCGACGCTGGTGCTCGACTTCACGCCGAACGCGGTGCATGCCGGCATCTACGCCGCTCTCGAGCGGGGCTGGCTCGAACAGGAGGGCGTCGAGATCGAAGTTCGCGAGCCCGGCGACTCAACCGACGCGCCGAAGCTCCTCGAGGCGGGGCGCACCGAGTTCGCCGTCCTCGACATCAACGACCTGGGCATCGCGCGAGACCGTGGCCTCGACCTGGTCCCGGTGGCGGCGCTCGTCCAGGTTCCGCTCGCGGCCGTCATCGCGGGCGACCGCGATGAGATCCAAAGGCCGCGCGACCTCGAAGGCAGGACGGTGGGCGTCACCGGGCTGCCGTCGGATCGCAGGGCTCTCGATGCGGTGCTGGAAGCCGACGGCGGCAACCCTGCCGCCGTCGAGACCGTGACCATCGGCTTCGACTCGGTCGCCGCGTTGGCGGCGGGCCGCGTGGACGCGGCGACGGCGTTTTGGAACGCGGAAGGCGTCGCGCTACGCGAGCTGGGAGTGCCGACCCGCGAATTCCGCCTCGGCTCTCACGCCGACCCCTACCCGGAGCTGGTCGTGGTCACGACCCGTCGGCTGAAGGAAGCGGACGAACCGCTTGTCGAATCACTGCAAGCCGGCATTGAGCGCGGCTACGAGCTCGCCAGCGACGACCCTGAAGCGGCGCTGGACAATCTGCTCACCGCGATCCCAGGCCTCGAACGCCCGATCCAGGAGGCACAGATGAACGCCCTGTCAGAGGCGGACGCATTCTCCGCCGGCGTCGAGCCGGGCAGGATCGTGCCAGAACGAATCGCCAACTGGCGCC
>Ga0299913_10001293_pt1 | contig 18229 bp, 17 predicted proteins | sample RVTome_9_FD_201360 | JGI IMG/M metagenome (GOLD analysis project Ga0299913, IMG submission 201360) | Soil microbial communities from uranium-contaminated site in the Upper Colorado River Basin, Wyoming, United States - RVT155D38 (version 2) ... | reverse complement strand
CGTGTCCCCGACGGGGTTGCGGTGCAGCGCCGACACCGCGAGCGTCGCCGCCGTGGCCAAGGCCGTGACCAGGATGGCCCATCGGTAGACGTACGGCGGGCGGAACACCCGATGGCGCACTCGTCACCCCCGGCGACAGCCGAAACGACCACGTTTCGCGCACGATAGAGCGCCGGCCAGCAGATCTGGGGGATCAACGCCCCGTGTCGGCCCCCCGGCCGAGCGCACCCCCGACCACGCTCCGTCCCGCGCGGTCGTAGGCACTGCGCACGGCGGCGACCGTGACCTGCTCGTCGTCCGGCTCGGCAACGGCAACGATCCCGCCGGTGCCCTTGATGTCTCCGTGGAGAGAAAGGGCGTGCAGGGGGTGCGTGATGACAGGTCAGGTGCAGGCGGCGGTCGAGGAACGGATCGGGGTTCGCGATCGTCGTGACCCTGCCCGCCTCCTACTTGGCCGAACGTCGATCTGGAGTACTAGATCGGTTCGCTACCGGTGGCCCGTAGGTCGTCCGGCTCGGCGTCGATCTCGGCGAAGAGGGTGCGCCGGTGTTCGCGCCACCGCTCCATCATCTTCGGCTGCTCGCGGCGCAGGAAGGCGTAGAACTCCTGGGTTTCCCGCATGCGGCGGGCTCCGGCCGAGCCCGCCTTGAGCAGCTTCACCCCTTCGGCCGCGGCGTCCTCGTAGATCTGCAGCACGTGCAGCCGCTGGCTGATGATCGTGCCCCAGATGTCCTCGTCGAAGATGCGGTAGTGGTCGCTGCGGGAGCCGGGCTCGCGCTCCTTGGTCAGCAATCCCACCTGCAGCAGGTAGCGGACGGCGCCGGAGATCGCGGCGAGGCTGACCCGCAGGCCGCCGGCCAGCTCGGCGGCCGTGTACCTCTCGGCGTCCTCGGCCAGGACGTAGGCGAAGACCCGGGCCGGCATCCGCGGTATGCCGGACTCGGCCAGCACCATCGCGAAGCGCTCCACGAAGCGCAGCAGCTCGTCGTGGTCGCGCGTCTGCGTGTCGTCTGCCGAGGTCGTCACCGGTCCCTCCTTCCGGCGGAACTTTACATGCGTCAGGGTTTTTCGTCACTTCACACACTCGTAAAAGCTGTGATAACTTCCTGCGCATGGCTACCGCTGTCTCGGTCTCCGGTCTGGTGAAGAGGTATGGCCGCACCGTCGCGCTCGACGGGCTCGACCTCCGCGTCGAAGCGGGCGAGGTGCACGGCTTCCTCGGGCCCAACGGCGCCGGCAAGACCACCACCATCCGTATCCTGCTCGGCCTGCTGCGGGCGGACCGCGGCCAGGTCTCGCTGCTCGGCGGCGACCCGTGGAGCGATGCCGTCGACCTGCACCGGCGGCTGGCGTACGTGCCGGGCGATGTCAACCTGTGGCCCAACCTCACCGGCGGGGAGGCCATCGACCTGCTCGCCCGGCTGCGCGGCGGCCTGGACAAGCGGCGCCGGGCCGAGCTGCTGGAGCGGTTCGACCTCGACCCGACCAAGAAGGGCCGCGCGTACTCCAAGGGCAACCGGCAGAAGGTGGCCCTGATCGCCGCGCTGGCCTCGGACGTCGAGCTGCTGCTGCTCGACGAGCCCACCGCCGGGCTGGACCCGCTGATGGAGGTCGTCTTCCAGGACTACATCAAGCACGCGAAGGCCGCCGGCAAGACGGTGCTGCTGTCCAGCCACATCCTGGCTCAGGTGGAGAAGCTCTGCGACAAGATCAGCATCATCCGGCTCGGCAAGGTCGTCCAGTCCGGCACCCTGGTCGAGCTGCGGCACCTGACCAGGACCACCATCGAGGCCAACACCACCCAGGCGGTCACCGGCCTGGACGGCCTGCCCGGTGTGCACGACGTCGAGGCCGAGGACCACCGGGTCCGGTTCGCCGTCGACGGCGAGCACCTCGACGGCGCGGTCCGAGCGCTGAGCCAGTTCGGCATCCGCAGCCTCACCAGCCAGCCGCCCACACTCGAGGAGCTCATGCTCCGGCACTATGGCGACGACCTTCGGGGCGACGACCTTCGAAGCGACGACCTTCGGGGCGACGAGGTGCGCGCCGACGGCGGGGCCGGGGTGCACTAGTGACCACCATCACCGCCACCAAGGCGCCCGCGCCGGCCCACCGGGCCGCCGGCGGGAACGCCCTGACCGGGACCGGCACGCTGGTCCGGTTCAACCTGCGCCGCGACCGCATCCGCATCCCGGCCTGGCTCGCGGGCATCACCCTGGTGCAGGTGGGCGGGGCGGCCAGCTACCCGGGCCTCTACCCCACCGAGGCGGACCGGCTGCAGCAGGCCACGATCGTCGGCGACAACCCGGCGATGAAGGCCATGACCGGTCCCGGCCACGGGATCGAGAACTACACCTACGGCGCCATGATGACCAACGAGTACCTCGGCTTCATGGTGATCTTCGTGGCGCTGATGAGCGTCTTCATGGTCGTCCGGCACACCCGCACCGAGGAGGAGACCGGCCGCGCCGAGCTCCTGCGCGCCAGCGTCATCGGGCGGCGCGCGCACCTGACGGCCGCCTTGGCGACCGCGGCGCTCACCAACCTGGCGCTGGGCCTGCTGATCGCCGCCGGCATGGGTGGCCTCGGCATCGAGAGCGTCGACTGGCCAGGCTCGTTCGTGTTCGGCGCGGCGTTCGCCGTCGTCGGCCTGGTGTTCGCCGGCATCGCGGCCGTCACCGCGCAGTTCACCGAATACGGCCGCGCCGCCTCCGGCATGGCCGGAGCGCTGATCGGCGTCGCCTACCTGGTGCGAGCCATCGGCGACGTGGGCGACAACGCGCTGTCCTGGCTGTCCCCGATCGGTTGGGCGCAGGCGTCGGCGCCCTACGTCGACGACAACTGGTGGCCGATCGGGCTCGCGCTCGTGGTGACCGCGGCGCTGGTGACGGCCGCGTTCGCGCTCAGCGGCCGGCGCGACTTCGGCGCCGGGCTGCGCGCGGCACGCACCAGCGCGCCGGCCGCCTCGGCGTCCCTCGGCACGCCCCAGGGGTTCGCCTGGCGGCTCCAGCGCTCGGGCGTCATCTGGTGGGGCGTCGCCATGTTCCTCTTCGGCCTCTCCTACGGGTCGGCCGTCGAGGTCATCGAGGACTACGCCGGCAACACGGCCATCCGGGAGCTGACCGAGAGCATCGGCGGCGCCACCCTGACCGAGTCGTGGCTGTCGATGGTCATCTCGCTGTTGGCGATCATCTGCACGATCTTCGCCACGATCGCCGCGCTGCGCCCGCGCCGCGAGGAGACCTCGGGACGGGCCGAGACGGTGCTCGCCACGGCGCTGTCCCGGACCCGCTGGGTCGCCACCCACGTGGTCATTGCCATGGCCGGCGGCCTGGGGATGCTGCTGGTGGCCGGCATCGGGCTCGGCCTGGGTGCCGCGGCCGGGTCCGGCGACGCGGGCTTCTTCTGGGAGGTCCTCGGGGCGGCGCTGGCGTACGCGCCCGCGCTGTGGGTCACCGCCGCTCTCGCGGTGGCGGCGTTCGGGATCGTTCCGCGCGCGACGGGCCTGGCCTGGGCACTGGTGGGATACGCCATCTTCGTCGTCTACCTCGGCGGCCTGCTCGACCTGCCGGGCTGGATGCTCGACCTGTCCCCGTACACCCACATCCCGCGCATGCCCGCCGACGAGTTCACCGCGATCCCCCTGGTGATCCTCACGGTGATCGCGGCCGGGCTGGTGGCGATCGGCCTACTGGGTTTCCGCCGTCGCGACCTCGAAGCGACGTGACCCGCCCTCGGACGTCGATACGCATGCGAGTCGACAAGGTTCCGGCGACCCGCCGCCCGGCTCAGCCCAGCAGGAAGTCGAGGTCGACGTGCAGCTCGCACGGCTCGGCCGTCACCAGGGCGTGCTCGGCACGTTGCGACTCCTCATAGCGGTCGCCAGCCAACCGGTACGCGGTCACGGTCACCGGGGGTTGCGGATCCACCAGCCACAGGTGCGGGATGCCGGCGTCGGCGTACTCAATGGGCTTGAACCTGGTGTCGGTGCGGACCGAACCCGGGGAGATGATCTCCACGGCGAGCACGACGTCGGATGCCTTGGTGACGGGCGCGGCGTCCTTCAGCGGGTGGTTGGTGACAACGAGGTCGGGGACCCGGACCACGGGCGGATCGAGCTCCAGGTCGACGTCGACCTCGATCAGTACCTGGAGCGTTACCGGCAGCTGTTCCCTGATCTGGACGGCCAACTCCAGGAGAGCTTTCATGTGGTCCCGCGCCGGCCGAGGACTCATGACGATGACGCCTTCCTGCAGCTCGTAGATCGCGCTGGTGTCCTCGGGAAGCGCGGCGAACTCCGCCGCCGTGTAGCGGTGGCGAGGGTCGTAGGGCAGTGCGGTCACAGATCGACCCTACAGTTCGGCGAGCGGGGCACGGGCGGTGTCAGCGTGCGCCGTGCCGAGCTCGATCGACCGGCCCCGCCGAATTGCGCCGAAACGGCGGCCGTGGCGAGGGCGAGCAGGGCGATCCGCCTCCGCGCCACCCAGGGCACCGTCGACGGTCGCGATGCGCAGGGGCCGACCGTACCGCCCGGCCGGTCGGGGCGACAAGAATGCCACGCGTCGGCGCCGCGCGGCACGTAACGTTGCCGCCGTGTGCTCGATGCGGCGGACCGACAGCGGGCGGACGCCGGTCGCGGCGCCGGGGCAGCCCGTAATGGTGTGGTACGTCAGCTACGGGTCCAACATGCAGGCCGACCGGTTCGCCTGCTACCTGACCGGAGCCGCCCCGGTCGGGGCCAGCCGCCGCCATCCAGGGTGCCGAGACGCCCGCCCGCCGCGGGCCGCGCGCGGTTGCGAGTTGCCCGGCGGGGTCTACTTCGCGACCCAGTCACCCGTGTGGGGCGGCGGCCGCGCCTTCTACGACGGCGGCCTGCCCGGCACCGCGGCCGCCCGCGCCTACCTGATCACCGCATCCCAGTTCGCCGACGTCGCCGCCCAGGAGATGTACCGGGAACCCGGCGCGGACCTCGATCTGCGTGGCGTGCTGGCCACCGGCCGGGTTCGGTTCGGGCCCGGCCGCTACGAGACGCTGCTCCACCTCGGTGATCACGACGGGCACCCGATGCTCACGTTCACCGCGCCGTGGACCGCCGCCGAGACGGCGCCCGTCCCGCCGTCGGCCGCGTACCTGCGGACGCTCGCGGCCGGCCTACGGGAGGCGCACGGCTGGAGCGTCGGCCGCGTCGCCGACTACCTGGCCGGGCTGCTCGGCTCCGCCGGCACGTGGACCACGGCAGGGATCCTCGCCATCGACGACCGGCCCTGACGACCTCCCGGCCGCCGGGTGGGTCAGGCCTGGGGCTGGCTGATGTTGACCATCCAGGAGATGCCGAACCGGTCCACGCACGCGCCGAACTCGTCGCCCCACACCTGCTTCTCCAGGGGGACCGACACGGTGCCGCTGTCGGACAGCTTCTCCCAGTAGCCGCGCAGCTCGTCGACGTCGTCGCCGGTCAGGCTCACCGCGATGTTGTTCCCGGGCTTGTAGTCCTCCCCGGCGCCGTCCGCGGCCATGAGCGTGAATCCGCTTTCGGTCTCCAGCATGCCGTGCATGATCTTGTCGGCATCCGGGGAGTCCGGCTGCCCGAACTCTCCGAAGGTGCTCAGCGACAAGGTGCCGCCGAAGACGCTCTTGTAGAACTCCATGGCCTGCCGTGCGTCGCCGGCGAAGCTGATGTACGGGTTGAGACGAGAGGCTACCTGATGCTCCTTGGTCGTGACGAAAGATCAGCCCTCGCAGACTAGCGCCGTGGGACGACATCCACCCGCTGCACTACGCCTGGCAAGCAGCGGCCGCGGCACGGTGGCTCGGCCGGCGATCGGCCCAGGTAGTACCCTCGGCAAGCCATTGCGCTGAGCCTGGTAATCCCGGGCGGACAGTCGTGTCGGCGCCGCATCGCGATCCCGCGCCTCCCTACCAGAAGGAGCCCTCCCGCGTCATGGCCCAGCAACTCAACGTCGTCCTCCTCGACGATCTCGACGGCACCGAAGCCGACCAGACCATCACCTTCTCCCTGGACGGCCAGCGGTACGAGATCGACCTCAGCACCGAGAACGTCAACCGCCTGCACGAGGTCCTCGCCCCGTTCACGACCAACGCCCGCACGACCAACCGAACCCACGCCCGACGAAGCGTCAACCAGCCCACGCCGCCGACCGCGGCCGCCGCCAAACCGTCGGCCGAAACCACACCTGCGACCATCACCGAACCGGCAGCCGACGCAACGCCAGCAGCCGCCGACCCCGGACCCACGGGCGCCGACAGCGACGCAGGCGACAGCGACGCAAGGGCTCGTCCCGGGGTGCCGGCCGCCCTGTTCTCCAACCCCACCCAGCACGTGGCCACCCACGTCGCGTCCGCGCCAAAGCCACCGGCCAACGGACTCTTCACCACCGGCGGCTGAGCAACCGGACACACCCCAACCCGCGGTGACTACACAACCAGGCGGCGCTCATCCTCGATCGCTGGCGAACGCGGCGTCGAAGGCGGCTGCCGGGGCGTCGAACGCCAGGCGCCGCACGAAGTGGAGGGCCTCGGGAGCGCCGACGAGGCGGTCCATGCCTGCGTCCTCCCACTCGATGGAGATCGGCCCGTCGTAGCCGATCGCGTTGAGCGCGCGGAAGCAGTCTTCCCACGGCACGTCGCCGTGGCCGGTGGAGACGAAGTCCCAGCCGCGGCGCAGGTCGGCCCACGGTAGGTGCGACGAGAGCCGCCCGCGCCGGCCGTCGCCGGTGCGCACCTTGGCGTCCTTGCAGTCCGCGTGGTAGATGCGCTCGGCGAACTCGAGGATGAAGTTGACCGGGTCGAGGTCCTGCCAGACGAAGTGCGACGGGTCCCAGTTGAGCCCGAAGGCCGGCCGGTTGCCGATCGCCTCCAGGGTCCGGCGGGTCGTCCAGTAGTCGTAGGCGATCTCGCTGGGGTGCACCTCGTGGGCGAAGCGCACCCCGGCGTCGTCGAAGGCGTCCAGGATCGGGTTCCACCGGTCGGCGAAGTCGCGGTAGCCGGCGTCGATCATCTCCGCCGGCACCGGCGGGAACATCGCCACGGTGTGCCAGATCGACGAGCCGGTGAAGCCGACGACGGTGCGCACGCCCAACTTGGCGGCCGCCCGCGCGGTGTCCGCCAGCTCCTGCGCCGCGCGCTCGCGCACGCCTTCCGGTGCGCCGTCGCCCCAGATCCGCGCCGGCAGGATGGCCTTGTGCCGCTCGTCGATCGGGTGGTCGCAGACGGCCTGGCCGACCAGGTGGTTGGAGATGGCCCAGACCCCGAGGTTGTGCTCGGCCAGCATCGCCAGCTTGCGGTCGACGTAGGAGTCGTCGTCGAGCGCCTTGTCGACCTCGAAGTGGTCGCCCCAGCAGGCGATCTCCAGGCCGTCGTAGCCCCATTCCGAGGCCAGCCGGCACATCTCCTCGAACGGCAGGTCGGCCCACTGGCCGGTGAACAGGGTGATCGGTCGTGCCATAGCTCCTCCTGTGGGGAGTCGGCGCCGGTTCAGGCCACCGCTACCGCCGTGGGTGTCACGTCGGTCCACGCGCTGCAGCGGTCGGCCGATCGGGCCACCGCGTCCAGCACGAGCTGCACCTGCAGTCCGTCCAGGAATGACGGAGCGGGGTCGGTGCCGGCGGCGACCGCCTCGACGAAGTCGCGCACCTCGTGGGTGAAGGAGTGCTCGTAGCCGATGATGTGGCCGGGTGGCCACCATGCCGACAGGTAGGGGTGGTCGGCCTCGGTCACCAGGATCCGGCTGAAGCCCTGTTCGGCCGCCGGCCGGGTGGCGTCGTAGAACTCGAGCTCGTTGAGGCGCTCCAGGTCGAACGCGAGCGAGCCGAGCTCGCCGTTGATCTCCACCCGCAGCCCGTTCTTGCGGCCGGTGGCGAACCTGGTCGCCTCGTACGTGGCGAGCGCGCCGCCGGACAGCCGCGCCACGAACACCGCGGCGTCGTCGACGGTCACCGGACCGGTCGGCCGGCTGCCGCCGTCGACCGACGCGGTCAGCCCGTTCGACCCGGCCGGCAGCGGCCGCTCCTTGACGAACGTCTCGGTCACGCCGGAGACACCCGTGATGAGCTGACCGGTGACGTACTGGGTGAGGTCGATGATGTGCGCGCCGATGTCGCCGAGCGCGCCCGATCCGGCCCTGTCCCGCTGCAACCGCCAGACGAGCGGAAAGTGCGGGTCGACGATCCAGTCCTGCAGGTAGGCGGCCCGCACGTGGCGGATGGCGCCCAGCCGGCCGGCCGCGACGAACCGGCGCATGAGCGCGACGGCCGGCACCCTGCGGTAGTTGAACCCGCACATGGACCGCACGCCGCTGGTCCGCGCCGCATCGGCCGCCGCGACCATGGCGCGCGCCTCGTCCACGGTGTTGGCCAGCGGCTTCTCGCACAGCACGTGCTTGCCGGCATCGAGCGCGGCGATGGCGATCTCGGCGTGGCTGTCACCCGGCGTGCAGATGTCGACGACGTCGATGTCGTCCCTGCCGACCAGTTCGCGCCAGTCGGTCACGGACTCCGCCCAGCCCAGCCTGGCCGCCGCGGCCGCCACCGCCGCGGCGTCCCGACCGCAGACGGCGACCATGTTCGCCCGGACCGGGAGGTCGAACACCCGGTTCACGGTGCGCCACGCCTGCGAGTGCGCGGCGCCCATGAACGCGTAGCCGACCATGCCGACCCGCAGCTCACCGCTCCCGTCCCGACTGGCCACCGGCGGTCCCTCCCCCGTGCTCAGGACCGGAATCCAAGCGGCATGTACTGGTCGACGTTGTCCTTGGTGATCGTCTCCGACTGGAGGATGATCAACTTGGGGACCTGCAGCTCGGTGAGGTCGTCCATCTTGCGGTCCTGCGCGATGAGCCTGGCCAGCGAGATCGCGGACGAGGCCATCGTCGGGCTGTACGTGACGGTGCACTCCAGCGGCGTGTCGCCGGCCTTGATGCGCTCCATCGCGTCGAGCGACCCGGCGCCGCCGACCATGAAGAACTCCTTGCGGCCGGCCTGCTGCATCGCCTGCAGCACGCCGACACCCTGGTCGTCGTCGTGGTTCCACAGCGCGTCGATCGTCGGCGTCGCGGAGAGCAGGTTGGACGTGACCTCCTGGCCGGACGCGACGGTGAACCGGGCGGCCTGCCGCCTGGTCACGGTGAGGCCGTAGGTCGCCAGCGCGTCGCGGAAGCCCTTCGAACGGTCCTGGGTCAGCGGCAGCTCGTCCATGCCGGCCACCTCGACGATGACCGGGTTGCTCTTGTTCTGCTCCTTGAGCTTCTTGCCGACGTAGTGGCCGGCGGCGACGCCCATGCCGTAGTTGTCGCCCTTGATGAGCGTGCGGTAGGCGAGCGGGTCGCTGAACTCGCGGTCGAGGTTGACGACCGGAATGCCGGCGTCCATCGCCACCTTGCCGGTCGCAGTCATCTGCGCGCCGTCGTGCGGGAGCAGGACCAGGACGTCCGGCTTCTGCGAGATGAGGCCCTCCACGGCCGGCCGCTGCTCGGTGACGTCCTTGCCGGCGGCGACCGCGTTGAACGTCACGTCGCTGAACTTCTTCGCCTGCGCCTCGGCGTTCTTGGTGATGGCGGCGATCCAGCCGTGGTCGGCGGCCGGCGCGGAGAAGCCGATGGTGATCGCCTCGCCCGGTTCGGCGTTGCTGCCGGCCTGCTGGTTGGTCTGGCCGCTGTTGCCGTTTCCGCCGTCGCCGGACTCGTTGGAGGTGCAGCCGGCCAGCAGTACGCCGGCGCCCAGGGCGGTCCCGCCGAGCAGTAGCCGGCGCCGCGACAGGTCGGGCAGGTGTGTGGTCATCACGGTCTCCTGGTCGATTCGAGGGGTTTCGAGGGTGTCGGGAACGGCGACCTGTGGGGGCTGGCGGGCGGTAGGCCGGGTTACCCAGCGGCGGATCTTCGTCGGCGCAACGAGCTGAGGTTGAACCCCTGCACCAGCACGGCGCCGATGATGATCGCGCCCTTCACGATGAGCTGGTACTCCTGCTCCAGGTTGTTGACGATGAACAGGTTCGTGATGCCCTTGAAGATGAGCACGCCGAGGATCGCGCCGACGATCGAGCCGCGGCCGCCGGCCAGCGCGGTGCCGCCGATGATGGCCGCGGCGATGGCGTCCAGCTCGTAGAGCTCGCCGTGGTCGGCGGCGCCGGCGCTGGACAGCGACACCACGATCAGCGCGCCGATGCCACAGCACAGCCCGGACAACGCGTACACCAGCACCGTGTGCCGGCGGATGTTGATGCCGGCCAGCCGCGCCGCCTCCGCGTTGCCGCCGATGGCGAACGTGCGCCGGCCGAACGTGGTGCGGTTGAGCAGCACCCAGCCCGCGGCCGCGACCACCAGCAGGATCACCACCAGCGCGGGGATGCCCAGCCATTTCGTGCTGGACAGGTCTGGGATGAGCCGGTTCTCGGTGCTGACCCGCTGCGTGAGCTTGCCCGAGATGCGCTGTGCGAGGCCGCGCGCGGCCACCAGCATGGCGAGCGTCGCGATGAACGGGACGATCCGCCCGTAGCCGATGAGCAGGCCGTTGACCGCACCGGCCAGGGTGCCGACCACGAGCGCGGCGAACACCATGCCGCCGACGCCGAACTCCTGGGTGGCCACCGTGGTGCACCACACGCTGGACAGCGCGACGAGTGCGCCCACCGAGAGGTCGATGCCGCCGCTGATCATCACGAACGTCATGCCGACGGCGATGACCCCGATCGCGGCGGCCTGGGTCAGGATGAGCAGCTCGTTGTTCCACAGCCAGCCGCCGTCCAGGAACAGCTCCGGCTTGGTGGCGACGCCGACCAGGATGATCGCCACGAGCACGCCGACGAGCCCCAGGTTGCGCTTGACCGCCTCGCCGGCCTCCTCTGGCCAGCGCAGCCACCGCCGCCCGGAAGCCCCTGGCGCGGGCGTGCCACCAGCGGGCGCCCCGACCTTCTCGCCGACCGTCACGCGGTACCCCCTTCCAGTAGGGACCCCGCCATGACGAGGTCGAGGACGGCGTGTTCGTCCAGCTCGGCCGCCGGCGCGGCGTGCACGAGCCGGCCCTCGCGCATCACCAGCACGCGGTCGGCCAGCCCGAGCACCTCCGGCACCTCGCTGGACACCAGCAGCACGCCGACGCCCTCGTCGGCGAGCCGGCGGATCACCTGGTACAGCTCGGCGCGCGCGCCGACGTCGACGCCGCGGGTGGGCTCGTCGAGCAGCAGCACCTTGGTGGCGCCGAGCAGCCACCGCGCGACGACCACCTTCTGCTGGTTGCCGCCGGACAGCGTGCGGACCGGCCGGCGGACGTCGCGCGGCCGCAGGTCCAGCGAGTCGGTGACGCGGGCGGCGGCGGCCTGCTCGCGCGCGGCGTCGGTGAACCCGCGGGAGGCGAAGCGCTCGAACGTCGGCAGCGTCACGTTGCGGTACACCGGCTCGCCGAGCACCAGCGCCTGGCTCTTGCGCTCCTCCGGTGCCATGCCGAGCCCGGCGCGGACGGCGGCGGTCACGCTCCCCGGCCGCAGCGGCCGGCCGTCGACCTCGACCCGGCCGGCGCTGGCCCGGCGCGCACCGTAGATCGTCTCCAGCAGCTCGGAGCGCCCGGACCCGACCAGGCCGGTGATGCCGACGATCTCGCCGCGACCGACCGTGAGCGACACGTCGTCGAACTCGCCGTCGAGCGTGAGGCCTTCGACGCGCAGCACCGGCTGCCGGGCGTCGGCCTCGGCGTCGCGCGCCGGGGGTCGGGGCGGGAAGACGTACTCGATGGACCGGCCCGTCATGCGGCTGACCAGCTCACTGGTCGGCGTGGTCTTGGCGTCCAGGTTGGCTGCCATGGTGCGGCCATCCTTGAGCACGGTGACCCGGTCGCCGATCTCGCGGATCTCCTCCAGCCGGTGCGAGATGTAGATGACGGCGATGCCGGCCGCCGTCAGGCCGCGCACCACGCGGAACAGGTTCGCCACCTCGTCGTGCGCCAGCACGGCGCTCGGCTCGTCCATGACCAGCAGCTTCGCCTCGCGCGACAGCGCGCGGCCCATGCTGACGATCTGCTTCGCGGCGGCCGGCAGCTTGCCCACCTCGCGGGCGACCGGGATCTCGGCGTGGCCGAGGCGGGCCAGGATCTGCATGGCGCCGTCGTGCGTCTGCTGGCGGCGCACCCAGCCGGCGCGCTGCGGCTCGTGCCCCAGGTAGATGTTGTCCGCGACGCTGAGCCCGTCGATGAGGTCCAGCTCCTGGTAGATCGTGGCGATGCCGGCCTTCATCGCGGCCTGCGGGTTGCCGAACGAGACGGGCTCGCCGAGCCAGGACACCTCACCCGAGTCCGGGGCGTGCACGCCGGAGAGCACCTTGATGAGCGTCGACTTGCCGGCGCCGTTCTGCCCGAGCAGGCAGTGCACCTCCCCCGCGCGCACCTCCAGCCGCACGCCGTCCAGCGCCCGCACGCCGGGGAAGGTCTTGACCACGTCGGTCAGGCGCAGGACCACGTCCTCGGCGGCCGCGGTCACTGGTCCACCCTCCTGCCCTGCGGGTGCTGTCACGACGGCTGCCCGTAGGCGAGGTCGCTGGCCAGGACGGCGGCACCGACCACGCCGGCCCTGGGACCCAGCTCGGAGAGCACGAGGGGCAGGTTGCCGGTGGCCAGCGGCAGCGAGCGACGGTAGACCACGCTGCGGATCTCGGCGAGCAGGATGTGCCCAAGGCCAGCGAGGCCACCGCCGATGACGATCATCGACGGGTTGACGAAGCTGACCAGGCCGGCGAGCACGCCGCCGACCCGCCGGCCGCCGTCGCGGATCAGCCGGATGCACGTCACGTCGCCCTCGGCCGCGCCGTCCGCCACGTCCCTGGCGCTGACGCCGCCGCTTGCCGCGTACCGCTCGGCGAGCGCCGGGGACGCGCCGGTGCGCGCCGCGGTCGTCGCGTCGCGGGCCAGCGCCGCGCCGCCGAACAGCGCCTCGAGGCAGCCGACGTTGCCGCATGCGCAGACCGGGCCGTGGCTGTCCACCTGGATGTGGCCGATGTCGCCAGCGCACCCGTCGGTGCCCCGGTAGACCTCGCCGTCCAGGTAGAGACCGCAGCCGATGCCGGTGCCGATCTTGACGAACAGCAGGTTGTCGACGAGCTGGGCGACGCCGCCGTAGCGCTCCCCGATCGCCATGATGTTCACGTCGTTGTCGACCACCACCGGGCAGCCGTGCTCGCGGCCGAGCACCTCGCGCACCGGGTAGCGGTCCCAGCCGGGCATGATCGGCGGCGACACCGGCACGCCCTCGCGGAAGCTGACCGGGCCCGGCACGCCGATGCCGATCGCGTGCAGCCGCTCGTACGCGCCGTCCGCCTTGAACTTGGCCAGGATCTCGTCGACCCGGTGCAGGATCGCCTTCGGGCCCGAGCGGATGTCGGCCGGCTCGGCGTGCGCGGCGATCGGCTCCAGCCGCCCGTCGGTGATCTCGACGTCGATCGAGCTGGCGCCGAGGTCGACCGCGGCGAACCGCAGGCCGGGGTCGAGCTCGACGAGCGTCGACCGGCGGCCACCACGGCTCGCGGCCGGGCCTGCCTCGCAGATGAGGCCGCTGGCCAGCAGCACGTCGAGCTCGGCGAGCAGCCGGGCTCGCGGCACCCGGAGGCGGTCGGCCAGCTCCGCGCGGGACAGCGCACCGGTGTCGCGCAGCAGCCGTAGCAGCCGTGACTGCACCGGGCCCGGTACCTCGTCGGCCGTGCGCATCGCGGACCTCCTCGCAAGCCGTGAGCGCCGTCGCCCGCGGCCTCGCCGACGTTGCCACGACGTGAGCCGGGCTTACCGCGGCTGTTGCGTCGGGACTTTAGGCGCTTCCCGCCGAGTGGTCCATAGCTTCGGTCCGTCTTAACTCAACTTTTGCCTGATTGGACGAAAGTTGCGGGCGCTCCGCTACGAGGTGCTGCACTTCGCGGTAGCGGGCGCGCACCTGCGGGGTCGGCGTGGCCTCGTACCGCGTTGCTTTGGAGTGCTGCCACGGGGGCGGGTCCGCGCTGCCCGCGTGCACCCAGGCGGCCTGGCGGGCGGCACCGTCGGCCACGTACTCGCTGGGCTGCGGCACGTCGACGGGGACGCCGAGCACGGCCGGTGCGATCCGCCGGACCGCCTCGGACGCCGCGCCGCCACCGACGAGCAGCACCCGCTCCGGCCGCGCGCCGTTGGCGACCAGGGCGTCGAGGCCGTCGGCGAGCCCGCACAGCAGGCCCTCCACGGCCGCGCGGGCCAGGTGCGCTGGGGTGGCGGTGGCCAGCCGCAGCCCGTGCACGGCGCCGGTGGCGTCCGGCCGGTCCGGGGTGCGCTCGCCCTCCAGGTACGGCACCAGGACCAGGCCGCCGGCGCCCGGCTCGGCGGTGAGGGCGAGCCGGGACAGCTCGTGGTGCTCGACCCGCAGCATGGCCGCGACGGCGTCCAGCACCCTGGCGGCGTTGAGCGTGGCGACCAGCGGCAGGTAGCGGCCGGTCGCGTCGGCGAACCCGGCGACCGTGCCGCTCGGGTCGGCAGCGGGGAACTCGGCGACCGCGGTCACCACGCCGGAGGTGCCGATCGACACCACGACGTCGCCGGGCCCGGCCCCGAGGCCGAGCGCGGCCGCGGCGTTGTCGCCGGTGCCTGGCCCGAGCAGCACGCCAGCCGCGACCCCGGTTCCCCCGGCCGCGGCTCGCCCGGCCGCGGTTCGCCCGGCCGCGGTTCGCCCGGCCGCGGTTCGCCCGGCCGCGGTTTGTCCGGCCGGCTCGTCGGGGCGCCTGGCCGCCGTTCGCCCGGCGTCGGGGCGCCTGGCGGCGGTTCGCCCAGCGGCGGTTTGTCCGGCGGCGGTTTGTCCGGCGGGCTCGTTGGGGGCGAGCACCCTGGGCAGCAGCGCGTCGCGGCCGAACGCGAGCTCCAGCAGGTCGCGGCGGTATGACCCGGTGCTGGCCGACCAGTAGCCGGTGCCGCTCGCGTCGCCGCGGTCGGTGACCAGCGCGTCGAGGCCCGGCGCGCCGGCGAGCTGCCAGGTGAGCCAGTCGTGCGGCAGGCACACCGCGGTCGTGCGGGCGGCGTGCTCCGGCTCGTGCTCGGCGAGCCAGCGCAGCTTGGACACGGTGAACGAGGCGACCGGCACCAGGCCGACCGCCTCCGCCCAGGCCCGCCGCCCCCTGTCGACACGCATCCGTATCGACGTTTTGGCGGCCCCAAAACGTCGATACGGATGCGAGACGCCATCGGGGCGCGGCCCGCGCCCGCCCAGCTCGGCGACCAGGTCGGCGGCCGCGCGCGCCGAGCGGGTGTCGTTCCACAGCAGCGCCGGCCGCACCACCCGGCCGTCGTCGTCGAGGCACACCATGCCGTGCTGCTGGCCGCCGACCGCGACAGCGGCGACGTCGTCGAGGCCGCCGGCACCGTCGATCGCCGCGGACAGCGCGTGCCACCACTCCCGCGGGTGCACCTCGGTGCCGTCCGGGTGCGCGGCCCGGCCGTGGCGGACGAGCGCGCCGGTCTCGGCGTCCCGGATCACGACCTTGCACGACTGGGTGGACGAGTCCACCCCGGCGACGAGAACCACTAACGGGCCCCGAGGACGTGCTCGACCATGAGCTGGTTGAGCCGCGCGTAGCCGTAGCCGCGGGCGCCGGCCTTCTCGGCGTCGAACTCCTCGAACGCCGACCGGTCCGCGAGCAGGTCCGCGAACGTCTCGCCGTCGGCGAGGGTCGGTCGGGCCAGCTCGGCGACCCGGCTGTCGGCCAGCGCGCGCTGCACCTCGGCGTCGGCGCGGAACGCACGGGCGCGCTCCTTCAGCAGCAGGTAGCTGCGCATGTTCGCGGCGGCCGACGCCCACACGCCGTCGAGGTCCTCGGTGCGCAGCGGCTTGTAGTCGAAGTGCCGTGGCCCGTCGTAGGCCGCGCCGCCGCCGGGTCCGCCGTTCTCCAGCAGGTCGACCAGCGCGAACGCGTCGAGCAGGTCGCCGTGCCCGAAGATCAGGTCCTGGTCGAACTTGGGGCCGCGCTGGCCGTTGAGGTCGATGTGGAAGAGCTTGCCCTGCCACAGCGCCTGCGCGATGCCGTGCGTGAAGTTCAGCCCGGCCATCTGCTCGTGCCCGACCTCGGGGTTCAGCCCGACCAGGTCGGCATGCTCGAGCGTGGAGATGAACGCGAGCGCGTGCCCGACGGTGGGCAGCAGGATGTCGCCGCGGGGTTCGTTGGGCTTCGGCTCCAACGCGAACCGCAGCCCGTAGCCCCGCTCGACCACGTGGGCCGCGAGGATGTCCAGCCCTTCGCGGTAGCGGTCGAGCGCGGCCCGCACGTCCTTGCCGGCGGCCGACTCGGCGCCCTCACGGCCACCCCAGAACACGTACGTCGACGCGCCGAGCTCCGCCGCCAGGTCGAGGTTGCGCGCGACCTTGCGCAGCGCGTACCGGCGGATGTCGCGGTCGTTGTTGGTCAGCGCGCCGTCCTTGAACACCGGGTGGGTGAACAGGTTCGTGGTCACCATCGGCACCACGAGCCCGGTCTCGTCCAGCGCCGCGCGGAACCGGTCGATCGCCGCCGTGCGCGCCGCGTCGTCGCTGCCGAACGGCACGAGGTCGTCGTCGTGGAACGTCACCCCGTACGCGCCCAGCTCGGCGAGCCGGTGCACGGCCTCGACCGGGTCGAGCGGCGGGCGGGTCGCGTCGCCGAACGGGTCGCGGGCCTGCCAGCCCACCGTCCACAGCCCGAAGCTGAACTTGTCCTCACGGGTCGGTCGCACCATCGGTCCTCCGTCGCTCCGGGACGCGGTCAGCCACCAGTGTGCGCGCGGCCACCGGTTCGGTGCTGGCACTGATGACATTGTGGCGCCGGCAGTGGATCGTTGCCGCACGCGCCTCGACACCGGCAGGAGCCCGACGTGAGCAACTTCGAATTTCAGTCGTACAACTTCCCCGGCCTGTTCATCCGGCATCGGAACTTTCAAGGCTTTCTCACCAAGAAAGAAGGGCCGATGGACGACTTCTCCTTCGCGCTCGTTCGGCGTGGCGCGCAGAACAGGGTCGCGCTGCGGTCGGTGAACTTCCAGGATCGGTACCTGCGACACCGGAACTTCCGAGTGTGGCTGGAACCGCCGGCAGGCGCCTCCGACCAGCTCTTCCAGCAGGACTCGACCTTCATCTTCGAGGTCGGTCTGGCCGACCCCGAAGCGGTCTCGTTCCGCTCGGTCAACGTCTCCGGCGGGTACCTGCGGCATCGAAACTTCGAACTCTGGGTCGAAACTCCGAAGGACAGCGCCGACGAACTCTTCAAGAAGGACGCGACGTTCTACAAGAAACCCGCCGCGGTGCGCATCGACTGACCCGCGGCCGCGCCGTCGCGGCGGTGGCTCACGAGCCGCGGCTAGTCGTGCGTGTCCGGTGCGGCGCCGGCGTGGCGTGCGTGTAGCCGCTCTCGGATCTCCTGCGGGGTGTATGCCCGGCGTCGGCGTTCCGCCTTGGCGATCACCACGCCGGTCGCGGTGACACCGACGAGACCGGCCAGACCGAGCAGCTTCCACCAGCGCATCCGCCTAGGCTACGGCCGTGCCCGGCACGCCCATCGGCCTGGACGAGGCCGTCGACCTGACCCGCACCGGCGACGTGTGGCTGTTTCGCGGCCGCGCGATGGCCGACCGCGCCATCCAGGCGACCACGAACAGCCCGGTCAACCACGTCGGCATGTCCGTCGTCATCGAGGACCTGCCGCCGCTGATGTGGCACGCCGAGCTGGGCCGATCCCTGCCCGATCTGTGGTCGGGTTCGCACCAGCGGGGCGTCCAGCTGCACGACCTGCGCGACGCGGTCGTGGTCTGGGCGAACAGGTACGGCCAGCGCGCCTGGCTGCGACAACTCCACCAGCCGATCACCCGCGAGATGGAGGACGCGGTCCTGCGCACCATCGCGCGCCTGGACGGCACGCCGTTCCCGTCCACGGCCCGGCTGGCCTCGCGCTGGCTGCGCGGGCGAGTGCCGATCCCCAAGCGCCGCGCGCCGGACGCCGACCTGGAGACCGCATACTGCGCCGAGGTGGTGGCCATCACCTACCAGGCCATGGGCCTGTTGCCGGCCGCACGGCGCGGGCCGAGCTCGTACGACCCCGGCCGGTTCTGGAGCGGTGACCAACTGCGCCTGTCCACGGGATTCCAGCTCGGCGGCGAGATCACCGTGCAGATCCCCGCCGACGCCCGCAGGTCGGTACGCCCGACCCCCCGCGACAGGTAGCCGCGGAGTTCGCGGGCGACGGCGGCGAGTTAGCAGG
>Ga0299913_10001292_pt1 | contig 18229 bp, 13 predicted proteins | sample RVTome_9_FD_201360 | JGI IMG/M metagenome (GOLD analysis project Ga0299913, IMG submission 201360) | Soil microbial communities from uranium-contaminated site in the Upper Colorado River Basin, Wyoming, United States - RVT155D38 (version 2) ... | reverse complement strand
GGCAATACGGAAAAATTGCCTTCGGGCGCCGAGACGATCGTGTCCGCCGCCGTCTCGTCGCCCAGCAGAACGTCGCAGGCAGAGCGCTCGAGATTCATTTTGTCGATGCCGCAACCCATCGTCGCGTTACCCTGTGGATCCATGTCGACAAGAAGCACGCGGCGATGCGTCGCTGCAAGGGAGGCGGCGAGATTGACGCAGGTGGTTGTCTTGCCGACACCGCCTTTCTGGTTCGCGACCGCAATGACTTTGGTCATGAGCCCCTCCGACGTCGCAGCCGGTTGCACGTTGGTCGACTCATGCTCCGGCAGCCTTTCGTCTTCGCAAGCTGACGATATGCCTCGCGTGCGATTCGAGCCCTGGCACCGTAAGTTCGATCACGTTGTAGTCCCACAGATTGGACAGGTCGTTCATGCTCGACAGTTGCCGCAGTTCGTCGTGCGGGTATTTTCCCTTAAGCGCAAGTAGTACGCCATCAACGCTCACCAGATGCCCGGCGAGCTCGATAAGCTCTGGAATTGCAGCAAACGCCCGGGCAAACACGGTATCAAAGCAAATGCCGGGTGCATAGTGTTCCGCTCTCGCTTTTACGGCGGCCGCGTTGTTTAATTCGAGCTCGCCGATTATATGTCGTACGAATGCAATTTTTTTGCCGTTGCTGTCGAGGAGTTCCATCCGCGCAAGCGGCTCCGCGATCGCCAGCGGCAGCCCGGGAAAGCCGGCCCCGGTGCCAATATCGATCAGGCGCGTCCCTCTAAGGTGCGGCCGTATGGCAAGGCTGTCGAGAATATGGCCGGACACCATTGCCGGCAGATCGCGTATGGAGGTCAGATTTATCCGATCGTTCCAGCGCTTCAGCTCAATGATCAGCCGTGCGAGTTTTGCGCCGGCCCCGCCGGGCAATTGCTGCCCGAGCGCTGCAACGCCGGCCTCAATGGCGTCCTCCAGTCTTTCGGCATTCACGTCCGCTCCGACCGCAGGACAGCGCGGCGGTCAATCCCCGCCAACCAGGTGTTTCTGTAAAAACAGAACCGTGGCCTGCTGATACACGTCGCGGTTTTCCTTGCGTTTGTAGCCGTGCCCCTCGTTTAACGCGTTCATGTACCAGACCGGCTGTCCCTGCCGGCGTAGCGCCCTCACCATCTGCTGCGACTCGGTCACCGGCACGCGAGGATCGTTCTGTCCCTGCACGATCAGCAGCGGAATCCCGATGTCCGATACGTTGTTGAGCGGGCTTATTTTCTCGAGATGCGCGCGCATCTCCGCATCCCGTTCGTCGCCATATTCGGCCCGCCTGAGGTCGCGCCGGTAGTCCTGGGTATTTTCGAGAAAAGTCACGAAGTTGCTGATGCCGACCACGTCAACGGCGGCGCGCAGTCGCTCGCTGTAATGCACCGCGCTCGCGAGCACCATGTAGCCGCCATAGCTGCCGCCGTACACGGCCACCCGGGATGCGTCCAGTTCCGGCTGTTCCGCAATCCAGTCGAGCAGCGCGCCGATGTCTCTGACCGAGTCTTCGCGCCTCACGCCGTTATCGAGCGCCAGATAGCTCTTCCCGTAGCCATTGGAGCCGCGCACGTTCGGCAGTACGACGGCAACGCCGAGTTTCTCGAGCCACATCTGATAAGTGCTGTTGAAATAGGGTCTGGACTGCCCCTCGGGACCGCCGTGTATGGATATGACAACCGGGGCCGGCGCGTCGCCTCCCGGCTTGTAAAGCCAGGCAGGGATTTGCCGCGGCTTGCCGTCCACTTCGTCGAACGTAGGATAATGGACCAGTTCCGGGGTTATGAACGCGTCCGTGTCCAGCCCGCCGACTTCGCTCATCGTCCAGCGGACGAGTTCGCCGTGATCGAGCGGCTGCCTTCCCAGTTCGAGCACAAAGGTGTCGCTGGGGGTGCGCGGCGTGTTCAGGGACAGACCGAGATACCGGTCGTCGGGGCTGAAAGAGAGCCCATAAGCCACACCCGTCGGAAGGTCGGAAACGGGCCGGTAACGCCGCGACCGCGCATCGGCGAGATACAGGCGCGACAGGCCGTCTTCATTGACCACGAACGCGAGCCGCCGCCGATCATGGCTCAGTGCGCCGCTGTCGACATCCCAGGGGATATCCGCCGTTACGATCTGCGGGTCGGCGCCGGCCGTCAACGGTTGCCAGGCCAGCTGCCGGAATTCCCCGCCACGGTCGGTGATGAGCCAGAATCCCTCGCCGGCGGCGTCGAACCCCAAGGGTAAGTTGCCGGAGACGACTTCATCGCCGCCCGCCAGCAGCTGCAGGTTGCCGCTGTCGAGATCGAGCAAGTGCACACGCGAATCGGCGATGCTGACATAGTTCTGAATCAGCAGCCGGCCGCCACTGTCGGAGAAGTCGGCCGGACCCCACCACGTTCCGTCCGGTGATTTCAGTATGACTTCCGCCCTCGCCGGATCGGCCGGATCCATGAGCCAGACGTCGTTGGAGGCGCCGTTGCGCCGGGTGCTCTGATACGCAAGCTTCTTACCCTGACGATCCCAGAGGACGACCCCGTTTCGCGATTCGCCGTCAGTGAGCATCGTTGCACTGCCGTCGTCCGGATTAAAAAGGAAGATCTGGGAGAATTCATTGCCGCCGGCGTCCCGCGTGAAGACGAGACTGGAGCCGCCGGGTTGCCGCTCCACTTCGTCCGGCGGGTCGTCATAATAGGTGAGCTGATGCCGCGCACCGCCCGCTGTCTCGACCCTGTGGATCTGATCGACGTCCGCAAAACGTGTGGCGATATAGATAGCCTTTCCATTTTCGGCCCACTCGAGAAACGTCGCCGAGCGCACGTTCTGATACCGGTTGAGGTTCTCGACAATCCGCTCCGGAATAGCCGGGACGTCTTCCATGAGCAGATTGCCGTTGTTGGTGTCGAGGCGAAGTACGTCGTCCGCATGCACCGCAGCCGCGGTCAACAATACGACTGCGGGCACGGCGCCGAGGATCTGCTTCAGGATCCGCATCATCTCTCCGTTCTCGCCTCAGGCGACCAGCAATGCCATGAAATCGTCGACAGGAATCGCTCGCAGCTGGTCACGATCGTTGCACAGCGTTTCCAGCATCTGCCATTGGCTCGCCTTGAGTTTGCCGGATACGCTCTCCTCGAATTTCTGCCGCAGCAGCGGAATGCCCTCCTTGCGCCGCAGCCGGTGCCCGATGGGATAATCGACCTGCATCCGCTCGGTGCTCGTTCCGTCGTTGAAATAAACCTGCACTGCATTGGCGATGTAGCGCTTCCCGGGATCGTAGTAATCCCTCGTAAAGGCGTCGTTTTCCCGTACTTCCATGCGCGCACGCAGCACGTCGATGCGCGGGTCGCTCGCAACTTCGTCTTCGTAATCGGCGGCCGTGAGCCTGCCGAATACGAGCGGCACGGCCGTCATGTACTGCAGGCAGTGATCGCGGTCTGCCGGATTGTCGAGCGGGCCCGTTTTGTCGATGATCCGCACTGCAGGCTCCTGGGTCTCGATCACGATCCTCTCGATCTCCGGCAGCCTGTCCTTGACGTCCGGATGCAACGTCATCGCCGCTTCGACCGCCGTCTGCGCATGAAACTCCGCGGGGTAGGAGATCTTGAAAAGAATATTCTCCATGACATAGCTGCCGTACTCCCTCGGGAAGGAAAACGGCCGACCTTTGAACAGCACGTCGTAAAAGCCCCAGGTTTCCGTAGACAACGCCGACGGATAGCCCATTTCGCCGCGCATTGCGATGAGCGCAAGCCGCACTGCACGGCTGGTCGCATCACCTGCGGCCCAGCTTTTGCGGGAGCCGGTATTGGGCGCGTGGCGGTAGGTACGCAGCGCGCCGCCGTCGATCCAGGCATTTGAAACGGCGTTCATCACCTGTTCACTGCTGCCGCCCAACATGTGCGTTACGACCGCGGTCGAGGCGACTCGCACCAGCAGCACATGATCCAATCCGACCCTGTTGAAGCTGTTTTCGAGCGCGATGATCCCCTGTATTTCGTGGGCCTTGATCATCGCCGTCAACACGTCCCGCATGCTCAAAGGCTCTTTGCGTTCCATGCGGCGTTGCCGGCTGAGATAATCCGCCGTGGCGAGAATTGCACCGAGGTTGTCCGACGGGTGACCCCACTCCGCGGCGAGCCAGGTATCGTTGAAGTCCAGCCAGCGAATCATGGCGCCGATATTGAAAGCGCCGGTAACCGGATCGAGTTCGTAGGAGGTGCCTGGCACGCGCGTGCCGCCGGCAAAGGTCGAGCCGGGTACAACCGGTCCCAGAAGCTTTGTGCACGCGGGGTAGTCGAGCGCCTGAAAGCCGCAGGCCAGCGTGTCCAGGAGACAGTAATGCGCCGTCTCGAACGCCAGCTGCGAGCTTATTTTCGCCTTGCACGCATACTCGGCAATGGCGATGAGCACCTCATCGGGTTCGGCGCGTCGGGCCGAACGTATATCCGCTGCAGACATCAATTCTCCATCGCACCGTTTCAAGTGCGCGCATCAAGCGGAATCCATTCCTGCAATCCGGGCCCAACGTAGTCGGCCGCGGGCCTGATCAGCTTGTTGTCGGCGCGCTGCTCCATGATGTGCGCGGCCCAGCCCGTCACCCTGGAGCACACGAAGATCGGCGTGAACAGATATGTCGGTATGCCGAGAAAATGGTAGACGCTGGCGGCGAAAAAGTCGGCGTTGGCGAAAAGTCTCTTCTCGTCCCACATCACTTTCTCGATGGCTTCCGAAGTCGCATACAGATGCTTGTCGCCTGCTTCTTCGGACAGTGTCTTCGACATTTTTTTGTTCACCGCATTTCGCGGGTCCGAGGTCGTGTAAACACGATGGCCGAAGCCCATGATCCTTTCCTTGCGGGCGAGCATGTCGCGCACGCCCTTTGATGCCTCATCCGGGGAGTCGAATCTCTGTATCAGCTCCATGGCCGCCTCATTGGCTCCGCCGTGCAACGGACCGCGCAGCGCCCCGATAGCGCCGGTGACCGCGGAATGGATGTCCGAAAGTGTGCCGGTGATGACGCGTGCGGCGAAGGTCGAAGCATTGAATTCGTGCTCGGCATACAGGATCAGAGTCGTGTCGAGAGTGCGCCGATGCAGCTCGCTGGGCGCCCGGTCGTGCAGCATGTTGAGAAAGTGACCCGACACGCTGTCGTCGTCCGTTTCGACATCGATGCGCCGGCCGTCCGTGTGAAAACGATGCCAATACAAAAGCATCGACGGCAGGCATGCGACAAGCCGGTCCGCGACCCGCGCCTGGTGGGAAAAATCGCCCTCGGGTTCGATGTTGCCGAGTATGGACACGCCGCTGCGCAGCACGTCCATGGGATGGCTGTGGGCGGGGATCATCTCCAGGACCTGGCGCAACTGCTCGGGCAGGCCGCGCAGAGATTTGAGCCGGGCAATATACGCGGCAAGTTCCTGACGATTCGGCAGCTTGCCGTGCATTAGCAGATGGGCGACTTCTTCGAAACTGGCATTGCCGGCGAGATCGTAGATATCGTAACCGCGGTAGGTAAGGCCGGCGCCTTCCTTGCCGACGGTGCAAAGCGCCGTTTCTCCCGCGGATATGCCGGCCAGACCGCCGGTTTTTTTCTTTGCCGTCATTTCTGTCTCCAGTACATCGTTCAGGGACCGAGGCTGTACGTTAACAACGGGTCTACCGCGCGGACTTCCCGGGCTTTGCCGCAGCCGATGCTGCCGCATCTCTGAACAGCTCATCGAGCTTTTGCTCATAGGCATGATAGTCGAGCACATCGTAGAGCTCGGATCGGCTCTGCATGGTGTCGAGAACCGCTTGTTGTGTGCCTTCATTGCGGATACAGCGATACACCTTCTCGGCCGCCGCCGCCATCGCCCGGTATGCCGACAGAGGATACAGCGCAAGCCGCACTCCGGCGTCAGCGAGTTCGGCGGTGGTAAAAAGCGGCGTCTGCCCGAATTCGGTCAGATTCGCCAGCACCGGCACGTCCATTGCCGAAGTGAATTCCCGGTATTCGTCAAGCGAAGTGAGCGCCTCGGCAAAGATCATGTCCGCACCGGCTTCCACATAGCGTGCGGCGCGCTCCAGCGCAGCTTGCTGGCCTTCTACGGCGTGCGCATCCGTACGCGCCACGATGGAAAATTTCTCATCAATGCGTGCGTCGACGGCCGCCTTGATGCGGTCGCTCATTTCCGAGGCATCAACGAGTGCTTTCCCCGGACGGTGTCCGCAACGTTTAGCGGAGACCTGGTCCTCGAGGTGGCAGGCCGCCGCGCCCGCGCGCGTCATTTCGCGGACCGTGCGACCGATCATGAAAGCGTTGCCCCAGCCGGTATCGGCATCGACCAGCAGCGGCAGTCCGCTCGCACCGGTGATACGGCGGATATCCTCGCAAACATCGTTGAGAGTCGTCATTGCCAGGTCGGGCATGCCGAAAGAGGCATTGGCGACGCCGGCGCCTGACAGATAAAGCGCGCGAAAGCCGGCTCTCTCGGCGAGACGCGCGGCATAGGCGTTGATCGCGCCGACGACCTGAAGCGGCCGTTCTTCGTTAAGAGCCTGCCAGAACCGTTCGCCGGCGCTCGCTGACATGTCTGTCTCCGCATCCTGAATCTTCATTGAAACATCCTGGTGCCGCAGGGAGCTTTACTGTCTCTGACGCGCGGATACAGCCGGACCGGTGTGTCGGATCGCTGTCCATGCGGCAAGCGCATGGCACCTTCGGGGGCGGGCATTCTAAACTACCGGGGCGGCCATTCCCAAATGGCCGCCCCGGCAGTTCAGCCCATCTGCACGATAATGCGACCGGTGACGGTGCCGTCGATATATTGCTGAAAACAATCCGGGAGCTCATCGAGGGAAACCGTACGGCTGCCGATCGTGTCCAGGTGACGTGGGCGCAGATCGCTGCCCAGCCGCTTCCAGACCTCGAGGCGCAGGTCGCGCGGCGTGTCGACAGAGTTGATGCCGAGCAGGCACACCGCCCGCAGAATGAACGGCACCACGGTCGTCTCGAGTTCCATGCTCGCCGCCAGGCCGATGCTCGCGATGTTGCCTCCGTAGCTGACCGTACGCGTCAACCACGCAAGGAGTTCGCCGCCCAGTGTATCGATCGCGCCGCCCCACTCGGCCTTTTCCATGGGTCGCGTACCCGGATCGATCTCCGCCTTGAGAAGTATGCGGCGCGCGCCGATGCTTTTCAGGTAAGCCGCCTGTTCTGCTTTTCCCGTGACCGCCACGACCTCGTAGCCGCCGGCGTCCAGAAGGTCGATCGCAATGCTGCCAACGCCGCCGGTTGCACCGGTTACCACGATCGGTCCCCGCGACGGAGTCTGGCTGTTCTGCTCCATGCGGTGGATTGCAAGCGCAGCCGTAAAGCCCGCGGTGCCGATTTGCATCGCCTGGAATGTCGTCATCCCCTGCGGAACCGGCACGACGCAGTCGCCGTCCACTCTTGCATATTCAGCGTAGCCGCCATCGCGGGTTTCACTGAGCCCGCAGCCATTGACCAGCACCGGGTCTCCTTCGCTGAAACGTTCGTCGTCAGAGCTGACGACCGTACCGGCGAGATCGATTCCGCCGACCAGCGGGTACTTGCGCAGGATCTTTCCCTTTCCGGTAGCGGCAAGTGCGTCCTTGTAGTTGATGGTCGAGTGCGTGACTTTGATTACGACCTCGCCGTCCGACAAGTCGTCCAGCGTCAAGCTGGTGAAATCAGCGACGATGTTGCCGTCTTTCTGGTCGATGCGGTATGCGCGAAAGTTCTCCATGACAGCTCCTTCGATCTGCGTTACGCCCGCCCGGAGCTTTGCTCCTGCCGGCCATCGCGGGGATGGTCGAGCCAGTATTCGAGTCCCATCGTGTTGAGCGCCACGTCGACGTCCAGCAATGCGTGCAACCTGCCGGAGTCACTGCTGAATCCGTGCTCTTCGAGGGCGCCTTCCAGGTAAGCGAACATCCTTCGGCGCATCTCACCCGTGCGCTCGTCGCCCGCCGCATGCGCCCTGGCAATGGTTTTGGCAATTGCGACGAAATCGTCAAGCCTCTGATGCATGTCGTCGGCAAGCCGGGGCAGGTCGGTGACGCGGCTGTAGTGCGTCAGGTAAAGGCGCGAAGGCGACAGCGACATGATCCGGTCTATGGCCCTGTGCGCTTCCACCGGATCGAAATGCACGGGTGTTGTCGTCGGAAAAATGAATTCTCCGGCGGCGGTATCGAATTCGCGGTAGGAAACCCCGAAGCTGTCGCCCGTGAACACGCCTTCCGAGGCCGGGTCCGCAAGGCAGTAGTGATGTCTGGCATGCCCTTCAGTGAATATGCATTGCAGGACGCGGCCACCAAGCGTCAACTCGTTTTCATCCGCGACAACGACTATCCGCTGCTCGGGGATGGGGAGGATTTCGCCGTACATTTCCGTGACGCGGTCCTTGCCGTAGACGGCCTCGGATCCCCTGACCAGTTTCGCGGGATCGATCATATGGCGGGCTCCGCGAGGATGCAGAACCGCGCGCGCATTGGGCAAGCGCTGCATCAACTGCCCGGCGCCGCCGGCGTGGTCGAGATGCACGTGCGTCAGGAATACATAGTCGACGTCCGCAACGTCGACATTTCTATCCCCGAGCGCTTGCAGAAGCAGCGGTACACTGTCGTTTACTCCCGTATCGACGAACGCAGCGCGGCCCTGATCGACAATCAGGTGGCTTGCGTCGAGCAGCGGCCGCACGTAGTCCGTATCGATGGCCGTGATGCCATGGTCAAGATCGGTGGTGCGCACGCCCTGTTTCCCCGTTGCGCCGCTCATGCCCCGACGTTACTGTCGGAATGCTGCAGAAAAGTTGCGATTCTCAGTCTCCTTCACCCGCGGTATACAGCCCCTCCTGTGCTGCATAAAAAGCGGCCAGCTGGTCTATGTCCCGCTGGTCAAGCCCCGCCGAAAACGCGCTCATGACGGTATCGCCCCGCTTCCCTTCCTTGTACTGAAGTAGCGCCTGCCGCAGATAACTCTCGTGCTGGCCCGACAATACCGGCGGTGCCGGCGTTGCGTTCGCTCCCTCGGTTCCATGGCAAGCGACGCAGTCCCCGGCGATTTCCTGGCCGCGTACGGAGCCGACGTCGAGATCGTCCTTCGCCGGCGGTCCCTGCCTGCTCAACCAGGCAACTATGTCCTCGATATCCTGATCGTCGAGGACGGCGCCCTGGGCCTGCATCGTGTGATGCTGCCGGTTCTGGTCGCGATATGCCTTTAATGCGGCTGCGAGCGCAGCAGGTTTCTGCCCGCCGAGTTTCGGCACGCGATACGACGGGTAGGCGTTACGATAGCCCGCGATGCCATGGCAGCCAAGGCAGGTATATCCGATCGCTTCGCCGCGTTCCGGATCGCCCTCGGCAAGTGCGGGCCGCACACCGAGTACGGTCAGCGCCGACATCAAGGCCGCCGCGACGACTTTTGAACCAGGTCTTTTCACGTAATCGATTCAGAATTCAACAGAGCCGGAACCGTGCCCGGAGATCGGTCGAGCCCGATATGGTAGTCACACCGGCGATTTATTTCTAGCAACGTTCGGCAGGTTCCCGCGGCGCGCTCTTCGTTCGGGGCATCATTGCGGCTTATGTACGCAGTTATGTACAGTCAGGACCCTGAAAGTCTTTGTGCGCGTCACGCGGCACCTTACCCCTCCTGCTGCGCATCCGCAGGGAGAGTCGGCAACGGATTCTGCGAAGGAAGAACATTGAAACGATGGCTCGTGGTTCTGCTGGTGGTACTGGCGCTGATCGTACTGATTTCTCCCGGTATCGTCGGGCGACTCGCCGAGCAGAATCTGAAAGGCAGCATCGGCTGGGCGGAAAGCCAAAGTGAAGACTTCCTGGTCACTGAGGAAATTTTTCAGCGCGGCTGGTTTACCGCGGAGGGGCGCCACCGCATCGAGTTGAAGGAAGGGGAGCTACGTTCCGCGATCGTGGAACTGACAGGCCGGGAGGCAGCGGCAGACGACAGTATCCCGGCGTTGGTGGTGGATACCCGCATCGATCACGGATTGGTCCCGATCACCTCGATGTCCCGAGCGTCCGGCTCGCTGATGCCCCGGCTGGCCAGTACGGTCTCCACGATGCACCTGGACCCGGGTGACGGCGAGCTTATTGCGGTTCCAGGCGCGCTCTACAGTCATGTCGGATTATCGGGCGAAACCGCGTCACGTTATCTGCTGGATGCCGGGAGGTTCGAGGACGAAAACGCCAAAGTGCAGTGGAGTGGAGCGGACCTGTCCGTCACCGCCAATCCGTCCAGTCGCAGCATGCAATATGAAGGCACGCTGCAACCGGCCTCTGTAGAGTCCGACAACGATTTTGCGCAGGTCGGCCTGACGCGGTTCAGCGGCGATCTGAGGCAAAGCGAGTATGGATTCGCGGTCGGCTCGATCAAGCTCGACATCGGTACGCTGTCCCTGCGGCAGGGTGAGGGCGAGGGAGTGACGACCGGGTTTCGCGAAATTGCACTGGACGCCGGCAGCGAGATCGAGGACGGCCGCGTCAACGCAAAGTCCGTGCTGCACCTGGGCGGCGTCGCAGTGCCCGATTTCGGAGCCGTCGACGTGGATATGGATGTCACCGTAAGCGGCCTGGAAGCACGCTCGACGCAAACGATCATTGCGGCGCTTAAGGCGCGTCCCGACGACCCGGCCGCGCTTGCCTCGGCGTACCCGCACATCGAAAGCGATGTGCAAAAGCTGCTGTCCTCCGGAGCCGAAATTCGTTTCGACCGTCTCGACGTTTCCCTGCCGCAAGGTGAGGTAACGGCGACTTTGCGCTTCGAGCTTCCCCAAACCGATGGGAGCGCGGAGTTCTCGTGGCCGTCGCTTTTGCTCGCGCTGACCGCATCAGCCGATGTTCGGCTCTCTGTCGCGCTTATGGAAATGGCGCAGGAAGCGGATCCGCAGTCCGGCGCTCTGGTTGCCATGGGCATCCTGAAAGAGGACGGCGATTTCTATGTCATGAGCGCGCAGTACGCCAAAGGTCTGCTCACCGTGAACGGTGCCCCGCTGCCGATTCCATTACCCAGCCGTTAGCCCGCATCCCTCACCGATTACACGGGCTGCCAGACCTTACCCGCGAATCGGGGATCGCCAAGTCGAGTTCTCCGGCACGGTGACAGGCGACGTCGGCGCCGCCGATTCGTTCGGGCTCGGGTACTTCTTCGCCGCAGCGTTTCGCAGCAAACGCGCAGCGCGGGTGAAACGGGCATCCGCCTGGCGCCTTGCCGGGCGGCGCTGCTTCGCCCGCAATTCCCCCCGCCGGCGGGCGCGGGCCGCGCCCGGGATCAGGAATCGGCACGGAATCCAGCAGGGCGCGAGTGTAGGGATGTCGCGGCCTTTCGAACAGCGCCTCGTTGCTCGAGAATTCGCACAAGCGCCCCATGTACATGACCAGGACGTGATGGCTGATCTGCCGCACGACGCCAAGGTCGTGTGTGATGAATATGAGTGACAGCCCGGTGCGTCTCTGTTCCGCCTGAAGCAGTTCGAGTACTTCAGTTCTGGCCGTACCGTCGAGTGCGGCCACCGCTTCATCGCAGAAGAGAACCGTCGGCTCGACTGCGAGAGACCGGGCGATGGCGACACGCTGTGCCTGCCCGCCCGACAGTTCGTGCGGAAAGCGATGCAGCAGAGTCCGGTCGAGCCCGACCCTGGCGAGCGCAGCGACGACGCGTTCGCGGCGCCTCGCCCGCTCGAGCCGCGGCTCGCACAACGCAACGGCTTCGGCAATGATGGCAGCAACCGTCATCGCCGGGTTCAGCGATGCCTGTGGGTCCTGAAACACCAGTTGCATGGAATGCCGCTGGTCAGCGGAACGCGAATCGAGGGTTCCTGCGGCAGGAGCGCCGAGCAACTCGATGACGCCGCCCGCCGCCGGTACGAGACCCAAGAGCGCGCGCGCCAGCGTCGTCTTGCCCGATCCGGATTCACCAACGATCGCCAGCGTTTCGCCGCGCCGCAGCGAAAGGCTGATGCCGTTAACCGCGGGCAGCGACTTGCGCCGCCGCCAGCCACCGCTCGAATCCTCGAAGGTGACCGTCAGGTCTTTCACCCGCAATACAGGCGCCGCGTCGGACGGTGTCGGCATGTCGGGCGGCGGCGCGTCCATCCTCGGGGCGGCAGCAAGCATTGCGCGGGTTCCCGGATGCGAAGGATTGCGAAATACCTCGCTGGTAGTGCCCTGTTCGAGAAGCCGCCCCTGATGCATCACCAGCATGCGTTCGCAGTTCTCCGCAATGACGCCGAGGTCGTGAGTGATCAGTAAAACCGCAATGCCGCTGGAGAGCCGCAGTTCCTGCAGCAGACCCAGGATCTGCGCCTGCACGGTAACGTCCAGCGCAGTCGTCGGCTCGTCGGCAATCAACAACTGCGGGCTGCAGGTCAGCGCCAGAGCAACCATCGCGCGCTGCCGCATTCCTCCCGAGAGCTGGTGCGGATACGACCGGGATTGCCGGACCGGATCCGGCAGCCCCACTCGCCGCAACAACTGAAGCGCCCGCTTGCCCGCATCGGCTCCGCGCGCAACGCGATGTCGCACAAGGACGAGTCTCAGCTGCTCGCCGATGCGGAGATACGGGTTGAGTGCCTGCTTCGGGTCCTGGAACACCATGCCGATACGAACGGCGCGGACTTGATTGAGCGCTTTTTCGTCTTTGCCGACGAGGTCGACGCCCTCCAGCAGCACCTTGCCGCCGACTTTCGCCTGCGGCGGCAGCAATCCCATGATGCCGAGCGCGCATTGCGTCTTGCCGGATCCGGATTCGCCGACCAGTCCCAGCGACTCGCCCGCGTTGACGGCGAAGCTCAAGTTATCGACGGCGGGCTTGGCGCAGTTGCCGTAGTCGATCGTTAGCCCGGCGACTTCGAGGAGGCTCACAACCTCTGCTGCCTCGCCTGCTGCCGGGGATCGACCGCATCACGCAGCCCGTCGCCTAGGAAATTGAACGCGAGCAGAATGATGGCGAGCAGAGTTGCCGGAATCAGCAGCATCCACGGCGCACGCTCCATTTGCGCCACGCCATCATTGACCAGCGCACCCAGCGACGTCTGCGGTTCCTGCACGCCCAGCCCGAGAAAGCTCAGGAAGGATTCGACGAGAATCGCCTGCGGAATGGTCAGAGTCACGTAGACAACGACGACACCGAGAAGATTCGGCACGATGTGACGAAAGACGATCTTGACGGGCGGCACGCCGCAGAGCCTCGCAGCGTCCACGAATTCCCGTCGTTTGAGGGACAATGTCTGCCCACGGACGATACGCGCCATGTCTAGCCAGTTGATCGCGCCGATCGCGACGAAAATCAGCAGGAAGTTACGCTCGAAAGCAACCATCAGCAGAATGACGAGAAAGACGAACGGCAGTGCGTACAAGGCATCCACCACGCGCATCATCAAGGCATCCACTTTGCCGCCGGCGTAGCCCGCAATAGCGCCGTACGCCACGCCGATCACCAGGCTCACCAGGCTTGCCACGACCGCAACCAGCAACGTTACCCGTGTTCCCGCAAGGCTTCTGACGAAAAGATCGCGCCCTAAATCGTCGGTGCCGAACAGCTGCCCCTCCTGCAGCGAGGGCGCCTCGAGGCGCTGGTCGAAGTTGGTACTGAAGTAGTCGTTGGGACTCAAGAACGGCCCGAGCAGCGCCACAGCGGTAACGACCAGCAGAATGGCCAACGACACCCTGATCGATGTGCCACCGGTGAGTCCCCGGAACGCCGCCGCCCTGGCAAAGTCGTTCATGGGTGGCGAACCCTGGGATCGAGGATCCCGTACAAAAGGTCGACCAGCAGGTTCAGCACAATAATAAGTGCGGCGTAAAAGATGACGATGCCCAGTACCAGTGTGTAATCCCGGTTCAGGCCGCTTCTTACGAACAGCTGCCCGAGACCGGGTATGCCGAAAATCGTTTCGACGACGACAGCGCCCGTAAAAACCGCGGCAATTGCGGGTCCGAGGTAGGACACGAGCGGCAGCAGGGCCGGCTTCAGTGCGTGATATCGGACGATCGATCGAGTGCCGAGGCCCTGCGCCCTCGCAGTTCTCACGAAGTCGCTGCCGAGCGCCTCGATCATGCTGCCGCGTGTCAGGCGGGTCACATAGGCGATCTGCGGCAGCGCAAGCGCCACCAACGGCAACAGGAATCGCCAGCCGCTCGTGTCACCGGTCCAGCTCGCCGGCAACCAGCGCAGTTTTACCGCCAGCCACAGAACAAGCAACGGCGCAACCACGAACACCGGAACGGAAATGCCGGTCATTGCAATACCGCTGATGAGTCGATCGACAACGGTATTGCGCTTTAGCGCCGCGACGATACCGGCGGGAATGCCGACGGTAAGCGCCGCCGACATCGCGAGCAGGCCCAGCGCCAGCGATACCGGCAAAGCCGCGGCGATCAATTCCGCGACGCTGTAGTCGCGATAGTGATAGGAGGGTCCGAGATCCCCCCGTACCAGGCCCGACAGGTAACGCGCGAACTGCCGCGGCAAGGATTCGTCGAGGTGGTACGCTGCTTCGAGATTTTTCGCACTCTCCGGAGGCAACACGCGTTCGTCGTCGAAAGGTCCGCCCGGCGCCGCGTGGACCATCAGAAACGCGAGCACGACGACCAGCAACAGCGTGGGAATTGCACTCAGTATTCGCAGCAACGCGAAACGCAGCATCCGCAGTCCGGTCTCCCCAATGCGGTTTCGCGCCGGCCTGACGCACGCTCCGGTCGTGAACCGACTGCATGCGGCGACTGACGCGATATCCGCCCTGGCTTATTCTTCGGCTGATAGGCTCAGGTGCTGACTGTAATGATAATCGAGCACATTGTCTCCCCAGCCTCGGACCTTCGGACTGACCAGGTGTTTACTGACGAAAAAGTAGATGGGAATGACGGGATGATCGGATAGCAGCACGCGCTCCGCTTCCTCCAGGTAATGACGCCTTCGTTCCGGGTCGGTTTGCTCCGCGGCCCGGGCGACCAGCGAATCGAACTCGGGATTGCTGTATCCCGTCATGTTGGACGGCGCGTCCGTCAACATGAGCTGCAGGAACGTGTGCGCGTCGTTATAGTCACCCAGCCAGCTCGACCGAAACACCTGCGTCACCTGCTTGGCGCGCATATTCGACAGCAGTACCTGAAACTCCTCGTTGATCAGCGTCGCCCTGACGCCCAGTACGTCACGCCACATCGATTGTATGGCAAGCGCGATGCGCTGATGGGTGTCCGAGGTGTTATAGCGAATCTCGACCTCCAGCGGTCGCTCTTTGCTGAAGCCTGCGGCTTCATACGCTCGCATTGCCGCGGCGTGACGTTCCTCGACACTCATCGCCGCATACGGCACGAGGCTTTCCCTGTGGTTGTCCACCCCCGGCGGCACCCAGCTGTACGCGGGCGCTTCGCCGCGCCCTGTGACTTTCCCGGTCAGGATATCGCGGTCGATGGCCATGGACAGCGCCCGCCTGAGATCGGGATTGTCCGCAAAGGGCGGGCGCGTAAGGTTGAAACCGTAGTAGTAAACGTTGAGGTAGGGTGCGACACGAAGTTCTTCCGGCCGTTCGTGGCGAACGCGCGCAAACGCCTCCGGCGGAACGTTGTCGGTAATGTGTAATTCCCCGGCACGATACCGGTTCAGTTCCACCGCGGGCTCGGGTATGAAGTGATGTCGGACCCGGTCGATCTGCGTGCCCCGGTTATCCCAGTAGTGATCGTTGCGTCTGAGTTCGATCAGCGATCCGAACTGCCACGCAACGAGTCTATAGGCGCCGTTGGTAACGAGGTTGCCCGGCCTCGCGAACGCGTCGCCCAGCCTCTCCACCGACTCGCGATGCACGGGGAACATGCTGGGGTGCGTGAGCAGCGCCAGAAAATAAGGCGTCGGACGTTCCAGGCGGACAAGCAACTCCAAATCGTCCGTGGCGGAAACGGCAAGATCCTCGACAGGCCTGGACCCTGCGAGGATTGCAGCGGCATTCTCGATATCGATCACCGACTGCGAATAAAAAGCGGCGGTTGCCGGGTCGACCAGCCGACGAAAGCTGTACACGAAATCCCCGGCCGTAACCGGCTCGCCGGTCGACCAGCGGGCATCGGGACGCAACGCGAAACGGTACTCGCGGCCATCCCGGGAAACCTCCCAGTCGACCGCCGCCCCGGGGACCAGTTCTCCCGTTGCCGTGTAGCCGGTCAGCCCCTCGCCCAGATCGCGCTGCACGTCGCCCGCTTCCGCGCTTCCGGCTTTGTGCGGGTCCAGCGATTCCGGTTCCGCGCCGAGCCCACGATCGAGCGTCCGGATCGCGCCGGTGTCCGCGCCGCCGCAGGAAACGAGCAGCGCGAGGACGAATACAGCTGCTGACAGCGAGCGAACGTGCAGGCAGGCGCTTTTTCGAGGTGTGAGTGACATCGCCGGTCAGCATAGCCGATTCTTGCGCCGCGACCGCGAATGGCGTCACGAGATTTTTCTACGAGCCCGCGACGCCGGCGAGTGCGAGAAGCCGCATCCTCGCAGTGCAACCCTCAGCCCGTATGCTCGAGACGCCTCTTCTTGAGGTGGATCAGCATGAGCGAAACGGCGGCGGGCGTCACCCCCTCGAGCCGCGATGCCTGTCCGAGCGTCGCCGGTCTCGCTTTCTGCAGTCGCTGACGCGCCTCGTTGGACAGGCCCGCGACAGACGCGTAGTCCACATCGTCCGGTAGCATCAGTCCCTCCTGTTTTGCCTGCCGTGCGATTTCCCGCTGCTGTCGCTCGATGTAGCCCTGGTATTTTGCCTGCACCTCCAGCTGCAATTCGACCTGTTCGGCCTGGTCATCGGCAATATTGGCGGCAAAGTCGGCGCGCCAGCCGGCTTCGCCGACTGCGGATAATGACACGACGTCGCGATAGCCGAGTTCCGGCCGCCGCAACAGGTCGCTTGCCTTACAGTCGCGGGCGTTGAGGTCAGGCTCATGCTGCCGGCCGAGAATGGCTGCGTCCGCCTCACTGCAGTCCGCTGCCCGGACTACGATGCGGTCGAGACGCGCCTGTTCGCGGTTGATCAGCGCCTGCTTTTCTTCGAAGGCGCGCCAGCGACTGTCGTTTACGATGCCGAGCCGCCTTCCCACGGGTGTAAGACGGGCGTCGGCATTGTCCTCGCGCAGGAGGAGACGGTATTCGGCGCGGCTGGTAAACATGCGGTAGGGTTCGCTCACGCCGCGCGTGATCAGGTCATCGACGAGCACGCCCATGTACGCTTCGTTGCGCGACGGATACCAGTCTTCGCGCTCCATCGCCCGCCGCGCGGCGCTGATGCCGGCTAAAAGCCCCTGCGCCGCCGCTTCTTCGTAACCGGTAGTCCCGTTTATCTGGCCGGCGAAATAAAGGCCGCCGATGAGACGCGTCTCCAGGGTTGGCTTGAGATCGCGCGGATCGAAATAATCGTATTCGATCGCGTAGCCCGGCTGCGTGATGCGAGCGTTCTCGAAACCGGGGATCGTGCGCACGAAGCGCAACTGCGTCTCGAAGGGCAGGCTTGTCGATATGCCGTTCGGATATACCTCGTCGACGTCCAGACCTTCGGGCTCGACAAATATCTGGTGCGATGTCCTGTCGGCGAAGCGCACGACCTTGTCCTCGACGGACGGGCAGTAACGGGGCCCGACACCCTCGATCATTCCCGTGTACATCGGAGACTCGGCGAGCGACTCCCTGATGATGTCGTGCGTCTGTCGGGTGGTCCTGGTGATATGGCACAAGACCTGGCGCGGGTGCTGATCGCGGCGGCCGAGAAAAGAGAATACGGGGACCGGCTCGTCGCCGGGCTGTGCCGTCATAAGCGAATAGTCGAGACTCCTGCCGTCGAGCCTCGGCGGCGTGCCGGTCTTCAGGCGCGCGACCCGCAAAGGCAACTCGCGAAGACGCTCCGCCAGCGCGATCGATGGCGGATCTCCGGCGCGGCCGCCCGCGCGCTCGATCCTGCCGATCAGGATTCGCCCGCCGAGAAAGGTACCGACGGTCAGGATCACTGCGGGCGCGTGAAAGCGCTGTCCGCAGCCGGTGACGACTCCGCGTGCTTCACTGCCTTTGACGACCAGGTCCTCGACCGCCTGCTCGACGATCGTCAGTCCCTTCTGGTTTTCCAGCATGCTGCGGATTGCCTGCCGGTACAAGCGACGGTCGGCCTGTGCGCGCGTTGCGCGAACCGCCGGTCCCTTGCTCGCATTCAGGGTGCGGAACTGGATGCCGGCGCGGTCGATCGCCTCCGCCATC
>Ga0299913_10001291_pt1 | contig 18233 bp, 14 predicted proteins | sample RVTome_9_FD_201360 | JGI IMG/M metagenome (GOLD analysis project Ga0299913, IMG submission 201360) | Soil microbial communities from uranium-contaminated site in the Upper Colorado River Basin, Wyoming, United States - RVT155D38 (version 2) ... | reverse complement strand
AGGTGGCCGAGCGGACGAAAGGACACGGGCGGCTCCTCGAGTGCCGCGGAACCGGGAGTCGGCTCGCGGGGTCGGGCCGCCTTACAGCAAGGGCGATACCGCACCGGGCACATTCGGACGACGTCCTAGCATCCTCAATCGCTGCAAGCGGTTGCGGCGATCGAGAGGGCAACGCAGCCGACGACGGCCCCAGGAAATGGGAAGGCAACTTCCCATTTTTTGTGCAGACGGGGCCTCAACACCCCATTTCGGGGCACGCTCCAAGACCCACGAGGCATCGAGCAGGGGCGGCGGGGACCGGACGGCGGCAACCCCCTCACCCGCCGCGGCTTGCCGCCCTCCGCGTCCTTGACGACGCCGCCCGCGGCTGGTAGAAATCAGGGCTTCGGCGGGCCTCCCGGCCCGCCCCCCGCAGCACCGGGGCCAGGTAGCTCAGTTGGTAGAGCACGCGACTGAAAATCGCGGTGTCGGCGGTTCGATTCCGTCCCTGGCCACCATCACGATCTGATCACGATCTGCGAAGACGGTCCGCCCGAGCCATCCGTACACTCCCCGACCCCGGCGGCGACCGCCGCCGACCCATCGCGATGAGCCCGACGCGCCGCCCGCAGCCCACTCGCCGCCCGCAGCCCGCTCGCCGCCGGCTGCCGTCCGCCGCGCTCGCCGCCGCGCTGGCGCTCGCCGCGTCCGCCGGTCCGGCCGCCGCCCAGTCCTGGGACTGCGCGCCCTGCGCCGGCCTCCGTGCCGGCGAGCCGGCCGCGGCGGTCGAGCTGGCCGGCGCGCTGGCGGCGGCCGGCCTGCCGGAGAGCTCGCCGGTCTTCCTCGCCTGGGAGGTCGAGCTCGGACCCGGCGCCGGTGCAGCCGCCGAGCCGCACGCCGCGGCGGCCGCGGCGGTCCGCGACGCGGGCGCGATCCCGTGGATCACGCTGGTCTTCGACCCCGCTCCCCCGCTCGCCGGCGGCAGCGCAGCACTCGACGTGCAGCTCGCCGCCGGCTCGGCGATCGTCCGCGCCGCCGGGGAGGCCGTGTACCAGGTCGCCTGGCGCCCAGGCGGGGCCGGGACGATCGAGCGGCCGGCCCTGGCCGACTACGCGTTCCTGCTCAAGCGCGCGGCGGTCGCGGTGTCGGGCGCGGCGGGGGCGGCGCGCGTCGCCACCGCCCCGCTGGCCGCAGACCCGACCTTCCTGGAGGCGCTCTACGCGCAGGACGTCGCCGGATACCTCGAGGCGGTCGCCCTCGCACCCGCGCCCGGCGAGCTCCTCGCCGCGGCCGCCGAGCGTCTCGCGGCGCTCGACCCCGGCCGCCCCGTCGTCGTCGACGCCGCCCCCCTCCCCACCGAGCCGCTCCGCCTCCTGGCGGTCGCCGCGCGCCACGCGGTGTCCGGGGCGGTGGTGACCCTCTTCGACGCGCGGGAGGCGGTCGCGGCGGCGCGGGCGGCGACCGGTGCAGGGTCCGGGACCGGCGAGCCGCCCCCGGAGTCCACGGAGCACGACGTCGTCGGCAGACCGGTCGACGTCGCCGTCGACGAGATCTACGCGCAGGTCCCGCCGGAGACGCCCGGCGACGAGCAGGCTCCCGAGATGGCGGCCGGTGCTCCCGAGGGCCAGCCCCGTGCGGCCGTCTCCTCGCTCGCCGAGATCGTCGCGCCCCTCGTCGTCCTCGCCCGCGAGCTGACCGGCGACGTCGCCTTCGACCCGTACTCCGTCCCCGCCGGCGCCCCGGCCTGGAGCTTCGTCCGCGGCGAGGACCTCGGGCTGCGGGTGATCGTCGAGCGGCCGGAGGGCGGGCCCGGCGGCGCGCCGCCCGACGAGCTCACCCTCACCTTCCCCGACCCGCAGCTCCGCGACCCCGAGCGGGTGAGCCCGGAGACCGGCGAGGCGGTCCGCCTGGCGAGCGTCCGCCGCACCGCCGAAGGGCTGACCGTCCGCTTCGCCGACCCGCGGCCGGTCGAGGTGCTGCGGCTCGCGCGGATGACCGCCGAGGAGCTCGGTGAGGTCGCCGGCCTCGAGGAGCGGGTCGACGTCGCCTCCGAGCGCGAGGTGCCGGTCGAGGAGATCCTCCGCCGCCTCCAGGCTTTCGAGGACGCCCAGGCGCGGCGCATCGAGCACTACCGGGCGACGAACACCACCCACCTGCGCTTCGGCGTCGGCGCCGGGGTGCAGAGCTTCGAGGCGACGCTCCGGGGGCCGTTCTTCTTCGACCCGCAGCGCGGCACCGACTGGGCGTGGGAGACCTTCCTGATCAACGGCGTCCGCTGGCGCGGCGACACGATCCCCGAGATCCCGCTGATCCAGCCCGAAAAGGCGGCTGCTCTGCCGCTCGAGATCACCTTCGACCGCACCTACCGCTACCGGCTGCGCGGCACCGCCGAGATCGACGGCCGGGACACCTGGGTCGTCGAGTTCGAGCCCGCCGAGCCGCTCCCCGGCGCGGGAGATCCGGGCGAGACCGCCGGCGCGGAAGGGGCCCCCGCCGGCCCCCGCCCCGCCGCTCCGCGGCGCCTCGGTACCCTGGGCACCGGCGGCCGCTCCGAGACCAGCCTCTACCGCGGCACCGTGTGGATCGACCGCGAGCTCCACGCCCGGGTGCGCACCCGCGCCGTCCAGCTCGGCCTGCAGGGCGAGGTGATCTCGAACGAGGAGACCTTCTACTACACGCCGGTCACCGCCGCCGGCGAGCCGGCCCCCTGGCAGCCCGGGAGCTTCGTCCTGCCGCTGCGGCTCGTCGCCCAGCAGCTCCTGTCGGTGATCAACGCCACGACCCTGGTCGAGCGCGAGACGCTGCTCACCGACGTCGTCGTCAACGGCCCGGGGTTCGCCGAGCGCCGCGCCGCCGTCGCCGCCACCGACGTCACGATGGTGCGCGACACCGAGGAGGGGCTGCGCTACCTGGTCAAGCAGGAGGGGAGCGACGAGCGCGTCGTCAGGGAGGGCTTCGACACCGACAAGTGGTTCCTCGTCGGCGGCGTCTTCGCCGACGACGCCCTCGACTACCCGCTGCCTCTGGGCGGCGTCGACTACCTGTCGCTCGACTTCCGCGGCACCGGCTCCCAGCTCAACGTCTTCTTCGCCGGCGCGCTGCTCACCGCGAACCTCGCCCGGCCGAACCTATTCGGCACCCGCTTCGACGGCGGCGTCGACGTCTTCGGCCTCGGGATCTCGCTCGGCGACCAGGTCTACCGCGACGGCGAGGAGGTACCCGGCGAGGAGGTCGAGGTCCGGCCCGCCTCGCTCGCACTGAAGCTCGGCCACCCCGTCGGCACCTTCGGCAAGCTCTCCGCCGAGTACCGCCTCTTCCGCCGCGACTACTCCAGCGCCGAGGACACCGCCGGGCGCTTCGTCGTCCCCTCCGACCACCTCGAGCACGCCTTCCGGCTGTCCGGCCGCTGGACCCGCTCCGGCTACTCGCTGGGCGCCAACGCCGGCCGGTCGACCCGCAGCGGTTGGGAGCCGTGGGGCCTGCCCGACGTCGAAGGGGACCTCCCCGAGCCGGTTGACGAGTTCACCTACTGGGGCGCCTCGCTCGGCAAGACCTGGCACCTCCCCCGCTTCCAGAAAGTCGGCGCCGAGATCGACTACGTCGACGGGGCGGACCTCGACCGCTTCTCCAAGTACTCCTTCGGCTTCTTCGGCGACACGCGGGTCCACGGCTACCAGTCCAACCGGGTCACCGCCGAGCGCGCCTGGCTCACCCATCTCTCCTACGGCTTCGAGGTCGGGGAGCTGATCCGCATCGACGCCCTCGCCGACCTCGCCTGGGCCACCGACGAGGCCGCGGGGCTCGACGACGAGCTGCTGGCCGGCGTCGGCGTCGCCGGCACCTTCATCGGCCCCTGGCGGACGATCGTCAACCTCGACGTCGGCGTGCCGGTCGCCGGCCCGGACGACGGCTTCGTGGCCTACGTCGCGTTCCTCAAGCTCTTCCGGTAGGCGACCCGGCGCACGGCCCGGCCGGATCGGCGCACGCGACAGGTAGGCTCCACGCGTGACCGACCCGCCCGTCCCGCCGAGCCCGGAGGACGTCGCGCCGCCTCCAGCTCAGCGCTGGACGCCGCGGTCCGCGATCCGCCGGGCGGTCGTGGTGCTGCGCAGCGAGGGCGCGCGCAGCCTCGGGTTCAAGCTCCTGGGCGAGACCGTGTATCGGCGGGTCGTGGTCCTGGGACGATCTCTCGCCGGCCCGCTCCTCCGGTTCGACCCACCCCCCGGAGTGGAGATCGACCGGCTGCGCCCGGCGGAGATCGACCGCTACCTCGCCCTGAGGCCGGCCGCCGACGGCCGGGAGATCGAGCGCCGCCTCGCCGCGGGCGACCGCTGCCTCGTCGCCCGGCTCGACGGGCGGATCGTCCACGCCGGCTGGCTCGCCTCCCGCCCGGTGTGGAGCGACTACCTCGGCATGGACGTCGCGCCGCGGCCCGGCGAGGCCTACGTCTACGAGAGCTTCACCGACCCGGCCCACCGGCGCTCGGGGATCACCGCCGCACGCTCGACCGTCGCCCTGCGGCTGGCCCGCGACGAGGGACACCGCTCGATCATCGGCATCGTCATGCCGGAGAACCGCGCCGCCTTCGGCCCCGCCCGCAAGATGGGCTTCGCACCGTGCGGCGTCATCGGCTGGGTCGGCGTCGGCCGCTGGCGATACGAGTTCGACCGCCGCCGGCCGGTCGCCTGAGGCCGCCCGGCCGCGCGCTCGACTATCCTTCCCCGGATGTCCCGGGCCCAGGCGATCCTGCTCACCCTCGTCGCGTACAAGGTCGCGCTCGTGGCGATCGGGGTGTGGGCCTCGCGGCGGACGCACGACACGAGCGACTTCTTCCTCGGCGGGCGGCGGCTGGGGGCGGGGGTGGCGGCGCTGTCCGCGTCGGCGAGCTCGTCGTCGGCGTGGACGCTGCTCGGGGTGAGCGGCGCGGCGTACGCCTGGGGGGTGTCGGCGCTCTGGCTGTTCCCGGCGACGGTCTCCGGGTTCCTGGTCAACTGGCTCTGGGTCGCCCCCCGCCTGATGCGCGAGAGCCGGGAGGACGACAGTCTCACCCTGACCGCCTTCCTCGCCGGCGACCGCGACGAGCCCTGGACCCCGGCGATCATCCGGCTGTCGTCGGCCGTCATCCTCTTCTCGTTCCTCTTCTACGTCGCGGCGCAGTTCCAGGCGGCGGGGCACGCGTTCGCCAGCTCGTTCGCGCTCGGCGAGGACTGGGCGATCGCGATCGGGGTGGCGATCATCGTCCTCTACACGCTGCTCGGCGGGTTCTGGGCGGTCAGCGTGACGGACACGCTGCAGGGCCTGCTGATGGCGGGCACGGCGATCGTCCTGCCGCTCGTCGCGCTCGCCGGGGTGGGCGGCTTCGGCGAGCTCGCCGAGGGCCTCCGCCGGGTCTCGGCGAGCGGCGAGATGAGCCTGACCGGCGGGCGCGGCCTGGTGCTCGGGACCGCGTTCGTCCTCGGCACACTGGGGATCGGCCTCGGCTACCCGGGCCAGCCGCACGTCGTCAACCGCTTCATGGCGCTGCGCGATCCGCGGGCGCTGGCGCGGGGGCGGGTCGTCGCGATCCTCTGGGCGGTCGCCGTCTACGCGGGGATGCTCCTGCTCGGACTCTGCGGGCGGGTCCTCTTCGCCGATCTCCCGGACGGCGAGCAGGTCTTCTTCGAGGCGGCCAACGCGATGCTGCCGGCGGTCGTCGCCGGGGTGATGATCGCCGCGGTGCTGTCGGCGATCATGTCGACCGCCGACTCGCAGCTCCTCGTCGCCGCCTCGGCGGTCTCCTACGACCTCGACCGCGCCTCCCGCCGCGCCGGCCCGGCGCCCCGCGGCCTCGGGCGATCGCGGCTCGTCGTCCTCGGGATCAGCCTGGTCGCGATGCTGCTCGCGATGCTCGCCCCGGCGGCGATCTTCTCCCGCGTTCTCTTCGCCTGGCACGCCCTCGGCTCCGCCTTCGGCCCGCCGCTCGTCGTCCGCCTCGCCGGCTACCGCATCGCGCCCCGCGCGCTGTTCGCCGCCATCGCCACCGGCTTCGGCCTCACTGTGCTGCTGCACTGGTTCACGCCCGACGCGCCGGGCGACTGGATCGAGCGGCTGGTGCCGCTGGCACTGGCGTTCGCGGTGGCGTGGGCCGGACGGCGGGACCGCGCCGGCTGACGGGCCGCGGAGGGGCTCTCTCGCCGGGCGGCCGACTCCGCGGCGCGCTCGGTCGCGGGCCCTCCGCGCCGCCCCCGCGACGCCCCCGCGGCGCGGAACTACGCCGCGAACTGCTCCCGGAGCATGCGCTCGACCGCCGGCGGCGGGATCGGCCGGGCGAACCAGAAGCCCTGGCCCTGCGGGCAGTCGAGGTCTTTCAGGGCGCGGAGCTGCTCGAGGGTCTCGATGCCCTCGGCGATGACGTTCATGTCGAGGTGTGCGCCCAGGGCGAGGATCGTCTGCACGATCGCCTGGCCGTCGCCCGGAGCGACCAGGCGGTGGATGAAGGAGCGGTCGATCTTCAGGGTGTCGTAGCGGAAGCGCTGCAGGTAGGTCAGCGACGAGTAGCCGGTGCCGAAGTCGTCGATCTGGATGCCGACGCCGAGAGCGCGCACCCGGTTGAGGCGCTCGAGGACGGCGTCGCCGTGGTCGAGGACGACGTTCTCGGTGACCTCGAGCCGGAGGGCCTCGGGCTCGATCTCGTGGAGCTCGATCAGCTCGACCAACCGCTCGACGACGTCGGCCTGGTGGAAGAGCTTGCCCGAGATGTTGCACGAGACGGTCAGCGCCGGGTCGGCCGGGAAGCGCTGGCGCCACTGGGCGATCTGCCGGCAGCTCTCGGCGACGACCCACCAGCCGATCGGGGCGATCAGGCCGGTCTCTTCGGCGACGGCGATGAACTGCGCGGGACGCACCAGGCCGCGGCGCGGGTGGCGCCAGCGCACCAGGGTCTCGAAGCCGACGATCCGGAGGTCGTCGAGCGAGACGATCGGCTGGTAGTGGGCGACGAACTCCTCGCGCTCGACCGCCTGGCGGAGCTCGGTCTCGAGCCGCAGCAGCGCGACGGCGCTACGGTGCATCTCGCGGTCGAACACCTCGTAGCGCCCGCGGCCGGCGGACTTCGCCCGGTACATCGCGATGTCGGCGTCGCGCAGCATCTCCTCGGGGCGCTCGTAGCCGGCGGACGACAGCGCGATGCCGATCGAGGCGCCGCTGAACACCTGGTGGCCGCCGACGACGAAGGTGTCCTGGAGCACCGCCTGGATGCGCTCGGCGATCCGCGACGCCTCGCCCGGGCCGGAGACGTCGTGGATCAGCAGCGCGAACTCGTCGCCGCCGAGCCGGGCGACGGTGTCGCCGGGGCGCAGGCTCTCGGCGAGGCGCTGGCCGATCTGCACCAGCAGCTCGTCGCCGACGTCGTGGCCGAGGCTGTCGTTGACGTGCTTGAAGCGGTCGAGGTCGAGGAAGAGGACCGCGAAGCCGGCGTGCGCACCGCGGGGGCGGCGCAGGGCGAGGCCGAGCCGGTCGGCGAACAGCGCCCGGTTGGGCAAGCCGGTCAGCCCGTCGTGCATGGCGTCGTGGAGGAGCTGCTCCTCGGCCCGCTTGCGCGAGGTGACGTCGCTCATCGAGCCGGCCATCCGGGTGGGCCGGCCGGCGGCGTCGCGGATGGCGAGCCCGCGGGTGAGGACCCAGACGCGGTTGCCGCCGTCGGCGCCGCCGGCATCGGTGCGGATCCGGTACTCGTGCTCGAGGTGCTCGCTGCCGCCGGCGAGGTGGGCCTCGAGCGCGCGGTCGAAGCCGTCGCGGTCGTCGGGGTGGATGCGCTCGAGCCAGCTCTCGGGCTCGCGGGGCAGGCTTCCCGGCTCGAGGCCGAGCATCGACTCCCAGCGCGGCGAGAAGTAGATCTCGTCGGTCAGCAGGTTCCAGTCCCACAGCCCGTCCTGGGCGCCGGCCAGCGCCAGGGCGTAGCGCACCTCGCTCTCGCGCAGCGCTTCCTCGGCGCGGGCGCGCTCGACCGCGTAGACGATCGCCCGCCCGAGCAGCGCCGGGTCGACCCGCCGCTTGACCAGGTAGTCCTGCGCCCCCTCCCGCACGGCGCGCGCCGCGACCTCGTCGTCCTCGAGGTTGGTGAGGACGACGACGGGCAGGCCGGGCGCCGCGGCGTGCAGCCGCTCGAAGGTCTCGACCCCGGCCGAGTCGGGGAGGTGGAAGTCGAGCAGCGCGAGGTCGTAGCCGGGACCGCTCTCTGTCCCGTTCGCGCCGCCGACGCGCTCGATCGCCGCGGCCAGCGACTCCACGTGGTCGAGCGAGCATTCCAGGCCGGGGGCGGCGGCCAGCAGGTCGCGCAGCATCGCCGCGTCCTCTCGGTCGTCTTCGACGAGCAGCAGGTGGAAGCTCTCGGTGGGCACGGATCAGCCTCGCTGCGGGAGGTGGACGATGAAGGTCGAGCCGGTCCCGGGCTCGGACTCGACCCGGATCGACCCGTCGTGACGCTCGACGATCCGCTTGCAGATCGCCAGGCCCACCCCGGAGCCGGGGACGTCGGACTCCGGGTTGAGCCGCTCGAACATGCCGAAGATCCGCTGGCGGTCCTCCGCCGGGACGCCGATCCCCCGGTCGGCGACGGCGAGGTCCCAGCCGCCGCCGTTCGTCGAGGCGGTGATCTCGACCTGCGGCGGGCGGTCGCCGTGGAACTTGAGCGCGTTCGCGACCAGGTTCTGGAGGAGCTGGATCATCTGCGGCCGGTCGGCGTCGACGGTCGGCAGCGGCCCGTGCTCGACCGTGCCGCCCGACGCCTCGATCTCCTCGTGCAGGGTCTCCAGCACCTCGCCGACGACCGCCTCGAGGTCGATCGGCTCGACGTCGCCGCCGCGCGATTCGACCCGCGAGTAGTCGACGATCGCGTCGAGCATCGCCTGCATCTGCTCGGCGGCGCGCAGGAGGTGGTCGAGGTGGCCGCGGGCGGCGGGCTCGAGGTCGTCCTCCGCCTGGTCGGCGAGCAGGCGGGCGTAGCGGTCGATGCGGGTCAGCGGCCCCTGCAGGTCGTGCGAAACGACGTGCGCGAAGTCCTGGAGCTCGCGGTTCGAGCGGTCGAGCTCCTCGGCGCGGCGCGACAGCTCCTCCTCGGCGGTCTTGTAGGCGGTGATGTCCTCCAGCGTGCCGTCGGCGAGGTCGCGCTCGGGGCCGTCGCCGCCGGCGTGCCAGAGGCTGAGCCGGCACCAGCCGAGCGTCCCGTCGCGGCGGGCGACCCGTACCTCGACCCCCTGAAGGTCCTGGTGGGCGGCGATCGCCCGGCGCCACCGGGCGCGCGCCGGGCCGTCGGCGAGGAAGGTCTCGAAGTCCTTGCCCCAGAGGTCGAGCGGCTCGGGAGTGCCGAGGATACGGGCGAGCGCCGGGTTGGCGATGCTGATCCCGCCGGCCGGCGAGAAGGTGAACACGCCCACCGGCAGGTGCTCGGCGAGCCGGCGCCGGGCGAGTCCGCCGGCCCGCCCGCTGTCCCGCCGGGCGAACAGCTCCTCGACGGTCTCCGTGAGCTTGCGGTAGCCCGCGTTCGTCTTCGGGAGGAGCGCGTCGAGCCCGAGCGCCACCGAGCGCGAGACGAGCTCCGGCTCGAGGTCGCCGGTGAGCATCAGCACCGGGCGGTCGGGGAAGAACGACTTGACCGCCTCGGCGACCCGCAGGCCGTCGCCCCAGCCGAGCCGGCGCTCGACGACGACGAGGTCGAAGTCGCCGCGCGTCATCCCCTCGGCGAAGCCGACGCCGTCGGTGACCTCGTCGATCAACAGGTCGCGCCCCCGGCCGAGGAGCATCACGGCCAGAGAGCGATCGTCCGGATCGTCGTCGATCAGCAGGATCCGCCGGCTCTTCATCTCACCCCGGGCGCTGACGATACCAGCGCCGGCGAGCACAAGTCCAATAAAGAGAGCTATTTACACCTGGCTATCCGATTTCCCGGTGGGAGCGGCTCCTCGCGCTCGGGCCGGCGGTAGACTGAGCCGCGCCGGCGGCCTGACGGACTTCTCCCGATGGACTTCTACTCGCTGACCCTGCTCCTCGCCCTCCTCGCCGGCGGCCTCGCCGTCGCGGCGGCGGTGGCCGGGCTGCTCCGCCCGCGGCGCGAGGCGACGGCGAGCTTCCGGGCGAAGACGGCCGCCCAGGGGCTGGCGACCGCGGCGGTCGCCCTGGCGCTGGTCTCCGCCGCGAGCCACCTCGTCGGCGGGCACGGCCCGGGCTCGCCCGAGCCGATGCAGCTCGGCGAGTTCGTGCGCGGCCATCCCGCCTACCCGCTGGTCGCCGTCCTCGCCGCCGGCGCCCTGCTGCTCGCCGGCCTGGGACGCGACCGAACCGGCGCCTGATAGCTTCGGGTGCCGCCACCGCCGACGCCCCTCCCCATGCCCGCCGTCCCGCCGATCCGCCGTCTCCCGCCCGCCGCCGTCCTCCTGCTGCTACTCGCCGCCGCCGCGCCGGCGGCCGCGGCCCCCGGCGGCGCCGAAGCGCTCTCGCCGACCGAGCGGCGGATCGTCGAGTGGATCGAGGCGCACGAGGAGGAGGCCGTCGCCTTCCTCCGCGAGACGGTCGAGACGAACAGCGGCACGATGAGCTTCGCCGGCGTCCGCCGGGTCGGCGACCTCTTCGCCGAGCGGCTCGAAGCGCTCGGCTTCGCCACCCGCTGGGTCGAAGGCGCGCCGTTCGAGCGCGCCGGCCACCTGTTCGCGACCCGCGAGGGCGGCGAGCCGCACGTGCTCCTGATCGGCCACCTCGACACGGTCTTCGAGGCCGACAGCCCGTTCCAGGAGTGGGAACCGCTCGGCGACGACTGGGTCCACGGACCGGGGATCGCCGACATGAAGGGCGGCGACGTCATCCTGCTCCAGGCGCTGGCCGCGCTGCATGCGGCCGGCGAGCTCGACCGGCTGACGGTCACCGTGGCGCTGATCGGCGACGAGGAGAAGAGCGGCCGGCCGATCGACCTCGCCCGGCGCGAGCTGCGCCAGGCGGCCGACGCGGCCGACGTCGCGATCGCGTTCGAGAACGGCGACAACCGGGTGGACACCGCGGTCGTCGCCCGGCGCGGCTCGACCTCCTGGCGGCTCGAGGTCGAGGGCCGGCCCGCGCACTCGTCGCAGATCTTCCGCGACGGGGTGGGGGCGGGGGCGATCTTCGAGGCGGCCCGCATCCTCGACCGGTTCCGGGGCGAGCTGGCCGGCGAGCGCCACCTGACCTTCAACCCGGGCGCGATCGTCGGCGGCACCGAGGTCGCCTTCGACCCCGGCCCGGCGCGCGGCACGGCCTTCGGCAAGAACAACGTGATCGCCGAGCGGGCGATCGTCGCCGGCGACCTGCGGACGATCTCGCCCGAGCAGCTCGCCAGCGCCAAGCAGCGGATGGCGGCGATCGCCGCCGAGCACCTGCCCCACACCTCGGCGACCCTGACCTTCGACGACTCCTACCCGCCGATGCCCCCCTCGGAGGGCAACCTGCGGCTGCTCGCCCTGCTGGACGAGGTGAGCCGCGACCTCGGCCACGGGCCGGTGACCGCCGTCGACCCCTCCGACGCCGGTGCCGCCGACGTCGCCTTCACCGCCGGCCGGGTGGAGATGGCGATCGACGGCCTGGGCCTCCTCGGCCGCGACGAGCACACCGTCGAGGAGGCCGGGGACCTGGCCACGCTCCCGGTCCAGGCCGCCCGCGCCGCGGTCCTTCTCCACCGCCTGGCGGCCGCGACGACGTCCGCCGTCTATAACTTTCGATAGATTGACTCGCCCACCGCGGGCCGGGTACCATCCGCTTCCGTCACGAACTTCCAACCGAGGAGCTCGTAGTGGTCGCCGGCCCCGCCGGCCCAGAGCCAGAAACACGCGGTGTGAAGGGGCTCGCCAGGGGTGCAGCCTCCGGGACGGTCCCGGAGCGCCTCCGCGAGCGCTTCCTCCGCAGAACGCCAACCGAAGGAGAAGGAATGAAGCCATCCACCCAGCCGGCGAGGTACCTCGCCGCGACTGCCCTGCTGTTCTGCTGTGTTTCCGCGATGCCGGCCGCCGCGGCGGCAGCCGACGCTCCGGCCGCAGCGGACGAACAGGCCGTGATCGCGACGGCCGAGTTCAGCTTCGCCCACGCCCGGATCGTCCCGCTCGAAGAGGCCCTCGAGCTGGCCTCCGGCGAGGCGATGCGCGTCGCCCTCGACCCCGAGACCGGGGAGCTGCGCACCCCGAAGCCGTCCGAGATCGCCGGTGAGCTGCGCGCCTCGCGGGCCGGCTCCAGCGCCCGCCGCGCGACCGCGCCGTCCACCGCGATCGTCCTCTCCAACGGTACGGTCGCCCAGCGCGTCTCGCCCGAGCTGATGAACTACTCCGTCGGCCGCATCACGGCCGACGGCTCGGTCGCCTATGCCTGCGCCGAGGGCGAGCACCAGCCCCACGCCACCACGGGCCAGGCGCCGGCGGTGCGGGAGGTCGAGTGACCATGCGACGCTCCCGACTCGCCGTCCTCGCCCTCTTCGCCGTCTCCGTCGTCCTCGGAGCGGCGGCTCCCGCGTCCGCGGCCACCGTCATCCTTCTCAACGGCGATCCCCCGGGGGCGGGCCTCAACGACCCGACGCCGGCGACGCCGGTCGGCGGCAACCCGGGCACGACGCTCGGGCAGCAGCGGATCTACGCGTACCTGTTCGCGGCAGACATCTTCGGCCAGCTGCTCGACAGTGACATCGACATCCGGATCTACGCCAGCTTCGCCAACCTCGGTTGCACGCCGACCTCCGGCACGCTCGGATCGGCGGGGAGCTGGTACATCTTCCGCGACTTCCCGAACGCCCCGGTCGCCGAAACCTGGTTCCACTCCTCGCTCGCCGAGGCGATCGCCGTCGAGGATCTCAGCGCTCCCCTGTTCCAGGGCTTCCTCGACGTGTTCTCTCAGTTCAATGCCCGGATCGGGACCGACCCGAACTGCCTGACCGGACGCAACTGGTATTACGGCGTCGACCACGACGCCGGGAGCGACTTCGACTTCCTGAACGTCGTCGCCCACGAGATCGCCCACGGGCTCGGCTTCTCGAACTTCGTCAGCGAGGCGTCCGGGCTGCCGAACGGGGGCTTCCACGACGTCTTCTCGCGCCAGCAGCTCGACGTGACGACCGGCAAGCGCTGGTCGGACATGACCCAGGCCGAGATCCAGGCCTCGGCGGTCAACGACGGCAACGTCGTCTGGGCCGGGCTCGAGGTCACGTCCCAGGCGCCGTCGTTCCTCGGCCCGCGGCCGTCGCTCAAGATCCAGACCCCGGTCGGTCTCAAGGGGAGCTTCGAGGCCCAGGCCGCGGCCTTCGGGCCGGCCCTGACCGGCGAGGGAACGACCGGTCTCCTCGTCGCCGCCGACGACGGCGTGGGCGTAGGGGCCGACGGGTGCGAGCCGATCCTGACCAACCTCAGCGACAAGATCGCGCTGATCGACCGCGGCACCTGCACCTTCGCCCAGAAGGTGGCCAACGCCCAGGCGCGGGGTGCCAAGGGTGTCGTGATCGCGAACAACGTGCCGCAGGGTCTTCCGTCGATGGGCGGGGCCGACCCGTCGGTCACGATCCCGTCGGTGGGCGTCACCCAGGCGCTCGGCGCCACCCTCAGGGCGAGCCACAAGCCCGTCGTCCGGCTGCTCCTCGACGACGACTTCCTCGCCGGCGCGGTCGACGGCATGGTCCGCCTGTACGCACCGCCGGTCGTCGCCCCGGGGTCGTCAGGCTCCCACTGGGACGTCACGGCGAGCCCGAACCTGCTGATGGAGCCGTTCCTCAACTCCGATCTGCGGGCCGCGGACAGCCTGGACCTCACGCCGGCGCAATTCGTCGACGTGGGCTGGCAGCTCCTCCCCTAGCAGACCTCTCCGTCCCGGGCGGGCGTGTCGCTCGCCCGGGACGTCTTCCCTCCTCCGCGCCGATGAGAAGATCGGCGCCATGCAGAACCCTTCGCAGAACCCTTCGCAGAACCCTTCGCAGGACCCTTCGCGGGACCCTTCGCAGGACCCATCGAGAGCAGGCGGCACCCGTCTCGCGGTCGTCACCGGCGCGAGCTCCGGGATCGGCGCGGCGACGGCGCGCGCCCTGGCCCGGGCCGGCTTCCGCGTGATCCTCGGGGCGCGCCGGCTCGAGCGTCTCGACGAGGTCGCGCGCTCCTGCGGCGGCGAGGCCCGGCGGCTCGACGTCACCGAACCGGCGAGCGTCGAGAGCTTCGTCGCCTCCCTGCCGGCGGCCGTCCACCTGCTGGTCAACAACGCCGGCGGCGCCCTCGGGCTCGACCCGGTCGCCGAGGCCGACGACGAGCGCTGGCGGACCATGTTCGAGACCAACGTCCTCGGCACCGTGCGGATGACGCGCGCGCTCCTGCCGGCGCTGGAGGCCTCGGGCGACGGCCACGTCGTCAACCTCGGCTCGACCGCCGGCTTCGAGACCTACCGCGGCGGCGCCGGCTACACCGCGGCGAAGCACGGTCTGCGGGCGCTGACCGACACCCTGCGCCTCGAGCTCCTCGGCCGGCCGGTCCGGGTCACCGAGGTCGCCCCCGGCCTGGTCGAGACCGAGTTCTCCGTCGTCCGCTTCGCCGGCGACCGCGGCCGCGCCGCCGCCGTCTACCGCGGCATGACCCCGCTGACCGCCGACGACGTCGCCGACGCGGTCGTCTGGGCCGCCACCCGCCCGCCGCACGTCAACGTCGACCGTATCGTCCTGCGCCCGCGCGACCAGGCCACCTCGACCGAGGTCCACCGAGAGGGGTGAGCGAAGCGCGGAGAGCCCGAGTCCCGGTCGAGGGTGGCTCAGGCACTATAATACCGTGCAAGACCTCATGCAGAACCTCCTGCAGCGGCGGAAGGAGATCCGCTTCCCGGTGCACGGCATCGAGGCCACGCTCAAGGGGCCGGGCGACGTGCAGGTGATCAACGTCAGCCGCCGCGGCATCGCCTTCGAGGCCGCCGCCGAGCTCGAGACCGGCAACGACTACTACCTCGAGCTCCGCTACCGCGGCCAGAAGGCCCACGTCGCCGCCAACCTGCGCTGGGCCGCGTGCCTGCCGAGCGACGAGGGCGAGCTCCACTTCCGCGGCGGCGGTCCCTTCGTCGAGGCCCTCGGCACCGACCAGGGCGTCTGGCGAACCCTGTTCGCCGACCCGGCGACGATCGAGGCCGAGGCCTCTGCCGCGGGCGGCGCCACCGCCTGACCGGCCGCGGTGCCGGAGGGCTGGTCGGAGGGAGTCGCGGCTGAAACGTCTCACCGCGAGCAGGGCACGAGCCGCGGCCGGGCCACGCGCCGCCAGTCCTCGCACGCCATCACGATCGACCGGTCGTGCCGCGCGGCCGTGAAGGCGATCTCCTCGAGCTCGACGAGCCGCGGATCGGCGATCAGCTCGAGCGGCAGGATCGGCTCCCCGAACGGCGGCACGCACCCCGGCTCGAGCCCGGTCAGCTCCGCCAACTCCTCGCGCGAGGCGAACCGCGTCCGCGACACCCCGAGGCCCCGGCGGATCCGCCGCGAGCTCAGCTCCCGCGCCGCCGGCAGCACGAACAGGCGGAACGCCCCGTCCGCCTTGAAGACGATCGCCTTCGCCCCGATCTCGAGCGGCGTCCCCCGCACCCGGGCGGCGTCGGCCGCGGTGCGGACGGGAGCGTGCTCGAGCAGCCTGTAGCTCACGCCGGCCGCGTCGAGGTGAGCGAGGATCCTGGCGTGCAGGGGCTGCATCGGCGCGTCTCCGAGCGGGCGTCACTTCCTCGCCGTGACGGTCGTGATGGTCACGGTCATCTCCATGCCGCCATCGGTCACGGCGTCTCGCCAACGCGCGCATACGTCGTGCTCCAGGGACGCCTTCTGCTCGTCGCTCGCCCCGGCGACGACTCCTGCGAGGGGCGTGCTGTGCACGTACTGCCACAGGAAGTCGGCCGGTGCCGGGAGCCGGAGGGCCTTGGGTCGTGCTTCGACGTCCACGTCGTGGAATCCCGCCTCGGACATCAGCCGCCGCAGCTCGTGGGCATCGTGGAGCGAGAACACGACGTGCGCGAACTTTCCGCTGTCGGGTTGGAGGTGTTCGGCCAGCGCTTCGGCCATGGCCGCAAACAGGGGCGGCGTGGGACCCGGGAGGTTGAGGACGACCCGTCCGGCGGGGGCGAGTGTGCGATACATCTCCCGGAGTGCCGCAGCCTTGTCGGGGATGAACTGCAGTCCCATCTGGCACAACACGACGTCGAACGATCCGTCCGGAAGCGGCATCGCTTCGGCGCTCGTCTCGTGCCAGTCGACGGAGGTGCCCGGCGGCGTCACCGACCGTGCGACCGCCAGCATGCCCGGATTGACGTCCAGGCCGGCGACCTTCCCGTCCTCGCCGACCCGCTCGGCGGCCATCCGGGTGACGACGCCCGTGCCGCAGGCGACGTCCAGGACCCGCTCTCCGGGTTGGATCGAGGCGACCTCGATCAAATCGGCCGCGATCGGAGCTCCGATGGCGGGCACGAAGTAGCGCTCGTAGTTCTCGGGTGCGCTGCCTGCGTAGCTCGCGTCGTAGAACGCCTGTCGCGCTTCCGGTGCCATGCTCTGTCTCCCATCGGTGAAGGTTCGTGTTTCGAGTCCGATCCCAGCCGACTCTACCGGCCCCGCCGAACCGCGCGACTCGCCCGGGACGATCATGGTTTCCAAAGCGACCAGATGCAAGCAGATTTAACACCTGGTCGGACTATGAGTAAAGTCCTCCTGCAGCAGGTCGATGAATATCCAACGCCCGTACTGGACCTCCCGCCTCCACCGAAGCGTGGGAGAAGATCCCCGTCGTCTGGCTCACCGGCGTGCGCCGCGTCGGCAAGACGACCCTCGCCAAGGCGGTTCCGGACGCGCTCTTCCTCAACTGCGACCTGCCCGGCACCGCCCGCCGGGTGGCCGACGTCGAGCGGTTCTTCGCTGGCGTCGACGCGCCCTACGTGGTCTTCGACGAGATCCACCAGCTTCCCGATCCGAGCCGGCTCCTCAAGGTGGGGGCGGACGAGTTCTCCCACCTGAAGATCCTGGCCACCGGAACTTCGAGCCTCGCCGCCACCCGCAAGTTCCGTGACAGCCTGACCGGGCGCAAGCGTACCGTCCACCTCCTGCCGGTGCTCCATCGTGAGCTGCCGGAGTTCGGCGTCGCCGAGATCGAGCACCGGCTGCTCCGCGGGGGGCTCCCCGAGCCGCTCCTGGCGGCCGTGAAAGACCCCGAGTTCTTCGCCGAGTGGCTCGACTCCTACTACGCCCGCGACGTGCAGGAGCTGTTTCAGGTCGCCAAGCGCCGGGAGTTCCTGAAGCTGGTCGAGCTGCTCTTGCGGCAGAGCGGGAATCTGCTCGAGGTCGCCGGTCTCGCCAAGCACAGCGGGCTCTCCCGGCCTACGGTGGCCAACTACCTCGAGGTTCTGCAGGTCACCCACCTGGCAACCATCCTGCGCCCCTACCACGGCGGCGGCCGGCGGGAGATCCTCCACCAGCCCAAGGCCTACGGCTTCGACACCGGCTTCGTGAGCTGGGTCCGGGGCTGGGAGAGTCTCCACGAGCAGGAGTACGGCCTCCTCTGGGAGCATCTCGTGCTCGAGACGCTGCTCGCTCAGGTCGGCGAGCGTGGCATCCGCTACTGGCGTGACAAGGAGAAGCGGGAGGTCGACTTCGTGCTCCCCGGTCCCCGCGGCCGGTGCGACGCGATCGAGTGCAAATGGCGGGCGAGCGGCTACTCCCCCAAGGCGCTGGCGGCCTTCCGCGCATTGCACCCCGAAGGCGTCAGCTTCGTCGTCACGCCGCAGGCGGAGCCTCCCTACGCCCGCGACTTTCAGGGCGTGATCGCGGTGTTCTGCAACCTCGAGCAGTGGGAGAGCGGCGAGGCGAGCCGCGTCCTCGGGCGCGGGCCGTCCGAGGCCTGACGGGCGGTGTGTTCAGGTCCGCCACTCTCGCTCATGACTCGCTGAAGGTTCTGCCGGCGCAGGGCGCGGGCGGCGAGCCCGGCGCTACGAGGTGCGCGGAGCGATCCTTCGCTCGGCCGTAGGATCACCCGCCATCGCGCTCACCCTCCACGCTCATCGGGATTCCGGGAAACAAGCCGCGGGCCTCTGAAAGCGGTCGGACGGGCCTCAGCTCGATCTTGCCGGATTCGGCATGGTCCACGCCATCCTCCTCGGTCCGCCGTGGCGACAGTCGGAAGCGCACCTCGCTCTCCAGCGCTCGCGCCAGCTTCACGATGGTGGCGAGCGTGAAGTTCGCGTTGCCGCGCAGCACCTTCGTCACATAGGCCGGGCTGGTGCCGAGC
>Ga0299913_10001289_pt1 | contig 18270 bp, 13 predicted proteins | sample RVTome_9_FD_201360 | JGI IMG/M metagenome (GOLD analysis project Ga0299913, IMG submission 201360) | Soil microbial communities from uranium-contaminated site in the Upper Colorado River Basin, Wyoming, United States - RVT155D38 (version 2) ... | reverse complement strand
ATGATTAAGGCGGAGATGGAGCGACACTTCGCGAGCTGGGGCGAGGGGCGTGAAATCGACGTGCAGCGGCTCGACCGCTCACCGGCGGGGATCGCCGCCTACCGCGAGTTTCCGGGTCAGCTCACCTTCCTGTCCGACGTGAACTGCGCGATCGCGCGCTGGGCCTGGAAGCGGGTGCCCTACCGGGAGGTCCCCTATGCCGAGGACCAGCTGCTGGGCCGCGAGCTGATCGAGGCCGGCTACGCGAAGGTGTTCCATCCGCAGGCGCGCGTGCTGCACTCGCACGACTACCCGCCGATCGCCTTCCTGCGGCGCTACTTCGACGAGTTCCGCTCGCTCCGGGAGGTGCTCGGCTACCGCCACGCCTGGGGGCCGGTGCGCACGGCGCTGGACGTGCGGGGCCTCGTGGGCGCCGATGCGCGCTGGCTGCGCACCCACGGCTTCCACGGCGTAGAGCTCGCGCCGCCTCTGGCGGTGTCGGCGCGCCACCACGCGCTGCGCATGGCGGGCGCCATCCTGGGCTCGCGCGCGGACCGCCTCCCGCTGCCGCTCCGGCGCAGCCTGTCACTCGACGGGCGGGCCAGCTTCCACGCCTACGATATTCCCGACAGCCTGCTCGAGGCGAGCGGCGACGGCTTCGATCCCGGCTGGCAGTGGGAATTCGCGCGCTCGGCCTACCCCCGCCGCCCGCTCGCGCTGGAGCCATCGGCACCGCGCCCGCCCGGGCCGCTGACCGTGAGCTGGGTGGTGCCGCCCTGGAGCATCGGATCGGGCGGCCACACCACCATCTTCCGTCTGGTGCGCCAACTCGAGCAGCGCGGGCACCGCTGCGCGATCCACCTGTTCGACTCCGAAGGCCGCGAACGGCGCTCCGGGGGCGAGCTGCGTGAGGAGATCCGGCAGCACTTCGTCGAGCTAGAGGCGCCGGTCTTCCGCGGTCTCGACGGCTTCAGCGGCGCCGACGTGGCCATCGCCACCGAGTGGCGAACGGCCTATCCCCTGCGCGACCTGCCCGGCTGCAGGGAGAAGGTCTACCTGGTGCAGGATGACGAGCCTCAGTTCTACGCCACCTCCGCCCAGTCAATCTGGGCCGAGGAGAGCTACCGCATGGGATACCGCTGCGTCGCCTACACGCCCTGGATGGCGGACACCCTGCGCGAACGGTGGGGGCTCGAGGCGCGCTACTTCGAATGCGGCACCGACACCGCTGTCTACAGCTACGCGAACGAGCATGGGCGCGAGCCCGGGCTCGTAGCGGTCTATGCCCGCAAGGAGACCGAGCGGCGCGCGGTCGAGCTGGCCCTCGCCGGGCTCGCGACCGCGTTCGAGCGCCGCCCGGGCCTGCGCGTGGTGGCCTTCGGCTCGGGCATCGGCGTCAGCGCCCCCTTCCCGCTCGAGGACCGAGGGGTGCGGCCCCCGCGCGAGCTCGCGGAGCTCTACCGCCGCGCCAGCGTGGGAGTGGTCTTCTCGCTTACGACACACTCGCTCGTCGCGCACGAGATGATGGCCTCCGGTCTGCCGGTGGTCGAGCTGGAGGGAGACAACGTGGCCTCAGCCCTCGGCGGCTCCGGCGAGCTCGTCGAGCTGGCCGGGCGAACGCCCGACGCCATAGCCGATGCCGTGGAGCGGCTGCTCGACGACCGCGAGCGCGCGGCCGCGATGGCGGCGCGGGCGCGCGACTTCGTCGAGGAACGCACCTGGGAGCGGGCCGGTGACCAGGTCGAGGCGGCCCTGATCGACTACCTGGCCCGGCCCCGCTCAGGCCCGGCGGCCGTGGTCGTGCAGCCGGAGGTCGGCGGCCAGGCGCGCGTAGACGACTGAGGCGCGCTGCGCCTCGGCAGCCACCCGGCCCCAGACGAGCATCCGGGCGAAGGCCGCGGGCGCCCGGCAGTAGGCCTGCACGAGGGTGACCGCCTCGTCGGGGTCGGCGAACTCGACGTGGTCGAGCCCATCCTGCAGCCCGAAGGCAGTGCGCAGGCGCGGCACGATCAGCAGGCGCCCGGCAGCCAGCACTGCTGGGGCCCGCGCGGGGAGCGCCCCGCCCGGGCACTCGGCCAGGATGACGCAGGCGCAGCGGCGCAGCTCCCGGGCGTCCAGTCGCACGATCGGCTCGAGGGCCACGCCGCGGGCGGCGGCGTGCTCCGCCACCGCTGCGCGCAGCCCGGCGTTCCCGCCCGTCAGCGCCACGGCCGTGCCGGAAGGCGGCGCCAGCTCGAAGAGCGCGTCCGCGGCCGGCCAGGGCGCGTGGCGCCAGGCGCCGTCGCCAGCCGGTGCGATCACGCGTTCCGGCGGATCGCCCGACCGCGGCAGCCGGTCCAGCCAGCGCAACGCGGGCACGCCGGGGGCGCCGGTATCGCCAAGGGCGACCAGCGGGCCGCGCCCGTCACCGGGCGGGCCGGCGAGCGAGGCGTCCGCCGGGTCGGCGCTCACCGACAGGTCGAGGCTCAGCGGCGCCGCAGCACGCCTCCGGCTCTCTTGGCCGCCCGCGCCGCCCGGTAGGCGCGGCTGCCCTTGATCCTCGTGAGCTCGGCGCGCGCCTCCTCGAGCATCTCGCTGCACTCGTCGCGGCTGTCGCTCAGGTCCCGCACGTGCGCCTCCGCGACGCTCAGCGCGCGCTCGGTGGCGGTGTCCAGGCGCCTCAGCCGGGCGCGGCCAAGCTCGCTGCCCAGGGCCAGCGTCCGGACCAGCAGGGACACGTCCGTCTGCGCCGGCTCGGCATCGGCGATCTCGAGCAGCGCCCGGTACAGGGAAGCGGTCGACGCCCTCCAGTCGGGCCAACTCCGGGCCGTGCGGCGGGCGCCGTCCGACAGGCTGGCGAGCAGGTCCCGGTCGCGCGCGAGCAGGTCTAGCCACGCCCCCGCCCCGGGCCGGTCGTCGAAGCCGACGACGATGGCGTTCTCCGCGTGGCGGGCGTATTCGGCGTGGCCGGTGTAGGGGGTGACAAGGCACGGCAGACCCGAGTGGAACCCTTCGACCGGCGTGAGGCCGAGCCCCTCCACCCGCGACAGCTTCACCAGCACGTCGCTCTCCCGGTACAGCGCCGCCACCCCCTCCGCATCCAGCCCTCCCACCACGCGGTCCACCCCCACCTCGCCGACGGCGCCCGGATCGAGAGCGACGAGCGTCGAGTGGACCGGCTCACTCATCGCCTCCACCGCGGCGACGGCTTCCCGCACGCCCTTGAAGGGGAGCGTGGGCTGGCCGTCGATCAGAACCCTGAGGGGGCCCTCGCGGCGCACCCGGCGCCCGGCGGCGAAGACCTCCTTGTCGATGCCGGGCGGGACGACCCGGCAGCGGGCCCCGGGGCGGAGCTCGGCCAGCACGTCACGGATCCATGGCGCCACCGCCAGATAGTCGAGCGGCAGTGCCAGCACGGCCTCGGCGCCGAGCCGCTCGAACGGCGCGTCGGGATCGTAGAAGCGCTGCTCGAAGCTCTGAAGCAGCAGGGCGCGCCGCGCCGCGCCGAGTTCCCACAGCGCGGAGGCGGTCTGCCACCAGGTCGCGACCGCCACGTCGTAGCGGCGCCCGCCCAGCTCCGAGAGTGTGCGCACAGGCAGGTCGCCGAAGCCGGCGGGACGCTCCCCGCCGGGCTCTGTGACCACCAGATCCGCCTCGGCGCCGTGCTCGCGGGCAAGCCCGCGCGCGTGCTCGGCCGCCACCGCCGCCCCACCGGAGGGCCGCAGGCTCGGCAGGAGGAAGCAGACGCGCACGGCAAGTACTATGCCCGGGCCTCGACCCGTGGCTCGGCCCTGGGCGGGTCCTCCACCGCATGTGAGTCGGCCTCGTCGGACGGGGTCGCGGAGATCGCAAGCTGGAGCAGATGGGCCAGCCCGGCCCCCACGGCGAACACGATGCCGAGCACGATTCGCGGTCCGGTGCGGCTCTCGAAGCCACCCAAGTCGGCGAACGGCGTGACCCAGTACGTGTAGGCGACGCTGAGAGAGGCCAGGAGCGCGGCGAGTAGGTAGAAGGACACGAGGGTCCGCTGCCGGCGCACCACAAGCAGGACCGTGGCCACCACCAGCAGTGCCGGAACGAGCAGTCCCCACTCGGCCGTGTTGGTCAACTGCAGGACGATCTGCTCGATCCCGCGCCAGAGGAACTCGCTGCGATCGAGCAGGTAGCCGGGGTCGTCGACCACCTGCCAGGGGGACGGCGTCGCCCGCGTCGCGGCCTCGTTGCCCAGCACCCAGAGCTGCCACGGCAGCACGCCGCCCGCCACGACGGCGGCGCTGAGCGCGAGGTCCTTCCAGCGTCCGCGCACGCGTCCGAGAGCCACGACCAGCACGAGGGCGACGCCGATCGCCACGCCGAACGCCAGCCCTTCGTTCTTCACGTTGGCCGCCCCGGCGATGAACAGGGCGCCCAGCAGCGCGTGCGAGCGCTGCCCCCGTTCGAGCCAGATGCCGAAGCTCAGTGTGGCGCACCCGACGAGCCCCGCCATAGTGGTGTCCGCGTCGCCGAGCGTGATGTTCGTGATCAGGATGCCCGACACCGAGAGCGTGGCCAGCACCAGCGTCCAGAGCCAGCGCTTGCCCAGCGGAGCGAGGAGCCAGGCCAGCGTCCACAACAGCGCGGCGAAGAGCACCCACAGCTCGACATGCCAGAGGCGCAGGTCGACGCCGCCAATCGCCCGGAAGAAGGATGCCTCGAGCAGCGGCTGGAGGATGGGGTAGTCGAGGTGCACCCCGGAGAGCTGCGAGTTGCGGGCCACGCCGTCGATGAGGCCCTCGTGGTAGTAGAGCGCGAGCCCCTTGAGCGACCAGATGTTGGCGTCGTCCCACATCGTCGGTACGTGGGCGAAGGCAAGCGATCCCAGCGCCAGGTAGCCCGCGGTGGCGGCGAGCACCAGCCGCTCCACCACCAGCTCGAACACGGGCGGCCGGGCGGCGGCTGAGCCCACCCCCGCGAGGACCTGCCGCTCGCGCTGGTGCCGGCGCAGCGCGGCGAGGCCGAGCCCCAGCGTCAGGACCGCGAGAACGGCCAGGGACGCGGGTGTGCCGACCGTCACGCCGAGCACGACCAGCGCGATCAACGGAACGCCGACCACCACCAGGCCGATCACGAACGCCGGACCGGCCGCGGCGGCCAGCGCGACCGGGCGCGGCCGCACCAGCCCCAGGGCGTACATCAGCGCGAGGCCGGGGGCGGCCACCAGCAGATGGAAGGCGAGGAACCCGAGTACGAGGCGCTCGTCCCTCACGGCCCGGCCTCGGGCTCCGGACGGACGAGGATGAACGACGGCGAGTGGGTCAGGTAGCGGCGCTCCGCTTCCGGCAGCCGCTGCTGGCGCGTGGCGTCCTCCACCACGTTTGCGGGGGCGGTCCGGTCGAAGACGGTCCAGTGGCGCGCGGGGTCCGCGACGGCGACCGGGCGGCGGGGGAACAGGTTGATCATCAGGCAGGCCACGCTCGGCGAGTTGGTGGTCACGGCGAACTCGGCGTCCTCGGGGATCTGCTCACGCGCGAAGGCGAGAGCCTGCACCAGATCGGGCCGGCCCATGTCGTTCAGGCACTTCTCGCGCGCCGTCCGCTCGTCGGTGGCCGCGTAGGTGATGCGCTGCCCGTCGAGCACCTGGGCACTGCCTCGCAGCTTGCCCGGCCAGTACGCCCCCAGCGCGACCACCGCGACGATCGCGGCGGCAAGGCTCCAGCTATGCACCGCCGGCGAGCTCCCGCGAAGCAGGCTCGCCACCAGCAGCACACCGGCGCCAAGGCCGATCAGCAGCACTGCCAACGTGATCAGGGGTGAGCTCACCCTACCCGTAGAACCGCGAGACGACGAGCAACTGCGCCAGCAGCCCGTGGGTCATTGCCAGCAGGACGAGTAGCGCACCCAGCGGCCGACCCAGACGCCGGCCCGCGCCCAGGCCCGCAAGGACGACGAAGGCTCCGTAGAACGCAAGAAACGGGAAGAGGTAGCGGGCCTGCGCGAAGCCGAAGCCGGTGTCGTGCGTGAAGCGGATCCCCAGGAAGCCGATCGAGCCCATCACGCCGAGCGCCATTGCGAGGTACGCGAGCAGCTCGGGCCAGCGCGCGGCCAGCCCGGAGCGACGCCTCCAGAGCGCGAGCCCGGCCAGCACCACCAGCGGCGCGTGGAGGCCCAGCGCGACGCCGTAGACGACGCCGGGCCATTGGGTGTCGAGCCAGCCGAACTTCCCGATCATGCCCCGGAACCAGACCTCGTAGGGGGGGAAGTGGTCGAACTGGTCGAGCATGAAGGGGAGCCGGGGCAGGTAGAGCTGCCAGGTGTAGCCGAGCTGCTGGCCCAGGTTGATCGGAGCGGGATCGCCGGCGTTGACCGCCGTGTTCGCCGCGTTCTCGACGCCGCCGCCGAGCAGCGCCCGATCCCACGCGACCGCGTTCAGCGCGCCGTAGACCGCGACCGCCGCGACGAGCACTGCGACGGCGATGGCCGCCCCCTGGAACGCGAGCCGCCGGTCGCGGGCGCTCCAGAGGAGCAGCCATAGTGCCAGCAGCGCGCCCGGCAGCAGCGCCACGAAGGTGAGCTTGGAGAGAGCTCCCACAGCCATGGCCGCGCCGATCCCCGCGCCGAGAGCGGGGGTCAACCCGCGCCGGAAGGCCCGTGCCACGCCGAACAGCAGCGCGGCGCTGGCCGCGAAGAGAAGGTTGTCGGGATGGACCCCCGCCGAGATGAAGCCGAACATGGGCTGGAAGGCGACGGCGAGCGCACCGACGGTCCAGGTCCAGGGCTCCCTGAAGAGCTCACGCAGGAAGAGGAAGACCAACAGCGTCGTGCACGCCGCCATGAGCGCCGACAGCAGCCGGATCAGCATGATGCGCTGCGTCAGGCCCTTCCAGGGCGAGGCGTGGTACACGGCCGCGCCGAGTGCGTAGTAAAGCGGAGGCTGGCCCGAGGTCTCGATGATGCCGCCGCCGCTCGAGGGGTCGAGCCGGTCGCGTTCGGCGGCGTCGAGTACCCCCTCCTGCGCCTCGGAGAAGATGGCCAGCTGGTCCGGGTTGCCGATCGTGGCGTTGAATCGCAGGGCGTCCATCACGGACGCCTCCTCCATGGAGATCCCGTCTCCGTCCTGGATGTTCGGAACCAGTCCGGTCTCGGCGAAGTACTGGACGTAGGCCACGTGGGACGTCTCGTCGGGAACGTGGAATACGGGGGTCACGAACGCCCAGACCACGGCGTTCAGGAATGCGATCAGGGCGCACCAGCGCGCCGCCGCCGGAATCCTGCGAAACGGCCGCGGACGCGAACGGCGAGCGCCCGGACGAGCTGTGGCGCGCGGAGGAGTGTGCAGCCCGGTCACTGGCCGGCCTGGCGCAGGACGAGCCGCAAGGCCGCGAGCCAGGCCGCCGCCAGCACTAGTGCGGCCAGCGCCATCAGCCAGGCGCCGAAGGGGTTGAGCTTGCCGAGCCCGAATCGGTGCGCGACCGTCGGGAGCAGGGCCAGGTACGACTCCGAGCCGGGCCGCATCCACACCAGGCGGACGTCGCGGCCCCGGCCGTAGAGGACCGTCCGTCCGCCTGGCCCCGTCGCGATGCACACGTCAAGGCCCGCGGTGGTGTCCTCCACGCGCTCCACCGGTATCACGACTCGTCCCTCTGCCTGGCCAGCGGGCAGCCGGCCGGAGCTGACCGGCCTGCCGTCCGAATCGCTGATCGTGACCTCGATCTCCGGGGTGGGGCGCTCGTAGGTGCCCACCAGCAGGCTCAGGGCGCCGCTGTCTCCCGGGACGAGCTGGTTTCGCTCGCAGCGGCGGTCGGCGCCGCGGAGCTCGGTGACCGGTCCGAACTCCGGGACATAGTTGCCGCCGGCGCGGCGCTGGGCGTCGCCGAGCAGAAGGACTAGGACCAGGCCCGCCACCAGAGCGAGGCCCGCCCCGAGGACGACCTTGACGCGCATTCAGCGCCGCCGGCGCAAGCCGATGATGCTGAGCAGGAAGGAGGAGAAGAAGATCTGGATGCCCACGATGATCAGAGCGGCCGCCAGCACGGCGAGGCGCTCCTCTGACAGGGCACCGAAGCCGCGGTCGACCCAGATGCCGACTATCGCCGCGGCGATCGCGACGCCCGCGCCGCCCAACAGCGCTCCCAGCGTCAGCCCGTGCTCGAGGCGGAAGCGCCCCCGCATCCGATCGAACCATGGGTCCTTCTCGCCCATGAAGTAGGTGCCGTAGGCATGGGCGCAGAGGCCGAGCGCCAGCACCTGCGTGCCCACGATCATGAGCAGCGCGCCGGCGACCATCGAATGGAGATCCCACTCGCGGCCGAACACCGGGATCTGCAGGAGCACGGTGAGCGACACGAGGGCGCCCAGAAAGGCCATCGCCGCGCCGGGGACGATGAACAGCCAGTTGGGGCTGTGGACGAGGAGGAAGCGCAAGTGGCGCCAGCCGTCGCGGAAGCTCGACAGCTTCGAATCGCCCTCGCGGGGGTGGTAGTCGATCGGCAGCTCGACGATCGCGAGCCGCTCCTTGCCGGCGCGCACCACCATCTCCGAGGCGAACTCCATGCCCGTGGTGCGCAGGTCGAGCCGGGGCAGGACCTCGCGACGCAGCGCTCGCATCCCGCAGTGTGCATCGCGCACTCCGACGCGGAAGAACAGGTTGAGGATGCCGCTGAGGATCGGGTTTCCCACGTAGCGGTGGAGCCACGGCATCGCGCCGGGCTGGATCCCGCTCATCCTGTTTCCCATGACCAGGTCCGCCCCCTGGTCGAGCTCGGCCACGAAGCGGGGAATGTCGCTGAAGTCGTAGGTGAGGTCGGCATCCGCCATGACGATGTAGTCGCCGGCCGCCGCGGCGAATCCCGCCAGGTAGGCGCTGCCGTAGCCGCGCTGCGGCTCGTGCACGACCAGCGCCCCGGCGGCCTTGGCGATGTCGCCGCTGCCATCCTCCGAGCCGTTGTCGGAGACCACCACCTCGGCCTGATAGCCCTGACCGCTCAGGACCTCGAGTGCGCGCTGGACGCAGCGCTCGATGCTCTCGGCCTCGTTGAGGCAGGGGATGACCACCGACACCTTGACGGCCTGGCCATCGCTGCGGTCGGCGTCGGACAGCCGGGTTGTCTGCTCGATCGTGCTCACTGGTCGAGAACGCGGAGCGACCTTGACGCGGTACAAACGCGCGAAGGAAGGCGAAGTCGCGCGTCGGGCGGCGATGGTAGCGGACGGCCTGGCCATCACCGGTCTGCGAGCCTCTGGCGCCCAATGAGGATCTGCCTGGTCTACGACTGCCTCTTCCCTTACACGGTGGGCGGCGCCGAGCGCTGGTACCGCAACCTGGGCGAGCGCCTGGCCGCCGAGGGGCACGACGTGACCTACCTGACGCTTCGGCAGTGGGATCGCTCTGAGCGGGGCGAGATTCCAGGGGTGCGGGTAATCAGCGCGGGGCCGCGCATGCACCTCTATGCGGAGGCCGGGAGGCGCCGAATCATGCCGCCGCTCGTGTTCGGGCTGGGCGTGCTCTGGCACCTTGTGCGCCACGGCGGGCGCTACGACGTGGTGCACACCGCCTCCTTCCCCTACTTCTCCCTCCTGGCGGCGGCGACGCTGCGGCCGCTGCGCACCTTTCGGCTGGTGGTCGACTGGCATGAGGTGTGGAGCCGCGCGTACTGGATCGAGTACCTGGGTGCGGTCGGCGGCCGGGTCGGAAACGCGGTGCAGGCCATATGCCTGCGGGTGTCCCAGCGCGCCTTCTGCTTCTCGCAGCTGCACGGCCGGCGCCTGCGCCAGGCAGGCTTGAACGGCGAGTTGACCGTGCTCGAGGGGGAGTACGCAGGCTCGCTCGACGGCCGTGAGCCGGAGCGTGCCGAGCCGGTCGTCGTGTTCGCCGGGCGGCACATCCCGGAGAAGCGTGCCGCCGCCCTCGTGCCGGCGCTTGCGCTGGCTCGCGAGCGGATCCCGGAGCTGCGCGGACAGGCCTACGGAGACGGGCCGCAACGCGGCGAGTTGCTCCGGCTGCGCTCCGAGCACGGCCTCGACGACGCGCTCGACCTGCCCGGCTTCGTGGACGCCGAGCAGGTCGAGGAGGCGCTATCGCGCGCGCTCTGCATGGTGCTTCCCTCCCGCCGCGAGGGCTACGGGCTGGTCGTCGTGGAGGCCGCCGCGCTCGGCACGCCGAGCGTCGTCGTCGCCGGCCCCGACAACGCGGCGACCGACCTGGTGAGGGACGGCGAGAACGGCTATGTGGCTCCCACGGCCGGCCCGGCCGACCTGGCCGCGGCAATCGAGCGCGTCCACTCCGAAGGGCACGCGCTGCGCGAACGGACCGCGGCCTGGTTCCGGGCCAACGCGAAGCGGCTGTCGCTGGAGAGCTCGCTCGAGCTGGTGCTCGAGAGCTACGCCGCCGACGCGAGCGCGCGCCGGTAGCAGCGGACGGTGAGCTCGGCGGTGCGCTCCCAGGTGAACTGAGCGGCGCGGTCGCGACCCGCCACCCGCAGCCGCTCGGCAAGGGCGGGGTCTGTCAGCAGCCGTGCCAGCGCCGTGCGGATCGCGCCGACGTCCTCGGGATCGAAGAGCAGAGCCGCGTCCCCCGCCACCTCCGGCAGCGACGAGCGATCGGAGCAGGCCACCGGGACGCCGCGGGCCATCGCCTCCAGTACGGGCAGCCCGAAGCCCTCGTAGAGCGACGGGAACACGACGCAGGCCGCGGCGCGATAGAGCCCCTCCACGTCCGCGGCGGACAACCAGGGCGGCAGCCGGACGAGCCCGCCGATGCCGAGCCGGTCCGCCAGCTCGCGCAGGTCGCGCTCGTGGCTGGTGGGATAGCCGGGGACGACGAGCGCCGGCCGCCGCTCGGGCTGCAGCTCGGCCACGGCGCGCAACAGGCGAGCCAGGTTCTTGTGCGGGCGCTTGGCCGACAGCGACAGCACGATGGACCGTTCGCCCAGCTCCAGCCGCTCGCGAAGCTCGGGCTCGGCCGTTGTCTGCGGATCGCGCGGGACCCGCGCGGCCAGCGGCGCCACGTCGACCTTTGCGGAGGACGTGCCGAGGTGGCGGCAAAGATCGCGCCGGGTGGACTCCGCGTCGACTATCAGCCGTTGCGAGCGGCGCGCGGCGAGCGGCACCAGGATCCGCATGCCGAGCCCGCGCAGGCCGAAGTGCGATTCGGGAACGAAGCGGTAGTTGAGGTCGTGGATCGTGGTCACCCGCACGGGGCGGCCGGTCACGGGTCCGGTCGAGGCGAGGCTGTGAACGAGGTCCGCCCGGGCGCGCCGGGCGGCGCGTGGAGCGTGCAGCTGGTCGCCGAGCACCCACTCCACCCGCCGGCGCGGATCGACCGGCATGACGATCCGCTCCACTTCGGGCCAGGCGTCGTCGAGCAGCCGGTTGCCCAGCAGCACGAGCTCGATGTCGTCGCGGGCGGCCAGCGCCCGCGCCAGCTCGCGGGCGTAGACCTCCATGCCGCCGGTCTCGCCGGGGGCCAGGAACGACAGGTTGAGGGCGACCCTCACGCGTGCTCACGCACCCGCCGGGCCAGCGCCCGCTCGTAGACCTCGAGGGTGGCCTGGGCGGCGCGCTCCCAGCTGAAGCCGGCCGCCCTGTTCCGGCCTCGCGCGGCGGCCTCGGGGTCCCCGAGGGCCGCCTCGATCGCCGCCGCCGCGGCGGCCGGCGCCCTCGGATCGAAGTAGCGCGCGGCATCGCCCCCCACCTCCCGCAGCACGGAGATGTCGGAGCACGCGACCGGCAGGCCGCGAGCCATCGCCTCCAGGACCGGCAGGCCGAAGCCCTCGGTCAGGCTGGGGAAGGCCGCGCAGGAGGCGATCGCCCAGAGCGCCTCGAGCTCGGCGTCCGGCAAGCCGTCGACCAGATGCACGCGCGAGCCGATCCCCAGCGCCGCGGCGGCTGCGGCCAGCTCGCCCCCGTGGCCGTCGTCATGACCGGCGAGCACGAGGCGCAGATCCCGGGGCAGGAGCGGCAGCGCCTCCACCAGCAGACGCTGGTTCTTGTGCGGGCGCTTGGCCGCCACGTTCAGCACCACCTTCGACTCGCCCAGTCCGAGCCGTGCTCGCAGCGCGCCCGCATCGACCGGCTGGACCGGCGGCGGCCGGCCCGGGCCGTGCGGGATGGCGGCGATCCGAGCGGGCTCCACGTGGAGCGTCGCCGCGATGTCCCGCGCGGCCGACCGGCTGACGGCGATCACGGCGTCGGCACCGGCGACCGCCGCACGGACCGCCCAGCGCATGCCGTGGGTGCTGACCAGCCCCAGCGTGCGCTCGCGGAAAAAGATGACGTCGTGAACGGTGACCACGGATGCCGCCCCTGGACGACGCGGCCCTCGGTTCGACAGGCTGTGCACGAGCTCCCAGCGGCCCTGGCGCGCGAGACGGGGCAGCGCGAGCTGCTCGGCCAGCGTGCGCCGCACGGGTTCGTCGTCGTCGCAGGCGAGCGCGGTCAGCTCGACGCCGCCGGCCCAATCCAAACCCGCCACCACGGCTGCGCCGCGGCGGGTCGTGACGAGCTCGAAGCGGGCGCGGGGGCAGAGGCGCAGCAGCTCGGGGACTAGCGCGAAGAGGTACGTCTCGCTCCCGCCGGACACGCCCGGATCGAGGAACAGCGCGTTCAGCCCCAGCCGGCGCGGCGGGCTCATCGCGCCCCTCGCCGGTCGTAGCTCAAAAGGCGCCGATCCTCGATCGCCCGCCTGTAGACGGCGAGCGTCGCGTCCGCCGTCCGACGCCAGGTGAACCCGGCGGCGCGCTCGGCCCCCAGGGCGCCGAGCCGAACCGCCAGGGCGCGGTCGACGAGCAGCCGCGCGATCGCCCTCCGCACGCTGTCCACGTCATGGGGGTCGAAGAGCTGGCCGGCATCCCCCACCACCTCGGGCAGCGAAGAGGCGTCGGAGCAGCAGACCGGCACTCCACGTGCCATCGCCTCGAGCGCGGGCAGCCCGAAGCCCTCCTCGAACGACGGCAGGGCAAAGCACGCTGCCAGGCGATAGAGGCCCTCGAGCTCGGCCTCCTCCAGCCATTGGGGGAAACGCACCCGTTCGGCCACCCCGAGCCGCTCGGCCAGCCGGCGCAGCTCCGCCTCATACGGGGTGGGCGAGCCGGGCAGGACCAGCACCGCGTCGAGGCCGGTCATCGCCCGCACGAGCACGGCCAGGTTCTTGTGCGTCCGCTTCTGCGAGACGCACAGGACCACCGGACGGTCACCCAGGTCGAGTACGCGGCGCAGCTCCGGCTCGGGGGTCGGGGAGGCGCGCGGGTTCACGCGCACGCCGAGCGGCGTCACGTCGATGCGCCCGGAGTCGAGCCCCAGGGTGCGGACCATGTCGTCGCGGGCGGATTCCGAGATCGCGATGACCCGGTCGGCCGTGCGCGCCGACGGGATAGCCGACATCTTCATGCCGAACGTCTCCCGCGCGGTCATCGTGCCGGGGTGGCGCAGCCAGATCAGGTCGAGCAGGGTGACGACGGTGGCGACCCGCGGCGCGAGCAGGGGAGCCACGTTCGCCAGGCCGTGGACCACGTCGAGCCGCCGGCGGGCCGCGATGCCGGGCGTGATCAGCCACTGGGCCCGCATCGAGCGCAGCGAGTTCCAGGCGGGCCCGTGCGTGACCGTGACGGGCAGCTGCACCCAGTCCACCTCCGCTCCCCACGGCGCCCGGCGGTCCTCCGGGTCGAGCTCCCGCGACGCGAATGCGGTGATCTGCGCGCCCGCGCGCAGGAGCTCCGGGATCAGCTCGCGGGCATAGGTGCCGGCGCCGCCGGAGCGGCGCACCAGGTACGCGAGGTTGAGCCCCACACGCAGCGGCCGGTCCATGGGTGGCGCAGGATACGGGCCGGTGACCCGCGACCCGGGGGGCGGGCCCAGACTAGGATGCGCCGCGTCGACGCGCGGCCCGTGGACAAGCCCTCGGCGGATCCCGCCGCGCCGCCGGACCCGCTGGCCAGCGAGCGCGCGGGCCCGGCGGCCATCCGCGGCGGCGCGCTGCGCGTGGCGGGCTACGCCGTCGGGGTGGCCCTCTCGATCCTGTCGGCCGCGCTTCTGTTTCGCCACCTCGGAGTGGTGGACGGCGGGCGCTACGTAACGATCCTGTCACTCGTCGCGCTGGTGGGGGGGCTGACCGAGGGCGGCCTCACCGCGATCGGGGTGCGGGAGTTCGCCACGAGGCCCCAGGCCGAGCGAGCGCCCGCGCTGCGCGCGCTGCTCGGGATGCGGGTGACGCTAACGGTGGCCGGCGTGGCTGCCGCCGTCGGCTTCGCCGGCCTGGCCGGCTACGGGACCACGCTCGTGGCCGGAACCGCGCTCGCCGGGCTCGGGCTGCTGCTTCAGAGCCTCCAGTCAGCCGCCACCGTTCCGCTCCAGGCCGAGCTCCGCTTCGGATGGGTGACGCTGGCCGACCTGGTGCGCCAGTTCGTGACGGTGACCTCGATCGTCGCGTTGGTGGTGGCCGGCGCGGCACTCCTGCCGTTCCTGGCGATCGCCATCCCGGCCGGCTTCGCGTCGCTCGCGCTGACCGTGGCGGCCGTGCGCCAACGCGGCGCGCTCGTCCCGAGCTTCCGGACGAGCGCGTGGTCGGAGCTGGCGCGGGAGGCGCTGCCCTACGCCGTCACGAGCGCCGTGGGGGCGATCTACTTCCGCCTGGCGATCATCGTCATGTCGCTGACGGCGACGGAGGTGGAGACCGGCTACTTCGGCGCATCCTTTCGCATCGTCGACGTGCTGATCGTCGTCCCGCAGCTGGTCGTGGGCGCCGCCTTCCCGATCTTCGCTCGGGCCGCCCGCGACGACCGCGTGCGGCTGCGCTACGCGCTCGAGCGCAGCCTCGAGGGCGCCCTGATCTTCGGGATCTGGACGTCGGTGAGCCTGGTCGTGGGAGCGGATCTCGCGATCGAGGTCGTCGCCGGAGCGGACTTCGCGCCCGCCGCCGACGTGCTGCGCATCCAGGCGGCCGCGCTGCTGCTCGCGTTCGTCAACGCCGTGCTGGGGTACGCGCTGCTGAGCCTGGGGAGGTACCGCGCGCTGCTCGCCATGGCCGCCGCCGCGCTGCTCGTGGTTGCGGCGCTCACACCCCTGCTTGGCGAGGCCCATGGAGCCGAGGGCGGTGCCGTGGCGACCGTCGCCGGCGAGGCGGTCGTCGCGCTGGGGGGCTTCGGCGCCCTGCTGCGCGGCCACCCCGACCTACGGATCTCGCCCTGGCGAGCCCTGCGCATCGCACTCGCGGGCGCGATCGCCCTGGCGGTCGCGCTGCTCGACCTGCCCGACGCCGCCGGCGTCCTGGTCGCGACCGCCGTACTGGCCGCCGCGCTTTTCGCGCTGCGAGCGGTCCCCGAGGAGCTGATCGTCGAGGCCCGGGCGCTGCTCGGCCGAAGAAAGCGGCGCGCCTAGCCCCCGCGCGGCGCGGGCGGCCTGCGCGCGATCACCATCAGCTCCTCCGCGCCCGACCGCCTCCAGACGGTCCTGGCGTTCGCGAGCCGCGCCCTCCTTTCGAGGCCCGGCGGGGCGGGCAGCGACAGATCGGCGGGGTCGCGCCCGGCGGCGATCGCGGCACTTGCGCGGAAGAAGAACTCGGCCATGTAGTTTCGGTGGCTCGCGACTACCTCGAAGCCGAGTCGGTCGAGCAGGCCGGTCAGCGCCCGAGCGGTGAAGAGGACGAGGTGACGGGGCGGCTCGAGTCCGCGCCAGTGCTCGCCGAAGCGAGCATGCCCCTGCGAGTCGAGATTCGGGGTCGCGACCCACAGCACGCCGCCTGGCTTGAGCAGGCGGCGGCATATCGACAGCGTGGCCGCGGGATCCGGCAGGTGCTCGATCACGTGGCTCAGCGTCACCGCATCGAAGGACTCGGGCGGAAACGACTCGTCGGTCAGGAGTCCCTGCTCGACCGAGGCTCCCGTCTCCCTGGCCGTGGCCACCGCCTGGGGGTCCGGGTCGATTCCCCACACTTCCCATCCCGCCGCGCGCATGTCGCGCAGGAACGTCCCGTTGCCGCAACCCACGTCAAGCAGCCGCGCCGAGACGGCCGGTCGCGGTAGGTGGCGCACCCGCATGTCGGCCAGCCAGCGGCGCCGGGGCAACAGGGCCGCGACGCGGGCGCCGATGCGTACGGCCGGCGCGAACTCGTATCCGTAGCGCTCATTCAGGTAGCCGTTGCCAAGCGCCCACCTGAGCCGTCCGAGCGGTCCGGGCGCAGGCCCCTGGGCGGGCGCCCGCTCGGCGTGGGTGTGGTATCCGCGGTAGGCGAGGCCGATCGTCTCCTGGGTGGGGCGGGGGTCGAGGTAGCCGGCACCGCAGCGCGCGCAGGCGTAGAGCGTCCAGGCGCCGGGGGCGGAGAAGGAGACCCGGTCCCTCAGCCCGTGGTGAAGGGGGCGCCTCGCGCGCTCCTTGCAGACCGGGCAGGCCGGGGCGTACTCGAGCCCCTCCGGCGGCCAGTCTCCGTCCACCGGCCGGACGGCGCTCCCGAGCGTCTCCGCGGCCACCGCGGGCCACTCGAAGCGCGGCGCCAGCCGGAGAGCGCCATTACTGAGACGCTCGCGCCGCTCGGCCGGCGAGCCGAGCAGGCGCTTGACGGTGCGCGCCAGCGCGGGCGGATCGCGCGGCGCCACGAAGGCCACGTTCTCGCCGTCGCGCAAGTACTCCGGGGTCTCCGGTCCGCGTGTGGTCACGACGGCCACCCCGTTCAACAGCGCCGCCGCGAGGGTCCCGCGGTTGGCTGCGGCGCCGCCCCTGAACGGGAGGACGACGAGGTCGGCCGCCTGAAGCCACTGGCTCACCTGCGGGGGGTCGAGAAACCCGAGCCAGCGCACCCTGCCGCCCAGCCCGAGAGATTCGATCTCCTGGCGCACCTGGCGGTGGTACTCGACGCTCTCGTCGAGTGAGCCGCTCACGGCGAGAATCACACCGGGGTCGTCGAGCGCGTGCAGCGCCTCCAGCAGGTCCTCGAAGCCCTTGTCGGGCCCGTGCAGGAGCCCGAAGAAGAAGAGGACAGAGTGATTGCCAGGGCCGGCCGCCGCCCGCAGATCCGCGCGGCGCTCCGCTCCGAGCGGCGCGCGCGGGATGTTGGACCCGATGCTCGCCGTGCGCGCCTTCGCCCACGCCCCGGGGTAGCGCTCGGCGATCGCGGCGAGGTCCGCCGGGTTCACCGCGACGATCTCGTGGGCGAAGCGGAAGCTCAGGCCCAGATGCCGCTTGGCGTCCTCGTGGGTATGGGCGAACTCGTGCACCACGAGGACCACCCGAGCGGATGGCAGGAACGCCCTGCTGAGGAGGGGCAGCAGGAACAGCAGCCGCGAGTGACGTCCGGGCAGCAGCGACGGGTACTGGAGCACGACCACGTCCGGGCGCTCCCTGCGGATGCGCCGCTGGTGGGCGAGGAACTGCGCGAGGGTCCAGTCGCGGAAGACCGGCTGGACCGGCGCCCGGTCGGGCACCCGCACGCGCGGATCGGCGGAGGTGAACACCACCACGTCGTGGCCGGATCCGGCGGCGGCCCGGGCAAGGTGCGCCACGTAGTCGCCCACCCCGCAGGGCATCGCCGGGTACGAGCTATTGACGAACGCGAGCTTCATCTGCGCAGCGGCGGGTCTTGACGTAGTCGGACACGGAGCGATGGAAGGCGAGCAGCTCGAGCGAGCGCTCGCGCTTCGATGGAAAGAGCCCCGCGACGACTGCCAGGAACAGCCGCGACAGCGCGGAGGCGATCGCCAGGACCCAGTCGACGCTGCGATCCCCGTGTCCCTGCATTCCCATGTACCGGTAGATGCTCGGCAGGTAACGGCCGGAGATCTCGGTCATCGTGGCGCCGGCTCGGGTCAGGTGGGTCACTCGTGCGCTCGGCACGACCTCGATCGACCACCCGCGGCGGCGAACGCGCTGCTGCCACTCGGTCTCCTCGAGGTACATGAAGAACTCCTCGTCGAAGCCGCCGGCCGATTCGTACGCCGACCGCCGAATCGCGAGCACCGCCCCGTTCACGTGCTCGGCCTCGCCGCCGCGCTCGGTCGCCCGCTCGGAGAGCTCGTGCGGATGCAGCTCCGGCTTCAGGGCCAGCGCGTACCCCAGCGGCACGCAGAAGTCGACGAAGAGCGTCAGCAGGTTGGGGAAGCGCCGGTGAGCATTTCGCTGCACCGCGCCGCCCTGATGCAAGAGCAGAGGCGCCGCCACGCCGACCCCGGGGTGGCGCCGCAGGTGATCGACGAGGCGGATGAGCGCCTCGGGCTCCGGCTCGGTGTCGGGGTTGAGCACCACGACGTACGGCGCGGTCGTGGCCGAGAAGCCGGCGTTCACGCCGGCCGCGAACCCCCGGTTGGCCGGCTGCTCGATCACCGTCACGTCCGGATGCCGCTGCCTCAGGTG
>Ga0299913_10001288_pt1 | contig 18276 bp, 12 predicted proteins | sample RVTome_9_FD_201360 | JGI IMG/M metagenome (GOLD analysis project Ga0299913, IMG submission 201360) | Soil microbial communities from uranium-contaminated site in the Upper Colorado River Basin, Wyoming, United States - RVT155D38 (version 2) ... | reverse complement strand
TCGTTGCCCGTCGTCACCCGCCGCGCGGGTTTACGATCGTCGTCTGTTGGACGTAGAAGCGGCTCGGCTGGCTGCGAATCAGGAGTTGACCGTTCTGGTCCAGCACCTCGGCCTGGAGGTTGTGCACTCCCCGCCACACCTCCTGCAGCTGAAACTGCGTCGAGTTTACCTGCTGCGGATTGCCGTCGAAGTACACCCGCAGCTGGTGGCCCTCTTTCAGGTCCGGCTGGAGATCCAGCGAGACGTTCAGTACGCCGCCGATGTTCCACAGGGTTTCTTCGGCGGCCGGAGAGGCGATGTCGAGCGTATCGTAGCCGACGGTGACTTCGTCGGCGTCCCCTTCGAAGCCGCGGGCGCCGGGTGGTGTCCGGGCCGGACGGGACGCCTGGGAACGCGGCGGTGTGTCGACGGCGGGTGGGGACTCGAGCTCGACTTCTTCGGCCCCGGGCTGTGGCCGGTCCGAATAGTGGATGACGCCGTTTTCGTCCACCCAGCGATACGCCTGCGCCAGCGCCATGCTTCCGGCCAGCACGAGGGCAATACCAATACATACTCGCGGTAACATGGGTGGAGCATAGCAGCGCTCATTGGATGGGGGCCAGCGCCGGGACGACATAATGCCGTCCCGGCTTCAGTCTTACAGGCTGTAGTACATGTCGAATTCCACGGGATGCGTGGTCATCCTGAGTCGCGTCACGTTCTGCATCTTCAGTTCGATATAGGCGTCGATCAGATCGTCCGTGAAGACATCGCCTGCCTTCAGGTAATCACGATCGGCAGACAGTTCATTCAGTGCTTCCTCCAGGGAGAACGCGACATGCGCGAGGTTCTTTTCTTCCTCCGGAGGGAGGTCGTAGAGATCCTTGTCCATGGCATCGCCGGGATGAATCTTGTTCTGTATTCCGTCGAGACCGGCGAGCATCATCGCGGAGAACGCGAGGTACGGATTCGCCATCGAATCCGGAAAACGCACTTCGATGCGACGACCTTTCGGATTCGACTCGTACGGTATGCGAATCGAGGCGGAACGATTGCGCGCGGAATAGGCGAGGATGGTCGGCGCCTCGAAGCCCGGTACAAGTCGCTTGTAACTGTTGGTCGAGGGGTTCGTGAAGCCGTTCAGCGATTTCGCATGCTTGATCAGCCCACCGATGTAGTAGAGCGCGGTATCGGACAGGCCGCCGTAACCCTCGCCCGAAAACAGATTCTTCCCGCCCTTGAACAACGACTGGTGCACATGCATGCCGCTGCCGTTGTCGCTGACCAGCGGCTTGGGCATGAAGGTTGCCGTTTTGCCGTGGCTGTGCGCGATGTTGTGCACGACGTATTTCAGTACCTGCACTTCGTCGGCCTTGCGCAAAAGGGTGTTGAACTTGACGCCGATTTCGCACTGCCCGGCGGTCGCTACCTCGTGATGATGCACTTCCGTCAGGAGTCCCATCTCCTCCAGGGCCAGGCACATCGCAGAGCGGATGTCATGCAGTGAGTCGACGGGCGGCACCGGGAAGTATCCTCCCTTCACCATCGGCCTGTGGCCCGTGTTCATATCTTCGTAACTGCGACTTTTGTTCCAGGCGCCCTCCTGGGAGTCGACGGAGTAGAATGCCCCCTGCATCGTGTCGTCCCACCGCACATCGTCGAACACGAAGAATTCGTTCTCCGGGCCGAAGTACGCCTCGTCCGCGACACCGGTCGATTTGAGGTACGCCTCCGCCCGGCCGGCGAGCGATCGGGGACAGCGGTCGTATCCCTGCATCGTCGAAGGTTCGACGACGTTGCAGCGCAGATTGAGCATGGGGTCTTCGGAGAAGATGTCGACCACGGCCGACGCCGCATCCGGCAACAGGATCATGTCGGACTCGTTGATGCCCTTCCAGCCGGCGATCGACGAGCCGTCGAACATCTTCCCGTCTTCGAAAATTTCCTCGGTGATGACACGCGCGGGTACGGTAACGTGCTGTTCCTTGCCCTTGGTGTCCGTAAAGCGAAAATCGACGAACTTGATGTCCCTTTCTTTTATCAGGCCGAGTACCTCAGCAGCGGTCATAACCTACCTCCAGTCGTTTGGGTTTAACGTGGCCGGTTTAATTATGGGGAAACGAGCCCGCCCGGCTTGCACGGATTCGTCGGTAGTGCAGGAAGCGTGCCACTCGAGGCATCGCGGAAGTCACTGATTATCAATGGACTTTCGCTGCTGACGACTCGCAGGTTGCACCATTGTGGTGCGTCTGGCGATCCTTTCGCACCAGTTTAGTGCATTTGCCGGCCTCGCCGCACCATTTTGCATCATCCGGCCGGCTCCCGTTGGGGAAACCGTGGGTCACGGGACGCGGCGTGCCGGAGCCCGCTCACCGGACCGGCGACCGCGTCTTTGGCACGGGTTATACTTCGCGCTCGATTTCTGGCGCAAAAGCATTGATGGTCAAGGAAAATCTCCCTGTATGCGGCAATTTTCAGGATCTCGTCCTGACGCTGCAGCAATTCTGGGCAGGGCAAGGCTGCGTCATCGTGCAGCCGTACGACATGGAAATGGGCGCGGGGACCTTCCATCCCGCGACCTTCTTGAGGGCTGTCGGTCCCGAACCCTGGAGCGCCGCGTACGTGCAGCCCTGCAGGCGCCCGACCGATGGCCGTTACGGCGATAACCCTTTTCGCCTGCAGCACTATTACCAGTACCAGGTCGTGATCAAGCCCTCGCCCCTCGACATCCAGGCGCTCTACCTCGAATCCCTGCAGGCCATCGGCATCGACCCGCGCGTGCACGATATACGCTTCGTCGAGGACAACTGGGAGTCACCCACGCTAGGTGCCTGGGGACTCGGATGGGAGGTGTGGCTGAACGGTATGGAGGTTACTCAGTTCACCTACTTCCAGCAGGTGGGCGGCCTGGAGTGCCGTCCGGTGACGGGGGAGATCACCTACGGACTCGAGCGACTCGCGATGTATCTGCAGAACGTTGAAAGCATCTTCGACATCAGCTGGACGGACGGTCCCCTCGGACGTATCACCTACGGCGACGTCTATCACCAGAACGAGGTCGAGCAGTCCCGCTACAACTTCGAGGAGGCCGATACGGAGGCCCTGTTTCAGCAGTTCGACCACGCCGAAAAAGAGAGTAGGCGTCTCATCGAACGAAAACTCGCATTACCGGCGTACGAGCAGGTGTTGACAGCGTCGCACACGTTCAATCTGCTGGACGCGCGGCAGGCGATTTCCGTGAGCGAGCGCCAGCGTTTCATTCTGCGCGTGCGGAGCATGTCCCGCGCGATCGCCGAAGCCTATTACCTGAGCCGGGAGGCACTGGGCTTTCCCATGGCTCAGACGGTGCAGCCGAAAGAGCGGAGCGCCTGAGGGATGGCGAAAGCTGATGCGGCCGATTTCCTGGTGGAAATCGGCACCGAGGAACTGCCGCCAAAGGCACTCAGGAAGCTGGAAGCCGAATTTGCGACACAGCTTGCCGAACGTCTGGAGCGCGAGCGCCTGCCGCACAGCGGGATTTCGAGTTTTGCGACGCCGCGCCGTCTGGCGGTCCTGGCAGCGAACCTCAGGGCGGCCCAGGCAGACCGGGAAGTGGAGCAGCGAGGCCCGCCTGTGTCCGTGGCGTACGACCGGAACGGTCGACCCACGCCCGCGGCGCGGGCATTCGCCGCGAAGTGCGGCGTCGGCATCGATGCGCTCGCCCGAACGAAAACGGAGAAAGGGGAGTGGGTTTCCTGTCGGACGATTCATGCGGGCAAGCGCGCGGCCGATCTGCTTCCCGCGATCGTCAGGGACGCTCTCGACAGCCTGCCGGTACCCAGGCGAATGCGCTGGGGCAGCGGCGGGTACGAGTTCGTACGACCGGTGCACTGGGTTCTGATGCTGCACGGCGAGGACGTCGTCGAGGCCTCGCTGTTCGGCATCGCGTCCGGAAGGCATACCAGGGGACACCGTTTTCTCTCAGCCGGCGAGCTCCGGGTCGACCGACCGGGGGACTATCTGCGCGTTCTCGAGGAGGCCTTCGTGCTGGCGGATTTCGGACGTCGCCGGCAAGTTATCGTCGACGGTGTGCGAAACGAAGCCGCCTCGGTCGGCGGCACCGCGGTCGCACACGACGACCTGTACGACGAAGTCACCGCACTCACGGAATGGCCTGTGCCTCTTACCGGTCGCTTCGGCGATTCGTTTCTCTCTCTGCCGCGAGAGGTCATCGTCGCAACGCTCACCGGCCACCAGCGATACTTTCCGATAGAGGACAAGCAGGGCAGGCTGATGGCGGCCTTCGTCACGGTCGCGAATCTCGAGAGCAAGGCGCCGGACAGGGTACGGGACGGCAACGAGCGCGTGGTCAGGCCGCGCCTCGCGGACGCCGCCTTCTTTTGGGACCAGGATCGGAAGCTCACGCTTGCGGCGCGTCGCCGGCAGCTCGCGGACGTCGTATATCAGAAGGGGCTCGGCAGCATCGGTGACCGGGCCGTGCGGCTGGCCGGCCTTTCGATCGCGATTGCGAAACAGCTGGGTCTGGATCCGGCCGACGCCGAGCGCGCCGCGCTCTTGTCGAAATGCGACCTTCTGACCGGGATGGTGAGTGAGTTTCCGGAACTCCAGGGCGTGATGGGACGTTACTATGCGATCGCTTCGGGTGAGCCCGCGGCAGTTGCCGACGCCATCGGCGAACAGTACCTGCCGCGATTTGCCGGAGACCTGCTGCCTGCGACGACGACGGGACAGATTCTTGCGATCGCCGACAAGCTCGATACGCTCGCGGGCGCGTTTTGCCTCGGCCGAAAACCGAGCGGTAACAGGGATCCGTTCGGTCTGCGGCGAGCCGCGCTCGGAGTGGTCCGGATATCGGTCGAGCGCAGGCTGGACCTCGATCTGCCGCAGCTGATCGAAAAAGCGTGCGAAGCTCAGCCCGTCGCCGACTCCGGGTCTTCGGGGAATGACATCTTCGACTTCATCCTGGAACGCTTGCGCGCGTATTACGTCGATCAGTTCGGCCTGGCGCCCGAGGTGTTCGAGTCGGTGCGGGTCCGCAGGCCTCTGTCGCTTGCCGACTTCGATTCGCGGGTCAAAGCCGTGTCGGCGTTCGTCGATCTGGAGGCCGCGGCCAGCCTTGCCGCATCCAACAAGCGCATCGCAAACATATTGCGACAGGCGGGCACCGACGCTTGCGAGCCGGTCGATGCGGGTATGTTGAAAGACGCCGCCGAGCGGCGCTTGTACGAAGCAATCCTGGAGGCAAAATCCGCGGTCACTCCGTTGCTCTCGACGCGGGCGTACGAAGCGGTGCTGACCAGGCTTTCCGAGTTACGGCCGGCGGTGGATACGTTTTTCGACGATGTCATGGTCATGACCGACGACGAGTCGCTACGACGTAACCGGCTTGCTCTGCTGTCGGGCCTGCGCGCGCTGTTCCTCGACATTGCGGACATCTCGCGTCTTTCCATCGGCTGACGACACATGACCCGCAAACTGGTTGTGCTCGATCGCGACGGCGTGATCAATCGCGAGTCCTCTGCATTCGTCAAATCGCCTGCCGAATGGATTCCCATTGACGGCAGCATGGAAGCGATTGCGCTTCTGACGGAAAATGGCTTCACCGTCGCCGTCGCCTCGAATCAGTCCGGCATCGGTCGAAAACTCCTGGATCGGCGAACGCTTCATGCCATTCATCGCAAGATGCGGCGCGCGGCGGGCGCCGCGGGGGGGGCCATCGACCGGATCGTCTATTGTCCGCATCTTCCTGACGACGGCTGCGACTGCCGGAAGCCTCTGCCTGGCCTCCTCGTGCGTCTCGCCCGCCACTACGGCGTCTCCATGAAAGGCGTGCCGGTGGTGGGCGACAGCGCACGCGATCTCGCGGCGGCCCGCGCGCTGGGTGCCAGGCCCATCCTGGTCCTTAGCGGGAACGGAGTGAAGACCCGCGACGAGATGGACAGGCAGGGCGCGCACGTCGAGTGCTACCGGGATCTCCTTGCTGCAGCGAGAGCCCTGGCGAGCGAGAGCGAGCGGGAACCGTGATGCTTCTCATTCGCTCGCTGGTTTTCCAGGCTTACTTTTTTGTCTCCGTGCTGCTCTTCGCGATTGCGGTTTTTGTCTCTTGGATGTTGCCTTTCGAAGTTCGTTTCGGGCTTGCCAGAGCCTGGGCGGCATCCATGCTGCGCGCGGGTCGTGTCATCTGCGGACTCGAGTATGTAGTCGAGGGCCGCGAGAACATCCCCGACGAACCTTGCGTGATCATGATCAAGCACTCGACCGTGTTCGAGGCCTACGCCCAGATGACCATCTTCCCGCCGCAAACCTGGGTCGTGAAACGCGAACTCATGTGGATCCCGATTTTTGGCTGGGGGCTGGCTGCGCTGAAACCGATCGCCATCAACCGGCGCGCGGGGCATACGGCGGTGTCGCAGGTCATCGAGCAGGGCATAGCGAAACTCGAGCGGGGAATATGGGTGACCATATTCCCGGAAGGCACCCGGGTGCTGCCGGGGATGGTGAGAAAATACGGGGTCAGCGGGGCGGCCCTGGCGCGGGAGGCCGGCTGTCGCGTCGTGCCCGTAGCGCATAGCGCGGGCGACTTCTGGCCGCGACGCAGTCTTATCAAGCGGCCCGGCGTCGTGCGTTTTTGCATCGGCCCGCCGATCGAAACCGGCGGGCGAACGCCTAAGGAAATCAACGAAGCCGTTCGCGAATGGATCGAGTCGAAAATGACCGAGATCAGCGCCGCCCGCGTGAACGAACGACGCTGACCCTTGCGTCTCGTCCAGAATGCCGAACAGCACCACCACCGCCGCAGCGCTCGCCAAATGACCGCCAACAATTGTCCCTGATCAGACGTCGAGGTTGGACACGGACAGGGCGTTCTGTTCTATGAATTCGCGCCGCGGTTCGACCTGGTCGCCCATCAGTGTGGTAAAGACCCCGTCCGCCTTGACGGCGTCTTCGATCTTTACCTGCAGCAGCCGCCGCGTTTCGGGATTGACGGTGGTATCCCAGAGCTGCGCCGGATTCATTTCCCCGAGACCCTTGTACCGCTGTACGGACTGACCTTTGCGCGCCTCGGCCATGAGCCAGTTGATCGCGTCGGCAAAAGTCCCGATCTCGATCTGCTTGTCGCCCCGCGCGATCAGGGCGCCCGGTCCGACGAGATCATGGAGTTTCGCGGCGAGCGACGCGATGTGGGCATACTCGTTGGTATCGAAAAACTCACGTGGCAGATAGCGTGTGGTGCCCATTCCGTGCTGCACTTTGCGGATCTCGATACGGACGCCTTCGCCGTCGCTGTCGCCGCGGTCGAGTGTCGCGGTATAACTGCTGCCGTTGCCATTGTCGCCGCGCCCGCCTCTGTGCTTCGGCAAGGCAGCGGAGAGCTGTTCGGTCCAGGCCTCCAGCCGATCCAGGTCCTCATACACGGTCGGGTCGACCGGCGGCAGCGTGCCGATGGCGCGTAGCGTCGCTTCGCCGTAGCGGTTGGCGAGCCGTGTGACGATCGCTTCCACGGTCGTGTATTCCTTTGCCAGCGCTTCCAGCGCCGACGGCGACAGTGCAGGCGCCTCGGCATTGACGTGCAGGCGCGCGTTGTCCAGCGCGGAACTGAGCAGATACGCCGTCAGCTCCGCGTCGTCCTTGACGTACACCTCCTGCTTCCCTTTCTTGATTTTGTAGAGAGGCGGCTGGGCGATGTAGATATGCCCGCGCTCGATCAGCTCCCGCATTTGTCGATAAAAGAACGTCAGCAACAGCGTGCGGATATGCGAGCCGTCGACATCCGCGTCGGTCATGATGATGACACGATGATAGCGCAGCTTGTCCGGGTCGAAATCGGCGCGACCGATGCCGCAGCCGAGCGCGGTAATCAGGGTGCCCACTTCCGCCGAGGCCAGCATTTTGTCGAAGCGCGCCTTCTCGACGTTCAGGATCTTGCCCTTCAGCGGCAGGATGGCCTGCGTCCGGCGGTCACGGCCCTGTTTCGCGGAGCCGCCTGCCGAATCGCCCTCCACCAGGAAAAGTTCGGACAGGGCCGGGTCCTTCTCCTGACAATCGGCGAGCTTACCGGGCAGACCCGCGATATCGAGCGCCCCCTTGCGCCGGGTCATTTCCCGCGCCTTTCTGGCCGCTTCGCGGGCGCGCGCCGCATCGATGATCTTGCCGGCGATGGCCTTTGCTTCCTGAGGATTCTCGAGCAGGAACTCCTCCAGGCGCTCCGCCATGGTCGCCTCGACGATACCTTTGATTTCAGATGAAACTAGTTTTTCTTTAGTCTGGGACGAAAACTTGGGATCGGGCATTTTGACGCTCAGCACGGCAGTCAGGCCTTCGCGCGCATCTTCTCCACTGGGCGTGTACTTTTCCTTGCGGCTCGACAACTCTCGCTCGATGTAGCCGTTCAGGGTGCGCGTCAGGGCGCTACGAAAGCCTGCCAGGTGCGTGCCCCCGTCGCGCTGTGGAATATTGTTGGTATAGCAGAACATGTTTTCCTGGTAGCCGTCGTTCCATTGCAGGGCCGCCTCGATGCCGACGGAATCGCGCTCCGTCCGGAAATAAAAGACTGCCGGGTGGATCGGGGTCTTGTTGCGATTCAGATGCTGGACGAAGGCGCGGATGCCGCCCTCGTATTCGAACACGTCCTTCTTGTCCTCGCGCTCGTCGATCAGCTCGATGCGCACCCCGGAGTTGAGGAAGGACAGTTCGCGCAAGCGTTTTGCCAGGATGTCGTAATGGAACTCGATGTTGCTGAAGGTGTTGCTGGATGGCTTGAACCGCAGCGTGGTACCGGTTTTTTCGGAGCTGCCCACCGTGGCCAGCGGCGCCATCGGTTCCCCATGCCGGTACTCCTGCTGATAGATCTTGCCGTCGCGGTGGATCGTCAGCATCAACTGCTCCGACAAGGCGTTGACGACGGAAACGCCGACGCCGTGCAAGCCTCCCGAGACCTTGTAGGAGTTATCGTCGAACTTTCCGCCCGCGTGCAGCACCGTCATGATGACTTCCGCGGCAGAGCGTCCTTCCTCGGGATGCAGGTCGACCGGGATACCCCGTCCGTCGTCCGTAACGGTTACCGATTCGTCGGCGTGGATGGTGACTGTGACAACGTCGCAATGGCCGGCGAGCGCCTCATCGATCGAGTTGTCGACCACCTCGAAGACCATGTGATGCAAACCGGTTCCGTCATCGGTATCCCCGATGTACATTCCCGGTCGCTTTCGTACGGCTTCGAGCCCTTTTAAAACCTTGATATTACTGGAAGTATATTGCTTATCGTCGGCCATCCCCGATCCTCTGGACGTAACCGACGCATTGTACCATTTCGAGCCGCGCCGAAGGGCGGTGGGGACCCTTTCCCGGAGGGCCGTCACATCTTGGAGGGGTCCCCGGGGCGGTGACTCAATCCGGAATCAGTACGCCGTGTTCCACGTGGAACCTCGCTGCGGATTCCGAGAACAGCCGCGCATCCCCGCTCAGCGCCGTCGCAATGACCTGGGCGCCGAGATCGGCCACCTCGCCCATCAGGCGCTCCAGCGACTCACGATCCAGTTCTGCGGCGGGGTCGTCCAGGAGGAGCAACAGGGGCCGCCCGAGCTCGGTTTGCACCACCCGCGTTGCCGCCAGGATCATTGAGCAGGCCAGCAACTTCTGCTGACCCCGAGACACCAGTTTCCTGGCCTGCCTTTCGTCGTAGATCAGCCTGAGGTCCGCCCGCTGCGGCCCGGCGCCGGTGCTGCCGCCCTGAAGGTCCCGATCCAGTCCCGACGCAAGCACCTCTTCCAGGGGACGCTCCGCGCTCCAGCCGCGCCGATACTCGAAGCCCACCGGGCTGCCGAGTAGCCGTCGGCCTGCGGCCTCCAGCGTCGGGAGCGCCCTTTCCAGGGCGCGTCGCCGAGCGGCATCGACGTCCAGCGCGAGTTCCGCGAACTCCCGGTCCCAGCCCAGAAGGTCGCGGCTCGCCCCCTCACGCAGCGCGGCGTTCCGCTGCTTCAGGACGCGGCGAAAGCGCCGCCAGAGTGCCAGATAGCCCTGTTCCACGTGGAACGTCAGCCAGTCCAGGTATCGCCGCCGATGTTCGGGGCCGCCCGCCACGAGGCTGTGGACATCCGGGTCGACCACTTGTAGCGGGAGTGCGTCCGCCAACGCTGCTGCCCCGCCGCTGCGATCTCCATCGACGCTCAGTTCCAGACCGTTGCGTCCATTGCGCACCCCCACCGCAATTTCACGGCTCCCGGACTGGATCTTTCCGAAGAGCAGAAACTCGGCGGCGCCGTGCCGGACCAGGCGGTCCGTGCTTGCGCTACGAAAGGACTTGCCCCGGCCGAGGTACGCGATCGCCTCCAGCAGGCTTGTTTTTCCGGACGCGTTGGGACCGTAAATGAGATTGTTGCGGGGATCTGCCTCCAGGCTGACGGACTCGAGACAACGGAAATCCGTACAGCGGAAGGTGCGGAGCGCCATCGGTTTACGCGCTCCCGGGTCGTTCACGCCGTTCCTGGCGTACCCCGTCGTAAATGATCGACCCTTGTCGCGAGGGAGTTTTCGTGTCCGGCAACGCGTCCAGGGATGGACGCGTTAGAGCGACGCAGGATGCCAAAGCCGAGGCGCGGCGACGACGAATAGCTTGCGCTGTTGCGAGGAGCCGCAACGCCGACAGACGCGAACAGACGTCGCGACAAGGGTCGATTATTTGCGACGGGGTGCACTGGTATGCCCTCCCCGTCAAAGCCGCATGGGCATTACGACGTATTTGCAGTCGTCATTGCCCGGCTCTCGCATGAGACAGCTGGAATTTCCATCCACGACGGAAAGACTCACCTGCTCCGAGTCGATCGCCCCCAAGGCGTCTTGCAAGTAACTGACATTAAAGCCTATTTCGATGTCGTCACCGTCGTAGGCCACCTCGACTTCTTCCTCGGCTTCTTCCTGCTCGGGGTTGTGGGCCTGCAACGTGACGCTGCCCTTGCGAATCACCAGGCGTATGCCCCGGTATTTTTCATTGGACAGAATCGCCGTGCGCTGTAATGCGCCCTTCAGCAGTTGGCGGTCCGCCGAGACCTGATTGGCCGTATCCTTGGGGATAACCCGCTCATACTCCGGGAACCGCCCATCCACAAGCTTCGAGGTAAAGCGGATACCCGTGAGCTGTATTCGAATGTGGTTGCTGCCGAGCTCGATGGTCAAATCGTCGTCACCACCCGACCCAATCAGCCGTTGCAATTCCAGGATGCCTTTGCGCGGCACGATCACCTGCTTCTCCGGGGCACCCGTCTGTCCCAACGCGACCTGGCACAGCGCCAGACGATGCCCATCCGTCGCGACGGCTCTCAAATGCTTCTTGCCGCTCTCCAGCAGCAGCCCGTTCAGGTAATAGCGCACGTCCTGCTGCGCCATGGAAAAATGGGTCTTATCCAGTAACCGCGCCAGGGACGCCCGTGGCAACTGCAGGCTCTCCCCCGCGTTGATGTCTTCGACCGTGGGAAACTCCGCCGCCGGCAGCGTGGTCAGGCTGAACCGGCTCTTGCCCGAACGCACCGAAAGCTTTTCCCCACTCAGACTGATGGCGATCTCCGCATTTTCCGGTAACGCCCGGCAGATATCGAACAGTTTGCGTCCGGGCACGGTCACTTCACCGGGGTTCTGCACATTGACCTCCGCATTGGCCACGAGCTCAACCTCGAGGTCGGTCGCGGTCACCGACACCTGACCATTCTTCGCCACCAGCAGCACGTTGGCCAGAATGGGCATTGTCTGACGCCGCTCTACCACCCCGATCACAGACTGCAACGGTTTGAGCAATGCCTCCCGTCCCGCGGTTAACTTCATCGATTCCACCTGTTAATAAATATTGGAAATAGTGTCTAGCTTGTTATTATTAGGGACACGAGGCCCTGTGGATAACTTATTTTTTTCTTTTAGAAACAAACTGATAGATTAATAGTTCGCGGCAGCGAACGGCTGTACGAACCGCAGGCTACCTGTGAGTCTCCTGTGGATAAAGGCCACGCGCATACTTGTTCACCGGTTATCCACATTATCCTGTCAGAGTTCTCAACAAATTCAAATAATCTTCATTGATCCGCTTTTCGCTTTCGCGAAGTTCCGCGATGCGCCGACAGGCGTGCAGGACCGTCGTATGATCGCGCCCGCCGAAGGCATCGCCGATTTCCGGCAGACTGTGGTTGGTGAGTTCCTTCGCCAGGGCCATGGCGAGCTGCCTCGGTCGCGCAATCGACCGGCTTCTGCGCTTCGACAGCAGGTCTGCCAGTCGCAGTTTGAAGTATTCGGCGACCGTTTTCTGGATGTTCTCTACCGAGACCAGCCGGTCCTGCAATGCCAGAAGATCCTTGAGTGCTTCCTTGGCAAAATCGAGGCTGATCGGGCGGCCGGTAAACTGCGAGGTGGCCATCACCCGTCGCAAGGCCCCCTCCAGCTCGCGTACGTTCGAACGGATGCGCTTTGCAATAAAAAACGCAACCTCCTCCGGAAGCACGGTATTTTCGCCGGCGGCCTTGCTCATCAGAATCGCCACTGAGGTTTCCAGTTCGGGGGGATCGATGGCGACCGTCAATCCCCAGCCGAAGCGTGATTTGAGACGCTCCTCGAGTCCGGCAACTTCCTTCGGATAGCGATCGCAGGTCAGGACGATCTGACGCTGGCCCTCGAGCAAAGCATTGAAGGTATGAAAGAACTCTTCCTGCGAACGCTCTTTCCCGGCGAAGAACTGGATGTCATCGATCAGCAAGGCGTCCAGCGACCGATACGAACGTTTGAAATCCGAAATGGTGTTGTGCTGCAAGCCCTTCACCATGTCACCGACGAAGCGTTCCGAGTGCACGTAACTCACCCGTGCGCCCGGGTCCTTCGCCAGCATGACGTTGCCGATCGCCTGCATCAGGTGAGTCTTGCCGAGACCGACGCCGCCATAGATAAACAGAGGGTTATAGGACTTGCCCGGATTCTCGCCGACCTGATGTGCCGCGGCACGTGCCAGCTGATTGCTCTTGCCTTCAACGAAGGCAGAGAACGTGAATGCAGGGTTCAGCCGGCTGACGATAACCGAGGAAGAATTCGGTCGGGCGGGTCGCGGCGCACTCGCGACCGGAGCAACACTCGACTTTCGCGATCCGACTTCGACGACAACTTCATTCGTACCGTCGGGCCCTCCGACGAGTTCGAGAATTCTTTCGATGTAATGCTGTTGCAACCAGTCGACGACGAAGCGATTTGGTGCGAGCAATCGCAGAACACGCCCGTCTTCAACAGCGTGCAGCGGCCTGATCCAGGTATTGAACTGCTGCTCGGACAGTTCCTCCTGCAACCCGACGACGCAGCGATTCCAAAGATTTGTCTCAGCCTGCAACGAGGTCCCCGTTGAGAACAAAATGAGAAAAGGCGAATGATGTCTGGCGGATGAGACCGGGCAGTCTATAACGTCCACCGTATCTTCGCCAGAGAACAGAATACACTTGTCGGGATGCTCGCGCAGATTAATCCGAGCGAATATCGAGCGAATAATTAAAAGGCGCACCGCGTACGCGATTTCCTTTTTTACCAATGCCGTTTCAGGGCGGATGCCACGAGGCACCTGGCCGACTGAAGGACCGCAATCTCGAACCCCTCGGAGGCCGTCCTCGGGCGTTGCGGCCGGGCTGTCGTCGGTTGACAGCTATTCCCGCCCCAAGTACCCTTGCCGCCCACTTTTTGCCCGTGGCTTTTCTGTCGCGGCGCAGTCAACCGCTACGGTTAGCGCTTAAGGTCGAGACAATGAAACGCACGTTCCAGCCAGGCAACTTGAAACGGGCGCGAACCCACGGGTTCCGCGCGCGCATGGCAACCAAAGCCGGTCGCCTCGTGCTGAAAAGGCGGCGCGCGAAAGGCCGCGCCCAACTGACCCCGTAGCGCTACCGCATTCCAGCCTCGACGAACGCATCGGAAAAAAACACGCGGGACAAAGACAGCCTGGTCGGTGCAGACTCGAAGACCAGCGCTCCGTCGGATGCGCGGCCGGGGTATCGTTTCAGCAAATCGCAACGCTTGCCGGACGCGGGCTCCTATGCCTTAGTGTTTGCCAAAGCAAACAGGAGTCGCGACAATTTGTTTACGGTTCTGTCCAGACGGAACGGCATGGACCGCGCAAGGCTCGGGCTTGCGATATCAAAAAAGCATTGTCGCAGGGCGACAGGGCGGAACCGCCTGAAACGACTGGTGCGAGAATCCTTTCGCCAGCATGCGGCGGAACTCGAGGGCCTCGACATCGTGGTCCTGGGACAGCCGGGAGCGAGCCGGGCGGAGAACAAGGAAATATTCTCGAGTCTTGCCGGGCACTGGCAACGAACCCGATCCGCCGGACGCTAGCGTACCCGCCGGTTAAGGCAATACGTCGGGCGCAGGAACTTTAAGACCAAATGGATAATCAGCGACTGCTTGTGTGGGCGGCCTTCGGGCTGATGCTCTGGTTTACCTACCAGGCCTGGGTTCAGGACTACGGCACCAGGCCCGCCGTCGAGACGCCCGCCGCGGACGGTCCCGCGACCCCGCTGGACGATGCGGTGGACTTGCCCGAACTTCCCCCGACCGAATCGGCAGGTCCGGAACTCGACAGTCCGCCTCAACTGCCGTCCGAAGGCGAGCCGGGCAGTGCTTCGGGAGTCGTCCGGGTCGTTACGGATGTGCTCGAGGTCGAAATCAATACGCGTGGCGGTACGCTGCAGAAAGCGGTGCTGCTCGATTATCCGGTCGCGAAAGACCGCCCCGACGTGCTCATTGAGCTGCTGAACCCGGCTCCGGCGGACATCGGTCTCATCCGGACCGGACTCCGCACCGCAACAGAAGGACCGGAGCCGAATCACCTCGCGCAATTTACGGTCGAGGCGACCGAGTACCGGCTGGATGGCCGCGACGACATCCTCGTGTCCCTGGCCTGGGAAGACGGTGAGGGCGTCAGTGTCGTCAAGCAGTACCGTTTCGCGCGCGGCAGCTACATTGTCGAGGTCAGCCAGACGCTGGTGAATGAAAGCGTCAGCGAATGGCGCGGCGCCGAGTACGCTCAGATCCAGCGACGATCGTATCCACAGGACAGGTCGATGTTCGACGTCGACTCCTATTCTTTCCACGGACCCGTAATCTACGACGGCGAGCGCTCCTCCAAACTCGATCGCGACGACCTCATGTCGGACGGGCCTTTCAACCTGTCTGCGACCAACGGCTGGATTGCCTCGATCCAGCATCACTTCCTGAGTGCCGTAGTTCCGTCGCCCGACTCGGAGCAGCGCTACAGCGTCGCCATTCGCAACGATGTCGCGTTGTCGAGCGTCATCGGCAGCGCGCAGGCCGTCGCGCCCGGCGCCAGCCACACGTTCGAATCCACAGTGTTCGTCGGACCGAAGTTGCAGAAGCAGCTGGACCAGGTGAGCTCGACACTGAAGCTGACGGTCGATTATGGCTGGCTGACGGTCCTGTCGCAGCCGCTGTTCTGGCTCCTTTCCAAAGTGCACGGAGTCGTAGCCAACTGGGGTGTTGCGATCATCCTCGTCACCATTCTGATCAAGCTCGTGTTCTACAAGCTGACGGAAACGAGCGGACGCTCGATGGCCAAGATGCGGGAGATCCAGCCGCGCATGAAGGCGCTGCAGGAGCGTTACAAGGACGACCGGCAGCAGCTGAGTCAGGCAATGATGGAGCTGTACAAGCGGGAAAAGGTCAATCCGGCCGCGGGATGTCTGCCGATTCTCATCCAGATGCCTTTTTTCCTCGCCTTCTACTGGGTTCTGCTCGAAAGCGTCGAGATGCGCCAGGCGCCGTTCGCGCTGTGGATTTCCGACCTGTCATCGCGCGATCCGTACTTTATTCTGCCGCTGATCATGGGAGCCGCCATGTTCTTCCAGCAGAAGCTGAACCCCGCGCCGGCCGATCCGGTACAGGCGAAGGTCATGCAGATCATGCCGATCGTCTTCACCGGATTCTTTGCGTTTTTCCCGTCAGGGCTCGTTCTCTACTGGGTCACGAATACCGTTCTGTCGATCGCGCAGCAGTGGCACATCAACAAAGTGGTCGGCCGCGAAACGGCAAAGCGCAAGTCGGCGAAAAAAGAGGGTAAGAAAAAAATCGCGAAGACTAAGCCCGGTACCGACTGAGCGGCCAGGCGAACTGCGCACACCATGAGCGCAAGCAGCAACAATGCCGAAGCCACGATCGTCGCGCGCGCGACGCCGCCCGGCACCGGCGGCATCGCCGTCGTGCGCGTGTCGGGTCCGCTTGCCCGCGCGATTGCCGCCCGCATGCTCGGCGCGCTTCCGGAGGCACGGCAAGCGACCTTCCGCACCTTTCGAGACGCTGCCGGACGGATGCTGGATCAGGGCATTGCGCTGTATTTCCCCGCCCCACATTCCTTCACCGGCGAAGACGTGCTCGAGTTGCACGGGCACGGCGGCCCCGTCGTCGTGGCGGGACTGGTCGACGCGGCGGTGGCGCTCGGCGCGCGCCTGGCGGAACCCGGCGAGTTTTCCAGGCGCGCTTTTCAGAATGACAAGCTGGACCTCACGCAGGCCGAAGCAGTCGCAGATCTGATCGCCAGCGGTTCGATGCAAGCCGCGAGGGCGGCGCTGCACTCGTTATCGGGCGCTTTTTCCGGCGCGGTGGATGAGCTGAAGGAAAAACTCGTCCAGCTCAGGTCGCACGTGGAAGCGGCGATCGACTTTCCGCAGGAAGAAATCGATTTTCTGAGCGACAGCGCGCTCGAGTCGCGCGTCGAGGCCTGCGCCAACTCGTTCCGGCAATTGCGCAACAATGCCAACATCGGCCGGGTGCTCCGCGACGGCTACCGGGTCGTGATCGTCGGCCGTCCCAACGCCGGCAAGTCCAGTCTGCTGAACTGCCTGAGCGGGCAGGAAGCCGCAATCGTCACGGAAGTGGCGGGCACCACGCGCGACATCCTTCGGGAACAGATCAATCTCGATGGCCTGCTCGTTGAACTGGTGGACACCGCGGGACTTCGTGAGGATCCGGACCGCATCGAAGCCGAAGGCATACGTCGCGCCCGCGAGGCCATGAACCGGGCCGATGCCGTGATGTGGGTACAGGATGCAACGAGGGACCAGCAGGCCTGCGAGAGGCCGGACGACCATTTGCCGGCGGACGTTCCGGTTGTCGTGGTGCGCAACAAGGCGGACCTGAGCGGGGATGTGCCGGGTTTGCTGCAGGCCGAGCCGCTGGTCGTCGCTATCTCCGCCACGACCGGAGCCGGCATCGACGCGCTGCGCTCCGAGCTTCGCCGCCTGGCGGGCTACCGGGACCTGGGGGAGGGCGCGTTCACGGCGCGGCAGCGCCACGTCGATGCGCTGGAGCGGGCGTACCGCCATTTCGACACCGGCCGAGTCGCGCTCCGTGAGGCGCGGGCCGGAGAGCTGTTTGCCGAGGAACTGAAACTTTCGCAGCAAGCGTTGAGCGAAATAACGGGCGCCTTCAGCAGCGACGACCTGCTCGGCCGGATTTTTTCCGAGTTCTGCATCGGCAAGTGACAGGCGTCATTGCGGCGTTCGAAGTATCTGCCGCGCCGCTCAGCGCTGACAGACGGCCAGCACCTGCGAAAGCTCCGTCGTACCGTTCAAGACCTTGCGAATACCGTCCTGCTTCAGCGTCTGCGGGTATACCACGGAGCTTCCCTAGCCCAGCTTCCCTAGCCCAGCAGGCCCTCACGCCGGTACAGACGCGCCGATACCCAGGCCAGCGCCGCGCCGGCCAGCAGCGTACCGATTACCGACACCAGTACGTGCTCGGGGTCGAGCGGCTCGTTCCTGATCAGCCCCACCAGAAGCAGGTGCTGGCTCAGGCTCGGAATCAGCATGAGCGCGGTGTTCGGCCGAACCATCAGCAGGCTCACGATCAGGATCGGCAGCGTGGGTGCGATCAGCACCACGCTGACCCAGGTCTGCGCTTCCTTGTAGCTCTTGGTGAACGATGCGACCAGCGTCATCAGCGACGCCCCGAGCAGGGTGAACGGCAGGAGCAGCAGAAACGCGGTGCCGACGACCGCGGGTCCGAAGTTCGGCGTCATGCCGAGCTTCTCGAGAGGCACGAACTTCAGCGTCACGTAAAAAGACACGAGGCTGATCGCGAGCGATGCCGCCATGAACAGGCAGGCCGCGGCGATCTTGCCGAAGATCAGGTGGTCGCGGATCACGGGCAGGCTGAGCAACGGCTCGAGCGAACCCCGTTCGCGCTCGCCCGCCGTCGCATCGATGGCGAGATTCATGCCGCCCGTCAGCAGCGCAAAAATGAAAAAGTAACTGAGCATCCCGAGCAGCATTG